>Ga0172376_10003284_pt1 | contig 19221 bp, 16 predicted proteins | sample Lak35m_FD_121114 | JGI IMG/M metagenome (GOLD analysis project Ga0172376, IMG submission 121114) | Freshwater microbial communities from Kabuno Bay, South-Kivu, Congo - kab_092012_35m | ecosystem: Environmental > Aquatic > Freshwater > Lake | place: Democratic Republic of the Congo: South-Kivu... | reverse complement strand
CTCGCGGGCCAGCTTGATCATCGGGTCGTCGGAGGCCGCGATCGCGGCGCTGCCGCCGTTCCAGAGCGCGAGCCGCACCGCCGGGTCGGCGAGCTTCGTGCCATCGACGAGCTTGGCCGCCAGCGTGTCCGGCGAGTCCATGGCGAGCAGTTGGCGCACGGTGGCGTGGTCGGGGCCCAGCCACTCGCGCATGCGCTCGAAGCCGAAGGACATCGTCAGGCGCTCGACCTCCGGATAGACCGGCGTCACCGCCCCGAGCTGCTGCTGCAGGCGCGGCAGCTGCGCATCGGTGAACTCGCGCAGGCGCTCGCCGTTCGGCTTCTCGCGCTCGGCCGCGCCGCGCACGAGGGTGCGAGCGATGCGGAACAGGCGGCTCTGGAAGCCCGCGCCGCCTTCGAGGTAGCTGTACTCGGTGTCGGAGTCGCGTGCGCGGGCGGTGGCCTTCTCGATGTCGGCCCAGGGGTCGCCGATGTCGGCGAGCGAGGGGTCCTTGGCGACGCGGGCGCGCAGCTCGGCCTCGTCGGCGCGCTTCTGCGCCATCAGCTTGTCGTCGAGCAGGGCGTCGAGCTCCTTGCGACGGACCTTGATGCCGTTCTCGAGACCGAACAGCGTGTCGGCGACGATGCGGCGCTCGGCATCGCCTTTCTTCGAGAACTCGATGTAGCGACCGCGCAGTTCGCTGCTGCGCAGCAGCCACTGCGGCAGATCGGTGCGCTGTGCCTCGAGCTGCGCGACGGTGAGCAGGCGGTCGGTGGAGCCCGGGTGGCCGGAGACCAGCACGAACTCGCCCGGCGCCGGGCCGTCGAAATTGATGCGCAGCGGTCGTGCGATCTTCACCGGCTTGCCGTTCTCGTAGGCGCGCAGCAGCCCCATGTCGAGGCACCAGCGCGGGAACTGGAAGTTGTCGGGGTCGCCGCCGAAGGCGGCGATGCCGGCCTCGGGCGCGAACACCAGCCGCACATCGGTGTAGCGGCGGTAGCGGTAGAGGAACTGCTGACCGCCGTTGTAGAGCGCGACCGACTGGCACTTGAGGCCGGTCGACTTCTCGCAGGCCTGCTCGAGGGCGGTCAGCGTGCGCTTGCGGGTCTCGTTGGCGGCGCGCTCGTCGAGCCCGCGGGTGGCGGCGTCGACCTTGGTGGTCACATCTTCCATGCCCATCAGCACATCGGCCACCTGCGTGCGGCAGGGGATCTCGTCCTTGCGGTCGCGGGCGACGAAGCCGTCGTCGAGCAGGCTCTTCTCCTTCGAGGAGTTCTCGGCGAGACAGCCGGTGATGCAGTGGTGGTTGGTGAGGATCAGGCCGTCCGCCGACACGAACGAGGCCGAGCAGCCCGAGAGCCGCACCGAGGCCTCGCGCACGCGGTCGAGCCAGGCGGCGTCGATGTCGACGCCGTATTGCTGCTTCACCTTCGCGGCGGGGAAGTTGTCGTAGGTCCACATGCCTTCGTCGGCGTGGGCGAGGGTGGTGAGCAGTAGACCGGCGATGAGGACGAGACGGCGCATGGGGCGGCTCCGGGGGTCGTGGGTCGATACGCCGAGTCTAGTCGAGAGCCGCGTTTCTTGCGACTTCGCGCAGTAATGCCACAGACGCAGCATTTCCAATGATTTTGCCGCGATTCGTCGACTGACTGGCGGCATGCGCTCGCGTTCAATGGGCCCATGCCGGCGCGGTGCCGGCCTATCCCGGGAGTGCAAGATCATGACGCATCAGACACGCCGGCGCGTCGCCGGCCAGGGCATGACGGAGTACATCATCATCGTGGCGTTGGTGGCGGTCGCAGCCATCGGCGTCTACTCAGCGTTCGGCGACATCGTGCGCGGTCAGGCGTCGGTGGCAGCGACCAGTCTGTCGGGCGGGTCTAGCACGGCAGGTAGGGCACTGGTGACCACCGGTCGTGGCGAGGCGAACGGCGAGGCGCGTCAGCGCGAGATGGACAACTTCGAGGAATGAGCCGCGTGATCCGTCATGAGCGCGGTCAGGCGCTGGTGTTCCTCCTGCCGCTGCTCGGCGTGCTGGCGGCATCGGCATGGTGGACCTTCGAGGTCGGTCAAGCGGTCACGGACAAGCAGCGGCTGCGCGATGCGGCGGACGCGGCGGCGTTGAGCGCGGCGGTGTGGCAGGCACGCACGCTCAATTTCACATCGACCATGAACCGGGCGATCATCGCCAACGAGGCGGTGATCGCCCAGTCGGTCAGTATGCGGTCCTGGTCGGCGTACATGGGCCGCATGCTGCCCGGCGCCGCCGCCATCACCGCGTACGTGCCCTACCTAAACGCGGCGACCAGCACGCTGCAGCGTTGGTGGATGGCGTTCGACCGTTCATTGCAGCCCTCCCTGGTAGCGCTGGAGGCGACCACGGGAGGTGTCGAGCGGGACCTCGCGATGGCAGCGCGTGTCATGCATACGGGGGCTGCGCTGGTGGTCCCGCAGGTGGTCCACGAAACGGTCGCCGCGATCGACCCGCGGTTCGATGTGTCGGCGGGCGGCGACGCCATGCTCGTCGCCTGGGCCGCTGACTGGGGTCGCTTCGCGTCGTTCTATGGCGGATCGTGGCGGTGGCGGCAGCAGGACGTCGTCCACCGTTCGCTGGACGGATTCACGGCGCAGCGCAATTTCACACTGAGCCCGTTGCTCGGCAGCCGCTTGCTGCGGTTCGAGAAGCGTGCCGGCACGGAGCTGCTCGACTTCGAGACCTGGCGGGCGATCGACACCCTCTCCTTGCATCAACCCCGCTATGTGATCTTCGGTTCGCTGCGCGAGCGCGTGCCGCTGGCCTGGGGCGGGGCGGACGACGGGGTGGGCAGCGTGCGACGCGGCGAGCACGGCGGCGCATGGCGCAGGAACCCGCGGTCCTCGCGGGCGGCCGAGATCAGCATCCATCGTCAGCGGGCTTGGCTCGGTCTGCCGTCGATGTACGACCTTTCGGTGGCCCAGCGCGCGCAGTTCGATCCGCCGCGGATCTTCGTGCGGCTACGCCTTCCCGAGGCCTCGTGACGCGGCGCGTCGGCGCTGCTCGGTTTCACCCGCGTGGCGCGGCTCTCGGGCGACGAGATGGCGCTCGACGGTTCCGGTGGCGCCGGTGATCTCTACGCCGACGCGGTCGCCTCGACCGTGTTCGAGCGGCCCGAGCGTCGTCGCGACGGCGCGGTCGAGGCGCCGAGCCTGTACTCGCCGTATTGGCGATCGAGCCTCGTGGAGTCGAGGTCGACCGAGCGCGTGGCGGTCGCCGCACTCGATGGCACGCCCGTCTGGCTTGCGGCGGTGCCGCGATGAGGATCCGGGGGCAGGCCATGGTCGAATCTTTGGCAGCGACGCTGGTGCTCACGCCGTTGCTGCTCGCGGTCGTGCAGCTCTCGGCGCTGCAGTCCGCAGAGCAGGCGACGGTCACCGCGGCCCGTACGGCAGCGCTCGCCGCACACCATGGTCTCGATGCGGCGACCGGGCCGCTGTCGTCGGAGCGCATCCGTGGCCTGTTCTTCGCCGATGAGGAGGCGGAGGCGGCGGTCGCGACGGGCGCGGCGCGACAGGCGTCGTCCGCGGAGCTCGCGGAGGACATCGCGCTCGCGATCATCGTCCCGGCGCAGCTGGTCGGCGCCGGCGACCTCGAGCTGGCGCGCTCGCGGGCGATCTCCGCCCGCGCGTCCGTCGGTGCGCCGCAGATCTACGAGGCGATCATGCCGGACACGCCACGAGCGCGCGTATCGGCCGGACTGCCGCTGATGCTCGATGACTGGGATGCGGACGGTGCGGCCGCGGTCTGGCGACGTACCGCTGCCTTATCGACCACAGGACGCATCGCTGCATGGCGAGGCCCGCTGACGACGCTGGCGACGCCGATGCGCCTATTGGAGCCTGCAGTAGGCCGGCTGTGCCTCGGTCGCATCGACCCGGACATCGTTCCGGAGGACCGCTTGCGCGGACTCGTCCGCGCGCCCGACCTCAGGACGCAGCCATGTTGAGACCCGAACGGGAACGCGCGCTGCTGGTATTGGCGTTGACGGCTATCGGCTGTATGCCGGCACCGCCGTCGTTCGCCGTCGAATGGCAGGTCGCACGGGTGCGCGTGAACGGCGTGCGGCTTGAACTGCGCTCCGGCGAGTTCGCGGTCGCGCAGACGGCGTTGGTGACGGCGGTGGCGATGCGATGGCAGGTGGCGGCCGGTGGACCGACGCACCCGGTCATGTCGCGGTCCGAGGTGTCGGCAGGTCATACGGTCTTCGGACGCCAGCGTGGGCGTCTGCACGAGACGGTGACGCTGCGCGCGACCGGGCCCGGGAGCACGCAGGTGCTGGTCGCGGTGAACGATCTCGGGGCGGCGATGCACAGGCCCGCGCGGCTGCCGATCCGCTTGCCGACCGGCCAACGCCTGCTGCAGGTCGTCGAGCACGGTGACGGTCGTGCCGCGGCGCGCACCTTCACGCTCGAGTCCACCAAAGAACCGCAGGTCGCGCTGTCGCAGTGGCGACGGGCGCTGACCGCGGCGGGTTGGAGCCTGCGCAGTGTCGACCCAGCGAGCGCCGGGTCGCGCGCCTGGCTGTTGTGGGCAGACCGCGGCCATGAACGCATCGATGCCGCCTTCAGCCCCGGCGTCGACGGCGCGCGCATCGTGCTGCAGGTGTCCGGCGATGCGCATTGATCGCCGGGTACAAGCGGGGCAGGCGAGCGTGGAGTTCGTGGTGATCGCGACCTCGCTGGTCGCCGCGCTCTGTCTGCCGTGGCTGGACGGGCTGTCACCGGCGGAGTGGTTGTTGGGTGCAGTGATCGAGGCGGCGGTCGCGGTCCCCGCATGGCTCGCGGTCGTTTGATCCTCGAGAGGAGATGCAAGGATGTGGAGCAAGATCATCGGATCCCTCGCGGCGTGGTGGCTGGTGCCGGTGGCGGTCCTTTGCGGCCTCGCCGCGTTCGTCGGCTCGCAGCGCCACCTCGCTGAGCGCGCGGCCGCAGTGGAGCGGCGATGGGAGGAGCGGTACACGCCGGTCAAGGTGTTGGTCGCCGCCCGTGACCTGCCGTCGGGGCGCGTGCTGCGCGAGTCGGACCTCGCGCGTCGCGAGATGCCGTCGGCGTTCGTCCCCGGCGGTGCGCTGCCGGTAGATGCAGCGGCGCGTGCAGTGGGCCAACAGCTCCTGTTCGGGCTGCGACGCGGCGATGCGCTGGTGGAGTCGCATCTCGCGGGTCGTGAGGGACCGACGCTCGCTGCGCGGCTGCAGCGCGGCACGCGCGCCGTGACCGTGCCGGTGGACGAGGTCAGCTCGCAGGCGGGCCTGGTGCGCCCGGGCGACCGCATCGATCTCATGCTTGCCGAGGAGCGCGCGGAGGACACCGGACGCTGCGTCATCGTACGACCGCTGTTGGAAGCGGTCACCGTGCTCGCGACCGGGCGCATGCAGCGACCGCTGCCCGGCACGGCGAGCGCGCTGGCCGCTGGGCTCGGGGATCCCGACCCGTCCCCTGAGTATTCGACCATCACGCTCGATGTGACACCCGAGCAGGGGCAGCTGCTGGCCGTCGGGCTGCGGATCGGTGAGCTCGTGCCGTTGCTGCGCCCCGAGGGCGACGGCGAGGGCGCGCAGAGCGCGACCGCGGCTTCGACCGGTCGCACCGCCTGCAGCGCCGCGACGCTGGCGACCCCGGTCGTCCCGGCCGCGCGACGAACGTCCGCGCGTACGTTCGAGGGAAGCCTGGAGCTGCTGGTAGGTGGCGTCGACGCGCCGTCGCGCTCCCTGCACCGCTACACCAAAGATTGAACTGGAGGCTGTCATGAGGATGAACCGGAGAAAGGCTGTGTCCCCGTGGGCCATGGTGCTGCTGGTCATGGGTCAGGTGGTGGGCTTCGCAGGGGGTACGGTCCCCTCGGCATCAGCGGCGACGGCGTCGGCGACGGACGCGATCGCGCAGGATCGCCCGATGGCCGCCTTGCCGAAGGAACTACGGCTGTTCGTGGGTGACAGCCGGGTGCTCGATGCACGCACCGAACGCGTCGCTGTGGGCAACGGCAAGGTGGTGTCGGTGTCGCCGGTCGGCGGCGCACAGCTGGTGTTGATCGGTCACGCGACCGGCAGCACCGTCGTGCAGCTTTGGATGCGCGGCGGCGGGATGCATCGCATCGCGGTGCAGGTCGCGGCCAACGATCTCGCCGCGACCCTCTCGACGGTCGAGGGCCTGATCCAGGGCGTGCAGGGCGTGCAGGCCCGGTTACGCGGGGACCGCATCGTGCTCGAGGGCGATGCCGCGGACGCGCGTGCGCGCGAACGCGCCGCCGCGGTGGCCGCGCTCTATCCCGGCGCTGTGCTCGACTTCGTGGCCAAGCCGGGTTGGGAGGTCATGGTGCATGTCGATGTGCGGATCGTGGAGTTCCGGCGCGGCGGTCTGCGCGAGCTCGGCATCCGTTGGCGCGACGAGGTCGACGGTCCGAGCGCCGGCGTCATCGCCGACTTCTTGGTCAACGACCGGTTCCGGGTGCTACCACCCGAGAGCCGCATCCCCGCGGAGGCCTTCGATCCGCTGCCGACCAAGACCGGATGGCGGGGATACCTCGGCCTGTCGAGCGTGCTCGATTCGCGGCTGCGCATGCTCGAGCAGGCAGGCGAGGCGACCTTGGTCGCCGAGCCGCGCCTCAGTTGTCGCAGCGGCGGCGCCGCGCGTTTCGTGGCCGGGGGAGAGATCCCGGTGCCGGTGGTCAACGGTGTCGGCGCGACGGATGTCGAGTACCGCGAGTACGGCGTCATCCTCGATGTGAAGCCGGTCGCCGATGCGGGTGGCGCGATATCGGCGCGCATCGAGACCGAGTTGAGCCAGATCGATCCCGCGCAGCGCGTCGCCGGCATCCCCGGTCTGCTCAAGCGCCGCTCGGTGACCGACGTCAATCTGCGCGCGGGTGAGACCCTCGTCATCGCCGGCCTCGCGAGCCGCTTACGCAGCCTCGATGACTCGGGGATCCCGGGTCTTGCGCGCGTGCCGGTGGCAGGGCGCCTGTTCGGTGTCCGCGGCCGCCGGACCGAGGACACCGAGGTGGTGATCTTCCTCACGCCGCGGATCGCGCAGCCCATGTCGGTCGAGAGCCCCGGCGCGTCCGATGCCGCAGACGCCGTGGACGCAGAGTTCGAGCGACGGCTGCTGAACCGGGCGCGCGACATCGTGGCGACCGACGGCGGAGCAGAGGTGCGGCCATGAGTCCGGTGCCGCGTCGCGAGGAACTGCCGGTCGGCGTCCACTTCGCCGGGCAGTCGCCCGACTGCGCGATCCGACTGCGCGGCGCCGGCGTCGCCGCTCGCCACCTGCGCATCGAGATGGCACCGGATGGTTCGTATCGCCTCGCCGATCTCGGCGGTTCCGCCGGCACGCGCGTCAACGGGGAGCGCGTGGTGGTGGCCGCCGGGCTCGGCGGGGACGATGTGCTGCGGGTGGGTGACATCGAGTTCACGGTGCATCTGCTGACGCCGTCGCAGGGCGAGCCGTTGCCCGCAGCGGACTGGCAGCCTCGGTCGCTGCCGCGGGCAGCAAATCCGCGGCCTGTCGATCCCCCCGGCATCTTCATGGAGGCGGCGCATCGCGTCCATCGCCAGTTGCTGCAGCAGCTCGACCTGCGACGGCGCGATGTGGCGGCGATGGATGACGGTGAGCTGCGTACGCTCGCGACCGAGCTGCTTTGGCCCAAGGCGATGGAGGAGGGCGGGCGCGCGGGCATCGACGCAACGCAGCTCCATCGCTTCGTGCTCGACGAGGCCTTGGGGCTAGGCCCGCTCGAGGCGCTGCTGGCCGACGACGAGGTGCGGGAGATCATGGTGAACGGGCCGGAGCGGATCTTCGTCGAGTCCGGAGGTCGATTGCAGCCCACCGATGCGCGCTTCAGCAGCGAGGCGGCGCTGCGTGGCATCGTCGAGCGCATCGTCACACCGATTGGTCGACGCGTGGACGAGGCCTCGCCGATGGTCGATGCGCGCCTGCCCGACGGCTCGCGGGTCAACATCGTGGTCCCGCCGCTCGCGTTGCGCGGTACGGCGCTGACCATCCGGCGCTTCGGTCGCCAACGGTTCGGTCCGGCGCATCTGCTGGAGCGCGGCACGCTCGATGAGCCGATGCTCGAGTTCCTGCGCTCCTGCGTGCTGTTGCGCCGCAACATGCTGGTGTCCGGCGGGACAGGATCGGGCAAGACCACGTTGCTGAACGTGCTCTCCGGTCTCATCCCGCGCCATGAGCGCGTGGTCACCATCGAGGACTCGGCGGAGCTGGCGTTCGACCATCCCAATCTGGTGGCGCTCGAGACGCGGCCGCGGAACATCGAGGGGCGCGGCGAGGTGACGGTGCGCGACCTCGTACGCAACGCGTTGCGCATGCGGCCCGACCGGCTGGTGATCGGCGAGTGCCGCGGCGGCGAAACGCTCGACATGCTGCAGGCGATGAACACGGGCCACGACGGCTCGCTCAGTACCGTCCACGCCAACAGTCCGCGCGAGCTGCTGTCGCGGCTCGAAGTGATGGTGCTGATGTCGGGCGTGGAGCTGCCGATCGCCGCGATACGGGAGCAGATCGCCTCGTCGGTGCATGTGGTGGTGCACCAGGCCCGCTTCGCCTGCGGTACCCGACGTATCACCCATATCACGGAGGTGACCGGCGTCGCAGCCGGTGTGGTGCAGACCCAAGACATATTCCGCTATACCGTCGGGCGCGGCTTCCATGCGACAGGCCAGGTACCACAGTTCATCGAGGACCTGGACCCTTCGGTCGGCAGGCCCGATCTGCGGCTGTTCCGGGAACTGCGCGGCGCGATCGGCGCCGCGGGTGCGGCATGAGCGGCGGGTCGTCGGTCCTCACGTCGATGGCCGTCGCCGCCTGCGTGGCGCTGGTCGCGTGGCTGCTGCTGCGCGTCCTCACGACGACGGTCGGTTGGCAGCGCGACAGGCTCACCCATCTCAGCCGGGTGCAGTTCGAGGAGCTGTTCCTGTTCGTCGACACGGGCACCTTCCTGCGCTGGAACCTGCTCGGGGCGCTCGCTGTGGCCGCCTGCAGCGCGCTGCTGTTCGGGCCGGTCGGCGTGCTGGTCGCGGTGGTCGTGTCGGCGGTCGCGCCTTCGTTGCTGCATCGTTGGTTCCGCCGCCGACGGCTGTATGCCTTCGAGCGGCAGTTGCCGGATGTCGCGGACTCGATCGCCGGCAGCCTGCGCTCCGGGATGGGTCTCGGGCAGGCGATCGCGCGCGTCGCCGCGCACCAGCCGCCGCCCGCCGCGCAGGAGTTCGCGCTGGTGCTGCGCGAGCATCGCTTGGGCGTGGCGCTCGACGAGGCGCTCGCCGCCGTGGCGGCGCGCAGCGGACTACGGGACCTGCACATGCTGGTGGCGGTGCTCGGCATCGCCCGCGATCTGGGCGGTGGCCTCGCGGGCGCGCTCGAGCGGCTCGGAGCATCGATGCGGCGCCGTCTGGCGATGGAGGACCGGATCCGTGCCTTGACCTCGCAGGGACGGCTGCAAGGCATCGTGATGGGCGCGTTGCCGCTCGTGCTCGGCGCCGTGCTGTGGGTGCTCGAGCCGGAGCATATGCGCAAACTGTTCACCGAGCCGCTCGGGTGGTTGACGCTGGCGGGCGTACTGCTGCTCGAACTGGGCGGGTTCGTGCTGCTGCGCAAGATCGTGCGTATCGAGGTCTGACCGTGGATGCGACCCCGCTCATCGCCGCTGCGGCCGCTATCGCGTGTTCGACCGCCGCGTGGGTGGCCGGCCGCGCCCTGCAGCGCTGGCTGGCCGGCGTCGCTGCGGGGCGCAGCGTCGCGCGCCGCGCGGATGCCTTGCCGCGCCCGCTGCGCGTGCTGATGCCCATCGCGGTGCCGCTCGCCGACCGGATCGCACCGCATCTGCCGTTGCGCTTGCGCGAGCAGGTGCAGCAACGGTTGCGCCGTGCCGGCCTCGACGAGACGGTACTGCCGCAGCATTGGCTGGCGCTGCTCGCGGTTTCGGCGTTGATGTCCGCCGCTGCCGTCGCGGTCGTGCTCGGTGATGCCATCGCGCCGTTCGTCGCAGCGGTGGTCGGCCTGGTCATGCCGAGCGCGTGGTTGAGGGACCGGGTGACCCGTCGTCGCAACCAAGTGATGCGTGACCTGCCGGTCTATCTCGACATGGTGACGCTCGCACTGGAGGCGGGCGGGGCGCTCGGCGTCGCGCTCAAGGTCGCCACGGAGCGTGCGCCGGACAGCCCTCTTCGGCGCGCGTTCCTGCGGGTGCAGGGCGACCTGCGTGCCGGCCGCAGCCGTGCGGAGTCTTTGGCGGCGCTCGCCGACCGTCTCGATGTGCCAGCGGTGCGGCCGCTCGTCGCTGCTTTGGTGCAGGCCGAGTCGAGCGGCGGCAGTCTCGCGACGGTGCTGCGTGCTCAGGCCGACCAACGCATCGAGGAGCGGTTCGCGCGCGCCGAGAGACTCGCGCTTGAGGCGCCGGTGAAGATGCTCGCGCCGTTGGTGCTGTGCATATTCCCTTGCACCTTCGCGATCCTCGCCTTCCCGCTGGTGATGCGGTTCCTCGGGGGAGGTTGAGGTCATGGACCGCGTGTGCCTGCTGGATATCGATGGTCGGCCGCAGGGCATCAGTGTCGGCGTGGCGTCCCGGTGGTGGTCGCGGACGCGCGGACTCTGGCCGGGCGATCGCTGGCCTGCGTTCGATGTCCTGCAGATCCCACGTTGCGCGGCCGTGCATACCTTGGGCATGCGGGTACCGATCGATGTGGTGTTCAGCGATGCGGACGGACGGGTGACTTCGGTGAGGAGCGCGCTCGGACCTTGGCGCATCGCGACCGACCGCTCCGCCTGCTGCACTTGGGAGATGCGGGCCGGTTTCGCGGAGAGGATCGGCCTGCGCAGGGGCATGCGGTTGCGTGCGCTCGAGCGCAGCAGGGGTGCGACCGCCGTCGAGTTCCTGATCGCCGCGGTGCTGGTGGTGATCCCGCTGACGTTCACCGTGATCGAGATCTCACAACTCGCCACGGCGCGCCATGTGCTGCAGCACGCCGTCAACGAGGCGGCGCGGCAGGCCTCGGTAGCCGACCGCTCGGACTTCGCGCTGCGCCGGTCGCTCGGCCTCGGCATGCTGCCATTGTTCGTGCCGCTCGATGCGCGGCTGCCGTTCGGCGCGTCCGCCGCCGATCCGGCGGCGGAACGGACTTCGGCGACTGTCGGTCTGGAAGGTCTCGCACGCGCCTATGCCGAGACCTTCCGACCCGATCTCACCGCGGTCGAGTTGGAGGCGCTCGACCCGCAGGCGCGGGTGCACCGGCTGCGCGTCCGCTATTGCCGCGAGATGCACATGCCACTGGTACGCGAGGTCATCGCGATGCTGCAGCGTCTGGGTACCGCTTCGCCGTTCGATCAGGCCTGCCTCGCGCGCGAGCGTCTGCCGCTCGAGGCGTGGGCGTTGGTGCTGCGGCGGAGCGGTCCGATCCGTGGTGCGGGTGACCTACCGGAGTTGCCGCCGCCGCAGGTGGGTGACCTCCCGGCGATCCCGCCGCCGTCGGATCCTGGTGATGGTGGCGGTGGTGGTCGCGATGGTCTCGACGAGGGAGACATCATGGACCGTTGATGCTGCAAGACCCTCTTCTGGTTCAGCGTATCGGTCCGGCAAATCAGGTGGGCATGTCGATGTCGCGCACGGCGCTTGCGATCGAGACGTTGTTGTCCGCAACACCCGTCACCTGTCGGGCTCTGAACCACGCCCCCGCGCCCCGATCCCCCTCCAGCGTCATCACCTCTTGCCACACCGCGCGCGGCAGGATGCAGGGCGCGCCGATCGTCCCGTCGTAGGCCGCCGCGGCCGGCGTCTCGGGCGAGGTACACCAGGCGTCGATCAACCGCCGCAGGTCATCGGCGGTGATGAAGGGCGTATCGCCGAGCAGCACCAGTGCGGCGCTCGGCGCGTCGGCGGCGGACGCAGAGCCATGCCCGGGGACGGCCCCCGCCAACGCCGCCAACCCGCAGCGCAGCGAATGCGCCATACCGCGCTCCCAATCCGGGCAGACGACGACCTCGGGGCGTGGCGGCGTCAGCCGCTCGATCACACCCGCGCGCACGGCCTCGACATGGGCGCCGAGCACGACGGTGATCCTCGAAACGGGCGTGTTTGCGCCGGCGGCCAAAACCCGCGGCGGCAGCGCCGCCTGCGCGGTCTCGATCACGCGCTGCAGCATCGGCACGCCGTCGATGAGCGCGAGCTGCTTGGGCGAACCGAAACGGCGCGACGCCCCGGCTGCGAGCACGAGGCCCCGCAGACCGGGCGGAGGCGACGGCGTCACGCGGCCTAGGCGGTCTCAGCCGCCGCCGACGGCCTGCAGCGTGGGCGCGGCGGGCGAGGGTGCGACGCGCGGCACCTCGTCCAGCACCCAGGCGTTGGTCTCGCGGCGCGCGGGGCAGGGGATCGCGAAGATCACATCGCCCTTGGCCTTGGCGGCGCGCAGCGCCCCCATGTCGATGCGCCAGCCGCGGGCCTCGAACTCGTCGAGCTTGTCGCGGTACTGCAGGATGACCTTGTCGGCGGGCATCATGAGTTCTTTGGCACGCGAGGGCGGGGTGAGCGCGGGCTTCACCTCGTTCATCACCTTGATGTCCTGCGAGGCGATGAACATGTTGCGCTCGTTGATCTTCTTGTCGAGCCAGAGGTTCAGGCGCGGCTTGATGAACTTGCCGATCGCGCCGATCTTGCTCTGCTTGAAGAAGCCGATGTTGCGCTGGTTGAGCAGGAACACGCGGGTGCGGTTCTCGTCGATCGGCGCCTCGAACATGTACTGGTGCATGGCCGTCTTGGCCGTGAAGTTGATGTAGGTCCACATGTGGTTCGGGCCGTAGGTGCCGGAACCCGCCTCCATCTTGCCGCCTTCCTTGCGGAACTGGCGCATGATCGGATTTTTGAGCGGCGGCGCATCGAAGGTCGCCATGAAGCCGTAGCCCCACGGGTTGTTCTGCTCGGGGCGCAGTTCCATCATCAGGTAGGTGTCCTCGCGCTCGCCCTGGTAGCCGTGCGTGGTGTGCACATACTCGTTGTGGGCGGGGTCGAGGCCGTTCTCGATGGAACGCTCGTAGTGATAGTCCACATCGAAGGTGACGAGCGTCGCGCGCCACTCGTCGGTACCGTGCTCGGGCACGGGCATGATGGGCGGGCGCTGCTCCTCGGGCAGATCGCCCAGGAACGCGAACACGATGCCGTACTGTTCCTGCACCGGGTAGGCGTCGACGCGCGCGCGCGGCGGCGGCTTGGTCTTGCTGCCGATGGACGGGATGCGGGTGCAGACGCCGTCGCGGTTGAAGCGCCAGCCGTGGTAGGGGCACTGCACGCTGCCGTCGTCCTTGCACTTGCCGTGCGACAGCGACGCCCCGCGGTGGATGCAGGTGTCCGAGAGCACAGCGGGCTTGCCCTGTTCGTCGCGGAACACGACGAAGTCGTGGGCGAGGATGCGGACCTTCTGCGGGGTGGCGCCGAGATCGACGGCGCGGACCACGGGGTACCAGAAATTCATGAACATGCGGGTGACCTCCCTGCCAATCTGCCGCGGTTTTGTACGCTAAACGCGTTACCGGGGCATTCTGGCACAGTTCCGCCGTCCGCTGACCGGACAGCCCGACCATCCCGCCCGTGTGCGGCGGCGCGCGCAAGGCGTATAACTACCTATCCGCCAGCGAAGCGCCCAGGGACCCATGAACGATCGCACCGCCGCCCCCGCCACCGGTTTCGAGGGCCGTGAGGACGAGCTCGGCAAGGCTGTCGCGCTCGCCATCCGCACCCTCAAAGACGGCATCCCCTACCAGCACGAGATGAACGATGCGCTGGTCAAGATGCACCTCAACTCGCTGCAGTTCGCCAAGAACAAGGGTCTGACGGCGCAATACGTGGAACACGACATCGCCGCGATGCGTCCGGCGCTGCAGAAGGTGAGGGCGCAGATCGAGCGCACCGGCGACCGGGAGCTCGCCCTGCAGGGCATCTTCGACCGCAGCAGCAGCCTCTATCAGCTCTGCCTCGACCTGCAGTCGGCGCCCGGGCAGCGCAGTTTCACCTTCCCGTTCACCACCGTGCTCACGATCGCGCGGCGCATCGGTCAGTTCGATCTCACCGATGAAGAGGTACATGAGACCTGGCTCAAGCCGCGGCTGTTGGGCTATGCGCGGGAGCTCGGCGTCGAACTTGAGGTGTCACCGATCGGCGTCGATGGCAAGGTCGTGGTGGCGCTCCGCTGACAGCCGGAGTGCTCATTCTTGTCCGCATCGTGGACGCTGGGGGTATGCGCGTCACCGCAGATTGACGCGGTAGTGGTAGAAATCGTCATACAAGCGGCGGGTACACGCCGTAATGGTCCGGGCAGTCTTTGTTGCCTTAGGGCAACAGGATGATCCGGCAAGTCATCCAACGGGGGTCGAAAAATGCCGAAACCGTCCAACGGACTCCACGCCTTGTGGGTCGCTCCGCTTGTCTTCGCCGTGGCTTTGCCGGCGTATGGGCAGGCGCCTGACAACGATGCCGGCCTCGACGAGGTCGTCGTCACGGCACGCAAGCGCGAGGAGACGCTGATCGATGTCCCGCTGGCGGTGACCGCCATCGGCGCCGAGGCGCTGCAGCGCGAGGGCATCAAGGACATCGAGGGCGTCATCGACCGCGACCCCTCGCTCGGTTTCGACCGAGGCATCGCGCCGTACGACACCCGCATCGTGATCCGCGGCCTGTCGCCGACGCGCGGTCGCCCGAACGTCGCCACGCTGGTCGATGGCATCGACGTGTCGAGCGAGGCCATCGGCGTCGCCGGCGGTTCGTTGCTCATCAACCCCCGTCTCGTCGACATCGAGCGCATCGAGATCGTGAAGGGTCCGCAGAGCGCGCTCTACGGCCGCTCGGCGTTCGCCGGCGCCATCTCGTACATCACCAAGGATCCCGACGACGAGGTCGCGGGCGATGTGTCGGCCGAGTACGCCGACAACAACGAGTACGAGCTGAAGGCTGGGGTGTCGCTGCCGTTCAGCGACACCTTGGGCATGCGGCTCAACGGTTACAAGTTCGACGACGAAGGTTTCTACAAATCGACGCGCGGCCAGAAGGTCGGTGGCGGCGACGGTATGGGCGGTTCGCTCACCATCAAGTGGCAGCCGACCGACGCCTACTCGCTCAAGTTCCGTACCGAGTACGCCGACGACCACTTCACTCCACCGGCGCAGGCGTTCGTGCCCTTCAACGGCACGAGCCTCGTGCCCTCGGCGGCGTCGAGCTGTCGTACCTATTCGATCGCCAATCCGGCCGGTGGCACGGCGCTGGTGGCGACCGGCCCGGTGCTCGATGCATCCTGTCAGTTCGTCGACGCCAACGCGGCGCTTCCCGCCAACACCATCAACATCGTGCGGGTGTTCGAGACCAACGCGGGCAACCTCGGCACCTACGACGATATGAACGTGCTGTCGTACCGCGGCCAGATGGTCCGTGGCGGTGGTCTGCGCGTCACCTACAACCCTGACTGGACGCGCTCGACGGACGGCGTGACCGCGCCGGACTTCATCGGCACCGATCGTCAGGTACTGCGTCTTTCGGCGGTGCAGGAGTACCAGGCGTCGTTCGGTACCTTCTCGTCGCTGACCGGCTACACCAAGGCCGATGTCGACACCGACTTCGACTTCGACAAGACCGATCGTACGGCCATCCAGCAGACCATCAAGACCTACGGCATCACCGAGCAGTTCAGCCAGGAGCTCCGGTTCACCTCCGACTTCGATGGTCCGCTGCAGTTCATCGCCGGTGCGCAGTACTGGACGGAGCGTGCCGACCAGTTCGACCGCAACATCGCTGTGTTCGGCTCGGGCACCGCCTGCACGCTGCTCGTCGCCGGACCTCCCGGCACGCCGCCGCGCTGCGCGCAGTTCCTCGGCCCCCCGGGCGGTGCGGCCTTCACCAGCACCGATGTCTCGCAGTACATGGACGATGTGGATCGGCTGCGCGTGCCGTCGCTGGTGCGCCGCTTCGTCGACCACCAGTCGTTCTACCTCGAGTTCGAGTGGCAGATCGCCGACACGCTCTCGCTGATCGGCGAGGCGCGCTATGTCGACGAGGACAACGAGGTCAGGGGACCGATCACCGCCGGCAACCAGGGCCCGGGAACGGTGATCATCTGCGGTGCGACGGGTGATTGCCGCAACGCGGCGAACATCCCGTACGCGCCCCAGCCGGGTCTGCCGCGCAGCTTCGCGCCGCCCGCGCAGATCGGCGTCAACGGATATACGCGCAACGACTCGTACATCACGCCGAAGGCGACCGTGCAGTGGCAGCCCTCGGGCACGCTCAACATGTACGCCTCGTACTCCGAGGGCCGCAAGCCCGGCGGCTTCGGCACGCTCACCATCGGCGCGTTCGGTCTGCCGAACCGCGCGGATGTCGAGTACGAATCGGAGAAGATCAAGGTCTACGAGCTCGGTGCGAAGTGGATCTCCGAGGACCGTCGCGTGCAGCTCAATGGCGCGGCCTTCTTGCAGGACTTCACCGACAAGCAGGTGAGCACGCAGGTGATCATCGGCAACACCCTCGGCAACCGCGTCACCAACGCGGGCGGCGGTGAGCTGCAGGGCCTCGAGTTCACCGGCCAGTGGCGTCTGACGGACAACCTGTCCGCAGGTTTCGGTGTCACGCACTTCCTGAAGTACGAGTTCACCGACTACACCACGCTCACCAGCGGTCCGGCGGAGATCGCCCGCGTCGGCAACTGCACCCCGGTCGTGACCGTCGTGGGCACCGCTGCGCAGGTCACCTGCTCGATCAGCCGCACGGGCAACAAGTTCGAGGACACGCCGGAGACCTCGGCGGCCTTCAACCTGTCCTACCGTCGGCCGATGGGCGACGGCGGCCGCTACTGGTTCGCCGACGCCGACTTCTCGTATGTCGGCGAGCGCTTCATCGAGGACGACAACAGCATCTGGTTGGAGGACTACACCAACCTCAACCTGCGCTTCGGTACGGGCGGTGATGCCTGGACGGCGACGCTGTTCGTCGACAATGTGACGGACGATGACAAGGTCAAGTCCGCGGGGTCAACCCCGGCCAACACCTATGCCGATGTGCGAACCGCGGTGCGTGTGGGTACGGCGGGCGCACTGCCCGCCAACCTGCGCAACCCGATGGCGGCGTTCGGTCTCGCGATCCCGACCGGCATCTTCGCCGAGCTGCCGCGGCCGCGGACCTTCGGCTTGCGGGTCTCGTACAAGTTCTGATCGAGGGAGAGGGTTGCGGGGGCTGCCGGCACGATGCGGGCAGCCCCCGTTTTTTTGAGCCGCGTTGCAGGGGGGGCGACATGAACGATGGAACTCCGGGTCGGCCGTTCAGTCGCCGGGATTGTCTGGTGGGCGCGGCGGCGACGGGCGTCGGCCTCGCCGCCGCATCGTCTGCGGCGGGCCGGGCGAAGACCGCCCGTGGCGCGGCGTCCCGTGCGCTGCCCGACCTCACGGATCCGGACGCGGCGCTGCGCACCATGGTACGCATGCAGGGCAGCCTGCGCGAGGAGGATGTGCCGTGGTGGTTCACAGGCGTGATCTTCGCCGTCACCGGCGACGACGCGACCCCGCGTCCGTTGCTGCGCTTCGAGGGCATGGAGATCTATTGGTTCCGCCATGTCGCCGATGGCTTCATCCTCGGCGGTCATACGGTGACCTTCTTCCGCGACTTCATGACCGGGGAGTATCTGCAGGAGTTCGACAACCCCTGGACGCGTCGCAAGGAGACCGTGAAGCCCGCCGTGCAGGGCGGTAATCTCGGCTTCAAGTACAGCCGAGACGGCATCCAGCCGGTGCGGCTCGACGGCACACCGCTGGGCCCTGCGCCGGTCGGTCCGTTCCGCCCGCAGTTCCATCGGTTGGGCGCTCATGTCTGGCTGCAGCACCAGACGGTGTATCCGCCCGGCATGCCGGCGATGCACGGTCAGCGTCAGACGCTGTTCGCGGACGAGCGCGATGTCGCGGACACGCGGCTGGCCGCGGTGCCGGCGACCTTCTCCTCCACGGTGTTCATGGGTTGGCTCAAGTGGATGGACATGAACGGGATCCCGGGCCATGTGGTCTGGCATGCCTCGGGCGCCAAGCTGCACGACATCGGGGAGCTTCCCGCGGCCTATCGCGAGCGGGCGATGCGCGAGTTCCCGGAGCGCATGACCGCGAGACCACGGGCATGAGGGGTGCGTTGAGCATCGCCGGGTCCGCGCTCGTCGCGCTCGTCAGCATCTCGAGCGCATCGCTGCAGGCCGCCGGGGGCAAAGCGCCGATCCGCTTCGTCGACGAGACCGTCGCGCGCGGCGTGCAGGACCTCGGCGTCAACGCCACCGGCCCGACCTTCGGCGACTACGACGGCGACGGCGATGTCGACATCTTCGTGCCTGTCGAGGACCTCGCGCCCGGGCTGCATGACCGGCTGTTCGAGAACGACGGCAAAGGCCGCTTCCGCGATGTGGCAGCGGCGCGGGGAGTGCAGAACCCGGGTAGCCTCAGCCGCGGCGCGGTGTTCTGCGACTTCGACGGCGATGGTGATCGCGACCTGCTGTCCGCCAACATGCCGCCGGGGCAACCGCGGCAGCGACATGTGCCCACCACGCTCTACCGCAACCAGCTGCGCGAGACGGGGCGCGCGGACTTCATCGATGTGACGCGTACGGCGGGCCTGATGCGGGCGGGCAACGCCAAGGACGCCGAGATCGGCGGCATCGGTGACACCGCCGGCGGCGTGGGGTGCGCGGACTACGACCGGGACGGCGACCTCGACATCTTCTGGAAGAACGCGGACGGCGACATCGACAACGCGCTGTTCCGCAACGACGGCGGCTGGCGCTTCACCGAGGTGACGGCCGCGGCGGGTGCGGCGCTGCAGGCGAAGCTCAAGGACTCCAATGCGCAGGGTTCGCCCAACTGGATCGACTTCGACCAGGACGGGCATCCGGACCTGCTCGTCACCAACGAGCGCGACGCCAAGATATTGCTGCGCAACAAGGGCGACGGGACCTTCGAGGACATCACGCGCGGGCGGCGCCCGCCGAGCGGTCTGCCGTTCCTCAACCCCGGCTACGCGCAGGGCGCGTGTGTCGCGGACTTCGACCACGACGGCGACATGGATGTGTTCCTGCCCACCGCGGATCAGGCCGGGCGCCTGATCCTCAACCGTCTCAAGGAAACGGGCGCGCTGTCCTTCGAGGACATCACACCCCGTTCAGGTGCGGGTGTGGTGCGCGGCACCCGCGGTTGCGT
>Ga0172376_10003283_pt1 | contig 19228 bp, 11 predicted proteins | sample Lak35m_FD_121114 | JGI IMG/M metagenome (GOLD analysis project Ga0172376, IMG submission 121114) | Freshwater microbial communities from Kabuno Bay, South-Kivu, Congo - kab_092012_35m | ecosystem: Environmental > Aquatic > Freshwater > Lake | place: Democratic Republic of the Congo: South-Kivu... | reverse complement strand
TTCATCTATTTGCTTTTTTTCAATATGTTGTTTCAGTTTATCCCCGCATTTCTTGTGGGCAAGTTTTCACTTTCTAGCTCTTTAATTGGAGATGTCTGCGCAACTTTAGGAGCCGCTTGGGTTTTAGGAAGCGTTATTTTTTCTCTGCTCTTTTCTGAGAAAAGAAACAAAAAAATAATTTTAGGGGTCTCGGGAGCGGTTTTTTCTTTTTTTGCATTTTTGTCCTCCTTTTGCGCTTCTCTTTTTTGGTTTGTCTTTTTCCTAGCATGTTCCGTCTTTTTTTCAAGCTTTATTTGGCCGATTTGCACATCGATTATTTCTGGCTCAGCTACAAAGGAAATCCAGGGGAAAATTTTTGGTTTTACACAATCGGTTCAATCTCTTTCTATGCTACTTGCTCCTTTAATTATCTCCCCTTTTTTAACAAAAGATGCAGCCATTTCTATCTATATAGCATCAGGGGTCGGAGCTCTTTTTACGGTTCTTTGTTTTGCTTTAAATTTTGAAAAAAATAAAAAGTAAACGTTCTTTTAATTATTTCGATTTAATAAAATTTAGGGAAAAAAACCCTAAAACAAAGTGTAGCATGTTTGATTCAACGCTCTTTGAGGCTATTGAGAGCCTTATTTCTTCAGTAGATAAAAAAAGCCTTCAAAAGTCCGCAGAGTCTCTTTCGATGCGTTATAGAAGTCGGCAAAATCAAGAAGAGACTTTTATAAAAAACAAAGAGGAAGCTCTCGCATATTTATGTATGAGGTTTCCTGCAACGTATGCAGCAAACAATCATGTATTCTCACGAATAAATCAGCTCTCTCTCCCCTTTTCTTATTCTTCTTTTTTAGATGTAGGATCAGGATCTGGTTCTAGCTTTTTTAGTGCTCAAAGTTGTTTTGGAGCCTTTTCTAAAGTTTGTTTTATTGAAAAAGATTTAAATCTGATTGAAATCGGAAAATTTTTAATTAAAGAGAGTAAAACATCTACAACCACCTCTTGGGTTTTTGGTGATTTTATAACAAAAGAATTTCCAAATAATTTTGATGTTGTTTCTTTTTCTTACTCCCTTGGAGAAATAAAAAACTACAAAGATGTTTTATCAAAAGCGATAGTTTCATTTAATGATCTGCTTGTGATTATTGAGCCAGGAACTCCAGCTGGTTTTGAGAGAATTTTAAAATACAGGGAATTTTTACTATCTAAAGGTCTTTTTCTTTTAGCTCCCTGTCCAGGCCCTTTTTCTTGCCCAATGCAAAATGGAAAGTGGTGTCACTTTTCAGAGCGTCTTTCTAGAAGCTCTCTTCATCGCTTCTTAAAAGGTGGAACACTAGGATTTGAAGATGAGAAGCTTTCTTACCTTGTTTTTTCAAAAAAACAATTTAACAAGCATCTTCCTCGCCTTCTAAGTTTTCCTTCGAAAAAAACAGGGTTTATTGAAGCCGAGTTTTGTATGCCAGACGGAACTCTAACACATAAAAAGTTTTTGAAAAAAGAAGAGGAGGAGTATAGAAAAATTAAAAAAGCGAAATGGGGAGATAGTTTTTAAATAAAAAAAATTTTAATTATTTAAATCGATTTTTTTATGTGATATAATTTGTGTTTAAACAATCTTTCTAGAGGGTTAAGCCGTGTATTATATTCCTTACATGCTTTTAAAAAATCAGCTTCTTGATCACAGCAAAGCTAAACTGATTGTGGAAGGGATAGAGGTTTATTTTGAAGTGGATCAAGAAACTCAAAAATGGACAATTAAAGCAAACATCCCTTTTTACCTAGAAGAGATGAGTGGCGCATTTATTGAAACAATCGAAAGCTTAAATTACGTAAAAATTCATAAAGCAAGAGCATTTCTTAAAGTTTTTCTTGAAGAAGGCGTTGTTGCTTTATCTACCGAAGTCTCAGAGATTACCTCCTTTATATGTTTCAAAGAATCTATGAAAGCTTTCATGGAACTTTTTGATTTTTGGAGAAGTGTAGTAGAAGATATTGTGAAAAACGAAGAAATTTATATTTCTTAATCCTTAAAAGAGATTCATTGCTTATTTTATAAAAAAAAAGTAATAGAAGGATAATTCTATGAAATTTTAAAAATAAATTAAGTATGGCTTTGCAATCTTTTATTTCTCTTATTACCCCATTTAATAAAGATAATGAAATCGATTTTGAATCTTTAGATCATTTGATCGTTTCTCATCAAAAAACTGGAAAAAAAACATTTCTATTAGCTTCAGAGATCGGGGAGGGGGATTTTTTATCCTCTGATGAAAAAATTTCTCTTTTTAAAAGAGTCAGACTTCTTCTAAAAGAGTCGCCATCGATCTATTTTAAAGAAGACTCTCTTGATTTACTTTTTCAGACTCTTTTAGAATTTAAAAAACTCGGGCTTTTATCTGGATATATCGATCTTACTTTATTTAGGAGCCTAGAAGAGGAAGAAATTTTTAATTTTTGTTTTAGTTTAAGTAGAGCACATCTTGAGCTTATAATAGAGCCTCCAAAGCAGTTGTTGACAAAAAGTTTTTTAGATCAAATTCAGGCTTTACCTTATTTATCAGCTCCTCGGTTTACTGAAGAATCAAAAGATAAACAAGATCTATTTAGATTTGATTTAAATTCGTGCGAAGCTGAAAAAGAGAGTCATAAAAAAATCTCTTATTTAAAAAACTTTGATCCTTTTTTTAAGCTGGATTTACAAACAAGAAAAGAAATAATAGATACAAAAGAGGAAGAGAAGGTTCTAGTTGCAAAGCACCTTCTAGCGCACAAGGGGATTGTTGCTCCATTTACAAGAATACCAGGAGCTCTATCAGAGGCTAAAAAAAACTCTCTTATCTCTTTAGTGGTTTAGAGGCTTAATATTTTCAACTCTCTCTTTTATTTGAGCAAGAAGAAGCAAAAGGGATTCTTTTTCCTTTTTAGTGGGTCTAAAAGCCTTTCTTTCGCTTAGTTTAAGAGCTTTTTCTAACGTATGCAAAAGTTGCTCTGGCACCTTTTGTTTTCTAAGGTCAGACTCTTCTAGAGGGAAAAGATCTCGTAGCTTAGCTAAAAGCTCACTTTTTGTTTCTCCTTTATAGGAAAGGATAAAGCTTTCCTTCTCTTTCATTTCAGCAGATCTTGTTGCTAAAGTATAAATCACTTGCTTTGGCATTAAATCAATACTCTTTTGCATCGCTTCAGAGAAAAGAGAATAAAACTCATAGTATTGAAGAAAGTTGTAGGGGGTTTGTCTATTGCCATACGTTGCAAGAAGCCAAGCAGAAAAGGCCCCATCTTTATATTTTGAAAAAATCAGCTGCGCTTTTTTGATTCTTTCACCGTGTAAAATTATAGCTTGATTGTTGATAGCTTTTACTTCAGAGGTGATTGCAATTAAGGCTTCGAAATCAACTCTAAAGTCTTGCTTTTCTTCTCTATAGCTTTCTAAGATTTCTTGTAGAGAAACTTTTTCAGACTCAGATAAAGCGTTTACCTTGAAAACACCAGAGAAAGAGGTGAGGGAACCCTCTGAGCTTCTCGTGGCGAGTTTGTCCATTTTTGTCTCTTTTCCTGGTGTTTTTTCAAACCGCTTAGATAAAGCAGACTTAATATCGCTCATGAGACCCCCATAATGTAAAGCAGCTTTACATTTTTCCTAATAGTTCTTTTGTAAGTTCAATAAAATCAAGACTTGCTCTGCTAGCTGGAGCTGTTTCAATCACAGGTTTGCCTAAAATGGAAGCTTCTGAAACAGAGATGTCTTTTCGGATTTTATAAGTGAGAACTTTTTCTGGAAAGCTTTCATTTATGATTTTTAAAAAAGAATCGTTGTTTTTGCCTCTTTCATTCCAAAAAGAAAGAGCAACGCCAAGGACTTTAAGAGGGTGTCTTTTTCCAATTGTCTCCATAAAAAGAGAGAGTCTTTGCAGTCCTTTAATGCTGTAAAACTCAGGGGTTGCGGCGACTAAACAATAATCAGATGCAATAAAAGCTGATTCGGTAAGCCAGCATAATGATGGGGGAGTGTCTATAAAAACAAAATCATACTTCAAAGAAGAGAGAATGTTTTTGAGTTTTTCATGAGAATATCTGTCAGAGGCAAGTGGGCCTGTTAGCTCAACTCTTTCAAGCCATGTGTCAGCTGGGATTAAATCTAGATTTTTGCAATCTGTTTTCAAAATGACATCACCTATTTGTTTAGCTCCTTGTAATACGGGAGCTAAACTGTCGTTTTGATCAGGGTCAAATCCAAGTCCTGCTGTTAAGTTAGCCTGGGCATCAAAATCAATTAATAATACTTTTTTCTTATGTTTTTTTGCTAAGATCGCTCCAACGTTTAAAGAGAGGGAAGTCTTAGCTGTTCCCCCTTTAAAACTACTAACTGTGATAATGCGCATATAGCTCCGATTGTTTAGCACTTATGAAATAGCGAAACAAGACTTCTTTTGTCAAACTCTTCTTGAATTTTCTCTTTGAATAATGAGACAGTGATTTCTCCGTGAACCACGTTGTCTCTTGTTCTAAGAGTGACCGTTTTGTTTTCTATTTCCTGGTCCCCAACTGTTAACATGTAGTTAAACTGAAGAAGTTGAGAGTTTCTTACTTTTTTGCTAACAGATTCATTAGAATCATCTACTTCGCAGATGAATCCAGCTTCTTGTAAGTTCTCAGCTACTTTTTGAGCATACTCTACATGGCGATCGGCAACGGGAATAATGGAAATTTGTCTTGGGCTAAGCCATAGAGGGAATTTTCCTGCGAAGTGTTCTACCAAGATTCCAAAGAATCGTTCCATAGAGCCAAAAATGGCTCTATGAACCATTACAGGTCTTTTTTCAATGCCATCACTGTCTGTATAGTAAAGATCAAATCTTTCAGGTAGAGCCATGTCTAACTGAACAGTTCCACACTGCCAAGATCTTCCTAGAGAATCTTGGATATGGATGTCAATTTTAGGTCCATAAAAAGCGCCATCTCCTTCGTTAATCTTGTAGGGCAGTCCCCAAGTGTCAAGAGCTTCTTTTAACCCATTTGTAGCATTTTCCCACTCTTGATCTGATCCGATCGTTTTAGATTTTTCTGGGCGAGTAGAAAGCTCAAGCCTGTAGGCAATTCCAAAGGTTTCATAAATTACTTTAACAAGTTTTAAAACATTTAAGATTTCTTGCTTAATTTCTGTCGGCTTCATGAATAGGTGAGCGTCATCTTGGTGAAAGCTTCTCACCCTAAACATCCCGCTAATTGCACCAGAGGCTTCATGTCTATGCACGTGCCCAAATTCTGCAACTCTTAAGGGAAGGTCTCTATAGCTGTGTGAAAACCCTTTGTAGTAAAGCATACAGCCAGGACAATTCATTGGCTTAATTGCAAATTCTTTTTCCTCGATGTTTGAGGTATACATGTTTTCTTTATAGTGGCTCCAGTGCCCAGATTGAATCCAAAGATCTTTGCTCATCAGCTGAGGTGTTTTGATTTCAATATAATTGTTTTTTCTATGAAGCTCTCTCCAAAAATGAGAGAGCTGATTCCAAATGATCATTCCTTTTGGGTGAATAAATGGCATTCCAGGCGCTTGCTCTTTAAAAGAGAATAAATCAAGTTTTTGTCCAAGAAGTCTGTGATCTCTTTTTTTTGCTTCTTCAATCATATGAAGGTACTGCTTCAACAGCTCTTTATCAGGAAATGAGATGGCATACACGCGAGTCAGCATCGCATTTTTAGAATCTCCTTTCCAATAAGCGCCAGATGTTTTTAGAATTTTAAACGCTTTTATCTTTCCAATAGCTGGAAGGTGAGGTCCTCTGCAAAGATCGAAAAATTCCCCCTGCTGATACCCTGTAATTGAGCCCTTTTCATCAAAGCTTTCAATGAGCTCACACTTATAAGGGTTCTTTTTGAAGTAGTCTAAAGCTTCTTTTTTTCCGGAAAAGAGTTTTCTTTGTGGTTTAAAGTTTTCTTTAATTACTTTTTGAATTTCCTTTTCGATTGCAGGAAAGTCTTCTTCTGAGATGGAAAGATTTGCAAAATCGTAATAAAACCCTTGATCAATTGGAGGGCCAATTGTTGGTTTTGCCTCTGGGTAAAGCCTTAAAATTGCTTGTGCTAGAACGTGAGCTGATGTATGCCAAAACACCTCTTTTCCTTCCTTATCTTCAAAGTGAAGTAAGGAGATGTCGTCTCCTTCTTTAAATGGAGTAGAAAGGTCTTTGATTTCTCCATTGATTTTAATCGCAAGAGATTGGCTCGGATCTCTTAAGTTTAGTTTTTCGCACAAAGTGATTCCAGAGCTGTTTTCTTCAAGTTCAATCATTTGAGAGTGGTGTTTTAAAAACATAATAGTCCTTTGATTCTCAAGTTCTAATCATTAAATATAAAAAAGCAGTATATGTGTTCTTTCGATAACAAAAAAGAGCTTTCTTAACAAAAAAAACGATTTAAACAGGGGAGGTCTTTTAAGATTTTAAAAAACGTTTTATTTTGTTTTTTTTTATAAAAAAACTTTTTACACTTTGGAAAAACCAAGGTCGTGCTCTATGAAAAAAATAGCGATATCTCTAATTGCATTTTCAGCCTCTTTATATGGTTTGTATAATGGGTCCCCAGCTCTTCCATCTGTCATTGAAGAGGGGGTTTTAATTAAAAAGGACTTTCCTGTTTCAATTAAAACAGAATTTTTATTAACAGAGTGTTTAGATAAAAGCCTTTTTGTTGTCGATCATCAACCAGGAAGGGAAAAACAAGTTTTTAAATATACGCAGCAGCAGGGAGTGCTAGCTTTAAATTTCGTAGATCGATTTGAACTTTTTGGATCTATGGGGGAGATGAGAGCCCATATTGAAGGAAGAAAAAATTATCTTGAAAGGTTTGTTTTAGAAACGGGGAATCGCTACACATGGGGATTTGGAGGAAGGGCAGAAATCTATAGCTTTTCCAAAGCGACTCTTGGTTTAAATTTTGCCTATCAAGGTTATTCTCCGAAATTTCAGTGGGGATCGATCAATGGCGATCCGATGAGTGATGCAAAAAGAAAAAGACTTAAATTCATTGAGTGGCAAATCGGACTTGGACTTGGCTATGATTGTGGTTTTTTTGCTCCATATCTCTCTGCGCTCTATAATCAAACAAAGGCCTCTATCAAAAAGTTTCATCAAGGCGGAGGCTCTTTTACTCTTCATAGTAAAAAGAAGTTTGGAATGGCACTTGGAACAACACTTAGCACATCTAAATTATTTGATCTAAATTTAGAGGCAAGAGTGATTAATGAAACGGCTCTTTCATGCTCTTTTGACTTTAGATTCTAAACTTATGGGCAGCTGGGATTAAATGTAAAGGTTCCTTGAGGAGCGAATTGTCCAGTGTTGTTTTGAGTTAGACCCTGTAAAGATGTATAGGATTGAAAGTTATACGTAGATCCCGAAGGAAAATAAAAAGCATCTGCTGTGTTACTTGAAAAGTCTTTAAAACAGAGTGATTTTCCTGTAGCTCCATTGAAGTAAAGGTTACTTTGAGGGGCAAGGTTTTGAATAATAGATGTTTCATTTTTAGAGGAAGGAGGGTAGATCGACACGGCCTCTTGCGCATTTGGAATCAAATTGTTTGAGAAGTTTGCAATCATCGATGTAGCGCTTTGAGATCCTAAATAAAAGTTTCCTGGGTTAACTGTTGTAATGGTGTTATTAATGTATGCAATTGAGCCTTGATTGGGTAAAAATTTACAATTATTTAAGATAGGAGCTCCCTCAACTATGTTTGAGTCAACAGTTAGATAAACAGGAGATGTAATACTTGGAGCTACATAAATTAAATCGCTTATTTGATTTTTTGCCTCAAAGGTGTTGTTAGATAGATTAATTGAGGTTTCACCGATTGCTCCTGCAACATCAAGAGCTGAAGAATCTTGCGAGTTAACAATAAATGTAGATTGGGAGATCGAAAGAGTGCTTGGCGATGAGCTGCTAAATAAAACCAAGTCCTGCGCTATTGAGTCAGAAAGAGTTAGTCCTATAATAGATCCAGATCCCTGAGTAGAAATGAGCGCAGATCCATTTGTTTTAGTAATGATCGGAGCTGCCCCTGACCCAACGATTACAGTTCCATTATAATTAAATGTCGCTCCTGAGCCTGCAATCGTTTGATTTGGCTTTAAAATAAAACCAGTATCATATCCTTTTGTCGTTCCATCTCCTGCATAAACGTAAATAAGATCGCCTGGATTTGAGTTTGCCTGAGCCAGGGCAAGAGTTGGATAAGGATTAGCAAAAGAGCCGTTAGCACCAGTCAATGGTGCTGTATTGTTCACAAACACTGCATAAAAGGGGGCGCAACCAGTGGATGGAGTGGCAAAATTTACTGAGGAAGAAGCGGTGATTGGGGGAGATCCGTTAAAAATATTTTCTAAAATAAGACCTTGTTTTGTTCCATCGACTGAAAAGACAGTGTAGGCCCCGTTATTAATATTTGAGAAATTAACTGTTCCAAGAACGTTTCCTGAAAAATTTACGCAAGTCGACTGAGTTGAATTGGAGTAAATTTGAACATTAGCCTCTTTTCCTCCAAACTCATTTCCATTTACTGAAATTATGCCTCTTGATAAACCCTCTGAATTCACTGAAAGAGCAGAGTTAGTGTTAAAAATCTTATTTGAGGTGATCGTGAGTTCATTTTTAATAAATTGGGTGTTATTTAAATCTATCGAAATTCCTGTAATGGCAGGATCTCCAAGAGTGATCGTATTGTCAGATATTGTAAAAACTCCATTTCCTGAAGACTCTACTAATATTCCAGCATGAGTCACTCCTGGAGATTTTGTAGACAAGGTGTTATTTAGTACCTTAAACGTTGCGCTATTTTCAAAAGAGTTTTCTATTGCAATTGCTAAAGAGTATGAATTAATTGCATTCTCAGTGATTGATCCAGTCCCTCCACCTTGAGCTTCCAAGCTTAGCCCGATGTTTCCGTTAGTTAATGTGTTATTAGATATTGTAGCTGTTGCATTAGAGTTGAGATTTATTCTAATTTGAGTTCCATACCCTGAAGAAACGGTGTTATTTTTAATGGAAAGAGGATTACTTGAATTGCTTTGTGCAAAGATTCCAAAACTTGATGAGGTTTGATTTGAAATTAAATTATTACCTTTAATGTTTGCCAAGGGATTAAACATACTAAGACTTATTCCGCTTGAAAGATTATTTGTCTTAAATGTGTTGTTTTCAACTGTGCAATAGGAGTTGGAATTTCCGCCACTTGCAATAAAAGCGCCATCTACAAAAATATTATTTGCAACTTCAATTTCATAGGTTGGGTTGTCAATATTAACGCAATTGCCTTTAAAAGAGGGCTCAGTAAATGCACCATAGATTTGATTGCTTAATAGGATTGCACCTGTTGATGCAAAAGAGACAACATCAGGGGGAGTGTTTAGTTCATAATTTTTTATCGATACATTAAATCCGATTAAGCTGACTACATCAGTAGAGGAGGCTAAAAGAGTGGGAGAAGTTGGATTTTTTCCATTATCTAAAAATGGAAAAAGTCCGGGCGTAGAGGCGGGGATTACAATTTTATCAAGAGAAAGATCGACGGCAGAGCTTGTTAAATATTGCTCAGTTTTATACGTAAATCCTTCATCATATCCGCTTGAGGTTCCTTTTCCATAAAAGACATAAATAATATCATCAGGTGCTGAATTGTTTTGGGCAAGCGAAAGGGTTGTATAAGGGTCATCCGCTGTTCCACTGCCAGATCCTGGACCAAACCCTGGGTAATCTTTGTTATTAACAAAAATAAAGTGGTATGTTTTGTTTTTATTTCTTCCATTTTTACCATTTGTATTTGATCTAGAGTGTTTATATTTGTAATCTTCGCTATAAAATAAAATGATTTCTTGATGAACTGTTTCTTGCGTTCTTCTATTTAGCGCATCAATATAACCTTTACATGAGACTTTTGACTTTCTAATTTTTTTTGTTTGTCCAAGCTTTACATTAAAGCTAATTGCTCCATTGACTCGGCTTCCATATAGAGCATCTTTAGTGTATTCTACATCAAAGGAGATATACTCTCTTGGGGAGGCTTTTAGCCGAGCTTTCCCTCCAAAAGTATCTCCTATGGCATGGTTTTGTGCATCTGTTTTGAAAAGATAGTATGCTCCAAAAGCTAAATAAAGGTTTACCTGTTTAAATGGGTCCGGCAATGTAAATCCAATTTCTGCATCAGCAAGAGGAAGAGAGTAGCGAATATGCTGAGAGAGAATAGCGCTATTTCCTTGAAATTTATAAAACGCGCTAGAGCTCTCCGTTACTTTTCGAGAAAAGGGTTTGTAGCCATTGATTCTAAAATCGACCCATTTAGAAAGAATCTCAAAACCTAAAGAGCCTTGATGAGAGGATAGATTTTTATAATTTCTAAAATCATAATATCCATTCATTCCAAATATTAGATTATCATCAAAGGTGCAAAATCTAGCTCCAACTCCAAGATTTGAGGCGATGTATCCACTATTAAAGGTGTGTAATCTTGCATCTAAAAAGGGGTGAAATAGACGCCTTGTAGAAGGAGATAAAAAACAAGAGAGAGTCGTATAGCCTTGATTAAACCCAAGGCCTTTATGTTCTCTATGTCTTAATGAGGCCTTTGAAAAAGGATGCTCAGAGCAAAGTGTATCTTCTTTTGAAGCGCCAAATGAGGCGCTGCAAAATAAAAGAAATATAAGAGATTTGTTTTTGATAAATCTGAGCATGGTTCCTTTTTATTTCGTTAATTTTCTTTTATTAAAAAGTTAATTACTTGAAAAGAATTTTGATTGAAAGGATTAGAGCCTTCATAAACGTTTTTCTCTCTTAGCAACTTTAATTGATAAAAAAAGAATCTTTTTTTAAACTGACGCCTCTTAATTTTATTTTATTCAGGTTAGATTAATGGCAATAAAACGTCTTTTTCAGTATTTTTTAGCAATTACAGCTTTTTCTTCTTCGATCTATGGATTAGATGATCTGATTCGAGAGCCTAAATCTACTCAATCTTTTACAAAAGAAGAGATAGATCAGCTCAAAGAATGGATCAAGTCTAAAAGACAGACGGTGGGGATTAAAAGCTTAGGTGGAGAGCTTACCTATAGTGGGGAAGTTCATATGGGAATGAATTCTGTAAACGAAGTCGTGAATGGAATCAGACAAAGAGGTGCTGGAGGAGCAACAGAGCTTCCATCTAGAGACTATGGAGTGGAGGTTGATATCTTAATGAACTATAGAGCTGACGTTAGCTGGGCAACCTCAAAGATCAAATTTAGAAACAGAGCAGGGGCAATCTCTGGAACAGCAGATAAGGTGGGTCTTGATAGGGGATTCATGGGCGTAAGACTTGTTGAAGGAGAGTCTTACTCAATGGCGCTTGAAATAGGAAGACGTAAGTTTAACTATACCTTTGATTCAAAAATCCAATTTGGATCTTTCATGGATGGAATATTATATAAATATGACCAATCTATTGATGTGGTTGGAGATTTATATTTTTATGGGGGTCCTTTTGTGATTGATTTTAAAAATGATCACTATGGCTACGTATTTGAGCTTGGCGCTTTAAACGTTGGAAATACGGGAATCTATCTTAAGTACTCGTTTATCGATTGGGACACGAAAGACTACCCCAACCCTCTTAAAGCAAGAAGATTTGATTTTTTAAACTCTCAGTTGACACTTGGTTACAAAATCGTTCCATCTTGGATCGGAAAGGTGTTAACACTCTATTCTGCAGCGCTTATCAATACAGCAGCTAGAAAAATAGAAATCACAGATTATAAAAAAGATAACTGGGCATGGTATGTTGGTTTTTCTCTTGGAGAAGCAAGAAAGCAGGGGGACTGGTCTATTGATATAAATTATCAGTATGTGCAGCCTCAAGCAGTTCCAGCTTACGACTTTTCTGGTATTGGAAGAGGAAATGGAGCAGGCGTTGGTTTTTATGCAATAGATAGCAAAGATAAAGAGCCAACCACAAGAAAAACAGCAGCAGGAAGTTGTAACTATAAAGGTGGGGAAGCAACCCTTCTTTATCTATTTACAAACAACCTAACATTAAGGCAAACATTCCAAACATCAGTGAGAGCTAAAGAGATTGGACCAATCTTTAAATATAAAGCTTATTCAATGGAATTTGTCTACCTATACTAAGATTTAGGTCATCTTTAAAAATAAAAAGCCGCAGAGATGCGGCTTTTTTTTCTTGAAACTACTTAGAAATTTCTAAATTTTCATGAAAGGAGAGAAAAACATCTCTTCTTATTTTTCTTTCCATAAGAACTCTTGGAGAAAGCTTATCCACTTTGACATAAAGCGCTTTTTTTAGTGAGCTTGCAGAGATATTAGAGTAGAGCTTTTCAAGAGCTACTCCCTTTGACAAAGCAATACATGGAAAGTATCCAGGTTTTGTTTTTTCTTGAATGACTTCTGAAAAACAGCCACCAAGTGTATCTGTATACACAACGTGGATCGTACTAAACATGGAAAGAAAAAGATCAACAGGTTTGAAAGAGTTTCTAAGAATGAATATCTCAATTTTTTCTGAGCAGCTACAAAGTGTAATCATCTTTTTTACAGTTGCCGCAGGAAGAATTAAAAGCTGCGGCTTACCTTTTTCAAAAGGAGATTTAACAGAGCGGATACAATAAATCAAAGGATACAGATGTTTCCCGATCCCATTAAAGAAAACCGAGGAGAGCTTAATTGCAATTGTTAATCCAACCGCTAAAACAAATAAGGAAACAATAAAAAATCCTTGAGCCGCTGTTAAATTAAGAGCTCCGCTTAAAAAATAGATCGAAAAAGGAGCCATTAAAACGCCGCAAAAACTCATAAAGTTAGAGGTTGCAACGATTTGTCCTCTTTTTTCATCAGGGCTATATTTTTGGATATATGCATCAAATGGAACAATAAAAAACCCGCTGAAGCATCCAACTAAAACAAGTAGAATCACATCAATTGGGATGTTTTTTGGAAGAATTGCAAGAAGCAAAACAAGAAAAAACAAAACGATTCCTGCTATGCAAGAAAAACCAAGTTCTATGTTGTTTTTGGAAAGCTTCCCAACTAAAACAGCACCTATTGCAATTCCAATTGCAACTGTTAAAAATAAATACCCCCCCCCAACTTCACTTAGGTGAAGAGATTGAATTGCGTAGGGGATAATATTTAGTTGGAAAAAGGCTCCTAAGTATAAGAAGAAAGCAGCGCTTAGAACCGAAATAAGAAGGTGAGGTGTTTTATAACAAAACTGCAGCGTTTTATAGATTTCTTTCAAAAAGAAGAATTTGATTTTATTTGTTGTTCTATTTGGTTTGGTATAGGGAATTAAAAGGCTCGCCCCAAATCCTAAAATCGCAATCACTAGGCAGACTCCTGCACACAAAGCAAAATTTTTCCCTGAGATTTGCGTTGTAAAAGAGGCTAAAAACGTGCCAACAATAATCCCTAAATAGGTAAACGAGGTAATAAGGCCATTTGCCTTTGAAATTTTATCTTCGTGTACGATTTCCGGAATGATGCTGTATTTAGGGGGTCCAAAGGCTGCGCTATGCAAAGAAAGAAGTAATAAAAGTACATAGCAGGCCCAAGCGCTTTCAAGCCAGAAGGCAAAAATGGCAAGAGCGGTTGTTAAAACCTCAACTCCTTTAAGAGCTACAATAATTTTTTGCTTGCTGAATTTATCAGCTAAAACCCCTGCTGCTGAGGAGAAAAATAAAAAGGGAAGTACATAGACTGTTCCAACCCAAAATAAAATACTGCTTGATTGCTCTATTCCTTTTATATCGATCAAAAGAAAGACTGTTAGGAATTTAAAAACGTTATCATTAATTACACCTAAAAATTGCGCTATATTTAAAAAGTTTAGTGCTTTTTTAGGAGAAAAAGTTTCTGATCTAATAAAAGAGTTTCTTTTTTCAAGAAGCCTTTTAAAAAAAGATCTTTTTTTGTTCTTTGGAAGTAATAGCATTCTTATTCTTAATTAGCTTTTTATCTTAGCATAACTTATTTGCCGCTTTAAATCTGCTAAAAATAAAGGGTATATATCATAAATTATTTCAAATAAGTTAAAAATTAATTGAGGTCATTGCTTAAAGAGGTAGAGTTGACATCGTAAAAGTAGACAAGTTATATTAAAGCTTCTTGCCAAGATAGAGATTAGATGAAATCACAAGCCGCCAAACTTTTTATAACTAATGACACTGAAGCTCTTTTTTTACGACTAGAAAAAAGAGTTTTTGATGAAAGCAGCAGCTTTAAACAGCTGATTGTTGTTCCAAGTTCCTCTATGAAAGAGCTTGTAGAAAGAAAACTTGTAGACTCTGGAATTTTTTGTGGTGTAAAAATTTTAGAACTATCGCAAGCTGTAGATTATTTGATCCGTTTATTTAGGTTTGAAGAAAAAAAAGCTCATTCATTTGCAGCTCCTATGCTTTTTTCCCTTCATATGGAAAAGATAATTGAGGAGCTTATAGACTCAAGCGATCCTCTTTTCGATCCTCTAAAATCCTACGTTTGCGCTTTAGATGAAGCTCACCAAAAAGAAAAAAAAATTAGAGAAATCTCAGAAGCCTTAAGCATCGATTTTCTAAATTATGGGGTCTATGCCTCATCAGCTCTTGAGCTTTGGCTTAAAAATAAATCATGGCAAACATTGCTTTGGGATTCTCTTTTCTCTATTTGGGATTATCCACAAAGAGCGCTGCGTGATATTTTTAATAAGGTCTCAGATAAGCAATTGGATGTCGATATTCACCTTTTTGGCTTTTCATTTATTCCAAAGGTTTATCATGATTTTTTTCTCTCTCTTAGCTCGAGCTTAAATGTATTTTACTACTACCTTTCTCCCTCAGCAAATTTTTTTGGGGAGAATTTATCCGATCGAAGAGTGGCTTTTTTGAAAAAATCCACGTCAAATTCCGAAAATAAAATAGAGCTAGAAGATTATAAACAAAGCCAAAATCGATTAATTTCTAATTTTGGAGCGCAAACAAAGCTTTTCTTTAACTCTCTAATAGATCAAGACTTTGAGGTCGAAGAGTTTTTCTATCAAGATCAAAAATATCAAAGTGAAACGCTTCTTTCATATATTAAACAATCCCTATTTGATAATGAAAATTTAAAAGAGAAAAGAGATCTCTTGATTAAAGAAGACTCCTTTCAGATTCATAAGTGTTTTTCAAAAAAACTTGAAGTGGAATCTCTCTGCAAAACGGTGATGCATCTCACTCAAAAAACAGAAATTAATCCATCAGATGTTTTAGTTGTAGCTCCTGATATTTCCATCTACTATCCCTATATTAAGCAAATCTTTGGAGAACAAAGTCCGTTTCCTTTTGAGGTGGAAGGGCTTGAAATCAAATCCCAAAGTGGTTTTTTAAGAGGGTTTTGGTCTCTTCTTACAATTTATGAGAGTCGATTTGAACTACATGATGTTTTTTCTCTTTTGCAAACAGAGTCTCTTTTAAAAAAATTTGAAATAGATCCGCTAGAAATTCCAAAGATAAAAGTTTGGTGTGAAAAAGCCCATATATTATGGGGGATTAATAAAGAGCAAAAAGATGAGATTCTTGCTAAGGGCTCAAGCGAATTTGAAAGTTATCCCACTTCAGAGCAGGGGACGTGGCTTTGTGGCCTTCATCTTCTTTTGAATTCTTTTTTTGTTTTAGAAACAAACACAAGCCTTGAAGGCGCCTCATCTTTTTATCCAATATCAGCCCCTGATTTTTCTGATGCTCAGTTGCTTGGAAACTTTATTTCTTTTATTGATAAGCTCTTAAAATTTAAGAACAAAATTCTTCATGAAAAAAAAGAGATAAAGAGTTGGGTTTGTTTTATACACCTTCTTGAGAAAGAGTTTTTTTGCTCAAGCTGCTTGGAAAAAGATGAAGGATATCATTTCTTTAAGAGTCAATTAAAGACGCTAGATCAGCTATCTCTTAAAACAAAAGAGTATAAGTATGGATTTTTAAGCATTAAAAGGTTTTTTGAGAAAACCTTTTCTAAAAAAGGGGGATCAGCAAGCTCTTATGATAAAAATTCCATTTTATTTTGCTCTCTTGCCCCACAGAAAATTGTACCTAGAAAAGTGATTTGTTATCTTGGAATGGACGAAGAGTCATTCCCATCCAAAAAGCCGCTACACCCTCTTCGCGAAATACCAAAAGAGCAAATGGATCCTCATCCCTCATTAATTGAAGAAGAAAGAGCCATGCTCCTAGATGGACTTGTTTGCGCAGAGCAAGCTCTAATTTTTTTCTATACATGTTTTGATGAGGGAGATGGAAAGGAAAAAGAAGCTTCTTTTCTATTAAAAGAGCTTCTTGAAAATTTAGACGATCAATTTACAATCGAAAAGCAAAAGGTTTCCTCAAAGGTGATTTATAAACATAAAACCTTTTCTTTTCATGAACATGAACTTTTAGTTCAGCAAGGCTATTTTTCACTAAGGGATTATCACTTAGCAACAGCTCTTTACAAAAAGCAGAAGAAGGATAAAAAATTTCTTCCAGAGTTTTATTCAGGATCTTCTGAGAAATCGTGTGAAATTAAAGGGGGCCAAACCTATCAGGCTTTGCTTTTATCAGAGCTTCAAAAGTTTGCACGAAATCCTCTAAGGCACTATCTAAATTCTTCTTTGGATATTTATCTTAAAAAAGAGATCACATTTGATGAGAAAAAGGAAAAAGAATTTATTTTATCTCCACTGATTAAAAAAGATCTTAAACAAAGCTCTCTATCAGGAGAGCTTCAAGATGAATTTTTAAAGATGAAACTCCAGGGCGCGACGCCCTATGGAGTCTTTTCAGAGATCGCTTTTGATATTGTGGATCAAGAATCAAAAGAGCTTGCCTCTTTGTATCAAGAAATTCAAATAGAGCCAAAAGATCTTTTTTCAATCATTTTAGATCGTAAGTGCAAAGAGAAAAAAGTAGATCCAAGCTTAAATCAAGTTGTCCCTTCACTGCTTGTCAATGTTAAAGATAACCTCTCTTTTATTATAGAGGGAAAACTTGAGAGAATCTGTAAAAAAGGAATGATAATTGAGGCAAAATCCTCCTTTGAAGAAGTGATAAAAATTTGGCCAATCTATTTGCTTTTTACGTTGATTTGCCAAAGAGATTTTGAAGGGGAAATCGAGCCGAATTTAATCTTTTTAAAGGATAAGAAAAAACTTGTTCTTCCTATGTTTTGCATAAAAAACTCGTTTTCTAAGTATTTGACATATTTTGATAGAGCGCAAAGCTCTCCCTCTCCTTTAATGCCGATTTGGGCAAAATCTTTTCTTGAGGAAGATAAGGAAATTAAGGGCAAAGAGATTGAAAAGCCCTTTGTTACTTCATCTAATTTTACCTTTTTTGATGAATATCAAAAGTGGTGCTTTTCCCATCTTGAACCCTTTTGCTTTGAAACAATGGATCAAAACTGGGGAGAGATTTATGCTACAACCTTCGATGGGATTTCTAAATGGATAGAAGAGGGTAAATCAAATGTCTAGTTTTGATGTTTTAAATCCTAAAACAAGTGTCATTAAGCCATATTTTATTGAAGCTTCAGCTGGAACTGGAAAAACATTTGCAATTGAACACATAGTCACAAGACTTTTTTTAAATGATGAGAAAAACATTTTAGTAGATCAGGTGTTAATTGTAACTTTCACAAGAGCTGCAACAAGAGAGCTAAAAGTTAGAATTAGAGAAAACTTAGCCAAGGTCGCTATAGATCTTGAGCAAAACAAGGCAAGCTACCCCTACGTTGCAGATTTACTTAGCGATGAAAAAATTAAAAAAAGAGCGATAGAAAAACTTCAAGAGGTTCTTTGCTCCTATGATCAGATTCAAATTTTTACCATACACGGCTTTTGCCTGCAGATGCTTAAGGAGTTTCCTTTTGAAGCGGGGAGTGATCTTGGAAGCTCAGCCTCAGAGCAAATCACAGAAGAGAAGGTTTATCAGGAAACTCTTTTTGATTATTTAAGATCAAATCAAGTTCTAGAAAAATTTCATAAAGGACAAATCTATAAAATTTTAAAGTCCTGCAGATTTGAGATGAATGAGGTTGTTAAAAAAACAATAAAAGCAATCAAGCTTCAAGGTCAGATTAAAGGGCAAAAAACATACAAGCAATCTTTTGAAGAAATTAAGGAGATTCTTAGTCGCTCTAAAAAATTTTTTAGCTCACCTAATGCTTTTTGCGAAGAGTTTTACAGCCTTGCTTCTTTTTTTAAAGGAGTCAGTTCTTTAAAAAAAGTTCCGCATCACCATTTTACTCAGCAGATCAGTAAATTTGGCTCTTATTTTAAAGGAGAAACTTCGCTTGAGGATCTTATCACATTTTTTTTCTACGAAGAGGCTCTTTTTTTTGAGTGCTTTAAAGAAGAAAATCTAAAAAAAACTACAAAAAAATCCTTTAGAGCTCTTGAGGCAGAGTTTGAATTTTTATCTTTTTGCCATGGGATCTCTTATTTGTTTGAAGAAATGATGAATCCAAAGCAGCTTCTTCTATCTTTAGCAAGTGAATGTAGGGAAAAAGCCTCCAAAGCGCTTGAATATTATGGAATCACCCCTCCAGATCTTTATTTAAGTGTGATGCAAAAAAAATTAGAAAAAGAAGATTTCTTACACAAGGTTCAAAACAAATATAAAGCTGCTTTAATCGATGAATTTCAAGACACTGATCCTATTCAATGGAGTATTTTTAAAACTCTTTTTTGCTGTTCCTCGAGGGGGTTTCCCCTTTATTTAGTTGGGGATCCGAAACAATCGATTTATGGATTTAGAAATGCTGATTTGCCAACCTATCTAGAAGCCTCTTCTTATTTTTCTTTAGAGGATAAAAAGACCTTAGATACAAATTATCGAAGTGAGCCCCATATGATTGAGGCTCTAAATGCGCTTTTTTCCCTTTCTTCCAAATGGCTTTGTGAAAAAGAGTCCCTTCTTTATACCAAAGTGAAATATTCCCCTTTTGCCTCCAATACAAAATTTGAGGACTCTCTAGGAGCGCTTCATTTTTTTGGCTGTGATCTTACTCACTTAAAGGAGAGGGGCTCTTATTTAAAAGAGATCGAGGAGTCCAATCTTTTTAATTTTATTTCGAATGAAATATTAAAGTTAAAAAATCAAGGGTATCAATTTAAAGATTTTGCGGTGCTTATTCGAGATCGCTTTCAATCGCAGCGACTTGAGCGTCATCTAAAGAAAAGATCGATTCCTTATACCTCATCTACATCCGTTTGCCTT
>Ga0172376_10003282_pt1 | contig 19229 bp, 16 predicted proteins | sample Lak35m_FD_121114 | JGI IMG/M metagenome (GOLD analysis project Ga0172376, IMG submission 121114) | Freshwater microbial communities from Kabuno Bay, South-Kivu, Congo - kab_092012_35m | ecosystem: Environmental > Aquatic > Freshwater > Lake | place: Democratic Republic of the Congo: South-Kivu... | reverse complement strand
CAAGGCAATGGGTGTACCAGATGAGAAGGTGCTGTTGAGCAGTGATGGCGATGTACTTGAGATCACGGATCAGGGCATTCGCCGTATCGGTGAGGTGCCGAGCAAGATGGTGTCGGTCCGCGCCAACTGAGCTGTGCGAGTGAGAACTACATCTTGCGTCGTGAAACAACGACGCGGAGGATCAACTCATGGCCCCGCTGAGACCTCGTAAGGCAGCCCGGAACTTTTCGTCGGCAGTCCTACAGGCATCGTCAACTTCGGGAGCTCGATCAGACTCCATTAGTTTGGAAATCCGTATCATCACTAAGAGTGTTGGGGCCAATAGCACGGAGCCAGCCATTTGTGCAGTCAAGAGCGGAACATCAATCGTCGTGTCGGTGTATCCCAAGCCGAGCAAACACGCCGAGATAGTGATGACGAGTGTCGGTACAAACAAAACGGAGAACCACCCCACCGGGGGCGCCCTAAGAATGCGTCCAGACTGAACGCGAACTGCAGAATTACCAACGATCAGTCCGTAGCCCGTTGGCACGAGCACGGCTACCGTCAAGAGTCCGCCAATGAGATAGCCAGACAACGAGTTCAGGTCGGATGAAGAAATACCGAAGCGAAGCGAAGCGACAAGGAGAGCGAGCGAAAGGGTGAGCGGAATGATTGAGACGCACCCAAACCAGATTCGATGATCTCTCTTTATTGCGTCTGGCTTAAACCCGTTCAGGCTCGATGAGGTCATATCTGATGCTGACTGTAGTAGGCGACGTAGGAAACACGCAAGAGTTAGGCTTCGCCAAAGTACTTGACTCAACAGGGGAGATTATGGGACGGGCGAAGGACGAGTTACAGGAATTCACTATGTTGAGCCATAAGTACGAACTGATTCTGACGGGTCTGTTTAACGACCTCCAGTCCCAGCGTGACGCGATTCGATTCCTCGAAACTAAGGTGTCAGATCTCACCTCGAATGTCGCGCAGCTCCGCCAGCGTGGGCAGTTGCTTAGGGTGAGTCTGGTGGTTTCGGTGGCGGCGCTGGCAGTCTCTGTGGCGGCGCTCTTTAGCGCTTTCTCGTGACAGTTATCGATCAACTAGAAGAGTGGGCAAGCGGGCGGCCGCAGCATCGAGAGTCCGCGAACATCGATGCGGTGCATAGTCATTACCTGAGGCAGGCCGCTGGTTATGTGAACTTGAAACGCACGGCGATTGCATCGGCAACACTGGGGACCGCGGGTTTAGTGCTCCATGAAATGTCCAACGAAACGATCTCGACTGCGGCACTAGATGGGCGACTGCGCGAAGCATTCGAGTTGCAATACCCGAATCTTGCGGCAGATAGTGCACTCGATGGGCTGACAGTTGAGCAGGTAATTGAGCGCTACGGCAATGGGCTACGGGGCAAGTATTTTGAGGTCTATGTCCGTGATGAGTTGAACAGCGGCAACGCAATTGGTGACCTCAGGTTGGAAAGTGGGCAATCGGCGACGCTCGCGGCGTCACCAACGCAAGAAGGATGGGACCTCCTCATTGCGCCGGAGGGCAACCTCTATCAGATCAAAGCCACCGACGATCTCGCCTATCTGAAGGCGACGCTCAACGATCTTGAGGGTGAGGACATCGATGTCATAACGACGAACCTCGACGCGGAGATTGACGCTCTCTCTGAAGGCCTCTTCATGGCGGCTGTCGACAGCGCAGCACTGGACGACGAGATTGCCAGCGAACTGCTCAACGCGGCCGATGCTGATGGCATGCTCGAGGACGTCGGAGACGCATTCTTCTTGCTGTCGCTTTTGTTGGCAGTACGACTGTCGTGGAAGGTCTACAGGCGCTTTCGTGCGGGGGTTCCTCTGCGACAACTCGCTCGCGAGTTTGCACCGTTGATTGCGGGTCGGCTTGTTGGTTCGATTTCCCCGGTCCCGGGCACGGGAATCGCAACAACACGAGGATTAGATTTCGGGCTTGTGGTGTATCGCCGAAGGAAGGCACTGGAGCGGGCGAGCGCGCGGCTCACTGGGCTCATCGAGAAGATGACGCTCGCCAAAGTACCGCTGGACTTGATGGTCAACCGTCGGTAGACGTAGAGCGCTGCACTGTGGTTAGACGGATTCAAGCCAGCCACCCACCCTTGGAACGGCTTCAGCAGGCGATTGATGCGCTCGCTGCGTATGGTAAGGCAGTTGATGCGGCTGCCAAGAGTTTTCGTAGGACCACACTGCACCATCGCCAGATGGTGCAAGAGATTCTTCCAATCCTGTTGAGGGGTGACGACGCAGCGGCACTTGCGGAGTTCGCGCAGCAGGGACGCTCCTGGAGTTCAGCTGCATACGATCACTTGGAAGACGCGCTTGAAGCCCTTGTGAAAGAGAGGCAGAGCGACGAAAGGATGCACTTGCGGCAGCTAGCAGCAGCCCAAGATGCTCAACGTCGTGCTCGTGCCGAACTCAAGCATCTCGATGATGCGATAGAAGCCGCGGAAGATTTAGTGCAAAGTCGCCAGCATCTACTCGTTGAAGCACGACGCCGTGGTCAGGTGGCGCGCTTTCGTCTTGCCGAGCGTGAAGATTCGCTGCTCCGCTTCTTGGCAGGAACCTCAGCTCAGCGTGGCGATGTCATTAGGGCGGAGATGGAGATCTCTCAGGCGACAGAGGAGCTGGCGCGAGCACAAACTGCGGAACATGCGGCCAGGGCTCACTTGCGCCACGAAGAGACCGCCGGAGCATTGTCGGGGCATCATGCCGCAGTTCGGGAACACGAGTCACGATACGAAACCACCGCCGCAGCTAACGAAGACGCTCAGTCAAGAATCAGAAGCATCATCGGCATGCCTCATTCGCGCGCGGTTCAAAACTTGCGCAAGGATTTCGAGAACTCGATAAGGAAGTTGAAGCGAGAGATCAAAGTGCATCGCCACCTCGCAGCGAAACTAGAAGGCGTCGTTGATGAGTCAACAGTTGACGATTGGCTGTTGAGGTCTCGGCAACTTCGCAAGACTGCGCGCGACTTGCTACGAGGTAAGTCCACAGACGCAAGCAACCGAGTTCTCAAGGAACCCGAGAAGCTCATTGACTATCTACTTGAAGGGCAAGCCCGCGATAATCACGCTCGGGAGCAGGCACGCAATCGGGAACGTGCGCGACTTGCTGAAGCGGTAGAACGAGCTGCGAGGCGACGTGAGGGACGGCGCCGCGCGGACCAGCCGCCAGTGGTGTCGCGGGGTCGGAACAGTGTGTCGGGCCGTCCTGACCTGAACGCCTTGCGCGATCAGTTTCGCCGTCGTCGATAGATCTCGGAAGAGCAGCACGTCCGGCACGTTGCTACCGTAGCGTTGTGTCTCTTAACAGAAGCCTTCTGACGGCGACACGAGTTGCGTCGAGGACGAGAGTCGGGCTAACCAGTGGACGCGCGTCTCAAACATTCGGTTGGAAGAAGGAAGCGGCTCGCGAGCGAATCGAGGAGAATCGCAGCGCACTAGAAGATCTGCAATATCACTTGTACGCGGATGGCGGTAAGGCGCTCCTGATTGTCTTGCAGGGGATTGATACCAGCGGAAAAGACGGTGTCATACGCAATGTCTTCACGGCGTTCAATCCGCAAGGCACTACGGTCACATCATTTAGAGCACCGACGAGCCGTGAGGTTGCGCACGACTACCTGTGGCGCGTCCATGCGGTCTGCCCGCAGCTCGGCTCCATCGCAATCTTCAATCGAAGTCACTACGAAGATCTCATCGTTCCGATGGTGCAGAAGCGACTTCCGAACACGCGAATTCAGCAGCGAATGCGACATATTCAAGATTTTGAGCGGCTGTTACACGAGGAAGGAACGACGGTAATCAAGTTTCTGCTGCACATCTCGAGAGATGAACAGTGGGAACGGCTCATGTCACGGCTGGATGAACCCCAACGCAATTGGAAATTCAGCATGGGGGACCTCGCAGAGCGGGAACGGTGGTCTTTGTACACGTCTGCGTTCGCGCGGATAGTGAGTGCGACATCAACATCGTCGGCACCCTGGTATGTGGTGCCAGCGAACAAGAAGTGGTTTAGGGATCTGGTAGTCAGCGAGATAACACGCGCAACCTTGGAGGGGATGGGGCTACGGTGGCCCAAACCATCCCTAGATGTCGAACGCGCTCGGCGGGCACTAGAACGCCTCCGTTAGCACGCTGCACGTGACTTCTCGTCGGAGCTTGTCGGTACAGTGTGATGAGTAACGGAGTTGGTTCACGTTCAGGGAGGGCAGTAGCACATGGAGTTCCTCGTCTTCTTGCTGGTCGTATGGGCCCTTTGGCGATGGGCCCGTCGTCGTCGCGCAAACCGTCAGCTGCAGCAGTACATGACGCACGGTGGGGTGCAGACCGTGGTGGGCGCGGGTGGTTGGTATCCCGACCCCACTAGCCGGTATGTCGCACGATGGTGGAATGGTGTCGGCTGGACTGAACATGTCCATCGCGGTGACCAACAAGTTCGCTCGGACCCGCTGGTTATGAATATCTCCCCGCCTGGCGTCGTGCAGCGGGCCACTCCGGTCGTGTACCCCGAGCCCGACCCCCAGTCGAATCGTGGCGAACCAGACCTCAACGAGCTGCGCCGAAGATTTCGTCGTCCGTAGTACACGTTGCCGCTAGTCTGCGCACTGCTAGTACATCCCCCGAAACCACAAGGAGCACTTATGACCCGTCAAGTTGATCTCAACCGTCTGCGCGAAACGCTCACTCGCAACCAGAGCTCCTCAGAAGAGCCCAACAACAACATTCGTGACGACGAGAAGGTGTATGTCGACCCCGATGGTCGCCTTCGTTCGGGCAGCAGCACCGACAAGAGCGATCGCACACTCTCGGAAGTTCCACAAACTGTCTTTGCCTGAAGGCTCCGATGTATTCGGCACTGCAGAGCGATCGACAGTTTGCGCGCACAAGGATGCCGCATGCTGTTGAAACGACGACAGGTGGCTATGTCGGGTGGGTGTACGAATTCACCTGCGAGTTAGGCACCAACTACACACTGTTTGCCTACTTCAACGGCACGCGATATCGCGTCATGGTGATCGATCCGGTCGCCGAACGGGGCCCGCTTGGTCACGCCAGCCATGTGCTGCCGGATGGTTCGCTGTGTCTTGAGCCGACGGTACAGGGCTGCCGAACCTTGGAGCAGGCATATGCCAAGTCGGTGCTGTGGGCGAATGGGTATTCGTGCTATCTGAAGACGGGCGAGTTTCCGTTTAGCGCAAACAACCAGAAAGCCTCGTAAGTCGATGTTGAAAGCGAAGCGTCGTCGGATAGTGCGAGTGCGAAGGCGAGTCCAGTGAGTTACCCAGGTCTCCCTGCAGACCGTCGATTTGCCCAGACGAGAATGCCCAAAGCCATCGAGACTTCTAGTGGCGGGTGCATCGGCTTCAAGTACGACATCACCTGTGAATTCAACCGCTTGTACGAGTTGTTTCTCTGGTTCAACGGCTCAAGATACTGGGTGATGGTGATTAGTCCTGAGGTTGAGAAGGGTCCGCTCGGCTACCACACACATGTCTTGCCTGACGGCACACTGTGTTTGGAGCCGACGCACTCCGGCTGCCGCACGATGGAAGAGGCCTATGGAAAGTCAGTGCTGTGGGCGAACGGATACTCGGTGTATCTCGAAACGCGCAAGTTTCCCTGGTAAGTCGATACGAGGAACATGAGGATCATTCGATCTGGCCCCAGACGCATCTTTTGGCTTCCGTCCATGCGGGAGGCGGGACGCGAGATGCGACTCTTCGACTCAGGGTATGTGGTGTTCGACTCGGCGCTCGAGCGAATTGCGAGAACGATCGGGGCACGACCCGCCGAGTCAGGTGGAGCTCTGCTCGGTGCCTATGGTGACTCAGTTGTCACCGACTTCGTCTTTGATGAAAGCGGTGCCAACACTGCAGCCTCATACGTTCCATCTGCCGAACTCACCACAATTGTCAGGAGAGAAGAAGATGCGCGAAACCTGCAGTTTAAAGGAGTAGTGCATTCCCATCCAGGGACGTTCGATCAACCGTCAGGGCCCGATGAGCACTCGTTTGAGAGCGGTCTGATCGCCAATCCAGAATTGGCTCGATATCTGGCCCCCATCATCACGCTCGAACCCGGCCGAACAGCGGCGAACAAGTTGAACTTCCGTGACGAGATGTGGGTGTCGTTTCATGTGGCAACGCGGCATCGATCCGGTAGGACCCGAGTTGCACCGTGTATGCCGAAGATTGTCTGGTTCGCGCGGGATGTGCGTCGCATAAGCACAGCCTTGGGACTGGCAGAACCAGTCATCACCGTCACTGATGCCAATGAGTTGTACTGCGTATCCGCCGAGTTGCAACTCCCTGATTCCGGGAGCCTCGTTCTTGCGGCGTCCCGCTCTTACCCAGAGTATGCGCCTCTCGTGCTATGGCTTAATCAGCAGTCAAACGAGACAGAGCAGTTGCATGTGCGCTGGCAAGTGATGGAGGAGCCCGAGCATCGTCTTGCTGCATCGCTTTCTGACATGCGATTCTTTGGCAGCAAAGTACCGCGGCAGGTGGTGCGCGGGCGCGCAGGACGCGCCATCACGACTCAATCACATGCTGACAGGCGTCTGACCATGGAACCAGTACTAGTGGACGAGTCATTCGGTACACATGTGGAACGAGTCGACGAGGGGCTCTTTGCGCGATCTCGAGGCGTGCTCACGGATCGCATGAAGCAGTGCAGCGTGTTGGTTGCCGGCTGCGGATCCGTCGGATCGTACGTAGCCGAGCACTTTGTGCGATGTGGTGCGGGTGAGATAACTCTGCTGGACCCAGACACGGTGGACTTTGCAAACTTGTCTCGCGCAAACTTCTTGGCGAGTGATGTCGGTCGTTTGAAGATTGACGCACTTGCCGATCGGCTACTTTCCATCTCCCCGAACCTCAAGGTGAACTTCCTTCCCAACACTTTGCAAGATCTCAGCAGAGAACAGCTCACCCGTGCAATCGAAGGCAGCTCCCTTGTGATGAGCGCGCTAGATGATCGCCGAGCTCAATTGCAACTCAATCAATGGGCGTATTGGTACAAGAAGCCGATCGTCTTTATAGGCGCGTTTGCCAAAGCCATGGCTGGCGAAGTCGCCGTCGTTGATGCGCCATCCCCCTGCTTTGCCTGCGCGACAGTGTTTCGCGACTACATACCGGTCGTCGAACAGGGCGAGCATGATTACGGCGTCGGACGACTAGTGTCGGAAGTCGCTCTCGCGGCCGACATTCAGTCAATCGCAGCAGTTGGAGTGCGATTGGGGTTGTCTTGCCTGATGAAGGGCACCGGCACCAGTCTTGAGAGTTTCGCTGCAAAGGCCCTGACCGATCATCAGTACGCAATATTTGCTGTCTCGCGTGACTTTACGCTCGTAGAAGAGATTCTGCGAGACGCAAAGGCGCAACACGGTCACCGCTCGGTTTGGCTAACGGTGAACAAGTCCGAATCGTGCAATGTTTGTGGACCAAATCCTGGACCGCCATTGATCGACAAGGCTCCGTCGATAACCGACATTAAGGCTGCTTTGCGAGTCATCGAAACACAAACAGGTGCGACGCAGTCCAGCCATGACGCTAAATAGCAGTCCAATTGATGCGTCACAGTTTCTAGAGCGAGTCGTTCTCGCGTCATCTGCCCGTCCGCTCGTGCTATTCAACGCGGACACTATTGCCGATCAGGCGGCAACGATCGCGAATCTGCGCCGAATTGCCCACGATGTCGACCCCAGCGTGGCAATGGAATTGATGGAGAACGAGCAGCTAGAGAGCGTTGAGAATCAAGGCATTCCAGGTCTCTTTGCGCCAAACGGACTCAGTGTGTGGTGGCAAGGGGAGATGATTGGGTCGACTCTCGCCTCGCATGATGAGCGCATCGGGCGAGTCGCAGTGCAGGCCGCGGCAAGCCGAGTAAGCGTCTCTGCGATCGTACAGACGCTTCAGTCGGCTGGCAGTGATCCGTACCCCTTCTTCCACCGACGTATTCGTCGGGACATCCAGCCCTGGGTAAGCCTCTTCGTCGTCAACCAATTCGACCAATTGCGAGTTTCGGATGAGTCGAAGTATCTCGACATGGAACTCGTCGAGATTCTGCGACCGGTGTGGCTGAAGGGGCAGCAAATGGGTGTGCTGGTCATTGCTCGTAAACGCGTAGAACCTCGCTCGCTCGTTCTCATGTTTGCAGGCTTTGACTCGCAAGGCGAGTGGCGTTGGATGCGTGAGTTCTTGTTCAAGCCTGGCAGCGAAGTGATTCGAACAGAGTCAACAGTCAACAACTCGAGTGTTGGCGAAGATGATCGCGACTTCACAAAGATACATCTTGCCGGTCAACCAGAGCCATGTGAATTCAGCCTCTATACGCGGTCTCATGACTTACAGATTCTCGTGGATCTCTTTGCAGAGCTGCCCCAAGAGACAGCCGCGCAGACAGCCGCGCAGACGGGAGAGTACGGAGATCGCGCTACAGCCCTGCAGGAAGCAATGACAGAACTCAATGGTCTTGTTGGCCTTGACAATCTCAAAGCTGAACTTTCTGCATATGCCAATCTGATTGCCGTCACACAGGCTCGCCGAGCGACTGGCGCCAGTGCGAAAGATGTCAGTCGTCACTTCGTATTCAAGGGCTCACCCGGAACCGGAAAAACTACCGTGGCGCGTCTCATCGGAAAGATTCTCTACGGCTATGGCTTGTTGGAGAAGGGTCAGCTCGTCGAGACCGATCGCACAGGTCTCGTGGCGGGCTATGTCGGACAGACTGCCACCAAGACTTCCGAGATCTTTGCCAAAGCCCTCGACGGTGTCCTGTTCATCGATGAGGCCTACGCCCTCACCCCGTCAGATGTTGGCGGCAGTGACTTTGGCGCCGAGGCCATCGCGACACTGATGACCTTGATGGAGAACAATCGCAGCCGAGTGTCTGTGATTGTTGCTGGCTATCCCGACAAGATGGAACAATTTCTCCGATCAAATCCCGGCCTACGAAGTCGATTCACCAAAGTCTTTCACTTTGAAGATTTCTCTGCTGCTGAGTTAGCGGACGTCTTCCAACGAATGGCGGTAAGTGACGGCTTTGCCGTCAGCGACGATGTCATTGCGGCGGTGACCGCCCACTTCGTGAAGGTTAAGACCAGTGAGAGCTTTGGTAACGCGCGAGCAGCTCGTCAGTTGTTGGAGGATGCGAAGATTCGGCATGCAGATCGAATATCAAGGATTGAGAATGTGGAGAGCGATATCTTGAACGCACTTGCCCCAAGTGACATCACAGCGAAGGCCGCCGACGAAGACGACATACAAATCAATGACGAGGGTCTGCGCAACGTCCTATCCGAATTGGACTCCCTGGTTGGATTGACGGCAATTAAGCAGGAGATTCAGGCGCTGGTGGAGCTCACTCGTGTGCACCTGGCTCGTCGCAAAGCGGGCATGAAAGGGGAAATCCCAAGTTTGCACTTTGCATTCGTCGGCAATCCCGGAACGGGCAAGACCACCGTGGCGCGCCTACTCGGTCGCATCTTCGCCCATCTCGGTGTCCTTGAGCGCGGTCATCTTGTTGAGGTTTCGCGGGCCGACCTTGTTGCGGCGTATGTCGGTCAAACTGCGATAAAGACGCGTGCACAAGTCGACCGGGCGCTTGATGGTGTGTTGTTTGTGGATGAGGCCTATGCATTGACGCGCGGCACGGGATCGAACAACTCATCCGACTTTGGTGCAGAGGCGATAGAAGAACTTCTCATCACTATGGAGAATGAAAGAGACCGCATTTCTGTCGTACTGGCCGGTTACACGCAGCAGATGGAGGAGTTGCTTCTCTCCAATCCGGGATTACAGAGCCGAATCTCCCGCAAGATTGTCTTTCCCGACTACACAGATGCCGAACTCGTTCTCGTATTCAAACGATTCCTCGATGAGAACGGCTACCGACTCGCTGATGCGACTTGGCCAGTACTCGAGGGCTATTTTCGAACGCTGAAACGAGGCTCGTCCTTCGGCAATGCTCGCGAGGCCCGTCGTCTCTTCGAGCTAATGCAGCGCACACACGCACTTCGGTTGCGAACTGACGCAGACATAACGAGCGACGACTTGCATACGTTCGTCGAGGAAGATCTCCTGAGTGCTGTTGGTTCCACCATTCGGCCGACAGAGTCACGATCTTCGCCCGGTGAGGGGTATCTCTAGCGACTCTTCAGGAGCGGTATGGCGCGCGCCGCTGGCGAGAGTAAGTTCAGGAATCCACCTACCGATTGGCATGCATCATTGTCATCAATCAATCCGTCACCATTCGTGTCTGCAGCAGGTCGACAGTCGACCACCTCGCCATCCTCACTTTGACTTGCCATCGTCGGGACACCAATCAGTTCGCCACGAAGATTGAATGCGGCTCCGCCGCTGTTGCCCCCTGAAACCGATGCGTCCGTCTTTATCCAAGACACTCCCCAAAGATTAGAGAAACCACTGACGACACCTTGCGTTGCTGTGATTGATGCCCCACCAATCGCAGGAAAGCCGACGATGAATATCGATTCACCGACAGAGACCTTCTCGCTGATTCGAATCGGTCTCAGTTCAGGTGCTGAGGCATCAAGTGGCGTCAGTTTGAGAATCGCCAAGTCAGCATCCTCATCTACGGCCACTACATCAGCCCGAAACTCGACACGTGGTCTTTCGTCAAGTGATCCGACAATCGCGACAGCAAGGCTCGAGCTCGGACAGCGCGGCTTTTCTTCAATGACATGAAAGTTGGTCAGGACGGTAAGCCTGTCGCCGACGACAGTTCCAGAACCGAACCCGCACAAGCCACGCGAGCCAGACACCTGGATCTGAACGACTGACCGAATGGTCTCATCGCTCAGAGTACCGTTAGCAACTTCGACAATAACGGTCGATGAGGGCGACTCAGGTGCGATGGACTCGGTGACCTTGACGGTTGTTTCCGTGGGAGTCACTACTCGTGGAGAGGTGGACAGGCTCGGAGAGGTGACAGGTTGCGAGTCCGGTCCACCGAAGAAGATGGTGCGCGTAACCAAGGCCATAACAACGATTCCAATCGGGAGAACGAGAAGTCTCAGTAGCCGAGTCTGGACACTCGGACCGCAACCAGGACACAGGGGGTCGCCACAGGTCGCACACGTAGCCTCGGGTTGGTCGTGGTCGAGGTTCTCAAAGTCTCCGAAATCGTCAAAGTTGGACAATGTTGAGCACCGACAGAGATGGGTCACCTACTAGGACGACAGGCACGAGGACTCGTATACTAACGAGAGCTTGGAGTCACATGAATGAGTCGTGCGAACGTGCCGGGTCGTCTTCCATGAAGAAATTGCCTCGTATTTCAGTCATGGTGCTAGGGCTGGTGGTCGGGATCGCTCTGGGTCCTTTGTCCAAGGCGGTAGCCGCACCAAATGTTTCAAACGACCGTAAGTCACTGGACATAGTCATACTCGTTGATGAGTCTGCGAGTCTTTCGAAACAGGATGTGCAAGACGAGGTGCGGGCTGTCGCTGATCTCGTGTCGCGCCGTGAACTCTCTGGCGACAAGTTCACTGTTCGGGTCGCCATTGCGGGCTTCGGTAGCGGACCGCTCGCGGTTGACGAGAAGTGCGCACTCGAGTACTTGACGAGAGACAAGACCTCAGAGTTCGTCGATTGCGCCGGCAAAGTTCGTCGTCGTGGGTCCGACGGTCAACATACCGACTTCGCTAGTGCGCTGCAGTATGCGTCAGATGTCTTCCGTTCCTCCTCGCCTGCGGCGGACGCGCGAGCAGTGATTCTGCTCACAGATGGCAAGTACGATCCAGCTGGCGACCGCCAGAAATCTGGCGTCTCACCGGAAGAGACTTCACGCTTGCGTGCGGCGGCAGATGAACTACAAGTCGATAGCGCACAGATCTGGCCACTTGGGTTTGGAGATGTCTCACGAGCAGAACTTGACGACCTAGCCGAACGAGGTGCGGCATCGACATGCCCTGCAGGCCAGCAGCCTTACGCGATAGTTGCCCAAGGCCAATCTCTTGGAAGTTACCTTTTGCAAATCATTGGCGCAACCATCTGTGTTGGCTTTGGTGGTGCAGTGCCAATTCCCTACGACTTCGAAGTGCACCCGTTTGTCGACGATGTGACCCTGACCGTGCGCGGGAGCGATGACGATCCAGTCGTCGAGATTGCGCGAACTGGGAAGCGACTTTGCGAAGGTCAGTGGTCGCGAGCCAGGGACGGATCGCTCTCGTGTCGCGTCCAAGTTTCAGGCGGTGATGTTGGGCTCTGGAAGATTACGTCGGCGGTCCAGCGGCCAGATGCCAAACCAACGGTGGAGACATCTCAGTCCGGGTTCGTCGATCTGGAGTTGAAAGAGTGTGACTCGAGGAGTGTCACCGTTCAAGTACGGCGCGTCGATGGGACGCCGATTGTCTGGGAGCCCGGCATCGCGGTGTCGTACCCGCAGATCACACTGGTCAATGCCACCTCAAGCGCAGTTCTTGGACAGGTTGCTCTATCGCAGTCAACCGTCAAGGTTCCGCTACGCGATGTCAGCACCCAGATAGCCATCGATGTCGCAGTTGAGTTATCAGAAGGTCAGAAGGCATTCATCTGGCTAAAGGCCTCAAGAGATACTTGCAAGCTTGAGGTTGAAAACGGCACTACTCCGACAACCGTCGTGGTCGAGGACGGTGGAACTGACACTACGCCACCTCCGCCACCACCACTGTCACTCAAATGGTTGATACTTGCGCTGGCCGCAATTGCCGCACTCGTCTGGTGGTTGCGCCGCCGTAAGAAGATGGCCGTGTTCCCAATGGGGGCAGAATTGCGACAGAGAAACACTCAAGCGAATCGTGCGAGTGCCTGGAATACTCGTGCTGATCTTGGTGATGCCAAAGAGATGGGGTTTGTGTTAGACCCCAACGGTTGGCTTGTCGAGGCGGATCCCGAGAGTGCCGACCTCGTGGTAAGACGCCTACGAAAGCGACAAACCGGGGACTTTCTGGTTGTGCAACCCGCGCGGCAAGGTAGTCAGGATGGCGTGAACATTGAGGGTGCCGAGGCCGTGCACACCTTCAATTTCGCATCTGACCCGGGGAACGGCATATCCTTTCGCAACACTCACTTTCGGATTGAAGTTCCAGAAGACGACCTCGCTGAGGAGCCCGTCGACAGTGACTAACCGACTCATCAACAAGAGAGCAAACAGGGAGACAAACCAACATGATTAGGCAACGATTCCTCTATGTCGGTATCGGTGGCTCGGGTCTCGACATCGGGCGAGAACTCACCGCAGCGCTGACGCGTGAGGTTTGCGGGTTGGATGGTCGTCGACTTGTCGCTCGTGGGGGACCGTTTGCAGGCTTCGAACCAGGCCAACTGCCAAAATTCATCCAGTCGGTGTATCTCGATTTCAGCCGCAATGCACTTGACGAAATCAACACGCATCTCAGGGGCAAGAATGCAACGGCGATTCATACAATCTTGCCGCCTTTCAACTCTTCGCAGGATGCAGCGGCATATCTTCGAAATCAAAGAGTCTCGGGAGTCGACACATGGATACCGAATGACAGCGAGGTGAATGTCGCTCCTTTGACAAATGGCGCTGGTCAGTATCCCACCATCGGCCGCATCGCTCTCTTTGCGTCACTCAAGCGCCAGGGCTATCAGCAGACTCTCGGCAGAGACCTCGGTGCAGCGCTTGACGCTCTCGGCCAGTCAACTGGAGAACTCACGAGTTTTACTGGCGCTACTCCGCACTCCAACAGCCTCGCGGTATATGTTGGCTTCTCCTTGGCAGGTGGAACAGGTTGTGGCGTGTTCTACGACGTGATTCACCTGTTGTACAACGAGATTGTCACCAGATTTGCAGATGTCCCGTGCACGATCATGCCGATTGTCATTATGCCTTCTCTGTTCGACAGCGTCTTGCACGGTGTGAATCGACGCAACACGCAACTGAACGCTGCGACTGCGCTACTCGACCTGAGCAGATTGATGGACCTCTTCAACAATCCCGATCCTGAACTCGCCGCCGAACGTCGTGTGATGTACCCGTGGAACTCAGTCGGCGGCCCCGCTGCGGAGAGGGCAATAAACCTGAATACTCAGTTTGGGAACACCGTAGTCAAGGTCGCGACGCTTGTAGAGCAGCGGGGCGGATTGAGTCGCACCGATGTTTACCGCAGCATCGCCTCATCGATTGTCTCGCAGGTCAGCACAGTTGCAGAAGTCAACCAGATCAATATGGGGTTCGTTGACAAGCTCGTGAATGACAACGAGATTCCCGAAATGCATCACACGTTGCTCGGCCGGAAGAACATCATGCCGGCTGTGAGCGCATCGTTGACCCTGCCCTCCGAACGACTAGCAGAAGTCATCAGCCAACGGATTCTTGCTGATGGATTGAGGGCTCAGAGCTCAGCCATCACTTCACGAGTTCCGACTCAGGAGCATGTAAGCCACTTCCTCGACGGCTCGGGACAAGGCGATCTCATGCGTCCCGAGAGATTCAACTCTCAAGTCCCCATCAATTTCGTAGTGCCACCCGCCGCTATACAGGAAGAGTCAAAGTTTCGTGTGTTTCAGGGTAATTTGGAGAGGAAGACGGCGGATTCGCTCAGCGAAGTCAGAAGACTTATCGGCGATCGAATTCCGGAGATTCAGAGTGTCAACACACTGGATGGCCTTGAGCGATTGCTCGACTCCAATACCGATCGCAATCTGTCTGACGCACTGGAAATCGGCGGACGCGCAATTGGCGCACTTCGCGGAAACTGGTTTGACGAAGCCCCAGCGGCAGCTCGCACTCGAGGGCGGGGTCGAACGTTTCGTCTTCCATTCTTGAAGAGACGACCAAAGCCGGCCGACGCGGAGCGATGGGTCAGGACGTGGGAAGCCAGGTATGTTGCTGACGTTCGGGCTGCGTGGAGAGAGGCGTGGCGTACGCGACAAGTTAACTGGCGATCGTCGGTGGATGACGCCGAACGGCTAATTGCCGAGCTGCGTCGTGCACTTGCAGACCAATTGAGTACCGCTGATGGTCTGCAACTTCTAGAGATCGGCAGGCTGCGAGAAACGACGCTCGGAGTCGTGGAATACCTCCCGTCTCAAGCGGGTGATATGGAACGGACTCTCACGTCCCTTATCAATGATGTGAAACAGCAGGTTCGCGAGCGCTACGGTATCTCCGAAACCGACGACGGCAGCTTGCTCTCAGCAATCATGCGGTCGGACCAGCGAAATCACTGGAACGATGCTCTGAAAGAGTTCGCCAGAAATCGTGACTTTAAGAGATTCATTGATCGCCTCACTGAATCTGTACGAGCCGTCGTACTTGACGAACTTCAGGATGTGCTTCCCCCGCTGGCAGAATCCCTGGCCGCAAGCGCCGGTACGGCTCCCGGAGCAAGAACACAAGAGCTCGAGCAGTTGCACAGCAAGTTGGCAGGACTTCTGCCCGAAGGAGTGATTCCACCCGTTCGTGGTGGCAAGCCGCGTGTACTCGTTACTTATCCTGGAGTCGCGAACCAACATATTGAGGATTATCTCAGAGACACCATATTCGGTGCACGATACGCAGACTTCGACAGGGATGAGGTGTTCAAGTTCTCGGCTGTTGGCAACACTTCAAGTTTGACGGCCTCTATCAACATAATTGCTCACGGGTTACTAGATAGCGAAGAAGTGCGCAATTTGTTTGCTACGCATCTGAGAGCAATCAAGGATCCAATTGCGTCCGATCGACTGATATACAGGCAAAGAGTCGGATACGGAAGATTGCAGGATCTCACAGACGCCACAAATCGGCGAACTATCCTGCGCAACTTTCTTTCAGCTCTTTATGACGGCCACATCGGCATTATCAGTGGCTCAATCGACTGGCCCGAGTCGATTCGAGTACAAGTGCCGGGCGCTCCGGCATACTTCGACCTCGAGTTGACCTCGATGTATGGTGCGTCACCGTGGTCGTCATTGTTCAACAGCTATGAAGAGAGGATTGTGACTGCCAATGCACTGGCAAACACACACATGCCCGAGGCCATCAAGTGGTTCGGTGAATACAGACCACAGTGGCTCAGCTTCAACGACAAAGCACCGCAGCGGCCGTCAGAGCTCTTTGAGTCCATTATCAACGTGGTGCTCGAGTATCAGGCAAAAGCCACGATTCCCGAAACACTATTGGGCCTAACCCCAGTGGCGATTGCACATCGAGAGGCGATTCGTAGGTTCTGGCAGAACGACATCGTTGAGAGCATGTTGGCGCCGTACACGCAGTTCCCGAACTTCGCGTTTTACTCCATTGCCGGCGTGTACGTAGCATCGGGGGCGTCCGAAGCAATGCGCAACCAATTGCGTGCGGCCCTATGACGCCGATCAGTGACCGAAAGTTCCTGATGTGCAGCGATGGTCCATCCGTGTTTTGCATCGTGACTGACACATGACTGCGGTTATAGAGGAAAAAGTCGTGGTGCTTGACGCCGCAGCTGAGGCGACCAGTTCCCGTACGCTCCTTCGGATGCTGTCATCAGCAGTTGACCAAACTGACTCTGGTGTCGTAAATGTGTTTCGTGTGCTGGTGCGCGACGATTTGACGAAGATCGGGGGGCACGGTGAGTTTTACGAGAGGTTGATGCACAGTGCACTCAATCTCAAGGTGCTTATCCGATGCACGACCGGTTCTCGGTCTGTGATGGAGTTGTCAGACGTTCGACTGCCAAGCGCAATCATCAACAACCCAGATCGGGTGCGTCTCCTGGTTCTGGAGGACAGTGTTGGTGTGTACTTCTCATCAGAGCGCGCAACGCCGGACGCTCTGGCAATCTGGCCTAACGACGTTGATGGATCTCGGACTGTCGAGATTGTTGAAGACGCACTTCGCGTTCCTGAGATTTTCTCGGAGGTGTTCACGGCCACACTTGATAAGCCCTATCGGGCTTACTCAGTGGGAACACGTCAAGCTTGGTTCGGCCGTTTCCCTGTGGACGCAATAAAGGACGCATTTCGGGAAGTAGCACTAAGCATCAATGGCGGTGATAGCTTTTCGGCATTGGAGCCGCGTCCTCCGGAATGGGAGGTTCCGCAGCATTTGAGCGGTCATGCGGATGAACCCGACCTATTGCTGCCAGGAAAGGGTCTTTCTCTCAACTACGCTGCGGCTAACAAGGCAATCACTTCAGCATACGAATGGTACGGACTCAAGACGGGCCACTCGGTACCTAAGAGAGTCGCCCGCTCGAACGCGAGACAACTACAGGCCTCTCAGGAACTCTCAGACAGCCTTCGATTCGTTGACCAGACAGTCGGAACACTCATCTCTTCAATCGAAGCTAGTAATGGCTTTGATGGAGACGAGCCCACTCAAATTGAGGAGGCTGGAATCCAACTCTGGCGAGCCGATGACGCTCGTAACCACTTCAAGACCGAACGCACTTTGTTGTTGCAACGCGTGGTTCAGGCAATACTCGACGCGCTTGCCAATGGGCAGTCAGTCGCTCCGTACTTCGGGAGAATTGATCGGGCCATCAAGGAGATTACGCCGAAGACAAGAGACGAGATAAGGGAGGAGTTTGAGACGAAGAAACTGACGCCATTGACCGAACGATTGGACGATGCTGCCCAATCGGCGCCAGCCGGACCAGTCATGGCGGCAGCGCGAAGATTCGCGACACTCTTTGCCGAACCATGGTTTCGATCGTTGGCTGCGTTCCTGGGTGGTCTCGGTCTTCTCGGACTACTCGATCACATCTTTGATGATCAGACTCCGAACCTTCTCGTGAATTTCGCCGTGTTGAGTGGTTTGCGGCAGGAATTGCGAACTGCATCAGAAGTCATCTTTGTTATCGTGCTGTTAGGGGTGGTAGGCGGCGCATTTCTGCTATCGTTCGCCAACTCAGAGTTGATGAAGTGGGGTCGCAGCCTCGGACTCGATGAGATTCAGCAGGGAATAGCCGAACACGAGAGATTCATAAGACGTGTCGCATTGAACGACTGGATCCTAAGCAAGCCGCGGAGGTCGGCGATTGATCCATTGAGTGTCTTTCGAGATTCGGTCTTGCGTGAAGTGCTGAACGGCATTCAGGACGTGTTGATTGATGGAGCCACATCAGTCCAAAGCGACTACGACAACTATTCCTTCAATCCGGCTGTACGTCGGACGTTCCAGGCGGGTGCGCAGATTGGTATCTTCAAGAATCTCGAGCAGGTGAAAAGTGTTTTGGGTAGGGATGTGATCTGGCTGGTGAAACATCCAATTGAGGCTCACGTCTTCTCATTGTTGGGTTCGAACGCCAACGATGTCGGTCGCCGTATTGTCCTAGAGATCCGTGAAACACTGCAGCAATATGTAAAGAGCGTTGTAGAGAACGGCGTATATAGCAGTAATCATCTGAAAGACCAGAGTGACGGTGAGCGAGAACGCCAGAAGTTGATTGAGAACTATTGGGACAACGCTGATGCCATCAATGAGCTCTTGCATGGCATAGTACTTATGAGCGAATCGGAGCCGATGGTCCAGTTTGTGCAAGCGGAGAGTATTGGCGCTCTCGACACGACCCCAGAAGGGGCAGTGTTGATTCGCTTTGCCCCGCGAACATCCAAGCTGGAGGAACTTTTTAACACAACCGTGCAGCGTGAAACACTGAGCGATGTGACATTCACTAAATCTGCTGAGATTGGTGGCGTACTGCGTCTCATCGGTTACCGCGAAGGCACAATCGGAGAGGAATCGCTGGCTGAGGCGGGTCGCAATTAGTCGCTGAACATCGCTCGGATGAATTCGTTGGTCGCGACGACGTCGGGGTTCTTGAGTGGCTGGAGCGGCTGCACGTCGGTCTGATCAATGTCGTGGACACTAGTGGACACTGCTATGACCATCGTCGTGGGTGCCGCCGTTGGGCTGGCATCCGAACCATCGTTTGGGTTGGTGTCTGATCCACATGCCACTGGGACGGCGGTAGTCCCCAACGCAGTCAGGATGTTGCGAATGTGTCTCATTGAGGTCAATCATTCCGCGAGGGTCTACGTTCCTGCGCCACCTCGCGTCACCGGAGAGCGGCGGGTCACTCGTCGGCGGCTGACGACGTCACTCGCCGAGTGGCGTCGTGCGTAGAAACCGTCAAGGAGGGTCACCCACCGTGAATCATGTGTCTCGCGCCCTGGTGCGACCGTTGGTGGTGCTCGTCGGTCTCGGCTCGGTGGTGGCCTGTAGTACGGATGAGCGATCGGCCGTCGCGACGACCATCGAGACGTCGACGACT
>Ga0172376_10003281_pt1 | contig 19229 bp, 22 predicted proteins | sample Lak35m_FD_121114 | JGI IMG/M metagenome (GOLD analysis project Ga0172376, IMG submission 121114) | Freshwater microbial communities from Kabuno Bay, South-Kivu, Congo - kab_092012_35m | ecosystem: Environmental > Aquatic > Freshwater > Lake | place: Democratic Republic of the Congo: South-Kivu... | reverse complement strand
TCGGCCGGATCGCCGTGGTGGACCTCGATCTTCGTCTCGTTGGACTCGGCCAGACGTCGAGCGGCGTCGATCCGCTCGAGATCGTCATCGACGGCGATCACACGTGCCCCCGCCCGAGCCAGGGCCACGGCGTTGTGTCCCAGTCCGACACCGAGTTGCAGGATCCGCTTCCCGCTGGGCGTGCCGATCAGACGCAGCTCGTCGTCACCGGGAACCCCGGGACCCCACGTCACGGTGTCGAGGGAGAGTTCGGCGCGTCCGGGAAACGCGGCGTGCGCGGACACGCCGGAGTGGAGTGGGCCGGTATCGGTCACGGCGAGAGTCTCCCGCGTCGATCGGGACGGGGGGTGGACCACGATGCACATCGACGTCGCTAGCCTCCCGGCGATGGAGGACACGGCTCGCCCCTTCCGTGGGGCCGGGAGTGGCACGGCCGGTACGATCGACTACCGGCTGGCGCGTCGTCAGCTCATCGCCGAGTTCGAACGTGGTCGCCTGGCGCGCCATGAGGTGTGCGATGCCCACCCCGAACTGGTCCGGGCGGCCCGTGAGGTCGGGACCCCCACCTCCGAGCGGTGTCCGATCTGCGCCGAGCACGATCTCGTCCTCGTCTCCTATGTCTTCGGCCCCAAGCTGCCGGCCTTCGGTCGCTGTGTGACCAGCGCCAAGGAGCTCCGCGCCTTCACCCGACAGAAGACCGGATCCTTCGTCTGTTACGTGGTCGAAGTGTGCCCCGCGTGCCATTGGAACCATCTGGCCCGTACGTTCTCCCTGAATCCGGCCCGTTCGGCCTGACCCCTTCACATGTCCCCTCGTCCCCGCGGCGCAGCCGCGACCGGACGGCGATCGTCACGGGCCCGCACCGGCCCTGACGGAGTCCGTCGTTCCCTCCTCTGGCGTCATCGCCGGGGGCTCTTCGCCGTGGGACTCCTCGGCATCGTCCTGGCCACCGGTGTCGGGTTCATCCTCATCCAGGTGCCACTGCCCGACGACGACCCGCCGTTGGTGCAGACGACGTTCCTGTGTCCGGCAGGAGTGACCACCGGGTGCGATGCGGCTTCGTCCATCGCGCAGCTCTCCGGTGGGGTCGATCGGACGACCGTCGATGCATCGAGCATCCCACCCGTGCTCGTCGACGCCGTGCTGGCCGCCGAGGACCGCACCTACTTCGAGCACGGAGGAGTCGATCCGGCCGGCATCGTCCGCGCCCTGTGGACGAATCTCCGCGCCGGTGGGGTGTCGCAGGGCGGATCGACCATCACCCAGCAGTACGTCAAGAACGTTTATCTCACCAGTGAACGCTCGATCACCCGCAAGATCCGCGAAGCCGCCCTCGCGGTGCGCATCGAACGCGACGTCCCCAAGACCGAGATCCTCACCCGCTACCTCAACACCATCTATCTCGGCCGTGGTGCCTACGGGGTGGAGGCGGCGTCGCGCGCCTACTTCGGACGGAGCGTCGACCAGTTGACGTTGGCCCAGGCGGCGTTCCTCGCCGGCATCATCCGTTCGCCCGAGTCGATGGATCCGCGACTGCCCGAGAACGATCCCCGGTCGGCCGCAGCTCGTCAGCGGGCCAGCGCCCGCCGCGCCCAGGTGCTCGATGCCATGGTCGAGACCGGTGCCATCACCCGATCGGAGGCCGAGGCGGCGAAGCAGATCGGATGGGACGACGTCCTCGTGCGATCGACGCGCAACTCCTTCGGTGTCGTGGCCCACACCGAATGGGGGACCACCTACTTCGTCGATTACGTCCGTCATTGGCTCGGCACCAACGGCTTCACCGATGCGCAGATCTACGGCGGGGGATTGCGCGTGTACACCACCCTCGATCTCGACGATCAACGTGCCGCGGCCGAGGCCGTCACCGGGACCCTCGATCGCCCCGGTGATCCGGCCGCGGCCCTCGTCTCCGTTGATGAACTCGGCGCGGTGCGAGCCATGATCGGGGGGTTCGACTTCGACGGATCCGGGCCATACTCGAAGGTGAACCTCGCCGTCGGTACCGAGGGGGGAGGGGCCGGTCGGCAGACCGGCTCGGCGTTCAAGGCGTTCACCCTGGCCGAGGCCGTGAAACAGGGCATCTCGATCCACGAGCAGTTCGATGCGCCGGCCCGCATCGTCATCCCTCGCGTCGACGGCGGGCGTGACTGGAGCGTGGGGAACTACTCCGACGCCGGGCTCGGACAACTCGATCTGCTGGCCGCCACCATGCAGTCGTCGAACACGGCCTACGCGCAGTTGATGCTGCGCGTCGGACCGCGCAACGTGGCCGATCTCGCCACCAAGATGGGCATCACGGCGCCGCTGAGTGCCGTTCCGGCACTGACCCTCGGGACCAGCGAGGTGTCGGTGTACGACATGGCGTCGGCCTATTCCACCTTGGCCCGGGGCGGCGAGTACATCGCACCGACGGTCGTCACCAAGGTCACCGATGCCAAGGGGAACGTGCTGTACGACTACCGGCCGACTCGTCGGCGCGTGCTCGAGCCCAAGGTGGCCGCCGGTGTCGGCTACGTCCTGCATCAGGTGGTCGAGGGCGGCACCGCCACGGGCTCGCGCATCTCGGTGCCGTCGGCGGGCAAGACGGGGACCACGGAGAACAACCGGGATGCATGGTTCGTCGGCTACACGTGTCGGTTGACCACCGCCGTATGGGTCGGCTACCCGGACGGCACCTTCATGCGCAACGTGCACGGGATCTCGGTGACCGGAGGCTCGTTCCCGGCCACCATCTGGCGTCGCTACATGTCGGTGGCCACCAAGGGAGAACGGCCGTGCGCCTTCGACCTCCCGGCCGACCTGGGAACGACGACGACCACGTCATCGTCGACCACCAGTTCCACCTCGTCGACGACGACCTCGACCACCTCCACCACCTCTTCGTCGACGACCTCGACCACCACGACGTCGACGACCACGATCCCCGGTCCTGCACGCGAGTGACCGGTGTTGGTCGCGGTCGTGCGCCGCGGATAGCGTTCGTCCACCGCCGGCAGCCGTGGGGCGCTGGACGGATCAGGAGGCTCCGATGGCCGCACGATCGACCGTTCCCTCGGTTCGGGGCCGCAAGGTCCGACGCGGGGATGTCCCGTTGGTGATGGTGACCGCCTACGACGCGCCCAGCGCCCGGATGGTCGATGCCGCCGGAATCGACATCATCCTCGTCGGTGACTCGGTGGCGATGGTGGTGCTCGGCCACGACGACACGCTCCAGGTGACCGTGGCCGACATGGCCCATCACACGGCGGCCGTCTCCCGGGCCAAGCCGTCGTCGCTCGTGGTGACCGACATGCCGTGGCTCAGCTACCACGTGTCGGTGGCCGACACCGTCACCAACGCGGCGACGCTGGTGCGGGCCGGTGCCGAGGCCGTCAAGGTCGAGGGCGGTCGCAAACGAGTGCCGATGATCGAAGCACTCGTCGACGCCGAGATCCCGGTGATGGGACACATCGGACTCACCCCACAATCGGTGAACGCCATGGGCGGGTTCAAGGTGCAGGGTCGCCGGCAGGACGCAGCCCTGGCGCTGGTCGAGGACGCCCGGGCGCTGGAAGCGGCGGGGTGTTTCTCGATCGTGATCGAAGGCGTGCCCGACGAGGTCGGCCGGATGATCACCGACGCGGTCGACGTCCCCACCATCGGCATCGGCGCCGGTGCCGGCTGCGACGGTCAGGTGCTCGTCTTCCACGACGTCCTCGGTCTCGAGGAGCGGGTGACACCCAAGTTCGTGCGTCGCTACGCCGAGTTGTCCACCGACGCCGTGCGCGGGCTCAGTCGGTTCGCCGAGGACGTGCGTACCGGTGCCTTCCCCACCGACGCCGAGAGCTACTCCGCCACGCGTAACGATCCGGCCTCTCTGCGCGGGCTCTACGGCAGCACGGCTCCCGTCGACTGACCGATGATCCGTCGGGCCGGGCCGGTCATCGTCCTGGTCGCGCTTCTCCTCATCGGTTGCGGTTCGCACGAGTCGGAATCGACGCGCACTGAACAGCAACTGCAGGCCGACGGGTTCGGGTGCCGCACCCTCACCGTCACCGGTGACGGTCAGGCGCCGCTCACCGAGTGCGTCTGGGTGGCCGACACGCCCGAGTTGCAGCGTCGCGGGTTGATGGGCGTGGACGATCCCGACCTCGGTGGTCGCCCGGGCATGGTCTTCGTCTTCGAGTCACCGGTGGAGGCCACGTTCTGGATGAAGGACACCCCTCTCCCCCTGACCCTCGTGTGGGTGGGGCGGGACGGCCGGGTGTCGGGGACGCGTGACATGGAGCCCTGTGTCGGTGGGTCGGTCGCGACCTGCGCGGCAGTACCCCCTCCCGGGCCGTTCTCCATGGCCATCGAGGTCCCCCGGGGTCGGGCGCCCGGGCTGGGACTGGTGCCCGGAGCGCTCGTCTCCCTCGGCGATCCCTGCTGAGTCGGCCGGCGGCATCGCCTCTCGTCGCCCCTCGTCGTTGGTCAAGGTCGCCGGTCGCACTCGCTGGTCCGACGGCCCGGGTCGCACCGCACTTGGGCCGGAGGGGGCCGGTCCGGTAGGTTGCCGGTTCCAATCAAGCCCTGCCCCGAGCGTTCGGGGCTCCGGTTCCCGTCGAGGCGGCCCGGATCCAGAGGGAGGTGAGGCGCTCCATGCGGGCGTACGAACTCATGATCATCTTCGACGGCGACGTCGAGGACACTGCGGTGAACGCGCAACTGGCGGCGGTCAACGCACTCGTCGAGGCCGGCGGTGGCACCGTGGCCAAGACCGAACGTTGGGGTCGTCGGCGTTTCGCCTACGAGATCAACCACAAGTGGGAAGGCATCTACGTCGTCCTGGAGATCTCGACCTCCGGTCGTGACCTCCACGAGGTCGAGCGGGTGCTGCACCTCGCGGACGAGGTCGTCCGCCACAAGGTCATCCGTCTGCCCGACAAGGAAGCCGCCCGTCGCGGTCTGTTGGGCGATGTCAGCCCGGTCAACGCCGGGTAGCGGGAGGTCCCCATGGCACCAGGCAACTCCATCACGCTGGTGGGCAACTGCACGCGTGATCCCGAACTCCGATTCACCTCCAGCGGTCAGGCGGTGGCCACCTTCGGTCTCGCCGTGAATCGCCGTTGGCAGAACCGCCAGACCAACGAGTGGGAGGAGCAGGTCTCCTTCTTCGACGTCACGGTCTGGCAGCAGATGGCCGAGAACGTGGCCGAGACCGTCACCAAGGGCACCCGTGTGGTGGTCACCGGTCGTCTCGACCAGCGTTCCTGGGAGACGCAGGACGGTGACAAGCGTTCGAAGATCGAGGTGGTGGCCGATGAGGTCGCCCCCAGTCTTCGCTACGCCACGGCGCAGGTCGTGCGCAACGAGCGCCGCGAGGGCGGCGATTTCTCCGGTGGCGGCGGTGGCGGCGGCGGCCGCGCTGTGGCCAACGAACCCCCCGCTGGATATGACATGGACGAGGAGCCGTTCTGATGGCGAAGGCAGCGCCCAAGCGCGCGAGGACGAAGGACAACGGACGACGCCTCAAGAAGAAGGTGAGTGTCCTGACGCAGGAGAAGGTGGAGTACGTCGACTACAAGGACGTCAACCTCCTCCGTCGCTTCATGTCGGACCGGGCCAAGATCCGGGCTCGTCGGGTGAGCGGCAACGACTCCCAGCAGCAGAGGGAGATCGCCAAGGCGATCAAGAACGCCCGTGAGATGGCGTTGCTGCCCTATGCCAGTCGGGTCACCACCCAGCGTGGCGGCCGCGACCGCGGTGAGCGTGGGGACCGCGGCGATCGTGGCGACCGCGGTGATCGCGGTGATCGCGGTGATCGCGGGCTCCGGCTCGAGAACGCCGAGTTGGCACCTGTCACCACTGAGGCCGTCGTCGACGAGGTTGTCGAGACCGAGGTGCTGGAGGTCACGGAGTGAAGGTGTTGCTGCGTTCCGATGTGGCCGGTCTCGGCCAGAAGGGCGACATCGTCGAGGTGGCCGACGGCTACGGCCGCAACTACCTCCTGCCCAAGGGGTTCGCCGTGCTCGCCTCCGGTGGTGTGGCGGCGCAGGCCGAGTCGATGCGCCGGTCACGTGAACAGCGCGATGCCGTGGAGCGGGCGGCGGCCGACGAACTGGCGGCCCGGCTGGGTGCAGCCTCGATCGCCCTGTCGGCCCGGGCCAAGGGCGAGGGTGAGCTGTTCGGCTCGGTCTCGATCACGGAGATCGTCGATGCGGTGTCAGCCCAACTCGGCGTCGATCTCGATCGTCATCTCGTCCATCTCGATGCGCCGATCCGCACCGTGGGATCCCACCAGGCCTCGGTCCGACTCCATCCGCAGGTGGAGGTCCGACTGGGTGTCGAGGTGTCGGCCGCCTAGGACCACCCGATCCCTTCGTCCACAGCCGTTGTGGACGAAGGGGTGGTGATCCACAGGCTGGGCCCCGGGGTGGGCCGTCACAGGCCCTCGGTACCGTCGTGCCATGGGCACGCGGCTGCACCGGACATGGACAAATGCGCCCGTTCCGTTGGGGACGGGCGCTGTCGCGGTCGGCATCGGATGTGGTCGTCCACAGGTCGTCCACAGGTGGTCGGGGGTTCATCCACGGGGTTGTCCTTCTAGCGATCCCCAGCCCGATCGGGGGAGAGTGCATGGGTCATGACTGATCTCGAACCCCCTGAACCCGACCCTGATGATCCGGGACCGATCGAACCCCCGTCCCCTCCCATGCGTTCGTCGCGTGCGGCGTCGGTCGGTATGGGGCCGGGTCGAGTGCCGCCCCACAACCTCCAGGCCGAGGAGTCGTTGCTGGGAGCGATGCTGCTGTCCAAGGAGGCGATCTCCATCGCCTCAGAGGTCCTGAACTCGGACAACTTCTACAAGCCGGCCCACGGCCACATCTTCGATGCCATCACCTCGCTCTCGGCGATCGGCGAGCCAGCTGATCCGGTGACCGTGGCCGAGGAGCTGCGCCGGGCCGGGCTGCTCGATGCCGTCGGAGGTCCGGCCACCCTCGTCACCCTCCAGGCGGCGACGCCGGCGGTGTCCAGCGCGTCACGGTACGCGCGGATCATCGAGGAGCACGCACTCCTTCGGCGACTCATCGGTGTGGCCGGGGAGATCGCCGAGATGTCCTACGGCCTGCCTGACGACGTCACCAAGACCGTCGACCAGGCCGAGGCCATGGTGTTCGAGGTCGCGCAACGTCGCACGACCGACACCATGGCCCCGCTCTCGGATCTGCTCCATGACAACCTCGACCATCTCGAGGAGGTGGTCAACCGTGGGCAGCGCATCACCGGGCTCCCCACCGGCTTCTACGACCTCGACGAGTTGCTGTCGGGACTGCAGCCCAACGCGCTCTACGTCGTCGGGGCTCGTCCGTCGATGGGTAAGACCGCACTGGCGCTGTCGATGGCCAGCAACGCCGCCATCGAGACGGGTCGACCGGTGCTCGTGTTCTCGCTGGAGATGGGCCAACTGGAACTCACCCAGCGCCTGTTGTGCGCCGAGGCCCGGGTGAACTCGCGCAATGTCCGTACCGGTCAGTTGAGCGAGGCCGACTGGGGGAAGATCGCCCATGCCACCGGTCGACTGGCCGACGCGCCGATCTGGATCGACGACAACCCCAACGTCACCATCATGGAGATCCGCGCCAAGGCCCGTCGTCTGCGCTCGCGCCTCGGTGATCTCGGACTCATCGTCGTCGACTACCTCCAGCTCATGACCGGTCGGTCGAATGCGGAGAACCGTCAGGTGGAGGTGTCGGAGATCTCCCGTGGGCTCAAGATCCTCGCCCGCGAACTGCAGACTCCGGTCGTGGCGCTCTCCCAGTTGTCACGGCAGTTGGAGATGCGCGCCGACAAGCGACCGATGCTCGCCGACCTTCGCGAAAGTGGCTGCCTCACGGCCGATACTCGCATCACTCGTGCCGACACAGGGGAGCACGTTGCCATCGGCGACCTGCTGCGCGACGGAGTTCGCGACATTCCCGTGTGGACGCTCGACGAGCACTATCGACTCGTCAAAGGGAATCTGAGCAACGTCTTCCCGTCTGGTGAGAAGGAGACCTACGAACTCGTCCTTCGCTCCGGCCGCCACGTGAAGGCCTCGGGTAATCACCCATTCCTCCGTCTCGCAGGATGGACGCCGCTCGACGACCTCGTCGTTGGAGACAGGATCGCCGTGCCGCGGTCCCTGCCCGAGCCAACCGATCCGAGAGAGTGGGATGACCGTCGTGTGATTCTCCTGGCTCACCTCCTCGGCGATGGATGTCATGTGGAGCGCCACTCGTTGCAGTACACGACGACCGATCCTGACAACGTCGATGCGGTCGTGAGTGCAGCATCCGCTTTCCCCGTCGACCCGCGAGCGGTGCAGGAGCGTTCGTGGACGCAGGTGTACCTGCCCTCGACCCGGAGGTTGACGCACGGAGTGCGCAATCCGATCGCCCAATGGCTGGATGAGCTCGGACTCTGGGATCGCCGCTCATGGGAGAAGTTCATTCCCTCGGAACTGCAGCGTCTTGGAACTCGACAGATCGCGTTGTTCCTTCGTCACCTCTGGGCCACCGATGGTTGCGTGTGGTCGGATCCTGGGGACTCGAGACCTCCGCGGATCTACTACGCCACCACGAGTCGGCGATTGGCCGACGATGTCCAGATGCTCCTCTTGCGTCTCGGAGTCCGGTCACGCCTAGCCGAGGTGAAGCAAGGACGACATCGACCGTCATTCCATGTCGTCATCCAAGGAGCGAACGATCAGTTGGCGTTTGCTGAAGTGGTCGGTGTGCATGGCGAGCGAGGACGTCGGCTCTCGGAAGTTCGTCGGTGGCATCGGGCACGGCAGCCTTCGACCAACATCGACACGATCCCGATCGAGGTTTGGGACCACATTCGGCACAAGTCGCTCCCTGAACATGGTGTCACCACCCGGTCGCTCGCTGAAGGCCTCGGGATGAGCTACTGCGGTTCTGCTCTCTACAAGTCGTCGATCTCGCGCGAGCGGATGAGGCGACTCTGTGAGGTGCTCCCCTACGACGAGTGGCTCACTGACCTCGCTGACTCCGACGTCTTCTGGGACGAGGTCGTCGACATCGTCCCGCTCGGTCCCCAGCCCGTCTTCGACGCCACGGTCGACGGAACTCACAACTTCCTCGCCGATGGGATTCTGGTCCACAACTCCATCGAACAGGACGCCGACGTCGTGATGTTCATCTACCGCGACGAGGTCTACAACCTGGAGTCGACGGAACGGGGAACGGCCGAGATCCTGGTGAGCAAGCATCGCAACGGTCCCACCGGCATGGTGCGGCTGGCGTTCCTCGACCACTACACGAAGTTTGCCAACATGGCGAGGGGAACCTGAGTCGCACCTAGGCTTCGGCCATGAAACTCGGAGATTCGGTCACCGTCCACATGAACGCACCCCGATCGGCGGTGTGGGAGTTGGTCAGTGACGTGACCCGCATCGGCGAGTTCAGTCCGGAGACGTTCGAGGGCGAGTGGCTCGACGGGGCCACCGGACCGGCCGTCGGCGTCAGGTTTCGCGGTCACGTGAAGCGCAACGGTCGCGGTCCTGTGTACTGGTCGCCGGCCTTCGTCACTGCCTGCGTGCCCGGCGAGGAGTTCGCCTTCTCGGTGGGCAAGCCCGACAAGAAGCCCATGATCGCCTGGGGCTATCGATTGGCCGATGCGCCCGGCGGCGGTACCGATGTAACCGAGTACTTCGAACTCGCGCCCCGACTCCCCCTGAAGATCTACTGGACCCTGATGGGTTGGTCCCGGGGCAGGACCAATCGAGAGGGCATGCGTACGACCCTCGAGCGCATCAAGGCCGTTGTCGAGAGAGAGTCGTGAACTTCGTCGCCTGCAGTTCACTCAATATTCCTTGACAGATCTCCGAGTCCGGGTACATTCCGATCGTGCCCATCGCCGACCTCGTGACCCGTGCGTCCCGTCACGCTGCACTCGGCGATCCGATCCGTCTCGCCATCGCCGATGAGCTGGTGGGATCGGATCGATCACCGGCCGAGTTGCGACTCCGCTTCGGCCTCGAGTCGAATCTCCTCAGCCATCACCTCGATGTTCTCGAGGGCGCAGGCCTCATCGAAAGATTCCACTCGAGTGGAGATGGTCGTCGGCGCTACGTGCATCTCCGCGATGACGCAATCGGAATGGTCGCCGGTGCCGGTCGCCGGCCGGTCGCAGCACTGTTCGTGTGCACGGCCAACTCGGCCCGATCCCAATTGGCCGCAGCCATCTGGACGGTGATGACGGGCCGACCCGCTCGATCCGCAGGCACCCATCCGGCCGCCGCTGTTGCGCCGGGCGCGCTGGCGGCAGCCCGGAGGGCGGGACTTGCAATGGAGAACGCGATCCCGCAGTCCCTCGCTGACGTCGCCCGTCGCCCGGCACTCGTCGTCACTGTGTGCGATCGCGCCCATGAGGCGTTGACCCCAGACGGGGAGCGACTCCACTGGTCGATCCCCGACCCGGTCCCGGGCGGGACAACCGTCGCCTTCGACCGGACGGTGGCCGAACTGCGTACTCGGGTGTCTCGTCTGATCGACCGGACGGTGGCCGCATGAGCGGGGGCGCAGCCGAACATGTGCTCGCCGACGAGGTGGAGACCGGCACCGGTGCCCTGCGTCTCGACCTGGCTCGCCGAGCGGTTGCCGAAGCCCTCGGCACCGGTCTGCTCATCGTCGCCGTCATCGGCTCGGGGATCATGGCCCAGCGACTCTCGACAGATGTCGGCTTGCAGCTGCTCGAGAACGCCTTCGCCACCGCCGGTGCCCTGGTCGGGTTGATCCTCATGTTCGGTGCCGTGTCCGGCGCCCATTTCAATCCGGCGGTCACTCTGGTCGATCGATGGTTCGGCACGATCAGCACGAGAGATGCTGCCATCTATGTCGTGGCCCAGGTGATCGGCGGATGCCTCGGAGCCATGCTCGCCAACGTGATGTTCGAACTTCCCGTCATCGAGTTGTCGACGACCGATCGATCGTCACCGGCATTGTGGTTGTCGGAGTTCGTCGCCACCGTCGGCCTGCTCCTCGTCATCCACGGATGTGTTCGCACGGGCCGGGCCAACGTCGTGGCCTTCGCCGTGGCCGCGTGGATCGGTGGCGCCTACTGGTTCACATCGTCCACCAGTGTGGCCAACCCGGCCGTCACCATCGCTCGGACGCTCTCCGACACCTTCGCCGGGATCGCGCCGGCCTCCGCCCCGATGTTCATCATCATGCAGTTGCTCGGTGCCGTCGCCGCATTCGGACTCATCCGTTTCCTCTATCCACGAGTCGTCGAGGAGCAGGCCGATGTCGAGTGATCGTCCCGAGGTCCTGTTCGTCTGTGTGCACAACGCCGGGCGGTCGCAGATGGCCGCCGCGTTCCTCCAGCATCTGGCAGGAGAGCGGGTGATCGTGCGCTCGGCGGGCTCGGCACCGGCCGATGACGTGAATCCGGCGGTGATCGAAGCGATGGCCGACGTCGGCATCGACCTGAGGGCCATGGGCGCTACACCGAAGAAGCTGGACGAGGCGGCAGTGCGGGCGTCCGATGTGGTCATCACCATGGGTTGTGGCGACGCGTGTCCGATCTTCCCCGGTAAACGATACGAGGACTGGGTGCTCGCCGATCCGGCCGGTCAGGGAGTGGACGCAGTGCGGCCGATCCGCGACGAGATCCGTCGCCGTATCGTCGAGCTGTTGGCCGAGATCACTCCGGCTGACTGATCCACGGAGGTACGAATTCTGTCTCCAACTCGTCCTCGACGAGTCCGACGGGACGGACGGGCCCGATGCGATGTGCTGCGCATCGGCACCGGCCTCGATCACCCTGGGCGTCTCGTCACCACCCAACTGACGGGCCGCACTCGTCAGGCCAGTTTGAGGAACATCCGTTCCACCTCGTCGAGCGGGTAGCCCTCGGCTGCCGCTTTCTCCGGGTCGGCCAAGCAGGTGGTCAGGCCGGCGGCGAGGAGTCGGAAACCGACCTGTTCGAGGGCCTTGGTGGCCGCGGCGATCTGGGTCACCACTTCTCGGCACTCGCGATCGGTGGTCAGCATCGCCTGGATCCCCCGGACCTGGCCCTCCACCCGACGGAGTCGTTTGTGGAGGTCGTCCTTCACCTCGTCGCTGAACTCCATGGCCGTGCTCCTCATCGTCCGGGGCCTCCCATGATACCCCCGGGGGTACACTCCGGGAGGGCTCCGGCCCGCTCGACGGGAGGGACCGACGATGACCGATCACGACGACACCCACATCCATGGCCGGAAGGTGCTTCACGATCTCGCGCCCGAGGCCCGGGCACTACGCAAGATGATCCCGGACGTCTACGAGGGCTTCGTCGGACTGTCCGGTGCAGCCATGGCCCCCGGTGTCCTCGATGGCAAGACCAAGGAACTGCTGGCTCTCGCCATGGCGGTGACCCTGCGATGCGACGGCTGCATCGCCTCGCATGCCCGAGGCGCAGCGTCGAAGGGCGCAACACCGGAGGAGGTCGCCGAGACATTGGGTGTGACGTTGCTGATGTCGGGTGGGCCCGGAACGGTCTACGCGCCGAGGGCGTTCGACGCCTTCATGGAGTTCCATACCGCGCAACTCGCACGTGATGGCGCCATTGGTGGTGCGTCGAACACGCCGGAGGCCGACTCGTGAGCCTGCACTTCACCCAGTACTACTTGGACTGTCTCTCCCACGCGAGCTACCTCGTCGGTGACACCGACAGCGGACGGGCCGTCGTCGTCGATCCACAACGTGACATCGCCGAGTACCTCCGCGATGCCGAGGCCAAAGGTCTCACCATCGTCAAGGTGATCGAGACCCACTTCCACGCCGACTTCCTCTCGGGACACCTCGAACTGGCGGTCGCCACCGGCGCCGAGATCGTCTACGGCCGTGCCGCCGCCGGACGGGTGGGCTTCCCCGTCGAGACCCCCGGCGACGGGGCACACATCTCGCTCGGCACCGTTGACCTCGAGATCCTCGAGACCCCGGGGCACACGCCGGAATCGATCTGCATCGTCATCCGACCCGACGGACCGACCGACGATCCCTACGGCGTCCTCACCGGCGACACGTTGTTCATCGGCGACGTCGGTCGACCCGACCTGCTGTCGGCCGTCGGCCACGATGCCACCGACATGGCTCGTGACCTCCACCGGTCGTTGCACACCAAGTTGCTCGTCCTTCCCGACGACACACGCGTGTTCCCGGCCCACGGAGCCGGATCGGCCTGCGGGAAGAATCTCTCCACCGAGACGACATCGACCATCGGCGAACAGCGTCGCTCCAACTACGCCCTGCAACCGATGGTGGTTGAGGACTTCGTCGACGCCGTCACCCAGGGGCAATCGGTCGCACCGCTGTACTTCCTCTTCGCCGCCACACGGAACCGAGAAACGCACGCGCTGCTCACCGAGGACGTCGCGGTCCGGCCCCTCCCGCTCGAAGAGGTGCTGGCCCATCAGGCCGGGGGAGCCGTGGTCATCGACTCCCGGGACGACTTGATGTTCGCCGCCGGACACCTTCGCGGTTCGATCAACGTCGGTCTCGGCGGTCGGTTCGCCGAGTACGTCGGCGAGGTCATGGAGCCCGGCACTCCCATCATCCTCGTGTGCGAACCGGGAACGGAGGCCGAGGCCCGGACGCGTCTGGCCCGGATCGGGTTCGACAACATCATCGGTGCGCTCGACGATCCCATCGCTGCCTTTGTGGCCCACTCCGAGCACGTGACCCGACTCTCCCGACTCTCGGTCGATCAGTTCGCCGATCGCCTGGCCACGGTGCGCGATCTCGTCGTGGTCGATGTGCGCAACCCGGGCGAGAGGGCACTGGGGATGATCCCGGGTGCTTCCGCCATCGGCCTCCCGGAACTGCTCCGCCGTCTCGACGAACTCGATCCGACGAAGCCGACCGTCGTCCACTGTGCCGGTGGCTACCGCTCGGCGATCGCTTCGAGCCTGCTCCGGGCCCATGGGTTCTCCGATGTGTCCGACATCCTCGGCGGCTTCGACGCATGGGCGGCTCGCGAGGTTCCGGCCACCCTTCCGGCCATCGACGCCGCCGACGTCGACATGGACGCTGCACTCGTCGACGTCCGCGAGGACGAGGAGTGGGAGGCCGGCCACATCGAGGGCGCACTGCATGTACCGATGTCGGAGTTGGCCGATCGCCTGGGTGAACTTCCGACCGGCCAACTCACGATCGTCTGTCGGTCGGGCAATCGCTCCGGCAAGGTCACTTCGTGGTTGCTCGGCCGAGGGATCGATGCCGTGAACATGTCCGGCGGGATGCTGGCGTGGTCCGCTGCAGGACGTCCGATGCGCGACACCGAAGGCGGATCGGGCGTGGTGGTCTGATCGGTCGGTCGGCCCCGTCACCGTTTAGGGTCACGGGGTGCCCAGCGATCGCATGATGCTCCTCACCAACCGGATCCATCGGGGAACCATCCGACTCACAGGCGGTCGTCTCGGGTGGCGTCTCTACGGCATGCCGTCGGTCGAGCTCACCACCACCGGCCGTCGATCGGGCGAGCCACGTACCTCGATGCTCACTGCGCCCCTCCATGACGGCGACACCTATGTGCTGGTGGCGTCACGCGGTGGCGATCCGGTGCACCCGGCGTGGTTCCTCAACCTCCGCGAGCATCCCGAGGTGATGGTGCGCACCGGTCGGGCCCCGGCTCGAACCATGCGAGCCCGCGTCGCCGAGGGGGCCGAGCGCGACGAACTCTGGCGTCGCATCCTCGAGTACAAGCCCCACTACGGCGGGTACCAGGAGAAGACGACGCGGCTCCTCCCTCTTGTGGTGCTCGAACCCGTCGACGGCGACTGACCTCGGGAACGACGAAGGCCCCGCCGCAGCGGGGCCTTCGCAGTACTGCTGGTGACCGTGGTGCTCAGCCGACCTTCTTGAGCGTGTTTCGGTCGCGGTGTGCGATGGTGAGGCCCTTGGCCTTCACCTCGTAGGTTGTGGTCTCGTCGTAGCTCCACTCGCCGTCACCGATGGTGAGGGTGCAGGTGTACGACGGGGTGAAGGCGTTGGCCTCCAGGTGCTTGTTCGACAGCACGCCGTAGGTGTTCGAGCCGTGCTCGGCCTTCAGTTCGATGACCTTCGAGTCGGCGGTGGCGTCACCACCGGCGATGACGGTCTGGCCGCGGGGGACCATGAACGAACGCATGAACTGACCGTTGGCGGCATCCCACAGCCAGTAGCCCACCTCGGTGTGGAACGGCTCGTCCTCACCCTCCTTGTAGGCGGCCATGCGGTAGTCGAGACCGAACATCTGCTGCACGCCGTTGTCGACGGGACCGAAGGGCTTGAGTTCGACCTTCTCGCGGTAGGGGGTCTCGACGATCTCGCCCACGTCGTGGTGGTAGGAGATGTCGATTCCCTGATCGCCCTCCCAGGTGCCAGCGAGGCCGGCGAGGGGGCCGAGTTCAGCGGGGGTGGGGACGGGCATGGTGTTCTCCGGAGGTGAGTGGGGGCCGGTGGTCCCGGCCGCCGTGTGCGGACCTCGAAGAGTAGCGGCCCGATCGCCGGGCCGGCTCAGGGGGCGGCCCAGCCGGCCGTCCGCAGGGCGTCGACCACCAGTGCACCCACCTCGGGATTCCAGGTCAGGGCAGTGGAGGGCTCGAGACCGGCCATGTCCGAGACGAACAGGCTGTGGGTGAGGGGCAGCACATGCACCGTGCGGTGGGGCAGCAGTCGGTCCGGCACGCCGGCGGCCGTGGTGGCCGCCAACTGGATCGCTCCGTCGTTGGGCCACAGGTCCGGGTCCCCGCCGTCCCGGTCGAAGGCCGAGCCGCCGATGAGTGTGACCGGCAGGTCGTCGAGTGTCCCGGCCAGTGACTCGGCCCAGGCGTCGTAGCCGATGGTCAACTGTTCGATCACGGCGTCGGTGGCCGGTCGGGCTGCGAGCAGCGTGCCGGCGAAGGTGCGGACGATGTCGTAGTCGCCCCCGCTCAACGCCTGATCGTCGTGCAGGAACTCCTTCAGCATCGGTGGTGACCACGGACTGCCGATCGTGGTGAGTGACCGCACTCGTACCGGACTGCCGACACTGGCGATCTCGCCGATCAGGGCGCGACTCAGCGGCCCACCCATGGAGTGGCCGACGAGGTCGATGTCGGTGATGCCGTAGGTGTCGTGGAGATGGGTCACGAAGGCATGGAGCCGTCGGCCACCGAGGTCGACGGGCGCGGTCGTGTCGACCGTCATCGACGCCGGCGGCTGGACGGGACAGGCGCCGAACGGACCGTCGAAGACATCGTCGGTCTCGACGACGCGCCCGTCACCCGTCCGCTGCGGAGCCGTGAACACGGTGATGCCGTGATCGAGCAGCCATTGCCGCAGGAATGTGTACGTGTTACTGGCCGCGAAACCGGTCCTGCACGCCGCGTCCGGGGAGGTGAACGGCGTGTGTGACAACACGCCCGACACGAGCACCACGGCGCGTGACGTCATCTCAACCGGCCTCGGAATGGGTGACGGGCTCCTCGCCCATCCATTCGCGCAGCGTGTTCTTGAGTTTCGTCTGCTGGATGAACAAATCGTGTTCCGCCGGAACCGGAGTCGCAGCTTGAGGAGCCTTGAAGTAGAAGCTCAGCCACTCCTGCACCCCGCTCTGTCCAGCGCGAGCGGCCAGATCCATGAACAGTGCGAGGTCGAGCACGATCGGCGCAGCCAGGATCGAATCCCGGCACAGGAAGTTCACCTTGATCTGCATGGGGTACCCCATCCAGCCGAAGATGTCGATGTTGTCCCACCCCTCCTTGTTGTCGCCGCGCGGGGGGTAGTAGTTGATGCGCACGACGTGGTCGACATCGCCGTACAACTCGGGGTAGACGTCCGGTTGCAGCACCGAATCGATCACGCCCAACTTCGAGACCTCCTTCGTCTTGAAGTTGTCGGGATCGTCGAGCACCTCACCGTCACGGTTGCCGAGGATGTTGGTGGAGTACCAGCCGCGAAGACCGAGCATGCGCGCCTTGAGTCCCGGAGCGAGCAGGGTCTTCATCCACGTCTGGCCGGTCTTGAAGTCCTTCCCGGCGATCGGCACACCCTCGCGTGCGGCTAGTTCGCGCATGCACGGAAGGTCCACCGACAGGTTCGGCGCGCCGTTGGCGTAGGGCACGTCGCTCATGAGTGCGGCGTAGGCGTAGATCTGACTGGGGGAGATGTTGTCGTCGTCGGCGCGCAGTCCGGCCTCGAACGACTCGATCGAGGCGTGGACGGCGCTGGCCTCCTGATAGGCCTCGGTCGAGCCGCACCACACCATCACCAGACGCTCGCAGTCGTTGTCGACACGGAACTTCTCGATGTCGGCCATCAGAGCCTCGGCTTGGGCCATCTTGCCGGTCACCGACTTCACCCGGGTCCCGTCGAGGCGCTTCACCCACTGCTGATCGAAGACCGCCGGCATGGCGACCACGCCTTCGAGTTCGCCCGAGATGGGCCCGAGGTCTCGCTCCTCCAGCACCCCGGCGGTGCGGGCCGCCTCCAGCGCGTTGGCGCTGATCGGATCCCAGCCCCCGAACACGAGGTCACCCAGGTCGGCCAGGGGTACGAACTCGCGGATCAATGGATTCCGGTTCTCGTCCCGCTTGCCCAACCGAACGTGGGCCAACTGGCTGAGCGAGCCCACGGGCACCGCCAATCCGGCTCGGGAGGCCAGCACACCGGCGATGAAGGTGGAGGCCACGGCGCCCATCCCGGGGGTCAGTACCCCGAGGCGGCCGGTGGCAGGAGCGATGGTCACTGGTCTGTTCATGGGGGGAGACAGTAGGTGATACTTCACGTTCACTTACATCACTACAGCGATACTGAACAGTAAGGTGGCAGGGTGCCGAGCCCACACCGATCCGATCGCCCCTCGGAACCTCCTGCCGAGCCGCCGTTGCTCAGCCTGACCGTTCCCCAGTTGGCCTATCTGGTGGCCGTGGCCGACCACGAGACCTTCGCCGAGGCCGCTGCGTCGCTGGGGGTCACCACCTCGGCGTTGTCCCAGGGTCTGGCCGAACTCGAACGGCGGTGCGGCGTGGACCTCTTCGAGCGGGTCGGTCGTCGGCAGGTCCTGCGGGACGATGCCGCCGAGGTCCTGGCCCATGCCCGTCGGGTGGTCACCGATACCCGTGATCTCGCTCGCATGCTGGCCGATCGCCATGCCGGCCGTGCCGGTCGTTTGCGCGTGGGCATGATCGATGCCGCTGCTGTCACCCATCTGCCCGATCGGCTGCGGGCCTTTCGGACATCGGCGCCGGACGTCGATCTCCATCTCGTGGTGGCTCCGAGTGGACCCCTGCTCGAGCAGGTCCGTCGCGGTGATCTCGATCTCGCCGTGGTGGTGGCCCCGGAGGAGGAGGAGGGTCTGGAGGTCGAACCGCTGCTCACGGAGTCGATCGTGGTGGTGGCACCCGAGGGCGCCGCGATCGGTCCTCCGTCGTCGTGGGGGCCATGGGTCCTGTTCCCCCGTGGCTCGCACACCCGGGCCCTGGTCGAGGCCGAACTGGTGCGGCGCGGAGCGCCGGTCGAGGTGGAGGCCGAGTCCCATCAACCCGAGGTGCTGCGCGAGATGGCGCGTCTGGGGATGGGATGGACTGCATTGCCAGAGGCGCAGGCGGGTGTGCTCACGACGCGTGAGGTGCTCACTCGTCGCCACCTCGTCGCCGTACGTCGACGTGATCGGGTGCCCGTGCCGGCGGCTGACCGCCTTCTCGCTCATCTGCGGTCGGAACCCGACGACGAGGACTGACGACTTCCACCCGGTCGCCGGCGGCCACTACCGTCCGATCTCCATCCGTCGATCGGAAGGTTCCGTCATGTTCCTCGGAGAGGACATCCTCGCTTGGTTGTTGCTCGCCATCGGTGGCGCGCTGGTCGTCGGTACGGTCCTGGCCTTCCTGCGCCCGCAGCGCGATCCCGGCGACGACGATCTCGAGCGGCCGCCGATGGCGCGCAGTGTGGTGATGGTTGTCATCGGTGCGGTGGCCGCCATCTGGGGCCTCGCCTCATTGATCGGTTGAGGGTCATGTCGTCGACGACTGTCCTCACGCTGCAATGCGCCGACCAGCCCGGCATCGTCGCCGCTGTGGCCACTCTGATCGCATCGACCGGCGGCAACATCGCCAATGCCGATCAGCACACCGATCAGGAGTCCTCGGTGTTCCTGCAACGCATCGAGATCGATGGAGCGATCGACTGGGACACCTTCGATCATGGTCTCCGCCAACTCGTCGAGCGATTCGACATGGCGTGGTCGCTGCATCGTGCCGG
>Ga0172376_10003279_pt1 | contig 19253 bp, 13 predicted proteins | sample Lak35m_FD_121114 | JGI IMG/M metagenome (GOLD analysis project Ga0172376, IMG submission 121114) | Freshwater microbial communities from Kabuno Bay, South-Kivu, Congo - kab_092012_35m | ecosystem: Environmental > Aquatic > Freshwater > Lake | place: Democratic Republic of the Congo: South-Kivu... | reverse complement strand
TCCCCACAGAGCCTTCCTCTGTTTCACCCTGCGCTAGGATTGGAATGTTTTTGCGCGTAATGAAAAGATGATTTTCCGAGCCTATGCCTAAAAAATCCCGGGGGTTCGGGGGGAGAGCCCCTGAGGAGCATGGACCGTTTGTGCGCCTCGCCATAATGGTTGTTCAAAATCTTTTTTGAAAAAATTACCCCCCTAAACTAAAGACCGTTGCTACTCGATGATTTCCAATTTTCCATGCTCGATACCCTCGCGCCGGTCAGTGATGTTCTTTGGTGGTTCATCAAAGATTTGCTTGTCATCTGGCCCCAGTTCGATCGGCCCCCCAAACCCGCGTGGAGGTTGCACAGGACGCTGCGATTCGGGTTTGGTAGGATCGTCTTGTTCAAAAAGAACCAGTGGCGCGCAAGACCACAGAAGAAAATGGACAAGGAGAGTTCTCATCAAGCGTTCCTCAAAAGGTTCCCGGAGTTATCGAAGAAACGGAATGAGCGTGACGAACCATTCTAAGGGAACGAAAACTGCACCACAACCGTCCGTCCCTTGAGCACGTAGCACCAAACGGATTCCACGCTTGGACCCAAGGTCCATTGGCTCTATTTCCCTCTGTGCCTCCATACCTCTGTGGTTACTCCCTCTTTTTATTCTCCGACATACCAACGTCACTGCAAAAAGCGAACGAACCCTAAATTTGTTTGGCTATAATGACTCGATACGAACTCTTACGAGCCTAAGCCTATGCAAATCCTCAAATCGCTTTTCACCTGCATCGCACTGTGCGCTACAATTCTAACCTATCCTCAGGATGTCCTTGCGCAACCAGGAACGATCCTTCAAAAATACTGCTTGGATTGCCACAATTCGTCAAGCAAAGAAGGAGGGATGGACTTAGAGCCCGCTTTATCACACAAACCTTTCGATGCGACGATTGTCTTTGAAAACATCATCAACCATCGGATGCCCCCCGCCCAAGCCGATCAGCCGACACTCTCAGAGCAAACAATGCTTCTGGACTGGCTTGTGGCAAACTCCGTGAGTCCGAAAATCAACTCGTATCGCCGGGTTAGCCGTCACGAGTTTGTTCACAGCCTGAGCGATTTGCTCGGAGTACCCGTCGATCTCGCAAACGAGATTCCCGAAGACCGGGGAACTTACAGTTTCGATTCCGATCGGAGAATCATGCTCTCTGGGGACCAACTCAGAGCCTACTTTCGCGGAGCCGACGAAATGCTCGAGGCTGCCCTTCCCAAAAACGGTTTCCCCCAGCAATTCCGTTGGACGACTCGTTCGATCAAAGATAGCCACGAAACGTACAACATCTATGTCCGTGACTTCGAAAATGGCCTCTTGTTTTCTTGGACCCGTGCCAATAACGGGAACAGCTACTCGTACTTCTACGATCATTTCGAGGCACCGAGCCGGGGCCTTTACCAGTTGAGCTTTGATGCTGCCAAAGTCGGGGACTTCCCCGGTGATGTGAGCATTTTGGTCTACGCAGGTAAATACTACTATGCCGATGATCGACCGCAGCCCCAGCGGCTCTTAGGAGTCCTTTCGGTAGGTGACCCAAAGGTGAAAACTTACTCTTTGGAAGCTTTTCTGCATCCTGGAGAGAACGTATCGGTTCATTGCTATTCAAAGCATACCTGGAGGCAACAATCCAAGAATCAAGGTGCCTACATCGAGCAATTGAAAGTCCAAGGTCCGCTGCTCAGTCGTTGGCCCCCTGATTCTATCCAACGAAACTTTTCTGATCTCTCGCTCAATGTTCCTCCACGTCCAATCCATGAAGTCCGATCCGAATCCACCCGATTGGAACAAATCGGCGGCAATGTCACAGTCAGCAGCTTCCAGCTTGGTATGGAAATGGAAAAAATGCTCGATCGCTCGAGCAAAACGTTTTGGCACACACGATTCACACCCGATGTGGCCAATCCCCCGCATTACGTCGTCATCGAGAATCCGAATCGATATCCAATAGCAGGTTTGTCTTACTCGACCTGGACTGGCGGCAACGGGAACGGTCAAGTCAAAGCGTATGAGGTATCCGTTTCGGACGACGCCAAGTCATGGAGCGACCCGGTCGCTCGAGGATCGCTTGAAGTCATGCATGCTGCCGAGCAAGAAATTTACTTTGGGACTAGCCGCGATCAACACTACATTCGATTTCTTGTCACCGACGCTGTGGCTCTCGATGGCAAATCACTGGCATCGATCGGAGGTTTGGATGTGATTCTCGATCCCTCTGCAATCAAAAACCAGTCAAACGACTCTCCAATCCGTATAACGATCGATTCCGATTCACTGGACGATTTGAAACGCGTGATTCGCAGTTTCGCTCAACGCGCATTTGGCAGCGATGTATCGGATACAGAGCTAGAACCTTACTACCAAGTGGGTATCGAAGCGTGGAGAAAGCAAGCCGGATTTATCGGCTCTGCTCGCGCTGCATTTAAATCGATCGTATGCTCTCATCGATTCTTGCTGGCTCCGGGTATTCATAACAATCGCTCCTATGACGTCGCAACCGAACTTGCCCGTACCTTGTGGTTATCCGTACCCGACGATCCATTGCTCCATCTTGCCAAAAGCGAACGTTTAGACTCCGAAACAATCCGAATGCAAATCGACCGCATGCTCAATGACCCGCGCGCCAATCGCATGATCCACGCGTTTTGCGATCAATGGCTCAACCTGAGAGGCTTTAACAAAGTTTCACCTTCCTTGAAACTGTATCCCGAATACAACGATTTGCTGAACCACTACCTTCCTAAAGAGACACAGGAGTACTTGGCCCACGCGATTCGAGAGAATCTTGAAGTCAGTCGATTGATCGATTCGGATTTCTCATTCCTCAATCAACGGTTGGCTGAACACTACGGCATCGACGGAATCGTCGGTCAGGAACTTAGAGCCGTCAAGCTACCCTCGAGCAGTCCTCGAGGTGGCCTGCTAACCATGGGAAGTGTTCTTAAAGTAACCTCCGATGGTTTCCAAACTTCTCCGATTCTACGGGGTGCTTGGATCTCAAAGAACATCGTTGGCAATACCCTCTCCCCCCCCCCGCCAAACGTCAAAGCGATAGAACCTAATGAACACAAAGCGATGACGCTTAAAGAGCAAATCCAGGAGCACAAAAGCAGCGACAGTTGTTATGCTTGTCATAAGAGCATCGATCCGTATGGTTTTGCATTGGAAAATTTCGATGCTACAGGGCAATGGCGAACGAAGTATCGGACGGAAATCCCTCATCAAGGGACCTTTTCCTACAAGCTCGAAGGGCAGTTTCGCGAGACGTCCATCGTCGACGCATCGGGGCAGATCGACGATGATCCCTTCAAGGATATCGTTGGTCTGAAAAAGGTTCTTGCGTCAGATCCGAAAAAGTTCGCCTACAATTTCGCTAGGAAGTTTTTCGAGTATGCCAATGGTTATGAACCGACGCTGACTCAGCGTCTAGCACTTTACAAGTTGATCGATGAGCCTGCGGAAAACTGCCGACTGAAAGACCTTGTCGCTAACATTCTGATTTACTCGATCCTAGGAACCCAGCCATGAATAGCCAGATCTGTAGACGACAACTTCTGAAACTGGGTGTCGCCTTGCCACTTGCGATCAAGTCCTTGTCGCAGCAAGATGGACTCTTGGCAATGCAAGAGAACCCCTCCAAGCCTCCACGGCGTGTCCTCTTTATATGCAACTCGCTCGGATTTCATGCCCCTTATTTTTTTCCAAAAACTCCCGATGATCTAACGACCTCGACGTATCTTGCGCCCCTGCGCTTGCTCGACAAATTGTCCGTCTTTGACAATCTGTTCCATCCCGGCATGGAGACAAGCAATCATGATTCCGAAAAATCCTTTTTAACAGGGAAACCCAATCCGGAAGCTTCGAACTTTGTCAACGGAATCTCCCTGGATCAAGTGCTTGCGAAAGCAATCGGTGATCAGACACGATTCCCATCCTTGAGTTTCAGCATCTACGACCGTGGATGGGGTTGTAGTTGGAACGATCGTGGCGTTGCGATACCACCAATGCACAACGAAGAGCAGATCTTTGAGATGCTCTTTGGCTCCGAGGATTTAAAGGCCAAGCAGGAGCAATTGGCAAACGATACACTGGTGCTTGATGCGTTAAAACGGGATCTAGATACCCTTCAGACCAAGCCCAACGAAGCCGATAAACTTGAGACCTATGCGAAAGTCATTCGCGAACTGGAACTGCAAGTGAATCGTGAGAAATTTTGGCTTAACACCAAAAAACCGCTGGTAGCCAATACGCTGAGCAATGACAAGGAATTCGAGTTTTCGGCAAAAATCCGAAACCTGCTCGAACTGACGAAATTGGCTTTTCGAACCGATTCCACACGGGTGATCACCCTATCGATGGATTGGATTTATGGAGCGATCAAGGTGCCAGGTGCCACAGGTGGATGGCACACGTTATCGCACCACGGAGGTAACCCAGAAGTGCTATCAAGCCTGAGTTGCGTTGAGAGAGATATCTTGAAGCATTTCGACCAATTCCTCTGGGATTTGGATCAGATTGACGAGCAAGACGGTAGCTTGCTCGACCATACAACGGTGGTTTTTGGGAGCAACTTTGGTAACTCGTCGGATCATACATGCGATCGATTGCCGATGCTGGTAGCAGGAGGAGGGTATCGCCATCAAGGCTACCGGGTACTGCAACCTCGAACACCTTTGTGCAATCTGTATCTAGAGTTACTTCACAAGCACAACATTGACGCAGGTAGTTTTGGATCGAGTCATCACGATATGGGACTACTCTAAGTCAAGTTCTTGCACACGGCGGAAGAATGACGGGAGCTCTTTTTCAATGCAACAAATGAGCTAGCATTCGTTCAGGGGATTCCAGGAAACTACGAGTCACGCGATAGTGCTCGGTTTCCTTGTACAGAGTCGGTTTTACACCATGCTCTCCAAACGAATAAATCAGCGCATCGGGATAGCTCATGATGATAGGAGAGTGGGTTGCGATCACCAATTGCGAGTCTTTTTTGAGCAAGCGGTGCATGACGACCAAGAATTCCAATTGACGCTGAGGGGATAGTGCAGCTTCTGGCTCGTCCAAGAAATACAGTCCTTGGGAAAATCGATTTTCCACCAACGACATGAACGCTTCACCATGAGACTGTTCGTGCAAAGAGCGGTCGCCATAGCTTCCTTGCACCCCTAGGTTTTCAATTTCGGTCGCGACATTGAAGAGGCTCTCGGCTCGCATGAACCAAGCGTCTGGGATCAACGCATGGTATCTTCGAAGACGCAGAATCTTATGCAATTGCGAGTGACTTTCTCTGGTCGCAAAGACCATATTGCGACTCCCTCCTTCTGCATTGAGCCCGTTGGCTATGGCGATCGCTTCGAGCATCGTCGATTTTCCAGATCCGTTTTCGCCGACAAAGAAAGTCACCTTAGGATGCAAATCCAATTTGCTCAAAGACTTGATCGCGGGCAAACTGAATGCATAGTGCTCGTGGTCGTCGATTCGCGTACGCTCAAAGAGCACTGTTTCGATAAAGGGCCCTGGGGTGACACCTTTCTTAAGTTTCTTCATGGTGACGTTCAATCCAAGCAACAAACTGGCGAACATCCTCTGCAGACTCTTCGCAAGGGATTTCCACGCGACCTTGATCTTGATACTCGAATCGGATCACGGGCGAGCGGATCATCAGCAATCCAATGAACCCCATCGCGCCTACAAAGACATAAAGTAGACCTGCAAGGATCGTCCCGAGACCCAAGGCCCAACGCAAGTACAAAACCGCGCAAGCAGACCCGATCAGGCCGACCGAAAATGGGTTGAGCTTTGAACTAACTCCGATGGACTCGATTCCATCAAGTGCCCATGTCGATAGAACTTCGTCGTTTCTTTTCCTAAGCAATTCCGATCGAGTGACTTCAAGCCCCGTCTCGGGTAAACTAGTTTGCGAAGGCTCTGGCTCGGTTTCACTCATGGGCTTGAAGGGATGTTTTTAGGGGAGAATCTTGGCGATGCTATTCCTGCTGGTAGTATACGCAATCGGACTTTCAACTTTCTGCATTTCGACCCTTATGGATCCAGAACAGAGAAAGGAAATCCCCGGTTATCTAGGATGGTATTTTGCTTTGGTTTTGCCGGTTATCAGCATCTTGGGGGGGGGGCTTCATTTTTTCGAACCGTCGGTTTCTCCATGGATTTACTATGGTTTTTTGGTGCTTTGGTTGACTTCCATCGTCTCGATCTTTGAAGAATTTAAAACCATCGGCAAAGTCGAAGGTGGTTTTTCCGTTTCGAATATCCTGATCGGTACCACAACCCTTGCAATCCTTTTTGGCCCAGGGCTATTGCTGGGCCTGATCTGGCTAAGAATGACACCCCATTAGAATCGTTAGGACTTCCATCATGCCCAAATGCGATGTCGCTATTGTAGGAGGCGGTCCAGGCGGATCTACGGTCGCTTCGCTGCTGAAGCTTTACATGCCTGAACTTGATGTTTTGGTGATCGAAAAAGAGGTGTTCCCTCGAGACCATGTCGGAGAGAGCCAGTTGCCTGCTGTTTCCAAGGTGCTTCACGAAATGGGAGCTTGGGACAAGGTCGAGGCTGCGCAATTTCCAATCAAGATAGGGGCAAGTTACACTTGGGGCAAAAACTCTGAACCGTGGATATTTGGCTTCATACCAAATGCGGAAGTAGGTTCCTTGGATCGCCCAGGAACCTACACCGGTTGGCGACAACGCGTCGCTTTCCAGGTCGATCGATCCAAGTACGATCAAATACTTCTTGATCATGCATGCTCTTTGGGCACTAGGCTCCAGCAACCAGCCAGTGTCGTAGGGATCGAATTAGATGCAACCAAACCAGGCAAACCAATTCGATCTCTGACGTTGAACGATCAATCGTTGGTCCAAGCCAGATACTATGTCGATGCCTCTGGCAACGCGGCGGTCTTGAGAAAGCAGCTCGGGATCCCCGTAGAGGCCCCTAGCTTGCTCAGAAATGTCGCGTTTTGGGACTATTGGACTTCCCCTGGACTTAACACACAGCTTTTAGAGAACAAGACCATTCGCGTGCTCATTCGCAGCGTCCCGTTTGGTTGGGTATGGTACATAGCGCTTTCCGATGATCGCACCAGTGTTGGTTTGGTTTGTAACGCAGAGTACTACAAACGCAGTGGGCAAAGACCTCAAGAACTCTATGCCAGTGCGATCGGTCAAGCACCGACGATTGTAAAGATGCTTGAATCTGCCAAATCTACCGGCTGCTTGTCCTCAGCCTCGGATTGGTCCTATGTGGCCAAGGAAGCTTATGGAGAGAATTGGTTTCTCGTAGGTGAAAGTCTTGGCTTTGCCGACCCAATCCTTGCTGCAGGTTTGACTCTAACTCAAACCGGTGCCCAACACTTAGCCTATACCATCCTCGATCTTATTCGGGGCGAAAAGGACCGAAAGTGGCTAAAAGATCAATACCATGAAACTCAAACTCGTAGGATCCGGCAACACATTAAGTTTGCAGAGTATTGGTATTCGGCAAATGGGCTCTTCACAGATATCCTCGAAAACTGCTCCGCGATCGCAGCGCAGTCGGGATTAACGTTCCAACCACAGGATGCCTTTCGATGGCTTAGTCATGGAGGGGTCGAAGACATTCCAGGTCAATTCGCAATCGGCGGATTGGGGCTAACGGGTATCAAGTCAGTGCAGAAACGCTTTTCTCATACTCGCTCGGACGAAGTTGTGTTTGAGATTGATGGCATGAACACATTCGATTTGATGGTGCAGGATGCTGTTAGAGAATCGATGGCATACCCTACCCAAGGACAGGTGCAAGAAGTGCAGGTGCTGGTACGAAACGGATACCGACTGCCTCTGACAGGAACTTATGGACTGATGTTCAAGGCGCTCGAATCGAGTCGCTTTATTGATTTGATCATTCCCGTTTTGAAGCGGCTGATTATAGAAGGTTCTGTCGGACCACAGGATCAGGGCTCAGTGCTTTCCAACTCGCTGCAATGTTTGGAGTCGATGGTTGCCCAAGGCTGGGTAAAAGCAAGTCTTACGCAGGACCGTCCCATTCTCTCTATGGTGACACCAGATGAGGGGAAGATCGTTTACTCGGAACGATCCAATGAGTCGTCCACTTAAACAAAAGGCCCCAAAGATCTACTTTGCAGCCGGGTATTACATGGCCCCTTCATGGATGACCGTCACGATCCCTTGGGTTGCCTGTCCATCAGGAGTCCGAATGGTGTAAGCGAATTGATCACCCGGCCTTAGGCCGTAGGCACCAATAAATCCTGGCTCATAAGTAACCTTACGACGGACTGGGTCCCATGTAATCGTTGCATCGGAATGCTCCCAGGGCGTAATATCCACTCTCAGATCATCTCGCCTTGTTGCAAAACCCTTGAACCGATCGTTGGCCAAGATATCCAGTGTCGTGGGTTGGCTTTTGCTGACGGATGTGAAATAGTCATCCACCGCATCAGGGTAGAAATCGCTTAGTGGCTTAATTACCTTCACAAGCGTCGAATCACCGACATTGCCATAATTGACTCCGATGCTCGTATAAAGGAATGCACGACCATTGATTCGAATACCCTCAGTCGACGAGTAACCGTCAGCAGGCTTGTAGTAGAGGTTCGCAAGGATTCGGTTGACTCCAGCGATATCCCCGAATATCCATGCTCCGCCTCCTCCAATGGGATAAAAGGTGGCCATCGAGGTGGAGATTCGTGAAAGCAACTCGCCGACAAAGCGTTGGCCAACCGAGAACCCTTCGGCAAACTCCCAACTTAAATAAATACCAACCTGGGCGCCACCAAACCCTGAATACTGGAACTGAATTAAAGGTGTCGAGTCGGTCCCTCGAAAGTTGATCTCCTGACCTGCAGGCCCTTCGACTACGTCAGGCATAACCAACTCAAAGTTGATTGTGTCATCTTGCTTAACTTCGTACTTGATCGAAGCAAAAGCGGTCGATCGACGACCGTCAGACGATTCGATCATGTAAAGGAATCGATCGTAATTGGCGCTCGAAGAGTTTGGCGTGTAAACCAACACCATGTTTTCTGGATTCGTCGATGAGGGGCGTATCGACACCGTTCCGGTTGCTGCCATGCCTACTTCGACAATGCTAAGCCCTTGCCCGATGTCGTTCATCAAAATATCGATTTCAATCTCGGGTTTTTCGGTCGCGTCAGCATCGACATAGACCAATTGGCTGTCATCGACTGCTGTCACCTCGGCTTGGGTGTCCTCTCCCGAACTACCCCCTGTTCCTCCAGGGTTTAAGTTGGGCATATTGCGAATGAAATCGGAGTTGAGCGTATCGATGACAACAAGCGCATCGACGGGACTGACATACCCGTCGTTGTTCGTGTCGGCCATCATGCGTGAGGCTTGGCTGAACGATCTATCGGATCGATTCAGTTCATCAATGATCATCAAGGCATCGATGGGAGAGGACGCCCCATCCATGTTGACGTCCGAAGGGTTCAGAAGATTGTGTCGCATACCGACAAACGTGTCTGAAGCCATCAGCGATCGCGATTCAAGGAACTCAATCCTCAGAGATCGCTTGAAATTGTTCCGATTTCTTGGACCATGTTCCCGAACGCTCATGCTACTTAACTCCCCAGTTGCGATAGGGCTCTGTGACGAACACCTGTTAGAGCTTTTTCAGTGTACGGGAAAGTCAAGTTTGAATGCGAAAAACGCACCGAATTTCACTTCTTGGCTAAAAAGGGACCTGCAAATCCCTCTTGGACGCCCCCCGTTTTGGGTGAAATCTCCAAACCATCTCGCGGAAAACTCGCAAAACTATCTTAAATTTGCAAAATGGAGTCAGGAATCTCGGTGGCACTCCCTTTCCTAGGTTTGTCAGGAGATCGTCGCCTGAACAACAAAAAGGCTTGGAGGAGTAAGACCTAGAGGAGTCGTGGGCATGCTCTCGGAATCGGAAATGATCCAGAAACTCATGCAAGCTCGCACTCGAATCGCCGGGGCTGCTTGGTTTCTGACTCGAGATTACCACGCCGCCGAAGATTGTTTTCAAAATGTCGTACTTAAAGCGATGACCAAAGAGGTTTGTTTTCCAACAGAGGCGGCACTTCTGTCATGGGCGTTTGTGGTAATACGACGCGATGCGATGGATTGGTTGGAGCGGAGAGGTCGCAAAGTACTCCTGCTCGACGAGAACGTCCTAGCAATCTTGGATGAACACCGCGCCGCCAGAACCGCCGATCCATTTCGATCGGCGGCATTGCAAGACTGCATCGGCTCTTTGGGCGAAGAGGCAAAGCATTTACTGCAACTGCGTTATTTCGAGGGCTTGAGATGTCAGCAAATCGCAACCAAGATGCGGATTTCCTTGCCGGCAGTGTACAAGCGACTGTCTCGGATACACCAAGGATTGGCTGACTGTGTGCGAGGTAAAATGATCACTCCAGAAGGAAGCACGTAAAAAGCGATGGCAATCACGCAAGAACAAGCAATCCAGATTCTCAAGTTCCTTGATGGAGATTGTACCAGTGAGCAATTGCAAGCCGTGAATCAACTGTTGTCTGAAAATCCAGATGCACGCAACTACTTGATATCAGTCTCCGAACAAGCGATTGTCGCCGGGGATCTTTTAAACGTCTCGGGTTTTGCCTATCAAGATAAATCGCGGTTGGAAACTGGGTCTGAATACTCAAGCCGAAATTCACTCTACCTCGGTACGCGTTCGAGAGCCTGGATCCCTCTGACTTTGCTGGTCTGCACACTGATCGTTGGATCTGCGACAACTTGGTCGGTATTAGCCTCCTTTCGTGGCTCCAGACCCATCGTTGGAACGATCCAGCAGGCCCACGGACTTTTAGATCTTCGAGGCAACAGTGGCGGTCAAGCTTCACGCATTGACGCCGGGCAGCAAGTCTTCGCAGGCGACATCCTGGAATCCAAGTCGTGCGACAGTTGGCTTGAAATGGACATTGCATCAGACTCTAAGCTTACACTTGCAAGTCACTCTTCGGTCCGTATGCTCCAAGCTGCCGATGCACTTTCTCAAGATTACGAATTGCTAAGAGGAGGACTGTGGGTCGATTGCAGGATGGACCAAAGCAAAAAAGTTCGCATCGTCACACCAACAGCAACCATCGAATCAGCAAATGGAGCATTCAACGTTCGAGTTACTCAAACCGAAACAGTGCTTTGGGTCCATCGAGGCCAAGCGACCGTATTTCAAGCCAAAGACGGACAGTCAGCATCCTTACAGGCTGGAGTCGAATTGTCGATGGACCTGGAAAACTCTGACGCTTTATCGATCAAGCCTCAATCGTCCCCGACAAACAGTTGGGTATTAACCTGGCCATTGGATCACCAGATCGTGTACGGAAAGGTTTTGAATAATTTCAATGATGAAGCAAAAATCAAAGCCATGCCGATGCTTTGGCCCTTACCAAATCGCGACCCATTGCTGCTGCATGTCTCGGCCATTGGTGCTTGGCGACAAAGCCCTCGTCCAATTGTGCTACTTGATGATGCAGTGCTCCGGTTTCGCGGTAGAACTCAAAAACCGCAACCGGTTCGCTTCGGGTTTTCAACTCAGAAATTCCAAGGCGTTTTTGGAGGTAAGTTCGAAGTGGATGTATCACCATCGGACTTGGATCAACCAGGTCAGATCTGGCAAGTTGACTTACCCTTGGACCGATTCAAGGCCCTGTACCCCCAATTGAACCAAGCCGCTGGCGGCATGCAATTGATCGATGTGTACGCACTTACCGTCCAAGAAGATGCTGGGCTGGAAATCCTGGGCGTAGACTTGATCCCACCGAACTCTCCTTAATCCGACACGCATAGTCCACAGTCCATGGATCCTGGATGTGTTGTGCCTTTCCCATTTTTTGAACAAGATTATGTCTGACTTTCCCCAACGAAAATCAACCGCAGTCGCTTTTACTTGGCTCATGGTTGGCCTTTTGATGTGCTGCTCGAAGAACGTGCGGAGCTCTCCGCAATCAGAACAAATAGGCGGAACTGTGGCGTTGATGAGCCCTCAGTTTCGACCGATTGCACTACAAGGCGAATATGTGTACGTCGCAAACACTCCTAATAATACAGTCGACGTGATCGAACTCAGTAGCAAGTCGATCCATCGAATCGTTCCAGTTGGAATCGAACCAGTGGGACTGGCAGTACGGCCCGACGGTAAGGAGCTATGGGTCACCAATCATGTTTCCGATTCGGTTTCGATCATCGATCTTGATCCCCAGAGCCCGACTCGACTTCAGATCATTCACACGATCAGTGATTTTGATCCAAAGACCAAATCGACACGCTTCGATGAACCGGTCGGTGTGGTATTTGCAGACGATACAAAGGCTTATGTTTCACTCTCCTCGGAGAATCAAATCGCTGTAATTGATGTTCAAACTCGAGCGATTACCAAACGACTGAAGATTCCAGCACAAGACCCACGTGGGATGGTTGTTCGAAATGGACGCTTGCACGTCATCGCGTTTGAGTCCAACAACCAAACACAACTCTCCGGGGGGAAAAAAGAGGACATCGACGGCAACTTGATCACCTTTGATGCGTGGGATCACTCGATTCACAACAACAATGTTTTATCGTTGGGGCATGTGGTCGACATCGTGAAGAACCCAAAGGTGCCCGATCGCGATCTCTTCATTTTCGATACCAAAACCGATCAGCTGGTCGATACTGTCTGTTCGCTTGGTACACTCTTGTATGGAATCACAGCAGACTCAACTGGCGACATTTACGTTGCTCAAACCGATGCTCGTAACGATGTCAACGGAAAAGCAGGTACCAAAAAACACGGGCTTTTGGAACTGGACAATCGCCCGTTTTTCAATCGAATCACCAAGGTCCATTGGTCAGCCAATTCGGCTTCAAACAAACCAGCAGTGACCTGGTTAGACCTAGAGCCGCTCCCGCCAGTACACCCCACGTTCGAATCTTCGTTTGCCACTCCATTTGCCATCGAGATTAGCACCGATGACCAACAGTTGTATCTGACGACAGCTGGCTCCGATGCTTTTTCTATCCATGATACACAGTCCGGTGCGCTGATTGGACGTTGCCAAGTCGGAGCCGTCCCTCAGGGACTAACAATCGAGTATCGCGATTCCAAGCCGATCTGTGCTTGGGTCCTCAATGCCGCTTCCAATTCGGTCATGCAGGTCGATCTTAAGGATCCGAGTCGGCCTGAGGTGATCCACTCAATCCAACTGAAAGATCCCACTGATGCTGCAGTCAAGAAAGGGCGCATCGCCTTTTCAACTGCGAAAGCTTCAACCACAGGCACCTTTTCCTGCGCAAGTTGCCATCCAGACGGTCATACCGATCAATTGCTATGGGTGCTAGCCACTCCGATCGTCTCCGGAGGAAATCAAATCATGCCTCGCTCGACCATGCCCATTCGAGGTCTTCGAGACACCGCTCCATTTCACTGGGACGGTATTCCAGGTGATCCCTTTGGAGGAATCCATAGCGCTAGTATCCAAAAAAATGTTAAGCCCAATGCGGACATTCACAATCCTGAATCAACCACCAGACATTTGATCGACGGTGGCTTGGCCTCCACCATGGCACGCGTAGGTGACACCAGCAAGAATGATGAAGGGAAGGCCGGCTTGCTGGATGCTGCTATGCGGGACGACATGGCCAAATTTCTTTTGAGTGTCCCTTTTCCGCCTGCCCAAAAAAGAGCATTTGACAACGTCCTTTCAGGTCGTGCTGTGCGAGGCTTTAAGTTGTTCCATGTCGAAGGTGACTTGGATCCCAGCAAACCCAAACCCAATGTTTGCGGAGACTGCCACCGTATGCCACATTGGGTCAGCACCAACACGCCGGGAACCGGAATGGATGCACCCACCTGGCGGGGAGCCTATGATCGTTGGTTAATACTGCCACAAGGCCGATTGAATATCATTGACTTTGATTTTTTCAAAAAGATTATCGACGATGGCGCACCTGAGCAAAGTGTTTGGCAAATGTCTTGGGCAGGTAGAACTCGATTCAATCCGGTTTGGGACATGGTCCTCGAGGGAAGCACTGGATTTCCAGGCGCTTTTGGTAGACAAGTAACCATCAATCGCCAAACGGCTCGATCCAATGAAACTAGACAGTTGGCTCAATCGCTTATCGATGCCGCAAAACAAGAGACGATAGTCTTGGACGGCACAGGCGTCAGACTCGACAGCCAGAACGCATGGGATTTCCAAGTTAAAGGAGACTCTCAAACAGAAAGTGGATTGAGATTTGGCACCGAGGGCAAGTCGCAGGAGATCGATTTAGATCAGATCATCAAACTTGCAGAGCAAGGGCAACTCATCATCACATTAACTGCCCGCTTAGGACATCAGGCCACCGCGCAGCTTCCCCAGCCAGAACTTTGGACATCAGGCAATATGCAACAACAAAGCGGCAGACAGGTCTTTCCGATTGCGACGGGCCAAGATTCAGTAATGCGACTCAGCGGTCGGTATTTTGGTGCGGATGCTTGGGTCTTTGTCGACGGCATGAGAGTTCCTGGCAAAATTAGGATTGAACCAAACGATGAGGTTCAAATCGAACTTCATGAACTGCCAAATCCAGGTATGCACTTCTTGCAGGTCCAACAACCTCATGGATTTATTAGCAATGATTTCGTTTTCTTCACGGCAAAAGATAGGTCTGCTGCCTTGGCTTTAAGAGAGAAGCTGGATCAACCGCATAGTGAAATCGGAGCGATTCGTCGCGCCTTGGGGGATAAGACAAAGATCAATCAGAGGATATCCGGAGGTTCTACGCCGCTTGCTCAAGCGGCGTTGTGGGGGCAACTGGGGCTCGCCAAAGAACTCCTTGCCAATGATGCAGATGTAAATGCGACCAACAGTGACGGTAACACTCCGTTACACCTGGCTGCGTTCATGTGCCATCAGGAGGTCGTCGAGTTGCTTGTAGCAAATGGAGCGAAACTCGATATCAAGAACCACAGAGGCGAGAGCCCATTGGACGTGGTCAATGGAGGATGGACCGAGGACCTTGCCGATTTCTATCGACAACTTGCTGTTTCACTCAGTCTTCCTGTAGATACGACGCGTTTGCAAAACGCCCGGCCCAAGATGGCTCAATGGTTGAAAGAGGTTCGATAATCCGCAAGACTCGATTACCAATCGTCGGTCCGGAAGGGGGAAGCCGGCAGGCCATCTCGATTGTAGAGATTTGCACCTTCGGGATTCATGCTCATTGCATACCGGACCGCTACAGGGTTTGGAACCTCCGGATGCGTGCAAACTACGGTCGCTCCATCGATCTTGGCATCCGCCCAGTACCATTTGCGGTCTTGACCTGAAATTGCAAAACGCTCAAGGGATATCGATCCTGTGAATTCTACGGGATTGCGACCCTTTTTTGTTCCTGCAACAAGTCCTTGACCGACATGATCGAAATAGACGATCGCTTGATTTCCAACGACTTCAAGTGAACGAAACAGAGGCCCGGAGGGTTGGATCGATTTAGAGTATTGATTGGCAAGAGCAAGGCATGCAAGTCGCTGACCGATATCGAATTTGTTTTTTGGATGGATGTCATCGGCATCACCCACATCGATCGCGACGACCATACCTGTGTTAGACAATCCCAAGCATTGGCGCTGAGCATCGCGAAAGAGAGCCCATCCATCGGCTAGCCCAGGATCGTTGGTGGTTTTTTGCCAAGCGGCCAACTGAACAAAATAGAAAGGTAATTCTGGATCTCCAAACCACTCACGCCAATCCTTGAGCATCGCGCGTTTCTTTTCAAGATATTGAAGACCGTCCGAAGCGTTGCCTGCGTTGTTCTCGCCTTGGTACCACAATACGCCTCGGAGTGAAAAAGACTTAAGTGGATGGATCATTCCGTTGTGAAGTGTGACACATCGGGGTCGAAACATCTTCTCGCCAAACGGGAATTCGGGGATCGCAGGTGGCATGGGTACCTGCAAGCCGGCTTTGATGGCTTCATTAGATCTGGCAGTCCAGTCTTCGACCTGCGGGATGATGGCCTTAAGATCTTTCTGATACTGCTCCAATGAGTCACGCATCATCCTTGCGTAGGGCTTGAGTGCTGGAGTGTTCAGGAGGGTTTCTTGAGCCATCCAGCATTCGATGTTTGTACCCCCGACGCTCGATCGCAACAGTCCTATAGGGATCCCTGTTTCCTGATGAACTCGGCGAGCAAAATAGAATCCCACAGCGGTAAATCCGGGAGCGGTTTGTGGACTGCATAAAGTCCACTCCCCTTTGACGTTCTGCTGGGGTGTTGAAGCAAAGTTGGCTTCGACGCCAAAGTGACGGATCAGAGGAAAGTTGGCTGATTGGATATCTTCGGTTGCATCGCATCCACCTAGCCCCCATTCCATGTTGGATTGACCACTGCAAAGCCAAACGTCACCCACAAGGATGTCTTTGATGACAATCTCGTTGTTGGCTGAGATCTTAAGTTCGATAGGAGTCGAAGTTGCTGGCAGTGGATCTAGAGTGCAGTTCCAACGACCGTCCTGGGCAACTTGGGTTTTTCCGGTGAGATGTGCAAGGGATACTCGAACCGATTCGCCTGGTGATCCAAAACCCCAGATGTGAATTGGACGATCGCGTTGGAGGACCATGTGATCTTTGAAGAGAGCCGATGTTCCTACATCGGCAGTGGCTGTCGATACCAAAGCGAGTGCTTGAAGTGCCGTGGCCAATGGCAGAAAAAATGTGAGGTAAGTCAATCGATCAATGGCTGTCATGAGGATTTAAGAGGCGTCGGTGTTGGATTTGAAGTCGCTAGTTTAGACTCCAATTGCGGCGAATCCTAGGTAGGAACCAAGGCCCTAGGCTAAAAGGCGACTCATACTCTTTCAGTCGGCGGTAGAGCAGATCGCTGACTCGATCTACCGCATCGCAGCAACCAGACCGGATACGATATTGGCTCATGGGGTTCCTACGCAACCAATGATTCGGCAAGATCACCGGGTGCTGAGTACCGAACCAGTGACGGTTTCGTAGGACCGCGTGCCCAAGGATAGCCAGCAATCGTTTCGGTGCCAGGCACTCTCTAACTCTACCACTGGGTGCCTGGTACCACTGGGTGCCTGGTACCACTGGGTGCCTGGTACCACTGGGTGCCTGGTACCACTGGGTGGCTCATGGGGTTCCTACGCTAGTTTCGGTGCCAGGCACTCTCTAACTCTACCACTGGGTGCCTGGCACCCCTTGTCGGTTAACCGGTGCCAGGCACTTGCCGGACCGCCAGGTGAGTGCCTGGCACCCCGAAACCGCCCGATTGCCGCACAAGTGCCAGGCACCCTAGGCATTTGAGGTTATTTTTAATCAAGCTTGCTTGACAGCTTTGTAATATTCGCGGACTACATCGGCACTTTGCCCCGATGACGATCGATACCCAGAGCCATCGCAACGGAATTTGCCTAAATTCACGCTAAGTAAATAAGCTTCTAGGGCTCGCACAAGCTCGATTGATCCTTGGGTCAAGATTCAATCAGCATCAATGAATAAATGCATTGGTCTTTGGTGATGCGAACTCATGATCGCCAAAACCTGTACCAAAAGCCCAAGCAGATCCAACGGTACGAGATTTGAGCTCCAAGAATGCAACTACCCCATTTGAAGCTCTATATATGAATATATGATACCGATTTACCTAACTGAAATACTCCCTGTACCCATCCAAATGTCCTCCACGGAGGTCAGTCCATGATTAGGAACATTCATCGATATGCATGGGTGTCTAGGACGCAGTCGATGGCTCTTGCGTTTTGACTGTCTTTGACTCGGATTTTGACCTGCGGTATCGTTTGGTTTGCTCGTCATACTCTATCGGATTTTCACTGTAAAAAAGCCTGCATTTCATGCTGTGCAAGGTTCGTTTACGCTCATTCCGCTGGGTCTCCTTGCGCAATGTCTCCGGACTTCCGACAAAATATCCGTGGCGAAATATACTCTGAAAGTCTTGAATCATCCAACTTATATTTTCTGGTGTTGATCCTAGCGATTTAGCTACTTCCCTGAACTCCTGGGAAGCAGTTTCCAGCGATGCTCGGCCAGGCCTAAACTGGAGCGCCTCATGCAGGATTTTGATGTATTGCTCCAGAGTTACTTCGAGAAATCCTTTGTCGGATGCTCGAAGCCCACCTTTACTCAGGTGAGAGTCATTGGGGTGGACCGATTGTTCAGGATCAATCGTTAGTTTAGCAAGCCAAGCATCCTTTAGAACCATCCGACGCTGCGCGATGACTCGTGCGGCTTCTATCCGTCTTCGAATCTCGACTCGAGGCACTTTCCTGATCCGCATCGCAGCTTCTTCGTTGGAAATCGAAACTCTTGATAATGCAAGACTTGGTGCCATCTGATTTTGACTCGCTAGAATTCTCGCTTGGATCGAGGAATAGTTGGATTCTACGAGTGTTTTTGCCATTCCAGCACGCAACTGATTTAAGTCGACATAGGCAACGCAAACTAAAATAGCAAGCATATCTAAGAGCCTCTTGCCTTTGAATCGCCCCTCCCAAAAGTGACCACTACGCCCGTCCTCCTTATTTGCACGTTTGGAAATAGGCTCGCAAAGATCCTTCATAAAGCTTGACGGAGAAGATAGCCTTGCACGTACCTTCCCAAGTTGTTCTGTATCAGCTAAGAGTTCACTTATCTGAGATTCGGTAGGATCAGCACAAATAAATTCGTCGAGTTCTCTCCCAGGGTGTAGCGACAGCCAACGGATCGCGATGTCTCGATCCGATAGTTTCTCAACTTCATCAGGCAGTGTCAGCACAACCAAATGCAAGTGATTATCCAAAACATTGTGTGCAAGGATGTTGATCAGGTAGATTGAAGCCAGTTGTTCGAGTCGATCGGCAATCCATTTTCTGCGATAAGAATAATCTTTTCCCGTCCTTGGATCATTGCCGCAAAGGTAGGCTCCATCGATACAGCGATTGTACAGGTGGGCAAAACAGTTCTCATCTGGTGGAAAAACTTTGTCCCGCAAGTCACGTGGCATAATGCACCTCCATGTTGGGTGATGCGTCGCCGTCGAAAACTGGCCGAGAGCAACGCAAATAAGGGAAATTTCATCAGTCGATCCTGTGTGTGAATATGGATTTGGAGTTGAGGCAACTCCCGGTAAACATCGAATTGGACATCCTGGGTAACGCAGGGGCGATTGGAAGTTTCAACGACTCGAGTGACACGTCTGGTCAATCGCATGGAAAAAATTGCCAAAAAATG
>Ga0172376_10003277_pt1 | contig 19260 bp, 16 predicted proteins | sample Lak35m_FD_121114 | JGI IMG/M metagenome (GOLD analysis project Ga0172376, IMG submission 121114) | Freshwater microbial communities from Kabuno Bay, South-Kivu, Congo - kab_092012_35m | ecosystem: Environmental > Aquatic > Freshwater > Lake | place: Democratic Republic of the Congo: South-Kivu... | reverse complement strand
CTTCCTGAACGGCACGCTGCCGCTGGGCGACGGCGGCCACACGCAGACCGCGCAGCAATACATCGAGACCCTCAGCAGCACCAGCGGCCTGCCGTGGAACCTCGTCCGCCGCAACATGGACAAAATCCATTTCGCGCTGACCAACCTGAAGTTCGTCCTCAACGGCCTCTCGCGCGGGCTGGACCTCGGCATCCTTGACGCCGGCACGGGCGAGCAGTTCGGCACCAAGCTGAGTTACTTTCCGACCTGCCAGGCGCTCGGCCTCGTGATGCCGAGCAACTCGCCGGCGGTCAATTCGCTGTGGCTCCCCGCCATCGCGCTCAAGACGCCGGTGGTCATCAAGCCCGGCAAGGAGGAGCCGTGGACGCCCTTCCGGCTGATTCAGGCGTTCATTGCGGCGGGGGTGCCGGCGGAGGCGTTTGGCTTCTACTCGACCGACCACGAGGGCGCGGGCGAAATCCTCAAGACCACGGGCCGCTCGCTCATCTTCGGCGACAAGAACACGATGGCCCAATACGCCAACAACCCGGCCATCCAGCTTCACGGCCCCGGCTGGAGCAAGTTCCTCATCGGCGAGGACTGCATCGAGAACTGGCGCGACTACATTGACGTGATTGCCGGTGCGATTTCCGACAACGGTGGTCGCTCGTGCATCAACGCCTCCGCCGTCGTCGTGCCGCGCTATGCGGCGGAAATCGCCGACGCGCTGGCGCAGAAGCTCGGCCCCGTCCAGCCCGCGCGCGCCGACGACCCGAACGCGCGCCTGTCCGGCTTCGCGAACGCGAAGATGGCGGAGTTCATTGACAGCCAGATAGACGAGGGCCTCCAGACGCCCGGCGCGACCGACGTGACGGCGAAGTATCGCAACGGCCCGCGCAAGGTGTTCTTCGAGGGCGGCATCTTCCTGCGGCCGACCATCGTGCAGTGCGACAGCTTCGCTCATCCGCTGGCGAACAAGGAATTCCTCTGCCCCTACGCCAGCGTCGTCACCTGCCCGCAGTCTGAGATGCTGGACAAGATCGGCTACACCCTCGCCGCGAGCGTCATCACGAAGGATGCGAAGTTCATCGAGGCGGTGACGGACTTCGCGGAGGTTGACCGGCTGAACATCGGCCCGGTCTCGACGATGAAGATTTCCTGGGACCAGCCGCACGAGGGCAACATGTTCGAGTTCCTCTGGAAGCGCCGGAGCATCGAGCGGGCGTGGTAGGGCTGGCGCAAGCGCGGCAACCTGCTAGTCTTCGCGCTGTGAAGCTCGAATACGACATCGAGGCTGTCCGGCGATTTTGCCGGGAGCGGGGCGTCTCCCGGCTCGAACTGTTCGGCTCGGCATTGCGCGGCGAACTGCGCGCGGAGAGCGATGTGGACCTGCTTTGCACGGTTCGCCCCGGCATCAAGTGCGGCCTGCTGGAGTGGGTTTCCATGAAGCTGGAACTGGAGCAGATTTTCCGGCGACAGGTGGACTTGGTCAGCCGCCGGGCCATCGAGCGGAGCCGGAATCCCTACCGCCGCGAATCGTTGCTCGCCCGCACGCTGCCGCTGTATGTCGAGGGATAAGCTCTACCTGCGCGATATTCTCGATTCGGCATTGCTCATCCAGAGTCACCTTGCCGGACAGACGCGAGAAACCTTCGAGGCCGACATCAAGACGCAGGACGCGGTCATCCGGCGGTTGGAAATCATCGGCGAAGCGGCGAACCGGCTTTCTCCCGAGGCGCAGGCCGCCACGCCGGAAGTGCCGTGGAAGCTCGTGCGCGGAATGCGCAACATTCTCGCCCACGACTACGATGACGTGGACCTGGAAGAGGTTTGGGAAACTGCGCGGCACGACCTCGACGGGATGATTCAAGTGGTGGGCAAATACCTGGCGGCAGCAGCGGACTGAGCCATGCACCGCGCCGCCGAACTTCATCTGTCCAAGGCCGACCGCGTGCTCGCGCGCGTCATCCGCGAGGTTGGCCCGTGCACCATTCGACCGCGCCGGAACTGCCCGCCTTACCAGTCGCTCGTGCAGGCCGTTGCGCACCAGCAGCTCAACGGCACGGCAGCCAAGACGATCTTGAGCCGTTTCATTGCGCTGTTCCCGGACAGCAAGTTTCCCCAGCCGGAACACATCTTATCCGCTTCCGAGGAGCAGTTGCGTAGCGCGGGCCTGTCGCGCGCAAAGACGGCGGCCATCAAGGACATTGCCCACAAGACCAGCCTCGGTCATGTGCAGACCCACCGCGAAGCCGCGCGACTGAGCGATGAGGAACTGGTCACCCGGCTCACCGAGATTCGCGGAGTTGGCCCGTGGACCGTCGAGATGTTCCTGATTTTCACCTTGGGCCGCCGCGACGTGCTGCCGGTGGGCGACTACGGCGTGCGGTGCGGTTTTGCCAAGGCTTACGGTTGGAAGGAACTGCCGACCCCGAAGGAACTCCTCGCCGAGGGCGAGCGCTGGCGGCCGTATCGCTCCATCGCGTCGTGGTATATGTGGCGCGTGCTGGAGCTGAAGTGAGCGCGCCAGGGATAAATCCTTGAACAGCCGGAATTCTCGGCCAGTCTCTAACCGGACATGATTTCAGCAGGCCACGCTTCCCCTCCCGCCGGGCTGTTCGACTTCGTTCCGCGCACGCGGCTCGTGTTCGGCGCGAACACCGTCGAGCGCGTGGGGGAACTGGCGGTGGAACTCGGCGGCAAGCGCGTCCTCCTCGTCACCGACCCCGGCATCGTCAAGGCCGGCCACGCTGCGCGGGTGCAGGAATCGCTGGCCAAGGCGGGCCTGCACGTCAGCCTCTTCGACCGCGCCAAGGAAAACCCCACGACGAAGTGCGTGGATGAGTGCGTGGCCGTCGCGGCGGCGGAGCAGGTGGATTTGCTCATCGGCCTCGGCGGCGGCAGCTCAATGGACACGGCGAAGGGCTGCAATTTCATCTTCACCAACGGTGGGCGGATGCAGGACTACTGGGGCGTGGGCAAGGCGAAGCAGCCGATGCTCCCGCTCGTCGCGATTCCCACCACCGCCGGCACGGGCAGCGAATGCCAGTCCGCCGCGCTCATCGCGGACGAGCAGACGCATCAGAAGATGGCCTGTCTCGACCCGAAGGCCGCCGCGCGCATCGCCATCCTCGATCCCGCGCTGACCGTTTCGCAGCCGCATCGCGTCACCGCCTGCACGGGCGTGGATGCCATCGCGCATGCGGTCGAGACCGCCGTGACCACGAAGCGCAACCCGCTGTCGCAGATGTATTCGCGCGAGGCGTTCCGGCTGTGTGTTACCGCGCTGCCGCAAGTGCTCAAGCACCCGAAGGACATCGAGGCGCGCGGGCGGATGCTGCTGGGCGCGGCCTATGCGGGCGTGGCGATTGAGAACTCCATGCTGGGCGCGGCGCATTCGGCGGCGAATCCGCTCACGGCGCACTACAACATCGTCCACGGCCAGGCCGTGGGCATGATGCTGCCGCTGGTCATCCGCTTCAACGCCGAGAATCCCGACGCGCTGCGTGCCTACGCGGAACTTGCGTCCGGCCCCGAGCTGGCGACGGTGAAGGGCGGACTCACGACCGCGCTGGAAGCCTTGCTCGCGCGCTTGGAATCGCTGCTTAACCTTGCCGGTTTCCCGCGCTCGCTCACCGAGTGCGGCGTTGAGCCGGCCAAGATCAAGCTGCTGGCCGAGGAGGCCGCGAAGCAATGGACCGCGACCTTCAACCCGCGCCGCATCGAGGTCGCGGACTTCGTCGGCCTCTACGAGGCGGCGTTCAACCGCCGCAGCGACGGGGACTTGGTATGACCCGTGCCGGCGACTGGCAGTCGCCGTTCGTGCGCTCGGACGGTCCCGACGGCGGCTGGAAGCCGCCGGCACTTGCTTTGATTACGTCCGCATCTTCCGCAGTCCGTTTCCCCATGCCAGTGTGCGCTCGGCGGCTTGCCGCGATTCTCTATTCTCTAGTCTCTATCCTCTGCACCCAAGCCGCCGCGCCCGCGCCAGAATTTATCTTCCCCGCCGGCGGCAAGCAGGGCGCGACGGTCAGCGTCACCGTGGGCGGCAAGCTGGACGGCTGGCCGGTGGGCGTGTGGACGGACCATGCGGGGCTGGCGTTCAAGGCGGCGACCAACAGCGGCACGTTCTCCGTGACCGTTGGCGCGGACGTGCCGCCTGGCCCGCACCTAGTGCGCTTCTACAACGGTGACGGCGCGGCGGAACCGCGCACCTTTGTCGTGGGCAAACGGGAGGAAATCCTGGAGGCCGAGCCGAACGACGACTTCCGCAAGGCGCAGCGGCTCGACAAGTCCGCCGTCGTCATCAACGGACGGCTGGAGAAGGCCGGCGACGTGGACTCCTTCGCCATCTCGGCAGAGCCTGGCAAGTGGATCATCGCCGCCGTGGACTGCTACGCGCTGGGCAGTTCGGTGGACCCGGTGGTGCAAATCCTCGATGAGCGTGGCGTGCGCGTGGCCTTCAACCACGACACGCACAACCTCGACGCGCTGGTCGCCTGGCAGGCCCCGCGCGCGGGCACTTACATCGTGCAGGTGCTGGGCTTCGCGCACCCGCCGGCCGCCGACGTCGCGGCGAAGGGCAGCGCGGCCTACGTTTATCGGCTCACGGTCACGACCGGCCCCTTCGCCCGCTCGATCTTCCCGATGGGCGTGAAGCGCGGCACGAAAAGCGCGCTGGAGCTGGTGGGCTGGAACTTGGGCAAGGCGGCTCAGACCGTGGATGCCTCCCGCGCCCCGGCTGCGGAACAACTGCTCTTCATCCCCGCCGAAACGACCGGCGACACGCTCTGGCTCGACGTGGCTGACGCCGCCGACGTGGCCGAGCGGGAACCGAACGACACCACGGCCAAAGCCCAGCCCGTCACCTTCCCGGCGACGCTGAACGGACGCATCGGCCAGCCGGGCGACGTGGATCGGTTTGCCTTCCCTGCGAAGAAGAACGAGCGCTTCAACTTCCAGGTGCGCGCCGTCGGCCTGCACTCGCCGATGGCCGCGCGCATCCGCGTGGAGGACACGAACGGCGTCTCCCTGACGCAGCAGGAGGGCGGCGACTTGAACGACCCGCGCCTGGGATGGAACGCGCCGGTGGACGGCACGTTTGTCCTCGCCCTCAGCGACATGTATGGCAAGGGCGGAGCCGAGTGGCTGTATCGCGTCGAGACCGCGCCCGCGCCGCCGCACTTCACTGCCACGCTCCCGACGCACGCCTTCTTTGTGGAGAACGGCAAGACGAACGAAGTGAAAGTCACCGTCGCGCGCAACGAAGGTTTCAAGGACAAGCTCGTCCTCGCGGTGAAGGGCCTGCCCGACGGCGTCACCGCGCGCATCCCCGCCGTGCCGGACAAGAACGGCGAGGTGAAGGTCGAACTGGTGGCCGCCGCCAACGCGCGGGCGGCCAGCGTGCCCATTGAGTTGCTGCTCTCCGCCCCGGAGGTGCGTCCGCCGATGAGCAGCGCGGCGACGTTCAGCCTGCGGGGCACCGAACCGCGTGGCGACCGGCTCGTCAACGACGGCCACGTCGCCTGGCTCACTGTGGCGAACAAGCCCGCGCCGCCACCCCTGCCGAAGAAGAAGAAAGGCTAGCGTCTGGATCGCCGGCTGGCGGGTCGCTTTGCCTTGGACTGCGGATGGCATTGCGCGGCTCGCATTGCCCAGGTCGAGAGTTGCGCCGCGTCCTCCAGCACGGCGGCGGGCACTTCCCGGTAGGCGGGGAGGCATTGCTTCGCGTTCGGCTGGAACGGCCCCATCCCGGCGGCCTCGTAGTCGGGACGCGAGGCGTCATCGGTTTTGAAATAGAGCCGGCCCTGGTGGAGGATGCCGAAGAAGGTCTCGCCGAGGTAAAGACCCTCGCCGCCGAACATCCGGCGGAATGCGATGCCCGGGAGACCGTCCAGTTGCTCGCGGACAAACTGGCTGAAGCTGCCGTCCGCCATCAGTAGTTTGCCTGCATCCGGCTGAGGATCTGGCGGGAGGCGGTCTCGTCGCCGAGCAGGCCGACGCGGATGCGGACCTCGGTGGCCTTGGCGGCGACCTGCTTGGTCTTGATGGTGACCTTCTGGTCCGACGCGGTGCGCGCTTCAATCAGGCCACCGAGTCCGTCGAGCTGGGATTTGAGGACGGCGAACTTCAAGTCCTTCGCGGCGCGCTCCGCCGCCCGATGCGCGGTGCTGAGGGCCACGGACTCGGTGTTCTTGAGTTCGCCCTGGGTGTAGGCCACGCCGCCCGCGCCGGCCGCCGCGCCGACGAGCAGCGCGGCGCAGCCGGAGAACAGGGCCAGCGAGGAGCAGGCGATCAGGGCGATGAGCAGGGTGCGTTTCATGGGTGAACTGGGTTGAGCCGGCGGGACAACCGTATCCGCCGGCGAGGTTGATGTCGAACTCGCAAAGTGGTGGGCAGCATACGTCCTGCCTGTCGCTACGGTCGCACCGCCGCGAAGCGCAGGCCGCGCGTGCTCACGCGCAGCGTGGCGAGGCCGAAGCTTTCCATCACCGCCTCGAAGATCGCCGCGCCAAAGAGAATGACGTCCGCGCGCTTGGGCGGGAGGCCGGGCAGTTCGCGACGCCCGGCCAACGGCAGACTCCAGAGCCGCCCGACATGCCAGCGCACCCGTTCGGCAGTGAACTGCGTCGCCTCGATGCGGTCACGGTCGTAGTCGGCGAGTTGAAGTTCCAGCCGCGCGAGAATGCTCGTGGTGCCGCCGGTGCCGACGAGCAAGAGTTCGCTTGAGCTTGGTAGGGCCGCGCTGCGCGCGGTCTCGTGGGACTGAACAGAGAGTTGAGGCCGACCACAGGTCGGCCCTACCGAGGCGCTTGCTTGCAGGTGCGGCCCAAGCTGAGGCCGGACTTCACGGTCGAGAAAGGCGCGGAGTTGGGCGCGGGTGGCGGACAATTCAGCCGGTGTTGGCGGGTCGGAGAGGCGCGCGGCTTCCAGCAGGCGCACGGTGCCCAGCCTGAAGCTCTCGCGGAAGAGTGAACGGCTCCCATCGCCGAGGATGAACTCCGTGCTGCCGCCGCCCACGTCGAGGATGAGCAAAGGCTGGCCGAGCAGCGAATCATCCGTCAGCACGCCTTGAAAGGCCCAGTCGGCTTCCTGTTCGCCGCTGATGACTTCGACGGTCTGGCCGCTGGCCGCACGGACGGCGGCGAGCAGCTCGCCTGCGTTCACGGCATCCCGCGCCGCGCTCGTGGCGATGACGCGCACCTGCGTCGCGCCCTGCTCGCGGGCGGTCTCGGCGAAGCCGGCAACGGCCTTGGCGGTGTCCGCGATGGCTGCGGGACGGAGACGGTGGTCGTCGTAGAAGCCCCGGCCCAGGCGCGTTTGCTCGCTGCCTTCCCAGACCGGCTCGATGGCGGCGGCGGAAACGTCCGCGACGAGCAGCTTCACGGAGTTGGTGCCGATGTCTATGACGGCGCGGCGGGAGGAATCGGAGATGGGAGATGGGAGATGGGAGATGGGGGCGGCGAAGTGCTCAGGGTCAGTGCTCACAGGACTAATCACTAAGCACTAATTACTTCCTCACTTCTCCTTCGACTCGCGCTTGGCCAGCACCGCCGCGCCCGTGATGCCCGCGTCGTCGCCGAGCTTGCTGGCGATGATCTCGATGCCCTTGGCCGTGCCGGGCAGCGCGTAGTCCTTCGCCGTCTCGATGATGATGGCCATCATGTCGTCGGCGAGCTGATCCATCACGCCGCCGCCCAGGACGATGACCTCGGGGTTCAGGAAGTTGATGACATTGGCGACGGCGATGCCGGTGTATTCGGCGGCCTCCTCGACGATCTGCTCGATGAACTTGTCCCCGCGCCGGAGCGCCTTGCGGATGTCGCCGCTCCTCATGTCGGTCAGCTCGGGGCCGAGCATGTCGGTGAGCACGGTCTTCTGGCCGTCCTTCACGGCGGTCTGGATGCGGCGGAAGAGGGCGGTGCGGCTGGCGAGCGCCTCGAAGCAGCCCTTGTTGCCGCAGCCGCACTTGGGGCCGTTCACCTCGAGGACCATGTGGCCGATCTCGCCGGCGGTGCGGTTGAAGCCCGAGTAGGGCTTCCCATCCAGCATGATGCCGCCGCCGATGCCCGTGCCGAGGAAGATGCCGACCATCGAGCGCGGCTTGGGATCCAGCTCCGTCTCATACACGCCCAGCGCGCACACGTTGCAGTCGTTCTCGGCGAAGACCGGCAGATCGAGCTGCTTCTCCAGCACCTTCTTGAGCGGCACGTCCTCCCACTTGAGATTGGGCGCGAAGAGCATCCGGCCCTCCTCCGGGTCAATCGCGCCGGGCGCGCCAATGCCGACGGCCTTGATGTTGTCGGTGTGGAGATCGCACTCGTCCACGACCTCCTGCACGCAGCGGGCCACGCGCTCGAGCACGCCGTCGGGGCCGCGCTCGGGCTTGGTGCTCATCTTGACCTTGCCGAGGCACTTGAGCTGCGGGGTGAAGACACCGGCGAGGATCTTGGTGCCGCCGAGGTCCACGCCGACGAAATGTTCGCGTTTGCCAGAAGCTTCGGCCATGTGCGCTTTGGAGTTGGTTGAACGTGTTGTGCCTGCGGCCCTGGCCGGTTGCAAGCCCGGCGGAAAACTTCCGCGATTAAACCAGCGGCGGTCCCGGCGGCCAGCCCGGAATTGTTAAATCTCAACGGCCCGCCAGCACGGACTCAATCTTGCGCCGCAGGTCCGCGTTCACGTCCTCGGGCGAGCGGTCGGCGTCCACGATGTCGAAGCCGTAGGTGGCTTGCAGGCGGGTGAATTGCCGGGCCATGAGCGCCTGGTATTTCAGGAAGCTGTCGAACATGTCGCGCGAGAGGCCCAGGTCCATGCCGCTTTCCCAGTAGTCGAGCGCCTTGTTCTTGGCGAAGTTCCGCTGCACGAGCTGCTCGGGGGAGATGTTCAGGTAGAAGACCGCGTCGGGCACCAGCGCGATGCCGTAGAGGTTCTTCAGCCACGCCTCGTCCATGCCGCGCACGAGGTCGCGGGCCATGAGGGTGTAGATGTAGCGGTCGGCCAGCACCATGAAACCGGCCTTGAGCGCGGGCAGCATGATGTTCTCGACCTGGTCGGCGAAGTCCGTCGCGTAGAACAGGCTGAGGGTCGTGCGGCTCAGAATGTTGCCCTGCTGCGCCTTCTCCAGCTCTTCGCTGACGAGGGAGGAGCGTTTCAGGCCGACCTGCACGGTGGCGTGGCCGCTGCCTTCGAGCCACTGGACGAGCTGCGCGATCTGCGTCGAGCGCCCGGAGCCGTCCGCGCCCTCGACGACGATGAGCTTGCCGCGCAGTTTCTCCTCCTCGACGCCGGGGATGCCCTCGCCGTAGAAGCGCTTGGGCGTGGGCGTGGGGATGCGGACCTCCGGCGTGCGGGGCGCGGAGGCGAGGCGTTTGACTTTGCGCGCGGTGGGCATGGTCACGCTTTCTGGAGGGCGAAGGACGGCAGGTCAATGCGGTCGGCGACGAGCTTGCGCACAATGGCCTGCTGCGTCTCGACGGTCTCGTTCGCGTCAATCACGTTGAAGGAGAACTCGCGGCTCATGGCGAGGTATTGCTCGAGCATCCGGCCCTGGAAGATGCGGAAGCTTTCGTAGGGGTCGGTGGAGAAACCCATGTCCATGCCGGCCTCGAAGTATTTCAGTTCCGGCCGGCCATCGAGGATGCGGTTCAACGACACTTCCAGATCCGCGCGGAAGAAGAACGTCATGTCCGGCTGGGCGGCGAAGCTGTAGAGGCCGCGCACCCACTCAGGCGGACAGGTGCGCACGATGTCGCGGGCGAAGGCGGTGAAGAAAAAGCGGTCGCACAGCACGAGGTAGCCGGCGCGCAGCAGCGGCACGAGCTGGCGCTCGTAGCGGTCGGCGAAGTCGGTGGCGTGGATGAGGCTGAACGTGGTGGGCGTCAGCAGGGTCATCTTCTTGCCCTTGCTGGTGGCGGCCTTGACCAGCTCGGAGGAGTTCCACTCGCTGAAGAAGACTTTCAGGCCGCGCAGCTCCAGCCAGCGTTTGAGCAGGTAAATCTGCGTGGATTTGCCGGAGCCGTCGAGGCCCTCGACCGCGATGAGGCGGCCGGGAAAACCGAGTTCAGCGAATGTCTTCATCACTTTCGGACGCGGGCAGGCTAAGTGCCGAGGAGCGGGAAACCAAGCAATTCATCGAAGGTTGAGGACGCCCGCCATGGTCAGGAAAGTCACCTTGGTCGCGAGGACGACGACCTCCCGCACCCCGGGGATGTTGATGGCGATGATGACGGCGACGAAACCATACTGGCACAGCTTCCAGTAAGTCTCATAGCTCATGCCGATGGCGTTTTTCAGCACATGGGAACCGTCCAGCGGCGGAATCGGGAGCAGGTTGAAGAAGCAGAGGAACAGGCTCAACACCGCCATCCGCGCGCCCACCTCGCCAAAGTCGGCCAGGCCGGCCAGCGCGCCCGCCTTGACCAGCGCGAGCAGCGCGAAGGCCAGCACCAAGTTCATGGCGGGGCCGGCCAGCGCCACGAGCGTGTCGTCCCGGCGCGGGCGGCGCAGGTTCGAGATGTTCACCGGCACGGGCCGCCCCCAGCCGATGATGAAGCCGGCCAGGGCGGAATTGCTCAACGACAGGAAGATGCCCAGCAGCGGCAGCACCACCGTGCCGATGAGTTCCATGTGCGCGACGGGATTGAGGGTCACGCGGCCCTGGGAATGGGCGGTGTCGTCGCCGCACTTCCACGCCACCCACGCGTGCGCCCACTCGTGGAAGGTGAGCAGCGGGATGAACAGCAAGTAGGTCAGGAGCCCGTCAAGTATCGCCGTTTGCGTCATGGCGCGCGGAAGGTAGCCGAGGAAATGCCAAAGCCCAAGCGGAAGTCGGAGCGCATGGAGCGCGGCCTTCAGGCCGCAGAAAGGTCCATCCGCCCGGAGCGCTGAGGGAGCACGACACTTTTGTTTCGGCCTCAGCCTGCTGCGGCATGAATGCCGCGCTCCTCACGCCTCCGGCAGCGTGAAGAAAAATGTCGCGCCCTGGCCCGGCTCGCTTTCCACCCACACCTCGCCGCCGTGGGACTGCACGATGTGCTTAACGATGGCCAGGCCGAGGCCGGTGCCGCCGGCGTCGCGCGAGCGCGCCTTGTCCACCCGGTAGAAGCGCTCGAAGACGCGCGTCTGCGCCTCGGGCGGGATGCCGGGGCCGTCGTCGCGCACCCAAAGCTCAACCTGTTTCTTCTCGGTCTTCCGCGCGCCGATGACCACGCTGCCGCCTGCACGACCATACTTGATGGCGTTGTCCACGAGGTTGAAGAGCACTTGCTGAAGGCGTTCGGCGTCGGCATTGGCGGCAAGGGCGGCGGGAACCTCGTTGAGCAGCTTCACCTGCTTGGCAGCGGCACGGGATTCGAGGTCGGTGCGGACGTGCTCGGCGACGCCGTGCAGTTCCGCGAGCTGGAGGTTCATCACGATCTGCCCGGACTCCAGCCGCGAGATGGTGAGCAAGTCCTCGATGAGGTAGGTCAGCCGGTCGGCGTGCTTCTCAATCGTCTGGAGGAACTTCATCGCGACCTCGGGTTTGTCCTTCGCGCCGTCAATGAGCGTTTCGACGTAGCCCTTGATCATCGAAAGCGGTGTGCGCAGCTCGTGGCTGACATTGGCGACGAACTCGCGGCGGGTGTTCTCCAGTTGCTTGAGCCGGGTCAGGTCGTGGCACACGAGGATGAGGCCCTGCTGTCGGCCATCCGACCCAAGCACAACGGCGGAGTTCACTTGCAGGCTGCGGTTGCCGTCGAGGCCGGGCAGTTCCAACTCGAAGTCCTCGACCTGTCCCTTGACGAGCGTCTGGTTGACGAGTTCCTGCACCTGATGCAGCCGGAGCGCCTCCATCACCGTGCGTCCGCGAATGTCGCCCGTGATGCCGAAGAGCCGTTCGAGCGCCTGGTTCACCAGCCGCACGCGCCCCTCGCCGTCGAGCACCAGCACGCCCTCGCTCATGCTGTTGAAGAGCGCCTGTTGCTGGGCCAGCTCCCGCGCGCGGGCCTGCTCGTGCTGCTGGCGAAGGGATTCGAACTCCCGCTGCTGCCGCTCGCGCTCCGCTTCCGCCTCCCGCCGGCATCGCCGCAAAGCGACGAAGCAGGCACCCGCCGCCAGCAGGGCAAGGATGGTGAGCGCGGGCCACATTCGGGCAGAGGATGGAGGGGGCGGGGAAGGGGGAAAAGTAATTAGTGCTTAGTGATTAGTGCGTGAACCCGGCTCGGAACTAAGCACTAATTACTAATCACTTCTCCGGTTCACCCCGCCACAAACCGATACCCCACGCCCCTTACCGTATCGAGATGCTTCGCCGCCTTGCCCAGTTTCTCGCGCAGCCGGCGCATGTGCGTGTCCACCGTGCGGGTGTCTATCACGTTGTCGTATTCCCACACGTCCTTGAGCAACTGATCGCGTGACTGCACGCGGCCGCGCCGCTGCGCGAGGATGGTGAGCAGCTTGAACTCCGTGGCCGTCAGCTCCACGCGCTTGTTGTTCACCGTGAGGCTGTGTGCGGGCACGTCGAGCACGAGGTCGCCGAACTGCATTCGCTCGGCCTTCGACTCCGTCGTCTCCCGGCGACGCAAGAGGCCTTTGATGCGCAACATCAGCTCGCGTGGGCTGAACGGCTTGGTCACGTAATCGTCCGCGCCGAGTTCGAGGCCCAGCACGCGGTCAATCTCCGCCGCCTTCGCCGTGAGCATGAGGATGGGGATGCCCGCCGTGGCCGCGTCGCGCCGCAGCAGCTTGCACACCTCCAGCCCGTCCACCTCGGGGATCATCAGGTCCAGCACGATGAGATCGGGCAGCGTCGCACGCGCCTTCTTGAGCGCCTCCGCGCCATCAGCCGCCGTGACCACCTCGAAGCCGGCGTTCTTCAAGTTGAACTCGACCAGTTCAACGGCATCCGGCTCGTCGTCCACCACGAGGATTTTTGCCATATGTCGCCCAACTGGGTAACACGCGCACAAAAACGAAACAACGACAAGCCGGTGACGACTTTGTTACGAACCGGTGACAAGCCGGCTTCTCACAGAATCATGGGATACAAAATCATGCCTACGGCAGAATGATTCTGTGCCCCATGATTCTGTGACAAACTTCCCCGGACAAGGCGGTTTGCTTCCTTCGCCAGATTCGCTTAAACTCACGCCATGCGTTCCCTCTTTCTGGCTCTGCTGGTCGCCGCGCTGGCCGCTCGGAGCCATGCCGCCGAAGCCCAGTGGCCCAAGCTCCCCGAGCGCGACGGCCCGGTCGTCATCCCCGCGCAGGAATGGCCGGCACGCCCCGGCCCGCGCGAGGTGCGCGTGCAGGTGCATTACCCCGGCGGCACGCACGCCAGCATCGGGCCGCGCACGGGCATCTTCCTCACGCTGCACAACTGGGGCGGCACCGACTGCGCCGGCACTGCGAACCCGGCGGCGCTCGCACGGGAGTTCAACTGCGTCGCGCTCTGCGTGAACTATCTGCAAAGCGGCCCGAAGGATTCCATCGAAGGCCCGGAGCCTTACGACTTCGGCTGGCTGCAAGGGCTGGATGCGTTGCGTGCGCTGTGGCTGGTCTTCCACGAACTCGACTCGACCAAGACGCCTTTCGCGCGTGGCCGCCTCTTCGCCACGGGCGGCTCCGGTGGCGGCAACGTCACCCTCATGGCGAACAAGCTCGCGCCGCGCACGTTCACCGCCGTCGTGGACATGTGCGGCATGAAGAAGCTGAGTGACGCGCTCGCCTACAACCTCCCCGCCGCCAGCGGCCTCAATGCCCGCTGGAGCCGCGACCCCGCCAGCCCGAACTTCCTCACGCCCGGCGCGCAGGAGATTCGTTTCGTCGGCCACCCCGCACACTTGGCCGGGATGAAGCGCTTCGGCACCACGGCCAAGATTATTTCCGTCCACGGCCTCGACGATAAGACCTGCCTCGCCGACGGCCAGGAGATGGTCGCGAACATGACGCGCGCCGGCCTCGACATCACGCCCGTCTGGGTCACGAAAGAGATGGTGGACGGCAAAATCTTCAGCACCACCGGCCACGCACTCGGCAACCGCACGCTCATCCCCGGCCACGTCGCCGGGAGGTTCCTCCGCGCTGACAGCGCCGACGCCCTCGACCGCAAAACGCCCACCGACTTCGAGCGCCGCGAGGACATCCGCTACCCAACGACCGATGGCGTGTTTGTCATCTCCTACGCGCAAGGCTTTCCAGTCGGCCGCTTCGAGCCAGCGTCGCCTGCGCCGAGCTACGCGGACCGCTTCGACGTGCTGCGCGTCGCGTCCGCCAGTGGAGCGGCGAAGCCCGCCCGGACACCCGCCGAGTGGGAACCGCGCCGCCGCCACATCGCCGCCGCGTTGGAGCGCGTGATGGGGCCGTTCCCGAATCCCGCCAAGCGCGTCGCGCTCGACGTGAAGGTGCTGGAGGAAGTGAGGCTCGAAGGCGGCTTGCTCCGCCGCAAGTTGACTTATCAGAGCGACGCCACTGACCGCGTCGCCGCCTATCTCTTCCTGCCCGAAGCCGCCGCGAAAGCGAAACTCCCCGCCGTCCTCTGCCTGCACCAGACCACCAAGCTCGGCAAGGCCGAGTCTGCCGGCGTCGTGGACAACCCCAAGCAATACGCGCTGCACCTCGCGCAGCGCGGCTACGTCACCTTCGCGCCCGACTACCCGAGCTTCGGCGATTCCAAATACGATTTCGATCCGCGCCACGGCTACGCCAGCGGCACCATGAAAGCCATCTGGGACAACGTCCGCGCCGTGGACCTCCTCGCCTCGCTCCCCGAAGTGGACGCCGCGCGCCTTGGCGTCATCGGCCACTCGCTCGGCGGGCACAACGCGATGGTCACCGCCGTCTTCGAGCCGCGCCTGCGCGTCATCGTGTCGAGCTGCGGCTTCACCACCTTCCGCAAGGACGACCTCCCGAGCTGGACCGGCAAGGTCTATATGCCGCGCATCGCGAGCGAGTTCGGCAACGACGTTGCGAAGGTGCCCTTCGACTTCCCGGAAATTGTCTCCGCCTTCGCCCCGCGCCCGTTTCTCACCTGCTCGGCAGAAGGCGACACCGACTTCGATGTCTCCGGCGTCCGCGACGTCCTCGCCGCCGCGCGCCCGGTGTATGAACTCCACGGCAAAACCGGGAACCTCGTCGGCTACTATCCCAAAGGCCCGCACGCCTTCCCCGACGACGCCCGCAAGGTGGCTTACGAGTTTTTGGACAAGCATCTGCGCGGCGCGAAGTGAGCTCGTCCGGCTGTAGCGGCGGTCTGTGACCGCTGTGCTTCGTCCGACCGGCGCTCACAGAGCGCCGCTACAGTTGTAGTCACTCCGTCCGCGTCGTTGCCTTCCGCCGTTCGCTCCCGCACACTCCGCCCCGCAAGATGAGCAAGCGTTTCTACATCACGACGGCGATTGACTACGTGAACGGCCAGCCGCATCTCGGCCACGCCTACGAGAAGATTCTCGCGGATGTCATCGCCCGCAGCCGGCGCGCGCTGGGCGAGGAGGTCTTCTTCCTCACCGGCCTCGACGAGCACGGGCAGAAAGTCCAGCAGGCCGCGCAGACGGAGGGCAAGTCCGCGCAGGTTTATTGCGATGAACTCGCCGCGAGCTGGCAGTCGTTCGTCGCCAAGCTCGGGCTGACGAACGATGACTTTGTCCGCACCACGTCCGCGCGGCACAAGGAGGTGGTGCAGGCCATTCTCACGAAGCTCCATCGCGAGGGGCAGTTTTACCAGGCCAGCACGGAGGGCTTTTATTCCACGAAGGAGGAGACATTTGTCACCGAAAAGGAGCGCCTGCCCGACGGCACTTTCCCTCCGCACTACGGCGAGGTGGTGAAGCTCTCGGAGACGAACTGGTATTTCAAACTCGGGGCGCACCAGCAATGGCTCATTGACCACATCGAGGCAAACCCGTCCTTCATCCAGCCCGACTACCGCCGCAACGAGGTGCTCGGCTTCCTCAAAAACCACACGCTCGAAGACCTCTGCATCAGCCGCCCCGCCGCGCGTTTGACCTGGGGCATCCCGATTCCCTTCGACCCCGCCTACGTGACCTACGTGTGGTTCGATGCGCTGGTGAACTACATCTCCGTCCCCGCCGCGCTCGGCGATCCAACCGTGCTCGCCGCCACCAACTCTCAACTCTCAACTCTCAACCCTCAACTGTCCCTCTGGCCTGCCGACGCCCACGTCATCGGCAAGGACATCATCAAGTTCCACGCGGTCTATTGGCCCATCATGCTCAAGGCGATGGGCCTGCCGTTGCCGAAGCAATTGCTCGTCCACGGCTGGTGGCAGAAGGACGGCGCGAAGATGAGCAAGAGCACCGGCAACGTCGTGGATCCCGTCGCGGTCATTGACGACTGGGGTCTCGACGCCTTCCGGTTCTACGTCGTGCGCGAGCTGGACATCGGCCCCGACGGCAACTGGACCGACGCCGGGTTCGCTGCGCGCTACCAGGCCGAGCTGGCCAACGGCCTCGGCAACCTCGTCAACCGCTCCCTCTCCATGTTGAAGCGTTACCGCAACGGCGTCATCCCTGCCCGCCACGACGAACTTGCGCCCGACGCCGCGAAGGCCGCCGCCGACACCCTCGCGCACCTCCGCGCCAGCGAACTCCAGAAAGCTCTCCACAGCATCTGGTCGCTCGTCACCCGTGCGAACCAATACGTGGACCAGACCGCGCCCTTCAAACTCGCGAAAGACCCCGCGCAGGCCGCGCGCCTCGACGAAGTCCTCTACAACTTGGTGGAAAGCTGCCGCGTGCTGGCCGTGCTCCTGCACCCGTTCATCCCCGGCACTTCGGCAAAGATTTACGCCCAGCTCAATCTCCCCGGCACGCCGGACAAATTCACGTCCGCTGCCTGGGGCGGACTCCCCGTCGGCCAAACCATCGGCGAACCGGCGGCCCTCTTTCCCCGCCGCGACCCACCAAAGGCGTGAGATGGCAGGGCCAACCTGCCGGTCGGCCTTCCCCGCGTCAGCAAACGGAAGCGGTGCGAGCGGTTCGGCCACGAACAGGCGGACGCGCAGCAGCGCGTCCCTGTCGGAAGGCTCAGTTCACGAAGGTGAACTCGTTGGCGAGGATGAGGGCGTGGGCGTATTCGGCCCAGGCGGTCAGCGGGCGCGGGGTGAAGCGTGGCTGGGTGGCGAGCGGCAGCCGGCCCTTTTTCGCGGCGGCGACGCGCACCGGCACGGCCTGCACGGCGGGCTTGGCGGCGGGTAGGCCCGCGCCGGTTGCCGGAGCCTCCTCGAAGAACGCGAGGCCGAGCTGGACTTCCTGCGCGGTTGGCGGGCGTTGGAAAATCAGGCCGTAGAGGAACGCGATGCGCTTCTCGTCGTCCTCGACGCCATTGAAGTCGGTGCGCTCGACAATTTTCCGCGCCTGCTCGATGACGAGCGGGTTGTTCATCAGAAAGAGCGCCTGCTGCGGGACGGTGGTCTGGTGGCGCTTGCCGTTGGGCATCTCCGGCTGCGCGAAGTCGAAGTGGTTCAGCACCTCGGCCACGTTCGCGCGGTCAATGTAGCCGTAGAGCGTGCGGCGCGTGGAGTAGCTGCCTTGCGGACGCAACGCGCCGCCGACCTTGGCTTTTTCCTTGCCGGTATTGTTGGCGCTGCCGCCACCAAGGTTCACTGGGCGACCACCGAGCGTTGCGTCGAGCGAGCCGGCCATCGCGAGGATGGAGTCGCGCAACGGCTCGAACTCCAGCCGCCGGACGTTCTGCCGCCAGAGCAGGCGATTGAACGGGTCGAGCTGCGCGTAGCGCGGGTTGTCCGTGCTGGCCTGCCGGTAAGTCGCGGACAGGAGGATGTGCTTGTGCAGCTTCTTCACGGACCAGCCGTTGTCGGTGAGGTAGGTGCTCAGGTAATCGAGCAGCTCCGGGTGGCTGGGCGGCGTGCTCATGGTGCCAAAGTCATCGGGTGTCAGCACGAAGCCCTCGCCGAAGTGGTGCTGCCATACGCGGTTGACCATCACGCGCGCGGTGAGCGGGTTGTTCTTGTTGGCGATGGAGTAGGCCAGTTCCAGACGGCCGCTGCCGTATTTGAACGCGGGCGCGTTCGGCGCGCGGAAGACTTCCAGGTAGCGGCGCGGGACGAGCGGCCCGTGGTTGTCCTTCTCGCCGCGAATATAGACCGGTGAATCCTTCGGCTGGGTTGCGTCCACCAACGCCATCGCGCGCGCGGGCGCGCCGGGATGCGTCATGTCGAGCCGATCACCCTGCACGGTGAGCTGCTGCGCCTGCTTCTGGAGTTCCTTCTTCGCGGCGGGCTTGCCGCCTTTGGCTTTCCCGGCCTTCGCCTGCGCCATGAGGTCGGCCTCGGCCTTGTCCAGCGCGGCCTTTTCCTTGAGATACTCCGCATACTTCACCCGGTCGGTCGTGGCGATGACGGGCAGCTCCTTCGGCTCCTCGGTGCTCGCGAAGATGCCGTGCAACGCGTAGTAGTCCCGCGTCGGAATCGGGTCGAACATGTGGTCGTGGCAGCGCGCGCACGCGACCGTCAGGCCGTTAAAACCCTTCGTCACCACGTCAATGCGGTCGTTGATGATGTCGTCGCGGTTGCCATCGAAGTGGTCGCCGACCGTGATGAAGCCCAAGGCGGCGAGCGTGGTGCGGTCCCGGTTGTTCGGCAGCTTGTCGGCGGCAATCTGCTCGCGGATGAACTGGTCGTAAGGCTTGTCGCCGTTGAACGCCTTGATGACGTAGTCACGGTAGGTCCACGCGAATGGATACGCGGGCGACTCGCGGCGCTTGGCGGGGTCGCCGACCGTGTCCGAGTAACGCGCCACGTCGAGCCAGTGGCGGCCCCAGCGCTCGCCGTAGTGCGGCGAGGCGAGCAGCTTGTCCACCAGCTTCTCGTAGGCGTTGCCGGACTTGTCGGCAACGAACGCCTCGACTTCCGCCGGCGTGGGCGGCAGGCCGATGAGGTCGAAGTAAAGGCGGCGAATCAACACGCGCCGGTCGGTGGGCGCGCTGGGCTTGAGGTTCTTCTCCTCCAGCTTCGCAAGGATGAAGTTGTCCACCGGGTTCGCGGGCCAGGACTTGTTCTGCACGGCGGGCGGCTCCTGCTTCTTCACGGGCTGGAAGGCCCACCAAGTTTTCTTCGTGCTGGCGTCGGCGTATTTGCCCTTGGCCGCGCCGGTGCGCGGGTCGGGCGCGCCCATCTTCACCCACGCGACGAGGTCGGCGATCTGCGCGTCGGAGAGCTTCTCGCCCTTGGGCGGCATCTGGAGGTTCGAGTCCGTGTAGCGGACGGCGCGGATGAGCGGGGACTTGTCCGGGTTGCCGGGGATGACGGCGGGGCCGGAATCGCCG
>Ga0172376_10003276_pt1 | contig 19261 bp, 17 predicted proteins | sample Lak35m_FD_121114 | JGI IMG/M metagenome (GOLD analysis project Ga0172376, IMG submission 121114) | Freshwater microbial communities from Kabuno Bay, South-Kivu, Congo - kab_092012_35m | ecosystem: Environmental > Aquatic > Freshwater > Lake | place: Democratic Republic of the Congo: South-Kivu... | reverse complement strand
CCAGTTACGTCGTCATCGTGGCCCTCGGGATCGTGGCGACACTGGTGCCACTCCGGCTGGGTCTGCATGCGTTTCGCCGTCTGGAGCCGTAGTCCGCCCCCCCGGACCAAGGGGATCGCGGCCGGCATCGCCACGCCGCTCGAGGCGGCGGACGCAGCGGTTAGGGACGGGCGTGGAGTGCGGTTGTTTCAGAAGTGCGTCGTGAGGATCATGACGCGGCCGCCCTCGGGCGGAGTGGATTCGAGGGTATCGGTCGCGGCAGGTGGTTCCGCCCAGGGATTCGGAGATGATCCGACCACGCATCGTCGGCCGCCCGATTCTCCGCCCGTCCGAGGCGCGTGTTTCGCCCCGGCTGCAGCCCCGAGGCAGGCCCGTGCCGAGGGTCGGCGCGGTTCAGTATCTCAACACGCGGCCGCTCGTTCACGGACTGAGCGACCACGATCTCGATCTGTGCTACGACCTGCCGAGCCGACTCGCGGATCGACTCGCGGACGGATCGCTCGACGTCGCCCTGATACCCACCGTTGAACTGTTTCGATCCCCGGGTCACACGATCGTCTCGAATGCGTGCATCGGGTGCCTGGGGCCCGTGATGAGCGTCAAGCTGTTCTTCCGGGTCGCACCGTCGGCCGTCACGACTCTCGCGGTCGATGAAGGCTCGCGGACGAGCGCCGCCCTGTCGCGCATCCTGCTCGCGGAGCGGTATCACGTTCATCCCGCCGTGTCGGTGCTCCCGATCGGGGCGAACCTGTGCGACACGAACGCCGATGCGGTGCTGCTCATCGGGGATCGGGCGCTGGGACCGGGCCCGGGATCAGTGGGCGGCGGGTCGGTTCAGGTCGTGTGGGACCTCGGCGACGAATGGCTGAAGTGGACCGGGCTCCCCTTCGTCTTCGCCGTCTGGGCAGCCCGCGAGGGCGTGGATGCGACGGGACTCGTGGCATCGCTCGAATCGGCGCGGGACACGGGCGTCGCCAATCTCGCCGCGATCGCCGCGGCGGAGGCGGCCGGGCACGGGCTGACGGTCCCCCAGTGTCTGGCCTACCTGAGGGACAATCTGCACTTCCACCTCGGAGAGCGGGAGCGGTCGGGCCTCTCCCGCTTCCGGGCGCACGCCGAGCGTCTGGGCCTCGTTCCGTCCCGCGAGACCGTGACGGTACGATCCGTCGGCACGACCGCAGACCGGCACACCGTCTGAAGCACCGGGAACCAGCATGTCCGACGTCCATGCGGCGATTCTCGACCACGTGCTCGACGGAGGTCGGCTCGATGCCGAGGGTGCCGTGCAGCTGCTCGCATCGCACGACCTCGCGTCGATCGGTCGGACCGCCGACGCCGTCACGAGGCGGCTGCATCCCGAGTCCTACCGGACGTACAACATCGACCGGAACATCAACTACACGAACGTCTGCACGGCCGTGTGTGACTTCTGCGCCTTCTACCGGCCGCCGAAGCATGCCGAGGGCTACGTCCTCGACCGCGACGTGCTCCTCGCGAAGATCGAGGAGACGGTGGCGCTCGGTGGCGACCAGATTCTCATGCAGGGCGGGCTTCATCCCACGCTGCCGCTCGAGTGGTACGAGGAGCTCCTCCGCGACATCAAGTCGCACTTTCCCGAGGTGAACATCCACGGCTTCTCGCCGCCGGAAATCCACCACTTCACCAAGGTGTCGCGGCAGCCGCTGCGGGAGGTGCTCGAACGGCTCGCGCGGGCCGGACTCGGCTCGCTCCCCGGCGGGGGCGGCGAGATCCTGGTCGACCGGGTCCGCGGTGCGATGACGCGTGGCAAGGTGATGACGGACGATTGGCTCGAGGTGCACCGGCAATGGCACCTGCTCGGGGGCCGCAGCACCGCGACGATGATGTTCGGACACGTCGAGACACTGGCGGAACGCGTGGAGCACCTCGAGCGGGTCCGGCAGTTGCAGGATGAGACCGGCGGCTTTACCGCCTTCATCTGCTGGACGTTCCAGCCGGAACACACGCAGATGGCGGACGTGACGCCTGCCGGCCCCTTCGCGTACCTGAAGACGCAGGCCGTGGCACGGCTCTACCTCGACAACGTCCCCAACATCCAGTCGAGCTGGGTCACCCAGGGCCGCGACATCGGCCAGCTGGCCCTGCTCTTCGGAGCGAACGACATGGGGAGCCTGATGATCGAGGAGAACGTCGTCAGCGCGGCCGGCACGGTGCACCACCTGACGCTCGACCAGATGACGTCGGCCATCGCGGAGCTCGGGTTCGTGCCCCGACGGCGCAACGTGTTCTATGAGCTGCTCGACGATCCCACGCCGCGGCCGGCGACCGTGGATCGCGATCGGGCGGCGGTCCGTTCCGTCGTGCTGCCGGTCGCCACACCGTGACGCCCCCCGGCGGCAGGCGTCCCGGGCGATCGCTCGTCGTGCGATGTGCCGCGGTGCTGACGGTGAGTGGACCGCCCGTGCGGAACGGCTGGATCGAGGTCGCCCGCGGTCGGATCATCGCGGTGGGATGCGGGCGACCCCGCGTGCCCTGCATCGATCTGGGCGACGCCGTCGCCCTGCCCGGATTCGTCAATGCCCACACGCATCTCGAGTTCTCCGACCTCCGCCGGCCGTTGGACACCACCGGTGGCCTGGCCGGGTGGATTCGCCGGATCGTGGCCCTTCGCCGGGCCCGGCCCACGGGCGCGGATGGGGCTGCGGGTGTGGCCCGGGCCGTCGCCGCCGGCCTCGCGGAGTCGATCGCGGAGGGTGTCACGTCGGTCGGGGAGATCGCCACCACACTCGCCCCCGCCGTGGTCGACGCGCTCGCGGCCGGGCGGCCCCGCGTGCGCGTGTTCCGCGAGTCGCTCGGGCTCGCCGCGCCGACAGCCGTCGCGATCGCCGCGGTGCATCGCGATCTCGACCACCTCGAGGAGCGCGGGCTCGCCGCCGGCGTGTCACCGCACGCGCCCTACTCCGTATCGGGATCCCTCGGCGCCCACCTGGTCGAACTCTCGGCCACGCGTCGCCTGCCCATCGCGATGCACGTGGCCGAGAGCCGTGCCGAGGCCGAACTCATCGCCGCGGGAGCCGGCCCCTTCCGCGATCTCCTCGACCAACTGGGAGCGTGGCCGGCCGCGGCCCCGCGACTGCTGCCCGCCGCGGACTGGATCTCACTCCTCGCCCGCGGGCCGCGCGGGCTGGTCATCCATGGCACCTGGCTCGACGGCGATCGCGCCGCGTGGTCACGCCTCGTGCGGCATCACGCGCGACTCACGCTCGTAATCTGTCCGCGCACGACGCTCGCACTGGCCGGACGGCTGCCGCCGCTTCGGGACCTCCGGGCCGCGGGCGTACGGATGGCGATCGGCACCGACAGCAGGGCGTCCAATCCCGACCTCTCGGTGCGAGCCGAATGCTGCACGCTCGTCGATGCAGGCCTCGTTTCGCCCGAGGAGTCGCTCGCGATGGCCACGGTCCACGGCGCCCGCGCGATCGGATTCGACGGCGTCGGATCGCTGACGGCCGGTCGCCGTGCCGACGTCGTCTTCGTGCGGCCGGCGGGGCGTGCCGCGGACCCCGTCGCGGCGGCTCTCGATCCATCGAGCCCCGTGGTCGCCGTGCTGCGCGCGGGCCGACTCGTCGCAGGCAGCCTGCCGGCATGACCGGCATGACCGGCATGACCGGCACGCCCAGCGGGCCCGTCGCCGCCCCGGAATACATCTCAAAGGCGGCAATTCATGATCGTCGTCTCGATCACCGCGGAGGCGCCGATCGCCTCGAGTCGTTCCATGATCGCGTGGGCCTCCGCACGGCGCACCATGGCCCGCACCGCGCACCATGCCGGATCCTCGAGCTGCATGACGGTGGGCGAGTGGAAACCCGGCGTGACCTGCTCCGCCTCCGCGAGCCGCGACCGGGGCACGTTGTATTCGAGCAGCGACCAGCTTCTCGCGATGACGATGCCCTGCAGCCGGCGCACGATCCGATCGACGAGCTCGGTGTCGGCCACGTCCCGATTCTGGATGAGCACCGTCTCGTAGCGTCCGATGTCGGCGAGCACCCGCAGGCGGTTCGCGGCGAGCGTGCTGCCCGTCTCCACCAGATCGACCACTGCGTCGGCCACGCCGAGGGCGATCATGATCTCGACGCTGCCGGAGAGCTCGACGAGATGCACATCGACGCCGCGATCGCCCAGCCAGCGTCGCGTGATCCTGGGAAAGCTCGTCGCCACCCGCTTGCCGTGCAGGGCGACAGGATCCGCGAGCGGCGCGTCGTCGGCCACGCACAGCGCGAGGCGGCAGGAGCCGATGCCGAGTTCCAGCCGCTCGACGACGTCCGCACCGCTCTCGGCGACCAGATCGGCGCCCGTGATCCCCAGGTCGATCGCGTTTTCCGCGACGAGCACCGGAATGTCGTCGGTGCGCAGGAAGGTCACCTCGACGGGCATGTCGCGGCAGCGCGCGAAAAGCGTCCGTTCCGTGCGACGAAACGTGAGCCCCGCATCGGAGAGGAGCTGCGCCGCGAGGTCGGCGAGCCTGCCCTTGCTCGGCACCCCGATCCGCAGGAGCCGCTCGGAACCCCCCGCCACGTCATGCCCTGCGTCGCTCACGCGTCACCTCCCTCGACCCGGCCGGCTGCCGCCCGGGATGCCTTCTCGATGAGCCCCGACGTGCCGAACCGCCGGGCCAGCTCCGCCACCACCGGGTGGAGCGAGAGTCCGCGGCAGGCCAGCAGGACGAGCATGTGGTAGAGGAGGTCGGCCGCCTCCGACACGACCCGCTCGTCCGCCTCGCCGGCGGCGGCCCGGACGAATTCCTCGGCCTCCTCGGCCACCTTCCCGCCGGCCTTCTCGACGCCGCCCGCGAGGAGGCGGCTCGTGTAGGATCGGTCCGGCGACTCGCCCCGCCTCGCCGCGATGACGCGATCGAGCGCGAGCAGCACGGCGCCGATTTCTCCGTCTGCGATCGTCGATGGATCACGACCCGTCACGCGTCGATCACTCCTCCGCACGAACCGAGGCCGTCCCCCCGGGCCCTCCGCGGAGCCGGCTGGTCCGCGACGGCTAGACAATCGTAGCACGCCGTCAGGGCGGCACCGGAGACGTGATCGAACGGGACGGGGCCCCGTCCATCGCCCCCTCGCTCGACGCCGACTGCTGGTTCCTGTCGGGGCCGACGGCCTCGGGCAAGACCGATCTCGGCGTCGCCCTCGCCCGACGACTCGATGCGGAGATCGTGAGCGTCGACTCGATGGCGATCTACCGCGGGCTCGATGTCGGCACGGCGAAGCCGGGCGCGGCGCACCGGGCGGCGGTGCGGCACCACCTCATCGACATGGTCTCACCGCAGGAGCCGTACAGCGTCGCGAGGTGGCTGGCCGATGCGGCCCGGGCGGCGGACGAGTGCCGCGGACGCGGACGCAGGATCCTCTTCGTCGGAGGCACCCCGCTGTATCTGAAGGCCCTCCGCGACGGACTGGCGCCGCTGCCAGGAGCCGACGCCCGCATCCGCGCATCCCTGGAGGCGGAGGCGACCCGAGACGGGACACCCGCCCTGCACCGGCGGCTCGCCGCGGTCGACCCGGAGGCGGCGGCTCGCATCCACGAGGGGGACCTGCGACGCATCGTGCGGGCGCTCGAGGTCGCGGCCGTCACGGGCCGCCCGCTCTCGAGCCACTTCGCACCGGCGCCACAGCCGTGGTTCGATCGGCGGCTGATGGTCGTCGATCTGCCGCGGCAGCTGCTGCGCGCGCGGATCGACCAGCGTGTCGAGCGCATGTTCGCAGGCGGCCTCGTCGAGGAGACCGAGCGCCTGCTCGCCGCCGGAGGAATCGGACCGACCGCCCTGCAGGGTGCCGGCTACGCCGAGGTGATCGCCCTGCTTGCGGGCGAGATCGATCGGGCGGAAGCCGTGCGGCGCACGCGTGTGCGGACCTGGCACCTCGCGAAGCGGCAGCTGACATGGCTGCGAGGATTCCCGCATGCCGTCTGGCTCGCCGCGTGACGCGGACGGGCGGAAGAGCGCGAGCACAGTCACCGTCGGTCTGACAGCATCCGGGGTGCTAGCACCGCATGTTGTGGTCGCGCCGTGGCACGACCACAAAATCGTCGTGATCGTTGCGACCCTTGCATCCCGCACTACCCTCGCCGCCGTCGTCATCCGCACGGTCCCCCGGGAGCGTGCGAGGACGACGACGGCTCGAACGACGGACCTGGCCCGGCACCCATGGATGGGGACCGGCCCGGATGCCTGGGAGGCTCCGCCGCCGTGAGAGGCCTTCGGGATGCAGTCGACGCGTTAGGGATGACGCCGTGACGACACGCGGACACCGCCGCCGCCATCACGCCCTCCCCTCGCGCCGGGTGCGGCCCGATCGCCCCGCACGCCGACGGTCGTCCTCAGGGGCATCGCGGGGGTCAGCACGACCACCTCGTCGCCGAGCCACGGAAAACGTGGAGGGGCACCGCGCGTGTCCGACGGTCTCATGGCTGTGAAGCCCATCATCGGCATCAACACCGACTTCCGTCCCAGTCGCAAGGAGCATGCCGCGCTGTCGTTCGTCGCGGCCGGCTATTTCGACGGCATCGCCGCGTCGGGTGGCATCCCCGTGATCCTCCCCCCCCTGGCCGACGAGGACGACCTCGTCCGGCTTCTCGACGTGCTCGACGGGGTCGTGATGGTCGGTGGATCCGACCTCGATCCCCGCCGTGACGGCTACATGCCACACCCGTCGGTGCGGCCGATGGACCCGCGGCGGGAGGACTTCGACCGCCTGCTCGCCAAGCACGTCTGTGCCCGGCACATGCCCGTGCTCGCGATCGGCAGCGGCATGCAGCTGCTGAACATCACCGAGGGGGGAACGCTCTTCCTCCACCTGCCCGAGGATCTGCCGCGGGCGATTCCCCACAAGGATCCGACCGATCTGGCCCACCGCCACGCGCTGCTCGTCGAACGCGGCAGCGTGATGGAGCGGGTGTATGGAGACGGCGAGATTCGCGTCAACAGCATGCACCACATGGCGATCGACGACGTGGCGGCGAGCTTCCGTGTCACCGCCCGGGCGCCCGACGGCGTCGTCGAGGCGATCGAGAGCATCGTCGAGGAGTGGACGGCGATCGGCGTGCAGTTCCACCCGGAGGCGGAAACCGCCTCGGCACTCGATGCCAAGATCTTCGAGGAGTTCGTGATCGGCATCACGGGCGAAGTGCCGGAGATGAAGCTGGTGGCCTGACGGTGCCGGCCGAGGGTGGATCCGGCGGGGCGCCGGATCCATCCACGCGTCGTTGCAGTGGTTTCGGGGTCGCGGGTCGCACGATTCGAGCCCATCTGGCACGATTGGGCACCCGCGACTCCGGGCCGCTTCCGCATCGACGCCCCCATGCTCACCGACTTCGACCTCCACCTCCTCGGCGAAGGCCGGCACTGGAAGAGCTACGAGAAGCTCGGCGCGCAGCTGCACGCGGTGGACGGGGAGCCGGGGGTGCACTTCGCCGTCTGGGCGCCGAACGCCGACTGGGTGAGCGTCGTCGGCGACTTCAATGGCTGGGACGGCGACCGACACCGCATGGAGCGGTCCGGATCCTCGGGCTTCTGGCGGTGTTTCGTGCCCCGGATCGGCACGGGCACCCTCTACAAGTTTCGCATCCACCACCACGGCACGTTCAGCGACCGCTCCGATCCGTGCGGCTTCGCCGCCGAGGTGCCGCCCCGCACCGCATCGGTGGTCGCCGACCTCTCGTCATACCACTGGCAGGACGGCGCATGGATGGAGGGTCGTGCCGCCCGGCATGGCCTGGACGCCCCGATGTCGGTGTATGAGGTGCACCTGGGCAGCTGGCGGCGCCCCGGCGACGATCCACACCGGTGGCTCGGCTATTCCGACCTCGAGCGCGAGCTCGTCCCCTACGTCGTCGAGATGGGGTTCACGCACGTCGAGTTCCTGCCACCCACCGAGCATCCACTCTCCGCGAGTTGGGGCTATCAGACGATCGGCCTGTACGCGGCCACCTCCCGGTTCGGACCGCCCCAGGCCCTCATGTCGCTCATCGACGCCCTGCACCGGGCGGGCGTCGGGGTGCTCATCGACTGGGTGCCCGCCCACTTCCCCCGCGACGGTCACGGCCTGCGACGCTTCGACGGCACGGCGCTCTACGAGCACGAGGATCCCCGCAAGGGCGAGCATCCCGACTGGGGCACGCTGATCTTCAACTACGGACGCAACGAGGTCGCCAACTACCTCGTCTCGTCCGCCCTCTTCTGGCTCGACCGCTACCACGTGGACGGACTGCGGGTCGATGCGGTCGCCTCGATGCTCTACCTCGACTACAGCCGGAAGGACGGCGAGTGGCTGCCCAACTGTTTCGGCGGCCGGGAAAACCTCGAGGCGATCGAGTTTCTCAAGCAGTTCAACATCCAGGTGCATCACCACTTCCCCGGCACGCTGACGATCGCCGAGGAGTCGACGGCGTGGCCGGGCGTGTCACGCCCGACCTACACCGGCGGCCTCGGCTTCAGCCTGAAGTGGAACATGGGCTGGATGAACGACACGCTCCGCTACATGCGGCACGATCCCGTCCACCGCAAGTACCACCACGACGAGCTCACCTTCAGCCTCATCTACGCGTTCCATGAAAACTTCGTCCTACCCCTCTCCCACGACGAGGTCGTGCACGGCAAGGGGGCGCTCCTCGCCCAGATGCCCGGCGACCCGTGGCAGAAATTCGCCAACCTCAGGCTCCTCTACGCCTCCATGTGGTGCCATCCGGGGAAGAAGCTGCTCTTCATGGGATGCGAGTTCGGGCAGTGGCAGGAGTGGAATTTCGATTCGAGCCTCCAATGGCACCTCCTCGAGTGGGACGGTCATCGCGGCCTGTCGCGGGCGGTGGCCGATCTCAACGCCCTGCTGCGGCGGGAGCGATCGCTCCATGAGCGCGACTTCGAAGGCTGCGGCTTCGAGTGGATCGATTGCCACGACTGGCAGAACAGCATCCTCGCCTTCGCCCGCCGCGCGAGCGACCCCGAGGACTTCCTGATCATCTGCTCGAACTTCACGCCGGTGCCACGCACCGGCTACCGGGTCGGCGTGCCACGCGCCGGCACGTACGACGAGGTCTTCAACAGCGACGCGGCGATCTACGGCGGCAGCAACGTCGGCAACGCCGGGATCCTGCACAGCGAGCCCAGGCCACATCATGGCCGCGACCAGTCCCTGTCACTGGTCGTGCCGCCCCTCGCAACGATCATTCTGAAACCGCGTGCGACGGGAAAGCCCTGAGTTCAGGGCGTTCGTTCGTGAGGCACCGGCTCGGCGGGCGGCAACTGGATTGTGTCCGCCGCTCCAACGGCGGATTGGCTCCTCGCGGCGGCCGCGGCGGCCGCTCGCTCGGGAAGCGTTCGCCGACCCGCCTGCGCCTCGTCTTCGATGCCGGCCGCGTCAACGCTCTCTCGGCGGGCGCTTCCACGTCAGGGCGTAGCGTTTCTCGATGTCCTTGATCCAGGCATCGACGGCACGCACCTCCTCCTGCTGGGCAATCGGCGCGAGACGGCGCTGGTCGGCGCGGGAGTCGAGAAATCGCTCTCGCAGAACCGACTCGTCCGGCTCGAACGAGACGAGCCTGATGGCGTAGCACACGGTGCGCGGCTCGTTGAATGCGACCGCCGTGCCGCCGGGCTCGAGTGAGAACACCGCCTTCATGAACTCGTCACCCGGCATCGACAGGGCTTCCGGCTGCGAGGGCGTCGGAGGCGAACCGAATGGCTGTCCGCCACGCTCGAGCCACGTGAATGGCCCGACGGACACCGCCTCGAAGCGCGGCTCGGGCGCTGCTGCGGCTGCCTCGGCGAGCGTACTACCGCCCGCCGCCCCGACGATGGCTTCGGCCGCCTTCCGCGCGCGTGGCCGGGCCTCGACGATGCGCCACGCCCGTTCGACCTCCTCGCGCTTGGCGTCGAAGGATGGCACAAACGCAGGCTTGTCCTCCGTCTTCCAGGCGAGATACCGGTCGCCGGAGATGCTCCGGGAACCGACCGGTCGCAGCAGCGGCATGCCGGGGAAGAACATCTGGTCGACCCAGTTCACCTGCCGAAATCCCATCGGACTCGCCGGGTCGGGCACGAGTTCGAAGCTCGATGCGATCTCTCCCGATGCGATGGCACCGGTCCGATCCACCCGCCGCGATCGACCGCCCGTGAGTCCGTATTTCTCCGCGAGCGTATCGACGTTCGGCGCGGGAGGGGGCGTCGCTCCCGGGGTCACCCTCGCCTGCCAGAGTGCACGATCCTCCGCATAGCGAGAAACCTCCGCCGTCACCGTGGCGAACATCGCTTCGGTGCGCTTCGTCACATCCTCACCGGCGAGCCGCCGCCGAATCTCGTCGGCGACGTTCTCCAGCGGTTCGAACGCCGGCTGCTCCGGCGTATCCGCAGGCTTCGCTTCAGGCTTGTCCGCAGGCTTGGCTTCAGGCTTCGGCTCGGACTTGGAGTCCGAAGTGGTGTCCGGCTTTTCTTCGGGCTTCGAGTCGGGCTTCGCCGCAGGTGTGTCAGCGGGTTTGGACTCACCTTGATCCTCGGCCTTGGGCTCGGAGCTTGCGGCCGTACTGGACGGTGCATCGACCGCGGCTTCCGTTTCCTCGTCGTCCACGGCCTCGAACGCCTCGGGATCGAGATCATCCTCAGGCTTGGAATCCTCAGGCTTGGAATCCGATGGGGCCGATTCGGGTTTTGCGGTCTCGGGCGGCTTTGCGTCGGCGGATGGATCGGCCTTCTCCGCGTCGGGATTTTGTGCGGCGGGCGGACGAGCCTTGTAGAGCCGCTCCTTGTTGGCCTCGTAGTACTCCCTCACCTGCTCGTCGGTGACCTTCTCGAGCGACTGCTGCTCGAGCTCGGCACGGCTGGCTACGAGGTATTCGAACGACACACGATGGGGCTCCTTGAACCCCGGATCGGGGCTGCGCGCCTCGGGAAGCGTGTCCTGGTGGCGGGCGAAGAAGGCCTCGAGCGCCGGTCGGCTCGGCGCCGCCACCTGGTCTGCGAATCGCTCCACCACGACCGGAACGACCTCCACGTTGGCCGCCTGCTCCAGCCGCCTGAAGTAATCCCATCGCTGCCCGGGCGGATCGCCGGCGAAGCCGGTGAGGAACAGCCGCTCCATGCGGTTTGCCAGCAGCACGGTGCGCAGGGCGTCGAACACGTCGCTGGGTGACACGGGAAACGGCCCCGACCGCCTGCGTGCGATGATCTCCTCGAACTGGGCGGGCCCCACCATGTCATTGGTCCACTGCGCGAGGAATTCGTTGATCGCGGTGTTGCTCACCACGAGTCCGTTCGCCCGCGCCTCCTCCGCCAGCAGCATCGTGCGGACGACGTCCTCCTCCTCGTCGGGCAGGAGTCGCGTGCGCCCCGGGTCGCGGCCGGCCGCGGCCACGGCGTCGAGCAGGAACTGATTGAGCACGGAGCGCATCGCCGTCGCGCGCGCGATCCCGCTCTCGCGGAGCTCGCCCCCGCTCCAGGTCGCGACGACCGGGTCGGTGCCCGCCATCCCGGTCCCCATCTGCAGGAACGGGGGCAGCACGAAAAAGGCGAGCATCGCCAGGATCGCCACGAAAACGAGCAGCGAACGCTGGTATTTCCGAAAGATGTCGAACGAACCGGCCATGGCTCCGCCCTGGGGTTACGGCCCGACGAAGCAATCGCCGAGGCTTGACAAGCCGGGAAGTGGGAGGGTAACGCTGTCCTTCCCGAGAAGGTCCGCAGATTGTGGGCCGTGACCCGGGTGGCGCCAATCCCCGAGCCTCGTCGGCCCGTGGCACGTCGTCGACGCGATCCACCCGCCCGCCCCCGCCGTTCCCCTCATCACGCTCGGCATGCCCGCAGCCGTGCCGACCCACCCGGATGCCCCCGACCATGGCGAAGAAGCCCGCCAAACGAGCCGCCGCGAAGCGCGCACCACGTGTCGCGGCTCCCGTCCGGGAGCCAGGCGGCCGACGCTCCGCCCCGGCACGCGCCCCGAGCGGGGGCTACGAACTGGTCATCGTCGAGAGTCCCGCCAAGGCGAAGACCATCGAGAAGTACCTCGGCAAGGGCTTCGTGGTGAAGGCCTCGATCGGCCACATCCGCGACCTGCCGAGCCGTGCCCCGAAGGGCTCGCGGCAGCCCGTGCCCGGCGTCGATCTCGAGCATGACTTCGCGCCGACCTACGAGATCGACCGCGACAAGGTGAAGACGGTCACCGAACTGCGGAAGCTCGCCAAGGGCGCGAGCGACGTCTGGTTCGCCACCGACCTCGACCGCGAGGGGGAGGCCATCGCCTGGCACCTGACGCAGGTGCTCGGCGTCGATCCCGGCCGGGCCAAGCGCGTGACGTTCGACGCGATCACGAAGTCCGAGGTGCAGCGGGCCTTCCAGACCCCCCGGGCCATCAACATGCCGCGGGTCGAGGCGCAGCAGGCACGGCGGATCGTGGACCGGATCGTCGGCTACCAGGTCTCGCCAATCCTCTGGAAGAAGGTCGCCGGAGGGCTGAGTGCCGGCCGCGTGCAGAGCGTGGCGACGCGGATCGTCGTGGACCGCGAGGAGGAGATCCGCACCTTCCTGCCGGCAGAGTCGTGGGAGGTCTCGGCACTCATGACGTTCGACGTCGCCGCCGCCGCCGCCCTGCACTCGGCCTGGCGCACGTTCATGGACGCCCGCGACGAACGTGGCCGGCCGCCGCTCGTGCGGGACCGGATGGCATGGCTCGCCGACCGGCGCGCGCTGCTCTGCGAGATGGTGGAATGTGGCGGGAAGCCGCTGCGCATCGAGGCGGAAAACACGTCCACGGTCGATCTCGCGGGCGACGCCCACACGGCGGCCGAGGCGGCCGGACTGCTGGATATCGCGATCGAGCGCACGACCAACCCGGACGGCCGGGGCCGGGGTCGCACGGTCGTGCGGCTCGTCGGCCGACCCGATCCCGCGGCCCGCTACACCGTCGAGAGCATCGACGTCACCCGCACCCGCTCACGGCCCTATCCACCCTTCATCACGAGCACGCTGCAGCAGGCCGCGAGCAGCCGCCTGGGCATGTCGACCGACCGTACGATGCGGATCGCGCAGCAGCTCTACGAGGGCATCGACCTCCCCGACGAGGGACGCGTGGGCCTCATCACCTACATGCGAACCGACTCGACGAACCTCTCGGGCGAGGCGATCGGCATGGCCCGGCGGTATCTCCAGGAGCGGCTCGGTGACGCCTACCTGCCCGATGCGCCACGGGTCTACACGAGCAGCAACGAAAGTGCCCAGGAGGCGCACGAGGCGATCCGGCCGACCGACGCCTTCCGCGAGCCGGACCGGATCGCCGGGGCGCTCACGGACGAGCAACTGAAGCTCTACCGGCTCATCTGGCAGGGATTTCTCGCCTGCCAGACCACCGACGCGCAGTGGGATTCGACCGCCGTGCGCATGCGACGCAGCGACCGCGACACCGGCGCCGTGTTCAAGGCGACCGGGCGCGTGCTGCGGTTCGACGGCTTCTACCGCATCAGCGGCGTGCCTCGCGACGACGGCGAGCAGGTGCTGCCGAGCTTCGACAAGGGCGCCAGCCTCGCCCCGCTCGACATCGAGCCGCGGCAGAAGTTCCAGGCACCCCCTCCCCGCTACACCGAGGCCAGCCTGGTGAAGAAGCTCGAGGAGGAGGGGATCGGCCGTCCCTCCACGTACGCGAGCATCATCAATGTCATCGAGAACCGCGGCTACGTCGAGCAGCACGAGCGCCGCTTCCACGCAACCGCGCTCGGCGAGGCGGTGACCGGCTTCCTCAAGCGCGGCTTCCGCGACCAGTTCATCGAGATCGGCTACACCCGCGAGATCGAGCGCGAGCTCGATCAGGTGGCCCAGGGCACGAAGCCGTGGACCGACATGCTCCACGAGTTTCACGACGAGCTCTCCCCGAAGCTCGAGACGGCCCTCCAGGAGCAGCACGAGAAGGCGAAGGCCGACCCGGCCCCGTACGCCTGTCCCGAGTGCGGCCGCCAGCTGGAATACCGACTGGGCAAAAAGGGCCGGTTCCTCTCCTGCAGCGGCTACAACGAGAAGGTGACGGTGCCACCGCCGCCGCCCGCGAAGGGGAGCCGTCGCCGGACGGCGAAGCCCAAGGAGGTGCCCGCCTGCTCGTTCGCGATGCCCGTCGACCGCAGCGGCCGGCCACTCCTGCCGGAGCAGATCGACCTCCTCTCGCCCGGCGGCGTGCCGATGGTGAAGCGCACGGGCCGATTCGGAGACTTTCTCGTCGAGGACCGGCCGCGACCCGTCAAGCAGAAGGGCAAGGACGCTCCTGACGAACCGCCCCCCTTCATTCTCAACATCGACCGCAAGGGAGCCGTGAAGTTCCCGTCGCCCCCGCCGCTCGTGACCGACCTCGTCTGCACGAAGTGCGGGGCGCACCTGAACCTGCGTGACGGCAAGCGCGGTCCGTGGCTCGGCTGCAGCGCCTTCCCGAAGTGCCGTGGCCGGGAGACGTTCTCGAAGCTGCCGGAGCCGGACCAGAAGGCGCTCGAAAGGCGGCTCGCGGAGCACCTCGGCGGCCAGCGGACGCTCTCGCTGACCCGTCGCGACGGCGCGACCCCCGTGCCCGAGGGCACCCCCGTCGCGAGCCTCACGATCGAGGGCGGCGTCGCTGAGCTTCAGCCGTTTCCCTGAGCGGCCCCTTGCGTGGGGAAGGCGAAGGGGGTCGGCGAACGCTCGATGCACGTACGGCCGCCACGGCCGCAGCGAGGAGCCAATCCGCCGTTGGAGCGGCGGACAAAATTCAGTTGCCGCCCCCGAGCCGGTGCGACACGTGGTCTACAGGGCGTCGTCGGCGGCGGTGGGCGGAATCTCGTCGAGCGCCACCGCATAGGCCGTGGCGTGGCTGCGGCAGTGCGAGATGCTGACGAGCACGCAGCGGATGCCGAGCCGCTCGGCCACGTCCCGGGCCCCACCCCGAATCACCACGTGGGGCCTGCCCCCCGGTCCGTTCCTCACCTCGACGTCGCGCCAGCTGATGCCGCGCCGCCAGCCGGTGCCGAGGGCCTTGAGCACGGCCTCCTTCGCCGCCCAGCGGCCTGCGAAGTGCTGCGTCGCCATGCGTCGAGCACGGCAGTAGTCGATCTCCGCCGGCGTGTAGACACGGCCCACGAAGAGCTCCCCGTGCCGCTCGATCATCTGCGCGATGCGGAGACACTCGGTGATGTCGGTGCCGATGCCGAGCACGCTCATGACGTGCGTCCCGGCGGGGGCCTGTGCGGAGCGCGGTCGATTCCGCAGGCCCGGCGCGCCCGATCGAGCACGTCCCGTGCCCTCGCCCGCGCGCGGGCGGCCCCGGCGGCAAGGATCGCCTCGATCCTCTCCGCATCCGCCTCGAGCGCGGCCCGCCGCGCCCGTGCCTCGGCGAAGTGCTCCGCCGCCGCCGCGACCAGCGCCTTCTTCACCTCGCCGTAGCCGAAGCCTCCCCGGCGGTAGGTCTCGGCCATGCGCAGGCGATCCTCCTCCGGAGCCACGAGCGCGTAGAGGGCGAAGAGGTGGTCGGTCTCCGGATCCTTCGGTGCCTCCATCGGCCTCGAGTCGGTCGTGATCCGCATGATCTTCTTCTTCTGGGCCGCCGGATCCTCGAAGACGTCGAGCGTGTTGTCGTAGCTCTTGCTCATCTTCAGGCCGTCGGTCCCCGGCACCTTCGCCCCACCCTCGACGAGCCGTGGCACCGGCAGCGTGAACACGGGGCCGTAGAGGTGGTTGAACGCGCCGGCGAGGTCGCGGCAGACCTCGATGTGCTGCACCTGGTCCTCGCCGACAGGCACGACGGTCGCGTCGTACGCGAGGATGTCGGCGCTCATGAGCACGGGGTAGGTGAAGAGGCCCGCGTCGGCCGGCAGGCCGCGGGCCTTCTTGTCCTTGAAGGCATGGCACCGCTCGAGCAGGCCCATCGGCGCGACGGTCATGAGGAGCCAGGTGAGCTCGCACACCTCCGGAACATCCGACTGGACGAAGAGCACGGCGCGCTCGGGATCGAGGCCGAGGGCGACCAGGTCGATCGCCGCGGCGCGCACGAGGTCACGCAGTCGGGCAGGATCACGCACCGTCGTCAGCGCGTGGAGGTCCGCGATGAAGTAATAGGCCTCCGCGGCCGCGCCGGGGGACGCGCCGTCCGCGCGGGGCTGGAGCTCGATGTACTGCCGGATCGCCCCGAAGTAGTTGCCCCAGTGGAAGCGTCCCGTGGGCTGGATGCCCGAGAGCGCCCGTGGCTTCGGTGCGGCGGGCGCCGGGGCGGCTCCTGAGTCGCGGTCAGCGGTCATCGGCACGACTCCCGCCGCCGACGGCCAGTGCCGCCGGCGGGTCGGACGACGGCCCGCACGCCGGGCGCGTCGGCAGCCCGAGCGTGCCGACGAGGTCGGCCAACCGCGTGACGCCCGCCTCGGCGAGCGCACCGGGCAGGGCGTCGAGCAGGCGGACCGAGGCCACGGGTTCGGCGAAATTCGCGGTGCCCACCTGCACGGCCGACGCACCGGTGACGAAGAACTCCATGCAGTCGTCGATCGTCATGATGCCGCCCACGCCCACGATCGGAATGTCGACGGCCCGGCGCACCTGGTGGACGCACCGCAGCGCGATCGGCTTGATCGCGGGGCCGCTCAGCCCGCCGACGACGTTGCCGAGCAGCGGGCGTCGCCGCCGCCAATCCACGGCCATGCCCTGGCAGGTGTTGATGAGCGTGACCGCATCGGCCCCCCCGTCGCGGGCCGCACCCGCGATCGCGACGATGTCGGTGACATTCGGCGTGAGCTTCGCGAGGATCGGCAGCCCGGTCGCCCCGCGGACACCCGCGACGACCTCGCGACAGGCGGCGGGATCGGTGCCCAGATCGACACCGTGGCTGACGTTCGGACACGAGATGTTCAGCTCGATCGCGGCGATGCCGGGCACCGCATCGAGTCGCGCGGCCAGGGCGACGAAGTCGGCGGCCGAACCGCCCGCGATGCTGACGATCACCGGGGCGCCGCAGCGGACGAGCCACGGCAGCTGGCCGACGAGAAAGGCGTCGATGCCGTCGTTGTCGAGGCCGATGGAGTTGAGCAGCCCCGCCGCGGTCTCGATGGTGCGCCATGGCGCGTTGCCCGCCCGAGGCCGGAGCGTGATCGTCTTGGGCAGGATGCCTCCGAGCCGGGCGCAGTCGACGAAGCCCGCCATCTCGCGGCCGTAGCCGAACGTGCCGGACGCGACCAGCAGCGGATTCGGGAGGCGGAGCCGGCCCAACGACACGGAGAGGTCGGGCGTGGGAGGGGCTGGCGTCGCAGGATGGGGCATCGGGGCGGCGGCTCGGGGACGTCGATGCCCCGCAGTGTAGTGGCTGATTGGCGGCCCAACGGGTGCCGGAACGAGCCGGCCGGTCACGATCGTGCCGATCGCCGCGATTCCGTCAAGTTTGCCGGATGGGCCGCCGATACCGTTTGACAGGGTCGGACCGGCACGCCGGAACCCCTCCAGGCGATTTGTTGACACTCATGATTGCCCCCCCTAGCCTTGCGCCGTTTTTCAGCCTGCGTGGATGGGTGCCGTCCAGCACGTCCTCCACCCATGGCGGTCGGAGCGTCGCAACCGTGACCAAGAAGGACATCGTGAGGACGATCGCGGAGAAGCTCGACCTTCCGCAGCTGCGGACCCGGGAGTTCGTTCAGCTGACGTTCGACGCCTTGATCGAGGCGCTCGTGCGGGAAAAGCGGGTGGAATTGAGAAACTTCGGTGTCTTCCAGATCAAGAAGCGGGAGGCCCGCATGGCCCGCAATCCCCGGACGGGAGAGCAGGTGCCGGTGCGGGCCAAGAACGTCGTCACGTTCAAGTCTGGCAAGGAAATGGAGGCCCGCGTCCGGGAGATCGTCTGGGGCGACGAGGACGCCGCCGCCGACTCGGATCCGCCGGCGGCCGGCGACGAGTCAACCTAGGCAGGACGGGTCGGACAGGGCAAGCAGGGACACGATCGAACGAACAGGCTGCGACGGAATGGCGGGGACGGAACCCGCAGGCCCGCCGCAGATCGACCACCACCACCCACGGAGCGTCCGCTCTCGCACGCAACGGGCCGATCGGGTATCTCCCGCATCGTTCCCGCACCGGGCGCTCGGATGCCGAGGCGGGTGCCAGTCGGGTCAGGAGGACCGAGCGATGACGAAGGCCGTCTGGTTTTTGGGTGCGGCCGCACTCCTGGCGACGAGCACGGGATGCCTCATTCCGATCTACTCCGGCGATCCCATCCGCCGTGCGCAGGAGTTGATCTACACGTCCGAGGATCTGCGGGCGATCACCGACGAGTGGGAGCGGATCTGGTTTCTCGATCAGCCGTCCCACATGACACCGTGGCGGACCCACGGCGGCATCCTGTGAAACCCCCGTTCACAGCGGCCCCGTCCACGCGTGAGACCTCCTCCGGGTCGCGGCTGTCATCGACGAGGCGCAGGGGGTCGGCGAACGCTCGAGGAGCATTGGGCCGCCGCGGCCCACGAGACGAGCCAATCCGCCCTTGAAGCGGCGGACAAAATCCAGTTGCCGCCCCCGAGCCGATGCTCCACTGGCGGTCTCAATCTGGCGGTCTAGATCCTGATCTTCGCCGCCTGCTCGACGATTCGCTCGATCGGCACGATGTCGCCCATGTTGCACCCCGGGCACGACTCGGCCGCCTCGGCCCATGCCTCGGGTGAACGAAGGTTCGAGTCCCAGAACGGCCACGTGCGGCACTGTCGCGGACGCGCCTCGTAAGCCGTGCAGCGACGGGTGGTCTCGTCGAGGAGCACGCAGTCGCCACCCGGACGCTCCACGAGCGAACGGCGCACGCCGACGCGCTTCACGAACGCCGCCTCGAAAGCGGCGGGCGTCATCCCCTTCACGGCCGCCATCTCGTCGATCTCGGCCTGGTTCACCCAGACGTAGCCCTCGGCTCCGGAACAGCAATCGCCACACTGCGTGCACTGGAAACGCAGTCCGGCACCGTACCACGCATCCTTCGGGATTCCGGCCATCAGCGTCGACTCCTCGGCGGCATCGGTCCTCGACCGTCACAGCATAGCGGCGTCGCACCCAGCCGGGCACGAACGTCACGAGCGAGAAGCGTGCTCGGCACGGGGTCGCGCCGGAGGTCGCGGTGCGGTGGCCATGGCACCCGTGGTACGACCTTTCACGGTTTCGCGCGACGACCGAGGCGTCCGGAATCATCGTCATGCGGTTCACGACCACACCGACGGGGCGGAGACTCGCCTGTCGTTGCGTCATCGCTTGTCTGTGCGTTACCGCCTG
>Ga0172376_10003274_pt1 | contig 19269 bp, 11 predicted proteins | sample Lak35m_FD_121114 | JGI IMG/M metagenome (GOLD analysis project Ga0172376, IMG submission 121114) | Freshwater microbial communities from Kabuno Bay, South-Kivu, Congo - kab_092012_35m | ecosystem: Environmental > Aquatic > Freshwater > Lake | place: Democratic Republic of the Congo: South-Kivu... | reverse complement strand
TGATGATAACGGAAAGGATGTTGGAATGTCTACTGATGATTTTGCTATCTATAGAGAAAAAGTTGGAAAAGAAGAGTTTAATTATGAGGGTCATAACATAGTTGGATTTTCCCCAAGGGCATTGATTGATTTTCAAATAACAGGAGATAAAAAATTTTTAGAGGATATAGAACAAGCACCTTTAGTGAAAGTTGGTTGGGAAAAACTAAGAGATTCAATTAACAACGGGGTAATATTTGCAATCATCACTGCAAGGGGTCATTCACCTATGACTCTGAAAAAGGCAGTTGCTAAACTTATAAACATGGGTCGTGGTGGTATAGATAAAGAACAATTAATAAGGTCGTTAAAACAATTCAGAAATGTGATGGGATTAAAAGATCTTGATAATTCAGAGTTAGTAAGAGATTATTTAAATAGATGTTTTTTTGTACCCGTAAGTTATGGATCGGACGATGCAATTTCGCCCGAAAAAAAGAAAAATATTGCAAATCATAAATTTCACGACTATACAAGTGGATTATCTTACCGACTTCAGAAAAAAGAATATTATGGTAACTTTATAAACAACCTCGGACCTATAGAGAGTGGATTTGTTTTTGTTTCGCCTGAAATACACTTTTTAGATGACGATGAAAAAAACGCTTTAGCGTCAAAAAAATATTCTAAAGAAAAAGGTTTAGATAAATTAAGAACATTTCTTACTAAATCAGGAGAAGAAGAAGAAATATTCGAGAATAAAACAATTAAAAATTTAAAGGCTAGAATTAAAAGAACAATATTTTAAAAAAAAACAAAGTAAATAGAAAAAAATTTACACAACAAATATTTATAAATAAAATAAAAAAATTTAAAACAACTAACTATGGCTGATTTGTGAATGAAAGGACCAATCCCTTATGAACCTAAAAAGAAAAATAGGTTTATTCTTCGATTCCCTTCTGATTTGGGGATCAATGAATGGTATGTACAAAGTGCTGCAAGACCAAAAATTGATATCACATCAACACCAATTAAATTTCTTAATACAGAAACCTATGTTGCAGGTTCTTTTAAATGGAACCCAATTTCGGTAAAATTGTTGGATCCAATTGGACCTTCTGCCGCTCAAGCAATGATGGAATGGATTAGAACAATCGCTGAATCAGTAACAGGTAGAATGGGATATGCAGCGGGATATAAAAGAAATGTTGATCTAGAAATGTTAGACCCAACCGGAGTTGTTATTGAGAAATGGTTACTTGTAAACGCATTTCCTACAGGAGCTGATTTTGGTGGTGTAGGATATGACGGTGACGGTTTAGTTGATATTACATTCAGTTTAGTGATTGATAGAGCAATTCTTGTTTATTAATTTATAACTTGTAATTTACATTTAATAGTTCAATATTATTTTTATATTGAAAAAAAATATTACTATGGAAGAAAAAGAATATGGACAAGTTAATTTTAATTTACCTCACGACATAATCAGATTACCGTCAAAGGGTCATTATTATAAAAGTAAAAAATCAAGTATTAAAGTTGGGTATCTTACAGCTGCGGATGAGGACATTATTAATTCAGCAGCCGGAAATAACAACTTTCTTTTTCAATTATTAAGAAGTAAGATATACGAACCGGATTTAAGAGTTGAAGAATTGTTAGAAGGGGACATTCAAACCGTTCTTATTTTTTTAAGAAATAGTTCATTTGGTCCTGAATATAATGTAACATTAGTAGACCCTGTCACAAGTAAACAATTTTCTCATACGTTTTTAATAGAAAGTTTAGATTTTAGAAAAAGTGAAGTTGAACCTGATGAAAATGGATACTTCACAACAACACTTCCTAGAACAAACAAAACAGTTAAAATTAAACCATTAACTTTTGGAGAAAAACAAGAAATCCAACAAATGGTTGATAAGTATCCATCTGGAATGGTAGCCCCACAAACTCTTTGGACATTTACAAAACAAATTTCTGAAATAGACGGAAACTCAGACAAAGGTTTCATTTCTGAATTTATTCGAACAATGCCTATTATAGATTCTAAACATCTTAAAAGATTTATTGACACCAATGAACCTGGATTAGATTTAACTGTAAATGCAATCGCCCCGTCTGGAGAAAACGTATCCTCAAGGATAACGTTTGGGGTGGAGTTTTTTCGGCCTTTCTTCGGAGTATAGTTCATACCTAATAGATCAATACATTTTCTTATCCAAAAATATGAACATGTCATATGATGATTTTTTAAAAATCCCAACTTATAAAAGAATGTACATCATAGACAAGTTAATCAAAACCAATGATAAAAATGGTTGGGCTTAATATTTATCAAATAAAAAAGTATGTTTTTTGTTTTCTCAGGTGATTTTATAGACAAACCGACTTATCTTGCGGCTGATATAACCAAGGCATTGGGAAAAAATTTAGTAGACATAAGAGAAACTGTCATTAAAATTGATGGTGAATTTGGAAAAGTTGCGTCTTCTATTGGTATGGGTAGAGAACAAGCTTTTCTACTTAAAAAAACATTAACAGAAAATTTATCCGAAGTAATACGATTAGGTGGGGATCTTTCTAAAATTTCGTTACAACAACAATCCTTAAATGAAACTTTTGGTAGATCCATTGTTTTAAATAAAGAATACACCGATGATTTATATGCAACAACAGCTGTAACAGGAAAAGAAGCAAAAGATTTATTTGAGGCATATGCTAACGTAGGTAAATCTGTTTACCAAGTGTCTGATGACATGGCCGGAATTGTTCAAAACATGCAACTTATAGGGATAAATGCTAGAGCTGTAACTCAAGCTGTTGTGACAAACATGGATGCTTTGAGTAAGTTTAATTTTCAAAACGGAGTTCAAGGGTTAACAGACATGGCGGCTCAATCTGCAAAACTAAGAGTTGACATGAAAACAGGTTTGGATTTTGCAGAAAAACTTTATGATCCCGAAGCCGCACAAGAATTTGTTCAAAACATATCTAATCTTGGAATTCAAACTTCTTCGGCATTGAAAGATGTCAATCAAGTTAGATATATGGCCTTGAATGACCCGATGAAATTACAAGAAGAGTTGGCAAAAAGTTTATCAACTTTAGTAGATGAGTCAGGAAATATAAGTGCAAAAGGAATGCAGTACCTTAAAGAGGTATCACAATTTTCAGGTTTACAAATGACAGATGTTAAAAAAATGGCAATTTCAATGTCAGAAATTCAAAAGAAACAAGAGTTAATCAATGAAGCTGGAATTACTGTAACGGATCCAAAAGAACTTGAAAGATTAGAAAATTTACTTCAAAAAGGTAAAACAGGAGAATTTGAAGTAAAATTTATGACTTCAACCGGTGAAGAAATTACAAAGGCGGTGGATAAGTTAACATCAAGAGAAAAGATAGAGTTGGAAGGTTATTTAAAAAAACAAACCGATGTAATTACACAACAAACAACTGATGACAAAACAGGAGAGACAACACTCAAAGATTTAGTTGTTGCTCAAATGGGAGTTGCTGATGTTTATAGAAATTCAATGGAAAGTTTAGCAACTGTGTTACCAAATAGAATTGCAGGATCGATTACGGGAGAAAAAATTGCAGAAGGTATATCAAATGCCACAAAAAAAACGACAGAAGCAGTTTTAGATGGTATCGATAAACTTGCAAAAGACCTCCCTAATAAAATAAATGATATTATAAAAGCTAACGATATTGCCATTACAAAAATCACCGATAATGTCACTAAAGGAGTCGACAATGCTAAAATTGCCTATGATAAAATTACTGAGGAATTAACGAAAATAACTGAACACTCGTACAATATGTCGAATGCTCTGAGTGAAATTAAAACTTTATTTGGAAAAACAGGAGACATGATTTCTCTTCCTAATGGAGGTGCAAGGTTTTATTTAGATGAAGGGGGAATAAAAAAATTCAGTGAAAAAGACACCGTTTTTGCGACTTCAGAAGGACCAAAAACCGCTGAAGAAGCAAATCAATTAATTAATCCTAAACCAATTGAACCAATCATACCTCAAACAAATCCAGTTCCGATACAAAATAACTTACCAATAACAGATTTAGCATCTAAAATTGCTGAAATGTCTATACCACGAAATAATGAGACAAAAAAAGTTGAAGCGTCATTTGAACCGTTAAACGTGAATTTTAATATGAGTTTAAAAATAGACGGAGCAACAAACATAGATCAAAGAAAGTTAGAAGAAACGTTAGATGCAATGCTCAAAACAAACGAAGTTGCAGAACAAATAAGAACGTCTCTAAAAGGAATTCAAGGAATCTCTTTCAAATAAAAAAATAAGATTTATTCTATTTATAGAAAAACCCTTAAATGTCAGAAAGTTTATTAAGTTTTCAAAATAGTGCAACTTTTAGAAATAAATTAATCACAAGGACACTACCCAAGTATAGTGTTGCGGGTTTTTATTCATCACCACAAGGACCAACTAATTATGAGACAGTACTTTCTGATTTTAGTGATACAAACAGTCCTGGTATTGGAGATACAAACATTGCAAACTTATTTTATCCATTAAATGAATACGGACCAAATGGTGGATTTGTAAATCAAATTAGTTTTAACGGTCCGGCACAAATAAATTCATCTAATCAAGGAGAGTATAACCCAAACTCAACACAATTATTTGTACCATCAGAACCTAATAGAACAAATGCTTTTGTTAAGAATGTTTATGGACCTATTGGAGGATACAACAATTTAATTACATTATCCGAGATTCAAATTATAGATCAGATTCACCAAAATTATTGGGAACCACCATCTTTTAACAATTCTTCTTACGATACCTACAACTTATTCTTAAATAATGATCCTTCAGGATCAAATGGATTTTTATCAAACGATTCATATATTGCAAAACTTGGTCAAGAATCTTTAAGAACAAACTTTAATGCGTCTATTGCTGCTATAGATTCACGACAACTTTATAGACAAACCAATACAAGTCAAACATCACCATCTGCATTGGCAGGAAACGGACTTGGTGGATCGGTTGATTTTAGAATTACTTTATCACCTTCACCAATTTCATTTTTAGATGCGTTACAAGGAAATTTTTCACCAACTTCACCAATAGAAGGTGGTATTTTTATTGATGATAATGAGGATAGAAGCCCAACAACTTTTGGACAATTACAAAATGTTTCACAAAATATTGCAGGAGGTTCACTAAATTTATTGGGAGGTTTTGATAGATATACCCAACCATCAAGAAAACTTTTAGAACAAACAGGTGGAGGTCAAGTTGCAACATTATATAGTTTATTAAATAAAAATATATTCAAACCATCTTACGTTTTACCAACTGGAGGAAATGTTGTTATCAATGGTGTTAATGGTGTTTTAAGAAACTTTGGAGCAGCTGTTGAAGGAGGTTTCTATGTTGGATCTGATATAAATAACCCATCATTCATTGGTTCTCCTTTAAACGCAATACCTGTTGACGCTTACGGTAATAGATCCGACGCTATGGTGTTTGGTCCTGACGAGTTAAGTAATATATATGAAGGAGATTCATCTATAGGTTGGTCATGGGGATTAGGAGGATTTGCTTATGACGATTGTTCTAAACCAGACGCTGGCATGGTTTGGATTTCTCCAAGATTTTATAATAATGCAGGGTTCAGAGTAAAACAAGGAGGAGATGCGGTATCTATTGATGACGACTTCAACCAAATTGCATCAACATACTTTCAAAATGTATCGGACAGATTCAATTTCAAACAAGGATCCATTTTAGATGAAACTCAAAGATTAGTAAACGCTGCAGATAACATCACAGGTGTAAGAAGATTAAAACACGCAGGAAATGCTATTAATCAAATATCAAAAGTTTTTCACGATGGTTATAGAGAAATTACAAAAGGATCTAAAGTACTTAAATATTTAGACAACTCAACAGGAGAGGAAGCTGGAATTCAGTATCAAAGAGTTTTTACAAAAGACACACCATACTATACTTTTAATGATTTACAAAAAGTTGAAGGTATCACAATTAGTAACAGAAGATTTCAAAATTCTGTTTTTGATAGAACGTATAATTTAAATATTGCACCAACCAAAGGATTGGGGTCAACAAGTGTTGGAATCAAAAATGCTAAAAAATATATGATATCAATCGAAAATTTGGCATGGAGAACATCCGATAGACCAGGTTTTACTTATGAAGATTTACCTATATCAGAAAGAGGACCAAATGGTGGAAGAATCATGTGGTTTCCACCTTATGATTTAAGTTTTAAAGATGGATCAACCGCATCATTTGACGAGGTACCATTTTTAGGAAGACCAGAACCCGTTTATACATATAAAAACACAAGTAGAACAGGTAACCTTTCTTTCAAAATTGTGGTAGATCACCCGTCTATAATGAACCTTCTTGTTAATAAACAATTGGCAAACATTAGTGACGAAAAATTTCAATCTATTGTAAATTCATTTATTGCAGGTGCAACCAAATATGATTTGTATGAGTTAGCGGCAAAATTTAACACACTTCCATTAAGAGAGTTAGAAGCTTATCAAAATATACTTAACGATAATAGATTGACTGAAGAGGAATTACAACAGATACAAGGATCAATTCCAAAAGAAAACACAAACCCTGGAAACGCGCAAAGCATAGTAACACAAGATTCTTCAAAACAAGATTTTATCAATCTCTATACGAATAAAATCGGATTTTATTTTTTTCCAAATACAGTAGATTTTTCTCAATCTATTACAGAATATAATAAGGGAATTCCGGTAGGGTATGTTCCTCAAGGGGTAGAAACTTCAGTATCAGGACAAATAAAAACATTCACTAAAACGTCGTCATTAGCTTTTGAAATAATGGTATTTACTTCGAACCTTTACGAAATTAATAATAATTTTATAAACGGAATAAAACAACAAATTTTTAACGGAAATGTTGTAAACTTAAAAATTTCAGGAAAAAATAATCAATTTGCTGACTCATCAAAAAATTGGATTACAGAAAAGTTGAAAACTGAAGTTGACAACGGAAATTTGATTATTACAACCGATGGTTCTTTGACTAATGTGACGGTATATAATTTTGCCAATGGTAAATCACAAGCCGGAGATACCTTTTCAACAACACAACAAATTACAAACGTATCACAAACTGGTAATATATTATACTCCTACCCTAATTTAGCAACAAATGTTGCTTTAGTTAGTGAAATAAAGATAGAAAAAAAACAAGACAACCAAGACCCTACAAAACAAAATAATTTAAATCAAAGTAAACCCGATCAACCAAACCCTCAAACAGTAAAACCTCAACCTAACACAGATTTACAAGACAGATTGAAACAACAGATAGGTAAAAAAATTGTAAGGACATTATTAAATGAACAGGACTACTTTGAGATGTTAAAAGATTCAGACCCTATAGCATTTAAAGGATTAAAAAGTAAATTGAAATATTTTAATCCGGCATTTCACTCAACAACTCCTGAAGGTTTGAATGCGAGATTGACTTTTCTGAATCAATGTGTGAGACCAGGACAAACAATTCCTGTAATAGGACCTGACGGAAAACCAAAATATAATGACGCTTTAAATACTTCCTTTGGTGCCCCACCTGTGTTAGTTATTAGAGTTGGTGATTTTTATCATACTAAAGCAATACCTGGAACTTTATCAATTGATTATGAAACGCCTCAATTAGATATAAATCCGGAAGGAATTGGTTTACAACCAATGGTTGCAAAAATTAGTATGGATTTGAAATTTATTGGAGGACATGGGTTAGCTCAACCTATTGAATCTTTACAAAATGCTTTATCATTTAATTTTTATGCAAATACAGAAATGTATGACGAAAGAGCTGAAGAAACAGAATTAAACTATGCTTTAGTAGAACTTGTGGATAAAGCAATTGCAAATCAAACACAAGGAGACATAACAGGTAGAGAAGGTGGAGAAACTATTGGAAGTATATTAACAACCGCAGTAACTGGTGATGTTGAAACAGGAGACATTGACTACTCCAAAATATTCAATCAGACCGCAACTCAAACAAGAGATTATGTAAATGTGAGTTATAATCAAATCAAATCTTTAAATAGTTTGACAAATTATAGTATGTATACACTTTTAACTGATGATAGAAATTTTACAAGTGGAGACACATTAGTTTATAGTAATGACCCCATCAAAACTTATATTTTTGGAAAACCAGAAAAGTATGAAAAAAAATTAAACAAATTAGCAAATAAAATAAAAGATGATATTGATGGAGGTATAAACCCATTAATTTCTTCAGTTGAAAAAATTTCTGGTATTCCTGAACCAATTGTCAGAAATTTAAAAAAAGATTTAAAAAAGTATGTCGAAAGTATAAGTAAAGAAGTGGTTATTGATATAGTAGATCCACTCAATCAATTAGTTGAAGTACAACAAAATCTTGTTACCTTATTTAATAAAATGAATATTGTAACTATGCAAAAAGTACCTAATAGAGAAGTAAAAGGTCAAGATGGAAAAATATCTAATCAAGGTACGGTTGTTTTCTACGATCTATCAGACCCAAAATCCGTTTTAATTCCTATGTTGGCAGAATACCTCGAAATTGCAAAAACATGTAATTCTTTGAATGATCTTTATAAAAACGCTAAATTAGTTTCTTATGATGGGATTAAACTTTATGATGAGGAAAAATGTTATTCTAAGTATGGGTTTGAAAATAATACTGATGACGCGGATAATAGATTTTACACTTTATGTTCACAAACTTTTACAAATCCTGAAAAGTATCAATTGTTTGTTTCATACATAATAACTCCACAAGTAAAACAACAAGGATATGATTCAAAATTTACATCAATTTTAGAAACTATAAGAAATAGATATGTAGGATATTATCAACAACAATCAAAAATTATCAACAGTTTGGATTCCGAAGATAAAAACGTCGAGTTTCAAAAACTCAAAACATTTAAGTTACAAGAAAAGGATAGAAAACTTATTTATAAAACTGCTACAGGATATCCAGATTCATCGTATATTACAATAGAAAATAGAATACAGAATATATATAGTCCATATAACCCAACATTCAATAAAAGTACATTTAACGGAAAAAACAAATTAAATTAAAATGCAACTACAATATTATAATAGGTATAGTCAATTTTTAGAGAATGGAGAACCAATCACAGTTCCATATGTTTTATTGAACCCAAAACCAAGTGATAAAAATTATATTTACAAGGTTGCACAATCAAGATTGGATAAAATTTCTCAACAATATTATAATAGTCCTTATTTTGGTTGGTTAATAATGGTTGCAAATCCAAAGTACGGAGGTCAAGAGTGGAACATTCCTGACGGGGCTATTTTGAAAATTCCATTTCCTTTAATTACATCTTTACAAGATTATAAAAATGCGGTAGAAAATTATTATTTTTATTATGGTAGTCAATAACGAAAACATATTAGTAGATTTTGATTATCAAAACGTTCTTTTAATTGACCCAAACAAACTTATTGATAATGAGGGTAATGTAAAAACAAGACACGTAAAACAAGAAAATTTTGTAATGTACGCAAACTTAGAATGTAAAGTTTCACCAAGAACAAGATTGTCTTTAGGTATCGATCAAAACGCAAATGAACAACAAACAATTTCTGTTGCAACAATTAATTTTTTAAATCCGGGACTTCAAAAGTTTTTAACAAACAAATACACCGATGAAATAACTGGAAGAGGTGCTTTAGAAGGACAAGGAATAAACCAAGCAGTCCAATCACAAGTTTCAAGACCACTAAATTCAGATGAATTTTATTTAAATCAAACATTCATGTCTGAAGGTCAAAATCAAACAACTCAAACAGGATTGTTAGGTATAAAAAGTATTAGTATACAAGATTCAACTAATTTTTTTCCTACTGTTGATATTCGTTTAATCGATGTAAGAGGAAGGGCATTATTTGAATTGGGAGATAACTCACCGTACTCGGTTTTTTTCCAATACCCTTATCCTCCATTTTTTTTGACAATTAAAGGTTATTACGGAAAAGCAATTAGATATCAACTACTTTTGAAAAAATTTAGTAGTAGATACGATTCTGACACAGGATCTTTTGACATTACTTTAAAATTTGAGCCATATAAGTTTAATATACTTGGTGAGGTAACACTTTCAGATTTGGTCGCTCTTCCAAATATGTACGAAACACAAATTAGTACTTTGTTAAATGTAAATGCAACCAACAACAATGCTCAAGTTAACAATAATCAAAGTACAACATCTTCAAATACTGTTACTAAAGGATATGAAAAAATTAGAGAAGTTTACAATGAATATAAAAGTAAAAATTTAATTGATAAAAATGTTCCTGAGTATACCTTAATTGAGTTTAGAGAAAATTTAGTTCAGTATATAAAAAACATTCAACAAAATTACCAAAAACAATCTTTGACAGGATTGACTAATGCTGAAATATATAAAAATGATTTAGGTGAATTTACAAATGTAATTTATAGTAATCAAGATTCTTGGTGGAAAAAAAATATAGATTTAACTAATCCCATTATAATAGATGTAGGACAAAACGAGAGAATTGCAATATTTCCCTTGAAAAAAGAAATAAACGATGTTAAACAAAAAAGAGAAGATACCGATAAGGAACTTGAGAATTTAATAAAAAAATATGTCGATAAGTTAACAACTAATGCAACTTTTGGAAAGGGAAAAGAGTATGTTATAGGAACAAAAAAAGTGAGAAGCGAAATACCTGTTAATTTACAATTGGGTGATTTTTATTACCTCAACTCTAACACCATATCAACAAGTTATAGTATAAATTATGAAAAAACTTTAATTGCTAGAAGTGCCGCAAATTCACAACCAACACCTCAAGAAGTTACAGATTTTAAAAATAAACTAAATGACGAAATATCAACCACAAACCCACAATGGTATTACTACATATTAGAATCTATACCTGGACAAACTTTTTTTCCAAAAATAAGTGAATTACAAAAACAAATCAAAGAAAAAAAACAAGAGTTGGAAACTAATCTAACAGAGTTTTTTGCCCAAGATCTTTCACAACAATTAGGATATGAACCAACAATAAGAAATATGGTTGGAATAATAGTGGCAAATGCTGAAGCATTTTTAAGATTGTTAGATGATGTCCATGTTAATTCATGGTATCAAAGAGATAACCCGATCAAAAAAAGAGCAATTATTGATAATAATCAAAATAGTGTTTCCGTTGATAAACCAAATATTCCCAAAAAAAATCAACCAGTATATCCTTGGCCACAACTTATAAAAGAAAAAAATGTAAACAACAAAACAATTTATGAGATTTCATATCCTGGAGATTACCCCGAAACAGGTTCTGACGACTACAGTGTTTGGCCCGAAGTTGAATTTGTTGAAGAATATCTAACTGGTTTGGTCCAAAGAATAAACCCATCAACACCAAAATCTTTAGGTAATACAGGTTTGGCAGACAAATATGTTACATATAATGCTGTCGAATATCCTTTGACGGCAGAAATATATGCTAACAAACAAGAAGTAAAATTTATTTATGAAATATATGAACGTTTAACAACTTATGCTTTTTATACAAAACTTGGTAGAACTAATTCGGTTGAAAAATCCGTGTTCAAAACATTAATGCAGGCAGAATTAAATAACATATTAGAATCATTACAAAACAGCAATCCTTTTTTAATTGAAACATTAAAAAATTTTACTTTTAACGCCGCGAACTTCGAACTAATATTAAGACATATATCAAATGAAGGTACGGGAGAAAGTTGGGAAAATTATTCAAGAGGGATATACAACACCCCATATTTAGAAAGTGTAACTCAAACTCCATATTATATTTCTAGCTTTACTCCTCCAAGTCAGAAATCGGGAGGCGATATTACTAATCTCAATGATTACTTGTCGGGATCTACAATTGATTCAGATCAAACAGATGTTTATCCATATGTGATAGGAAAATGGATTTTAAACAATGTATCCGACTCAAACCCACTTACATCCGATATTAAAAATTTCTTAAGTACTTCTAAAGTAATCACATTTAACTCAATACAAAAACAACTATCAAATTTTGGAGGTTCCGTAACTATTAGACCTTATACTAATTTTGCTTGTTTAAACACTAACCCTACTGGAGATATTTCTTTTAATTATCAAACATTAGATGAACTGAAATTATTTTACAATGAAAGAAAAGATGACCTAACAAAACAATATGTAACTGAAGGTAATTTAAATTATTTGAATTATGATGGTTTCCTTTTAGAGTCAGGAACAACCTCCATGTTGAACACCCCATACTTTATTAATGCGATACTCAAAGGAGTAGATAACTATAAAAATTTTAACAAATACCCCTATAGAGAGGCCGCTTACCTATTTTTAAATAGTTTACCTTTATCAACATTAAGAGAAAAATATTTGAGTGGAGATGATCCAGCCGATGAGTTGGATTATATTTTATCAACAATAAAAAGATTTGGTGCAATACATAAATTACCTTTTGCTTGGATTTTAAAATATGGATCAATTTGGCATAGATATAAAAATTGGGTAGAAACAGGTACAGATTTTATGGTTCCGATTTGGAATAATTTTAATGCAGTTGCAAATTATGACCCTATCACAAACGACCCAACCAAAAAATATTCAATTACCGCAAATAGCCAACCATATGAGGTGGTTTTACAAGAAGATATAACCTCAGGGTTTTTAACATCAACGGAAATGGATTTGGGGTTTTATCCAAGGTTAATGAATGATTTCAATTACTTTTATAATGGTTTGAATTTGTTTTCTGCATATACTTCACAAGAAATACAAAAAGATATTGACAGCGAAAAATTAGTAGTAAGTTATTTTCCTGATGGAATAACAAATTTTCCATTTGGTATAGATCCTGCGGACCAAAATAGGAGTATTACAATTAAAACATGGTCATGTTTTGTAAAGGATGATTTAGATGGTGATTATCTTGTAATTCCGTCATTTGGGTCTAAACTTAATCAAACAAAATATGAATGTTTTAAACAATCAAATCAAGCAGGTTGGACTATGGGGATTGAGGTTAAAAATAATCCAGCGGTTTTCAATGGGTCAGTACGTATGTTTTGGGCGGCGCCAAACTACGGATACTTTGATAATAGTAAAGTGGCTCTCAACAGGCCTGATCAATATTTAAAACAAATATTACAAACTAGAAAAAAACAAGAAAACTTTAGAATTCAATCTGAAGTTACAACACCAATTCAACTATTGTTCAAAGATGTTGCAGAATATTCTTTTATTGAGGAAATGTTTTCAGTTTTTGAAAAAGATATTTTGGATTTGTTTGAACAACATTTTTTAGAATTTTCCAAATCTAAATATGATTATGAAAATATTTTAAAAACCCCACAAGGGTACCAAACAATCGATACCCCTACAACAACAAGTTACAAAAATTTTCAAACATTAATGAAACAATTGATGAAAGTTACCCCACCAGATACTGTCAGTTCAGCGCCAAATGACGTTGTCTCGAATGTAAGACAATTACAATTAAACTATGTTACAACAGTAATTAAAGATTTTGTTAATTATGACATATTGTTTGATATGGGAAATCCATCAAATTACAACAAACAAAAATTTTTCTCACTAACAAGATTTCCTTTAGTTGATAAATACGTACCAAAGGCATACACGGTTAACACACCATACGCTTTACCTGCAGTTAACAATACAACAACTTTAGCTCAGTCAGTTATCAATTATCCTGATGAATGGAGAACTCTTGAACTTTATGTTGGATTTTCTACAATTCCTGAATTAATTTATAAAGATGCTGGGTCATACATAACAGATTTTTTTATTGATCTTAATATAGAATTCACAGTACAAAATATCGAATATTACTCGTATCTAATAAAAATTTACGCAACACAAAAATTATTAAACCCAACAATAACATCCTTACAATTTTCTCAAATATTACAAAACTATATTGAAGTTACAAATATTTTCAGAAACGACATGGTTAATGATTTAATGCCTCAATTAGTTAAAAATTTACCAAACCAAACTATAACCAAAACTCCGAAAAAGGCACCTGTAAGTGGAAAAACAAGTAAAATTGTAGTGTACGAAAAGTTTAAAGCTTTGAATGATAAGTACATTGCTGGTAATGATTATAAATTACAAACTCTTTTTGAAGATTTTTATTTTGTTGATCGTGCATCACGAAATATTGGAAACACCCTCTATTGTGATGTTGTCTATTGGAAAGATAAAATTGATAAATTGTTAAAAGAAAATCCTGAATATAACATAAAACTGTTTTTGGAAGAAGCAATTAATGACACCGGATTTAACACTTATCTACATCCAGGTTATGTAAATTACTATGACGTAAACGACATAAATGTAAGACCGAATTCCAAAAATCAAGGGTCTACACAAATTGCAAATGATATTTTTGGAACTCATTTAGATGTTGACTATAGGAAATCAAGAAGTAAATGGTTGAATGTTCTTGGGACAACAGATAGTGTTAATTTAGATATACCTGGAAATGATTTTAAAAATGATATTTTCCAATTGTCAAGACAATCTGACATGCCTCTTTTAGAAGATCAAACAAACAAATTAGATTGGGCGCACTCGAACAAGGTTGTGGCTTTTAATGTGGACGTAGGAACCTTCAACCAAGGTGTTTTCAAAAATTTTGACATCAACATGGAAACAGGACAAAAAACCTCTGAAGAAATTGAAATAAATTATGCAACAGCACAACAAGCGGGAGGTCAAAAATCATCGGCTCAATCATACTCAATGTATAATTTATACAAATATAGAGTATATTCTTGTAATCTAAGTATGATGGGATGTGCAGTTATTCAACCGCTTATGTGGTTTAATTTAAGAAACGTACCAATGTTTTATGGTCCATATATAATAAGAACTGTTAGTCACAGTATTGCTCCCGGATCATTTACAACTGACGTGGTTGGATATAGACAAAGAATTGCAGAATATGCGCCTCAAGATAGTTATTTACAAAGTATCAGAGATAATTTTGTTACACCATTAATCTCAAACATTTTAAATACTACTTCACAAGGTATTACAACCAATTTAAGTACACAACAATCAAACAAAGTCCAATCTTTAGATAGTATTTTAAGTGCGGATACTAATGATTCTTGTGGAGTATTAAAAACAAGTAATTTTAATAATATCTTGTATAGTGGTGCAACAACAAGTGCAAGTGTACCTGTACAAAGCGTGTACGATGAAATAACTAATGTAATAATAAGTACATCGGCAACAACATCAAACCAACAAAAAGAAATTTTAAGAGAAATTGTGTATACCATTATATATTTGTCAAACGCTAATCCAAGTGGAAGACAAATAGATCATACTGGATACAATTTGGGAGATATTGATTTAACTAATTTATGGGGAGGATTAATTCCGTCAATTATTAATACAAACAATCAAGGGTACTTTTGTGCAAGAGTTAATCCGAACGAAAAATTTTTACCTTGTCCGGCATTCAACTCGATAACATTTCCAATAGAAATTATGGTTAATTATTTTGAATTGATTGTTAGAAACGACGCAACACTACTAACATTAACCGACACACAAAAAGAAACTGAGTATGCAAAAATTTATACATTGTATTGGCCACGAGTGGTACAAAGTAATGTTTGGGACACGTTATTAGTTGATGATAAAAATAAAATTTTAATTAAGACGAAACAAGCGCTTTCAAGTTTGGATCAATTACTTGATACTCCATTTTAAAATTTTCTAAAACTTCAGATATTTATAAAAAAAAACATTATGACAAACACTAAATTAATTTTAGACAACTTTTTAGGAAAAAATACAAGAGTTTCCGAAAAAGATTTAGGTGACGGAACCAAACAAGTTTGTGACTTGGACACAGGAGATTGTTACACAATTAGAATGAAAGACGGACTTATTGAAAGAGTCGACAATACGATGAAACAAAATAGAAGAGTTCAAGTAGAAACCAAAACAGGTATAAAACAATTATTGAATGGTTAAAATGAAAATAGATCAAAAAATAATAGAAGAGTTAAAAAGATATAACTCAATTAATAAATATATAAAAGAACAAGCTGAACCGCCAGCTGAAGAACCCACAGAAGACCCACTTGCAGGAGCGTTAGGAGGACCATTAGGTGGTGGAGACCTCGGAGGACCATTAGGTGGAGGAGCTGATTTAGGTGGATTACCACCACCTCCAGGAGGAGCGCCCGCACCACCCGCAACTGGAGCACCCGCACCTGTAGCACCCGAAGCAGGGGCAACAACTGGAGCAACACCTGTCGACGTTGCTAAAGACCCTGATGTTGAAGAGGTAGGTAAAGAAGACGACGAAACTGAAGAGTTAGATATTACAGATTTAATAAATTCTCAAAAAACTATTGAAGATAAACAAGAAGAATATTTTAATAACCTTTTTAAACAACTAGAAACTTTAGAAAAAAAAGTCGGTGAGATGGATAATTTAGTTAACACCATTAATAGTTTAGAATCCAAGATTGAAAAAATGAGACCAAAAACTCCTGAAGAAAAATTGGAGCTTAGAAGTTTGGATTCAGGACCTTTTAAACAAAAACTAACAGATTTTTTTGTTGATAAAAAAGAAGAGATGGAAAAATCAGGAAAAAACGAATATGTTTTAACTTCCGATGAAGTTGAAGATTATTCACCAGGAGAAATAGAAGATTCTTTTTATGACTATGGTGATAACAACGAAGATTACCCCGGACAATTTTCACGAAGATAATTTTTAAAAAGGTCGAGTTATTCGACCTTTATTTTTTAATATATCATTTGACATTAACTTATTATACAACTATAATTTTAACACATAAACTTTTAATTTCAATTACAAATGGCGACAAATTCATTAGACGCAGTACTTGCACAGTACGAAAAATCAACTCAGAACAGCGGAGCAAGCGGTTCTAAAATGTCTCAAGAAGACCGAATGAAAAAATATTTCGCGGCTCTTTTGAAAGACAATGAAAAACAAGGACAGAGACGAGTACGTATTCTTCCTACAACTGACGGATCTTCACCGTTCAAAGAAGTATGGTTCCACGAAATCCTTGTGGACGGTAAATACCAAAAATTTTACGATCCAGGAAAAAATGATAATGAACGTTCACCGTTGAATGAAGTTTATGAAGAACTTATGTCAACAGGTCGTGAGGCGGATAAAGAACTTGCAAAACAATACAAAGCTCGTAAGTTTTATATTGTTAAAGTGGTTGATCGCGATAACGAACAAGACGGAGTTAAATTTTGGCGTTTTAAACACAATTACAAACAAGAAGGAATCCTTGATAAAATTATTCCAATTTGGAAAGCAAAAGGTGACATCACAGATTCTGATACAGGACGTGATTTGATTCTTGAATTAACCAAGGCAAAAACTCCAAAAGGAGCTTTTTATACAGTAATCCAAACAGTAATGTATGATGATCCATCTGCAATCTCTCAAGATAAAAATCAAATGTCTGAATGGGTTTCTGATGAGTTGACTTGGGAAGACGTATATTCTAAAAAACCTGTAGAATATCTTGAAGCAATTGCAAGAGGAGAAACCCCGCGTTGGGATTCTGAAAAAGGAGGATACGTTTACTCAAATGATGAAACATCTGAAGTTTCTATGGGAGGATCACCAAAAGCAGAACGTAAGTCAATCAACGAAGTTGCAGACCCACAAGCCAATGATGAGGTCGATGAAGAATTACCATTTTAATTTTTAAATATGGGGGTCAGTGACCCCCATTTATTTTTACCATGAAAAAAGTACTTTGTTTTACACCAAGTTATAACAGATATAAAATGTTACGAGGATCAATTCTTGACATCAAAAATCAAAGTTATCGAAATATCTGTCACTCTATTAATGTTTGTTTAGATCATATATCGAATTTAGATTTGATTCCAAAGGTATTTGACGATTTAATTGATGAATGTTTAGTTATTAGTTATCACAGAAATGAGCACCAACACACAAATCACATCAAGGCAATTCTTGAGGTTGATGGTTGGGAGGAATATGATATTTTTGTAAAAATAGATGATGACGACATTTATAAAAAAGATTACGTCAAAACCATAGTCCAATACTTTGAAAAAAATGATGTTGACGTTGTTTCATCTGTCATGGCATACCAAATAAATGGAAAGTTTTTAAGAAAAGGAAATTATCATAATTTGGGGGCAAATCCTGAAATGTGTGATTTTAAAATGCCGGCAACTTTTGCGTTTAATCTTAAAGCATTAAAACAAATATTAGAATTAGATAACTTATATGCGTTTGAAGATAATATGTGGAGAGACATATGGTGTAAAAAAAGTGTAATTGGAGAAGTAGACAACACCGAAAATGTTTTGTGGCACATTCATGGTAAAAATACAACAACATCAGATTTTTTGATTGAAAGAGAAAAATAATAAATATGATCATTTATATTGTAATTTAAAATTACTATTATTAAAATAAAAATATATGAAACCATTTATTGCAGAAAAATTAAAGGAAGCCCTCGTAAAAAAGTATGAGGCAGAAATCGCAGACGCTGAAGCCAGACTTTATGTTTATTTCACAAACTCTGTTGGGATTGGAGAACATCCACAACACACAGAAGAAATGGACAACTTAGTAGAACAACTTACAAATGCAAAAGATAAGTTAGATACAATTAACAATTTTCAAATTATTGAACTATAATGGCTCTAAAGAAAAACGATTTTAGCTCGATCAAGAAGAAATTTTCTTCGGACGCAAAATATAAACCACAAAGATTTTTTGATCTTGGACCTGACTTCTTAGATGCGGTTGGTTTACCCGGTCCTGCAATTGGACACCTAAACATGTATTTGGGGCATTCAGACACAGGAAAAACTACCGCTCTTGTTAAAACTGCTGTCGACGCCCAAAAGAAAGGTATTTTACCCGTGTTTATTATTACAGAACAGAAATGGTCTTTTGAACACGCTAAACTTATGGGGTTTGAATGTGAAGAAGTGGTTGACACTGAAACAGCTGAATTAACTTGGGACGGTTTCTTTTTATTCAATAATAATTTTGAATACATCGAACAAATTACAGATTACATAAATGAACTATTAGACGCACAAGAAAAAGGTGAGTTAGATTATTCACTTTGTATAATGTGG
>Ga0172376_10003273_pt1 | contig 19287 bp, 32 predicted proteins | sample Lak35m_FD_121114 | JGI IMG/M metagenome (GOLD analysis project Ga0172376, IMG submission 121114) | Freshwater microbial communities from Kabuno Bay, South-Kivu, Congo - kab_092012_35m | ecosystem: Environmental > Aquatic > Freshwater > Lake | place: Democratic Republic of the Congo: South-Kivu... | reverse complement strand
ATTGGTAATCAATATTGTCCAAATAATGGATTTTTTGGTCTTGATGAGGTTACATACACCTATACACAATCAGGATGTATGTTTGATACGTCAATATTTGTACAAACTTACTCAAGACCATCAATAATTCCCGTTACAAACGGTATTGTTGGTGAAAATACAGAGTATCACCAAATATGTGAGGGAGATACCGTACAAGATGCGTTCAGTTTAAACTCTCCAAGTGGTGGATTTAACGAATGGTATGTGTTTGGTGACACAACACAGACACAAAATCTATTAATCACATGGAATATGGATGGAATTTACACATTTCAGGGTGTTAGATGGGACAATGGTTGTGTTTCTAACCCCCAAACGTTCACTGTAACGTTAGAATTGTGTCCAAATGACATATTTTACATACCAAACGCCTTTACACCTGATGGAGACGAGAAAAACAACGTATTTAAACCAATAATTACATCTGGTGTAGACATTTTTAACTATTCTTTTGTTATTTTCAACCGTTGGGGGCAGATTATATGGGAATCATTCAATACCAATGTAGGTTGGGATGGTACATATAACAATATTATGTGTCAAGACGGTGTTTATACGTGGAAAATAAGGTATAAAAATCCTAAGAACGATGAAATTCGTGAATTTTATGGAAGTTTTACTCTTATTAGGTGATAGATATTTATTTGTATGAGTAAAAAGAAAAATCCTGAGTTAAAACAAGGTGATCGTATTGTTTTAATCTACATGCCAGGTGAAGATATTGACACTGGAACCAAAGGACGAGTTAAAAGTATTGGTCAAGCACCATCTTTTGGTGGATCACCTGATTATATGTACAATATCGAATGGTTAGACGACGATAATAAGGTAATTAGTACACTTTCTTTACTTCCTGAGACTGATTCTTGGATATTAGACCCCGAATTTATGGGAAACGACCTTAATGAGTCTAAAAATCGTGTTATTAGTGACTTAGATGAGTTAATTAGTCGACATGAATGGTCAAGACTCTTTAAAAAGTCTGATTTAAAGTATATTATGGAGTATTTAGAGGCGATCAGACAGTCAGGGATAGTAAATATGTTCCAATCAGGCCAATTTTTAGGTCAAACAAAGGATTATTTAACCGCATACTTCAATTTACACCGAATGCAACGAGATTTAGATGAAGATGATGAAAAAATCATTGAAAAGATCATGGAAATGTCAGATAATGTCAGAAATATCATGATTTCAGCGGCCGTTACTGATTTGGAACAAAAAAATAAAGAAATTACGGCTCAATCAACAACAAATAGAGTAAATAGACTCTCAACTGAGCTTGTAAAACACTTTATAGGTAGATAATTGTGTTTTTTTTACTAAAATACTTGATTATATCACAAAAATTGATGATTTTTTTATAAAAAACAGACATATTATGACATTATTATCCATTTCTCTCTTAGTTTTTAGTATAATTATACTTTTTACGACCATTTTATTCACTATTTGGTGGAAAAAGTATGGAAAAATACTATTTTCTACCTTAAAAGACTTAAAAAACATGCAAAATCCATCAAATTTGACTAAAAACCTTGAAAATTTAAGTAATTTAGAGGATTTTTATCGAAATATTGGTAATTTCGGGGGTCAAATGGGTAATATCAAAGAAAATATGACCAAATTTAACGAAAGAATGAATGAATTTGGTAAAAAAATGGGTCAAAAATAGTTAAAATCACCAAAAAAACACCTATTTTAGGTTGTTTTTTGTCTCTATATACACAAAAAAACCCCCTAAAATGGGGGTTTTTACGTTAAAATAGGGGTAATTTTACTCGTTTTCAGGTGTATCTTCTTTGAAGAAATTGGTTAAAAACTTACCAATAACACCAAAAGCAATAGATGTTACTATCATAGATTTAATTTCAAATGGTGTGAATATATCTTTTAGGTTATCAAATTGCCATAAACCACCTATTGCCAATACAGAAGCAACGGCCAATAAAGAATCACCCCATTTTCTCCATTTTTTGGGTGTTGGTTTCCAATAACCACACATTAATCCATTAATTTTTTTTTTCATCTTCCTTGTCCTTTGTATTTTTTAGGTTTTTCTTCTTTTGGACCAAATTTTTTTTTTAATTTACCTACAGTTTTTTTTCCAAAAACAACTTTGTTTGAAATTGTTGAAGTTGACACTTTTTTTGCCATTTTACAGACCTTTAACTAAGTTTATTGATTGTTTCAGGTATTCTTTAGTCCTTGAAGATGGAGTATATTCATCTTCCTTAGTTTGGAGATTCAAAACACGTTCTATGTCTTTTACCAATTCCGTTCCATGTTCATTTTCTTTATATAACTCTATAATTTTATCCATAGCTTTATGACACTCTCCTGTTGTTTCATCATAATAATTTTTATTTCTGAACCTGTTTAAGTTATTCATCATATCATATGCCAAATGTGATCCACCATCTTTGATGTCTTTGAATAGTCTAATGTTGTTCAAAATACCTAAAGTATCGACTAATGAGTTTACGCCACTTTTTCTTTTTGAAATGCCATTCGTGTATCTATCATATTCATCAGATCTACCAACTATCTCATCCAAATTTATTATATTTTCAGGAATACAACTTGGCTTTTTATTTTTTTTTGATTTAGATTCAATAGTTTCTTGTTCAGATAAAATATCTTTTACGATTTTATTTATTTGATATTCATTCAACATTCTTTTTTTCATTTTATAAATAATTTAATTTGGTTATCTAATATTTATTTAATAAATATCGCATGTTATGAGAATTTTAAAAAACATAGTTAGGGAAGAGTTGTTGAGACAAATCAATCATCCCATGAAAATTATTGGAGATGTCCAAATTTCAGAAAGTTTGAATTATCATATCAAACATGGTATCCCTTTGATTGATAACATCTTTGAGATTTATTCAAAATCTTTTTTAAATTTAATAAATGAGGTTCGTTATTTATTTCATAATGGTCTTATTGACTTGAACGAAAATGATATCGATTTAGTTGAGTCTGATTTAGGTAGATTAGTAACTTTAGAAAGTGGTGAAAGAGTATATTTGGAAGTCCCTATAGAAGATAAAAATTTTTTGACTGAAGCAGAATATAAAGGTAGAAAAGTTCAACTTGGTAAAATTATGCAGGGAGATGTAAAAAAGTTCAAAGTATATGTTAAAAATGACAAAGGTAATGTGGTAAAAGTTAATTTTGGATTTGGTGGTAAATCCGCAAAGGGAAAAAGGATGGTCATCAAAAAAAATAATCCTGCAAGAAGAAAATCTTTTAGAGCTAGACACAACTGTGATAATCCTGGACCAAGATGGAAAGCCAGATATTGGGCTTGTAGAACTTGGTAACTTATTCGAAAATTTTTTTAGATATCAAATAACAATTAGTTATGGATTTTATAGAAAAATTGATTATATATTATTTATATGGACTCGATTAAAAAAAATTTAATTATAGAACAACAAAAAATGAGGCAACCAATTAGAGTTGCCATAAAAGATATTATAGAAATCTATAAAACTAATGATGACGGTGAATTTTATTTACCTGAAGAAATTACAGGTGAAATAGAATATGAATTTCCTTCCGCAGTATTTTCTGTTGAATTGTACTTGGATCAATCAAATACTATTGATGACTTCAAAGTAAATGCTGATTATGATTCCGAATCGGATATTGTTAGTGTCAAAATTGTATATAATCCTGAAGTAAAAAAAATAATAACCTATAATTTGATTGGAGAATTAAATGAATTGATGGCACATGAATTAAGACATTTGGGTCAAAAAAATCAGGGATTATTTAAATTGGGGGGTAAAGAACCAAAAGAAGGTTTAGAATACTATTCCCAACCTAAAGAAGTTGATGCTCAGGTTTTTGGCTTTAGAAGAATGTCAAAAATTACAGGAAAACCATTTGAAAATTTAGTCAAAAATTGGTTTGAAACTCACCAAGATATTCATCTTATGAATAATAAAGAATCTGAAAAAGTAATTGATCTTATATACGATAGAAATTCTAAGATTTAAATCTTTCAATCATTTTTTCAAAAATTTGAGTCAAAATTGTTGAGCTTACGATTGTCCCCGTGTAATGTGTTAATGATTTCAAAACCAATGAAACTTCTTCGGAGTCCAAATCTAAACTTGCTAAATCTTTTATGGTTGGGATAATTGGAATAAGAAAACAATATGCTAACATGTTTGATGTTTTTGAAAAAGTTATGTTTAAACTTTCTAAAAAATTAAAAAAAGCATCTTTCAAATCATATGCCTTAGAAATAGACCTATCGAAAAACGATATTAATTTTTTTTCCTTAATTAGTTGAAGGACCTCAAGTAATTTTTCCTTGTTCGAAGAAAAAAAAGTTAATATTATTCCAAAACATATCAAAGTAACATCTGAATCCGAAAGATTGGTGTATAATCCTTTTATGTAATCTGAAACTGGACCAATAAATCCACCAATAACAAATCCCCAAGTTGCCGCTGCGGTAAAATCTATATTATGTTTTTCTTTTACGTCATTCAATATAGATTTTACAATATTCTTATTCTTTGATAAATTCAAGTCAATCTTATCACTTTTTTTTTCGACCAATAGTTTTTTGTATTGAGATTCTGTCAGTAAAATATCCATGTTACTGGTAAATATATCGTTGGTATATAATTATTTTATTTATTTAATATTTAATTTATATTCTATTTTGAGAAATTAATATAAAAAAAAGATATTTATATAAAAAATTATAATTATGAACGCATATTTTTTTAATGTATCAAAACAAGAACGAGAAAATATTTTAGATCAACATAAACATTTATATGATGGTTATGTTACAAAATATAACCAAGAATCCAATCAATACCCTTTGTATGTCCAAGATTTGGCAAATGACAAAATGGGTATAACTGTAAATTCGCGAGGGGATGTTAAAAATTATACAAATATTAATATCAATGAAAGTCCTTTGGACAGGATTGGTGATGGCCCAAATGACTTGAAACACGGAACTTCTGATTCAGAGCAAATGCCCGATACGTTAAATAACGATTCAGAATATTTTCACAATATTTATTCATCACAATTGGAGGATGAATTTGATGATGAAATGGAGAATAATGAAAACCAATACGAGTACGATATTGATGAGTTAGAAGATTTTTCAACTGAAGAAATTACGGAGGGTTTTGATCAAAAAATTTTTTATGAAATTGATGAAGATTTAATAGATGAGTTTGAAAATCAATTAAATGAATCTTTTGATATGTTTAATAGATTCAAAAACTATAATTAAATTTATGGAAATACAGGAATTAGTATTTTTTTATTTACATGAAAATTCAAATCAAGTTGAGGTGCAATTCAGATTTAATATTGACTCTGATGATGAAATAAGAAACGACATGATAGACTTAAATGAGGCTATAGACTTTGGTTTTAACTTATTAATGGAAGACTATGACTTACACGAGGACGATATTGAAGATGAATATTATTGGTTCCAATCCCCATCTATTGATGAAGATGTTCTTATCCTATTTTTGAATGAGTATTATATAGTAAATTCAGACAAGATACCAAAACCCGAGTTGATTTAAGGACCAACTCGAGTCAAAAACATAGTTGTGGTTTCACCACTACTGTTATTACCAAAATCATAACTACCCGAAGTCCTGATAACTAAACTTTCTAAACCATCATCAATAATTTTCCAAACACGACGAGTTCCATCATAATCAAATATTATGTAACCTAAATCATTTAAACTTCTGTTACCTTGTGTAATATATGTGAATTCTTTATTCCAAATTGTTGTTCCACTAGGTAGATCGATAGGGTCAAAATAAATAAAAGTATAATCCATAGCCAAACGTGTAAATCCAAGTATGATCGTATCTATTGGTTTAGTTTCGCTTGGATTTATATATATGTCACCAGGATAAAAAACCATGTTTTGAGATTGGTCATCTTTATTTTCATAAGTAATTTTATCAATCCGATACTCACCACTTAAACTGAGTAGTTGAGGTTGAGAGTATTTCAAACATGAAGACAACACAAAAGGAAATAAAAGTAGAATAAGAATATTTTTCATAAATGTATATTTTCAACAAATATAGTTTTTTTTTTACAATTAAACTAATATTTATAAAAAAAAATGGAACTAAACAAAATTATTTACATATTGAAAAATTATACTTACTCAGAGAATAGTTCTGAAAAAAATTCAAACGATGAAATTAAAGAACAAGACGCCGCAGGAGGTAGCTCGGCGGCACCGTATCCTACAGTAACAAAATGGGAAACAGGACTAAATAGAAGTGTTGCAAATCAAATTGACTATAAAGTTAAATGGAAAGATTTATATAAAATCACACGAGGAAAATCAAACACCCTTTTGTAATTTAAATTTTTCTAAATTGAAGATATTTATTAAATAAAAAGTTATGAATATAGACCAAATTATAAAAAGAGTCCTTCTCGAAGTAGACGAAGGTGGTATCAGGGGGTTTAATTACAAAGATCAAGAAGATATTTTAGAAAAAGGAAGGACTTACTGTTCTGATTTTAAATCACAGGTTGGTGATCGAAAAGTTAAAAGATTAGATACTCAAGATATTGTTAAATTTCCTGGTTTAGCAGGAAATACTGAAATTGCTTACATTTCATCTAATCCTTTGAAGGACGGTGCAATAATAATGTTTTTTGCAATCGTAGATCCATCTACCAGTAAAAGATCTTTTTACACTTATTGGGTGAAATCAGGACAATCACCGAAAAAATATACTCAAGGTTGGGGGTATGATTGTGAACAAATGCAAGAAGTAAGTGAATTAGGAAAAGATACTCTAAGTAGTGAACAAAAAGATCAACTCGCTGGGTTCTTAAAATCTAACCCATCATATTACGCTGACTATCCAGAAGGTGCTTATCAGGGTGAATTCGAAAAAGTTCCATATGGTGATTTAGAGTGGCCTACTACAGGTAAAAAAGTTTTACCCGACTACAAAGGTACAGGTTATGTTTACAAAAGAAGGGGGTTAACAAATGTTAACCAAGAAAAAGCAGGACAAACTGATGTAGTTTTGAACGCTAATGGTTTTACAAGAGAAGAACCAATAGATGCTCAAAGTCCCGAGGCAAATGCTGGTTTCTTTTTAAAAGACATTGCAAAAGATTTACCAGCTTTAGCTGTCATGGCAACCCAAGACCCAAATTTAAAAGTTTATCCAAAACCTAATACTCTTAAAATTCCAAATAGAGAAACTTGTAGAGACGTGATTAAATTGTTAAATAAATGTTCTAAATCTTCAACAACAAGGGAGGAATGTACTAGAGACCTTTGGAAAAATAAAATATTGGCCATCCAATGTGGAGATAAGAAATTTGTTTCAGGAGCTTTTGGTGTGGGAGATGAATTCAACCAAATATCTACGGATACTGGTAAATATGGTATTGCCAATCTTAGAAACGCTATTCAACAAGGATTTGATAGAAGTGAACCAACACCAAACCCAAAATTTGAAATCAGAGAAAACCTTAAGAAAAAAATCACAAAACTATTAAACGAAGAATATAAAAGAAGAAATTTCTTAAAATAAGATATGAACAAAAAAGATTTGGTAATCAAAAATTTATTATCAGAAAGAAAAAAACTTTTAGATCAAGGTTATGATCCCATAATAGTTGAAAATGCTTTTATGGACTTTTTTAAATTAGGTCAAAGTTCCGTTGGCGACGCAATGATTCAACTCATCAAAAAAAATGTTCTTTTAGGTGTTTTAAAATATTTTGGTATGAATGAAACATCATTTTTTGCTCAAGCGATTGGAAATGCTTTCGCAAATGTTCCAATAAAACGTATTGGAGAATTTTTTACTGATTGTAACTATTTTGTTGATGAAACTACAAAGGCTATTTTAGAAACTTTTGTTGATAAAGTAAGGATATCACTTAACCAAAATCAGGTAGATAATTTATTTGGTCAGGCTTTAAAAGAAATATTAGTTGAAGCCACTAGTAAAACGGAAACTTATAAAAGTTTATCAGATAAATTACACACATTTGTTTGTCCTATGTTAAAAGAAGTAACAAAAAAAATAGATCTATCTCCATTCAAAAACGTTGGAGCCAAATCCAAAGAAGTTATTTCAAATGTTACGAGTAAGAACAAAGATGATGGTAATGTATTTTCTAACGTCTTAGATAAGGCGTCGGGTCTTTTAGGAACAACCAAGTAAAAAAAAATAAAAAAAAGTTTGGTGTTTAATTTAAAACTACTATATTTGTAGAAAATAATACACTATGAAAAACCAAACTATCAAACTCGGAGCATTTATTGTTCTAATTTCTATCTTTTTTTATTTGATTAAATCAATGAAAAATGAACCTCACAATTTCAATCCTGATAAAGATTGGAGTTATATGTTGACCAACAAAGATTCTAATTTCACTAAGTAATTTATTAATATTTAAACATAATGGATAAGTCATTTTCCCTTTTAACAATTGTAATTACAATAGTTCTATTTTTTGTGTTTTTTACTCCTGAAAGTAAGACAAATAATTTAGATTCATTTTCTGAACCGATTCAAACTGCCAATAATCAATCATCAGAATCTTCTCCTGTGGAATCAACTACAATAACTAACGGAGGTGGTGGCGAGAATGTAAAAGAAACATCAAGTTACAATAAAGAAATTTATCATAGTATAGAGGCTCAAAACTATTACAAAAAAATAGTTTTTGGTAGTGAATATGGTGAAGAAAGAAGTAATCCATTCAAATGGACCGAAGACATCAAAATTTATGTTGATGGAGAAAAAAAAGACTATTTGGTTATTGAGTTACAAAGGATTTTGAATGAATTAAATGATATCATAATTCCTATTGACTTGGAAATTGTCACTAACAAACAAGATGCTAATTATTTTATTTATTTTGGAAGTCATACTGATTTTAAAGAAAGTTATGATCTTGTTTCACCTGAAATTTTAGAACATAATTGGGGTTACTTTGAGGTTTATTATGCATCTGCCAATATGTATGTTGATTTGTATAGAACTAGAAATATTGAATCTCAAAAACATCTTTTACGTGAAGAATTAACGCAATCTTTGGGTTTACAAAATGATAGTTATGATTACCCTGAAAGTATATTCTATCAAGGTTGGACAACAACTACAGAATTTGCACCGATCGATAAAGAATTGATTGACATGTTGTACAATCATTAGTATATTTATAATAGTTCTTTGAATGTTAGAGTAGTGTCAGAGCGGTCGAATGAGTCGGTCTTGAAAACCGTTGATCTTTACGGATCCGTGGGTTCGAATCCCTCCTCCTCCGCGAAATTTGAAATAGGTCCATAGTTAAACGGAGATAACCCTAGCCTTCTAAGCTTGTATTCCTGGTTCGATTCCAGGTGGACCTACTACTTTCCCATGAATTTCCCTGTGACAATTAGAACAAACTAAAATACACTTATCAAGTTCTTTTTTGACTTTATCATCGAAAGTGTATTTTTTCATATGAGCCAAATTAAAATCTTTTTGTTTTGGATCTAAATGGTGAAATTCTAGTGCTCCCATGTATTTTTCATATCCACATAGAATGCATGATCCACCTTTATATTCTACCATTTGTTTTTTAAGTCTTTGCATTCGACTCAAAGTTTGTTCTGTGGTGCATATTTTACAATAAGTGGATGAGTAATCTACTCCTCTTCTTTTGTAAAATTCTGTGGATGGTAAAATATTTTTACATTTTGGACATTTTCTTTCATCACCAATTTCTTTCTTTGTTAAAAACTTAAATTGTAAGTGAGATGACCTCAATTCATATTTTTTTACCCAATACCGAACAGATGTTAGTGATTTACCAGTTTCTCTACTTATTTGATTCAATGACTTCCCTTCATTAATCATTTTTTCTATTTCTTCTTTTTTCATAGTGTAATTGATTTATAAAAATAAATATCCAACTATACTATAAAAGTTGATTATTTAAAAAAATATTTTTACATTTAAAATTATGGAAGACATACACCAACAAATTCATGAAGAGTTTATTAACTCTGAAGAATATGAAAAATTTTTGTACGAACTATATCAATATGGTATTATTTAAAATTACATTGACATGAAAAAAGTTTTTTTGTTTTTTTACTTATTTTTTACTTTTGAGGTGTGTTCTCAAAATGACTATCCTTTGTATTCTGATGTTTGGAGATTTGAAAAAAAAATCGACTTAAATAATAATGAATATATTATGATTTTACCAAAAAAAGAAGATGCGTTTAAATTTTCTCTTACGGCGTCTAATTATTACGATCAAAATATTGATTCTACATTGGTTAAGTCAAATTTACTTTCATCCTACAATAAATTTAGATCTGACTATGGATTGAAACCGTCTTTTGAAAATAAAGAATTGACTCGATTATCGTCTTTGTATGCAAAAAAAATCAAATACGATCAAATTAGAAGACATTCGGATTTAACCAAAAGTCCTTTTTATGATTATAACCACGTTTTATATGAAGTAATAAATGGTATTAACAAACAATATTTTTACAACATTGATTCTACTTATGGAGATTTCAACAAAATTGTTGCCGATTGTATTTTTGATAGTTTTGTTGTTTCAAAAACTCATACAAATATACTTCTAAATAATTCAGAAAATTATCAAGTAGGATTTGGTGTTGAATTTACTAATTGGGGTATTGTGATAGTAATTCAATCAGTTAAAACAAAATAAATTTAGATATTAAGTTTCTTTTTCAAAAAAACAATCTATTTTTCTTTTATGTTTAGCGGCCTTTCCTGAGAAAAGTTTTGCGAAAAATCCTCTCATTCTTGGTATACTAATTACTAATTGGGGAATCCAAAGTCTAAATCTTCTGTTTTTACCCGGTATAATAAATCTAACATTATACATTTCTATTGGAACGTTTTCAGTCGTTGATGAAAACTTAGGTTCAGCTTCTTTTGGATCAATTTGTTGCCCTTTGAAAACCAATCCCAATTCAGAAACTAGATATTTGAAACTTTCTAATTCTGTTTCTGCTTTGGGAGTTCCAAATGCATCTCTTTGACCTTTACACGCCTTACCTTTTTCGGTGTTATCTCCACAATACCAAGTTCCAAGACCATCAGTATTATAATAAAAAGGTTCTGTTGCATTTGGGCCTGAAGAACCATCACCGTTTAGACCTTTACTGTCAACTGTGTACGTTGTTAAAAGAGCAACACCATCTTGAGCGTCTCTTTTTACACCAATTTCATCCAATTTAGTAAGTATATAATTTCTGGCGGCTTTGGTTCGATCTTCAGAAAGTTGTAGCCATGTTTTATCTTTTGCTAACTTTTGATTTCTTAATCTTGAGCAAGAAGTTTTAACATTTAAATAACTTAAATAAACCTGAGGGTCTTGCATTTGAGCCATTTGATTTTTGATAGTAGTAATAAGTTCCTCAACCTCAGTTATAAACAACGGCTTCAACTCACTACTGTTGTTTGTAAAAAATTCTGAATTCGGATTATTTTTTACTGGAAACGTTAAAGTAACTTCGATATCTTCTGGTTTTTCTGGATCTAACTGAACTTGTTTTTCAATTTCTTCAACGTGAGAGTCATCTCCAACGGCAATTTTTAATTTTTTCTTCGGTGTTAGACAATCAGTCTCGATATATTTTTTCGCGTATAAATTTACAGCATCAAATAAAGCTTTGCCTAACAATGGTTTTTCACTTGGATTTGCTTGAAACTCTGCAATCAAAGATATCCATCTATTTTTTGAATCTTTGTCCATCGCTTTTTGCATACCGGTCGAACAATTTTGAAAAGTCTCACCTTTAGTTTTATTTGCGGCAGTCTCAGGTGACATGCCTTTAGTTCCAATCTTCCATTTTTCATCAGTCCCAAATTCAGTACCTTCTTCGTCTGCGGCACCTGTATAAACTTTACCATCTTCGTAATATCTTTCATCTTGAGAACCTTGTTTACCTACAGGTCTACTAACGAATGTTTTACCTTTTTTACCTTCGATATCCCAATCACCTCTCTGAAAACGAATTGGAGAATAATTTTTCATAAAACGTTTAAAATCTTGTTCGTTAATACTATTATCGATCTGTTCCTTATCGGTGGTTTTGGTGTTGTAGTTAGAAATGAATTTGATCCTGTTTATTTCTTCTAAAATTTTTTGTTCCACTTTTTAATTTTTTTATAAATATCTCTCCGAATCTTTTTTTTGTTAAATAAAAAAAAATTCTTATCTTTGTAATATGAAAAATGAACTACCATACGAAAAAACAGGAAATGCGATTAAAGGATATACTGAATCTTCAATCGCCAGAGGAGAAAGAAATGATTGTGTTGTGAGAGCATTTGCATCATCATTTGACGTATCTTATGACTTTGCTCACAAATACGTCGCAGATGAATTTAAAAGAAAACCGAAAAGAGGAACCTATGGGACCATAACAACTCTTGTTAAGATGTCAGACAACTCACTTAAAGTGAATGGTAAAAAAATCTGTCCTGTTGGTTTGAGAAATAATCATCACATGTTAGGGTCGCTTATGTATGATGTAACTGTAAAAGGTGTAACTAAAAAAAGAAATATGACCGTTGGAACATTTGTCAAACAAAACCCTAAAGGAACATTTTTTGTACTTGTTAGACAACACGCATTTACAATCAAAGATGGTGTTGTTATTGGGAACCCTGAAGATGCGACCAAAACCAAACGACCTATGAGATGTGCTTTTGAAATAAAATAAATAAAAACAAGTGTGGTGGGCAACATTTTCCTAAATGAAGTAAATAAAAAAATTTAGTAAAACTGAGCAATTTATACCAAAAAATGGTTAATTTTGTGAAGAAAAACTAAAACACGGCACATATACCCTCCGCCTGATACGCGGTTGAAAGGTTAATTGGTTCCATGTAGGTTCAATTCCTACTGTGCCGACAAAGAGGAACAACTTGCGTAGGAGCCTTGGGGAACTGCAGTCCTACTACGCTCTTTGAAAGATAAACCCTGATGGAGATAAGGTTTACATAGGGTATGTAGATCAGTTGTTGGAGTGTTAGAGGTAATGGGTTCGACCCCCCATTCTACAACGGAGGAGGTTTTTATTTATTGGTATATTTATTAGTATGAAAAAAGTAATAAGACTAACAGAATCAGATCTTGTTCGTATTGTCAAACGAGTTATTAAAGAAAATAAAGAAGGTTCTATTTCTAAAATTTACGAAGTAATTACAGATGAAGAAATCGAAAATTTTAAAATCAATTTATTAGAATTACTTAATAAACATATTTTAGGAAAAATGAATCCAGAAAATTATTTGACTCATTACGATATCCAACACAGTTATGATCTTTGGAGAAAAAAGAACATGTCTAAATATACACGAAGACCATCAAAAAGATTTGATGATGAAATAGAATATGACGAACTTTCGAAAAATGAACAAGAAGAGTTGAATGATTTGAGAAATACAAACATCAAAAAAATTGGGAAACTTTTCGAAAAATTAAATGAAAATTATGAAAATAAATATGACTTACTTGACGAAGATTCAAAAATAAAATCAGGAATTGAGGACGTTCTTGATGTTTTAAATTTTGAATATACTAGCTATTTAGAACATATAATGTATCCAAACAAATTCAAAAATTAAGAAAAAGACTTACACAATCATCATCAACCCATATTGTCAAATAACCCCACCTCATCAGTGGGGTTTTTTTATTTCAAAAATATTTCACAAAGTGTTTGGCCAATTAAAATGAAGTCCATATATTTGTAGAAACAATAAAACATATGGGAAGCTACATTTATACTTACAAGAAAAAATTAGATAAGAAAGCAATTCTTGATGGACAAGAAGTTAAGGTTGGTGAAGCTACTTTTTTATGTAAACAAGATTGGTCAGGAAATTACACACCACAAGAAAAACGTGAAATGACAAGAGCCACCTGTTTACTTGAACAAGACCAACCCGACTATATTATGTTTGGTGAATCAGTTTATAAAAATAATAAACGTGGTATTTGGAGTGATGCTGGTGGTTTTTGGGCCGGAATTAATTACAAAAAAGACTATGTCGGTAAGTTAGAAAAAGTTGGTAAAAAATATTTCATAAAGTGTTTGGTAGATTAAAATAAAGTTCTTATATTTGTAAAACAAACGGGGGTGAGAAAATGTGATGGTGGTCTCACCCCCACACAAAAGGGAGAAGTTCTTTGATTTAAGATATTGTGGTTGTAAGCAAGGGGAAACTCGTAAAGTACATTAACCAGTTGGCTCAAGATGGTGAAACGAGAGTGTGAGTCAACTACTAAATCACAAATAAATGGTGTGGTAGCTCAGAAGGTAGAGCAAAGTGTGAAAAACTTGTGCCGGTGGTTCGATTCCACTCCCATACCACAAATATCGCGGGGTGGTAGCAGTTGGTAGCTCGTCAGGCTCATAACCTGAAGGTCGTCGGTTCGAGTCCGGCTCCCGCAACTAAAGGGTGAATAGGTGGAAGGGCCTTTCCTGAAAGACGGCTTGCTAGGCCCGTGTTCACCCTTTGATTATGCTGACGTACCAGTGGACGCTTATATCGTCCATACCTGTAGCGGTAAGTTGAAAACGTTGGTTCAAATCCAACCGTCAGTACAACGGTCGGTTCATCTAGGGGTCAGGATTCAAGGTTTTCATCCTTGCCACACGGGTTCGAATCCCGTACCGACTACAACCCTGTCAAGGTAGTACAGGAAGGTCAGGAGCGTAATGAGGTACGGTGCCGAGTCCAGTTAAAAGGTTGCTCATTGTAGGTTCGAATCCTATCCTGACTTCAAAAAAAAATGATAAATTAAATTAACAACTATGAAAACTTTTCAGGATTTGCCTTTTGATTCTATAAACGACGGATTTATGATCGGTAAAAAAGCTCGTATGCATTTTGACAATGGATATGGTGTATCCGTTGTATCACACAACTATTCATATGGGGGTCGTAATGGTCTCTATGAGGTTGCGGTTCTTGATACTGATGATCAACTTACTTATGAAACTTCTGTAACTAATGATGTACTTGGTTACTTGACTGAAGAAGATGTGACTGATGTAATGAAACAGGTCCAAGAATTAGTTTGACAAAACAAAAATAATTTTATATACTTTTTTATTCACTAATTAAAAACAAAAAAAAATGGGCAAAGGAAATACAAAGGGTCGTTATATCTGTAAAGTTGGATTTTATGACATTTATGCTAAAGATTCAATGAAATCAGGTAAAGAATCAAAACAAGTAAAAAGTACAGATTATGTAATATATCATTCAAAAAAAATGATACAAGGAGGATTCAAAATCAAAACAGACGCTATGAATCGTGCAACTGAGTTAATGTCAAAACATAAAGTTTCAGTTTAATAAAAAAACATGAATACAGTAATTAACTTTTTGAAAGGTGTTGTATCTACCATTTTTGTTATGATCGGTTGTTTTTTTATGAACTTTTATTTAAATCACCCGTTAGGATTTGTAAGTATTTTTTGTGGTCTTTTGGGTTTTTTAATATTATATCCTGCAATAGATAAATGGAAGGAGACTATAAAGTTTCGAAAAAATAGACAAGAGTAGTCAAATGCTAATTTAGTCTTACCTACATTAAAAAAAAACGTTTTAAAATAAAAAAAATGGATCAATCAATTATAATCGCAATTTCGGTTCCAGTAATTCTGGTAGTGATTTTGGTGTTTATGTCAGTTAAAGGCCAAAAAGAATAATCAAATATCCTTTACTTTTTTTGTGTGTTTTATAAACAACTGAGTATTTATTGAATAAATAATTATATTTTAAACTCAAACAAAGATGAAACTAACAAAAGAACAAATTTTAGGAATTGTAAGACATGGACTCACATTTATTGGTGGTATTTTGGTGATGAAGGGTCTTGTTGACGAAACAACCGTTACGGAAATCGTCGGTGGTGTAATCACTCTAACAGGAACAATTTGGTCCATCATCTCTAAAAAACAAGTTTAATCTAAAAATTATATCCCCCTTCTTTATGTTGGGGGATATTTATTATATATAAAATATGTCATATATGTCTGAAATTGTAATAGCATTTATCACAGGGGTTTTAGGGCCAATATTATTGATTTACATCAAATACATTTTGGATAAAAGAAAAAAGAAACCTGATATGGTTATGGATACTTTACGAGTTAGTGAGTTGATAAACCAAAAAATAGACCATATCAAAGAAGAATTTAAAGCGGACCGAGTTTGGATCTCTCAATTTCATAATGGTGGAAATTTTTATCCAACAGGAAAATCTATGGCTAAATTTTCAATAATGTATGAAACAGTCGGTGCTACCACCCAATCAGTACAATCTAATTTCAAAAACATACCGGTTCAGTTATTTTCAAAGGCAATAAATGAACTTTATCAAAAGGACATAATTCAAATTTCTGACTTTAAGGACGAAACAATTGCAACCTTTGGACTAAAATACATTGCAGAAGAATGTGGATCCAAATCATCATATTTGTTTGCAATTAAGACTATTGATGGGAAGTTTATTGGTATATTAGCAATTGATTTTACTCGTAGAAAAACAAATCTTGACATTGAGTTAGTTAACCATCTCCAAGTTCACGCATCATCTATTGGTGGTGTCCTTATGACTTATTTGAATCAGTAAATTTTTTTTATTATATTTGTGGTATGAACATATTCTTCTTGGATTATGATACCCAAAAATGTGCACAATACCACTGCGATAAACATGTGGTGAAAATGGTATTGGAAACCGCACAACTTCTATGTGGTGTACATCACATGACCCCCCAAGTACCGAACAAGTTCCGTACAAGTACCGAACAAGTACCGTACAAGTTATCCCACAAAAATCACCCTTGTGCGATTTGGGCTCGAGAGTCATTATCTAACTATCTTTATCTTTGTGATCTTGGTTTAGAGTTATGTAAAGAATATACCTATCGATACGGTAAACGACACAAATCACAAGAAATTATTGAATGGTGTCTGACTAATAAACCTCAGATAGTTGATAAAAACTTTACAACACCTCCTAAGGCCATGCCTGATGAATATAAGGTAAATGATGTTATACAATCATATAGAAATTATTATTGTGGCGCCAAACGTAATTTTTGTAAATGGAAAAATAGAGAAACTCCTGATTGGTTTTAACTATATGGTATATTTATAATATATAAAACTGATTCTATTGAAAAATTTAAGAAACATAATTTCCGAAATATTATTAAAAGAAACTTCTTTCAAGGTTTCTGATTTATCAGGCATGTCAACTATGAAAGGTAAAGGTAAACCTTTAAAGAATGATAAATATTTTGTTTTACACCATACTGGTGGGGAGGGTTCTGCACAATCTGTTATGGGGGTTTTGAACTCAAGAAAAGGTGGTTTGGGAATACAATATATAATTGACAAACAAGGAAATTTATATAATGGTCTACCTCCAGGAACTAGAGGGAAACATGTGGATTCTACAAAAAGAAGTGGTGGTGGCCCAAAAGATCTATCAAATTCAACATCACAAGGGGTCGAAATTATTGCAGCTGACGATACAAAAATAAATTTGAATCAATGTAAAACTGCATTAATTCTCGTTAAGTCATTAGGATATAGTTTGGGTAATGTTTATGCTCACGGTGAAATTCAAACTAACAAAATGCCAAGTGAGGGGGCGACATGTAAAAGGTATTTTCAAAAATATTGGAATACTCCGCAAGATAACTTGCCAATTCAAGATTCTAATATATCAAGTCTTCGAGGTACAAAAAGTGAACCAATACAAAAACCTAAAGAAGATGAAAAAAATAGACCAATACAAAAACCTAAAGAAGATGAAAAAAGTAATAATAACCCCAAAATAAATCCTTCTTTAGCGAGCATTTCACAATCATTTTATTCGGGTCAAGCTAAAATTAATATCGATTTAATTTTAAAAAAATTAAAAGAAAGAAATATCACGGATCCGACAGTTGTTTTAGCAATCTTAGGAACTATTGGAAAAGAAAGTGGATTTAACCCCAAAGGTGAAATGGGTTATTGTAATACTGACGACAGTAGAATTGTAAAAATATTTTCAGATCGGGGTAGAAAGTGTAAAAGTTTTAAATGCGATGATGAAAAATTCTTTGAGTGTGTGTATGGTAAAGACTCTGGTGCAAAATTAGGAAATACCCAACCAGGTGATGGTTACAAATACAGGGGTAGAGGGTTTCATGGACTAACAGGAAGAGCAAATTATAGAAAATATGGTTATGAAAGTAACCCCGAAGCACTACTCGATCCGAATGTTTCTATTGGAATCGCGTTAGATTTTTTGACAAAAGAGGGATCCCAACTGAACAACAAATTTAAAAATATAGACGAGGCAATTAAATTTTTTGTAACAAGAAACGCTGGTGGGGCAACATCAAGTATGGGAGAATCAAAGGCCAAAGAGGTTATTTCTCGTTTTAAAGTTAGTGATCAACCTTCTACAGATTATTTGTCGGCGTCAGAAGTAGGAACCTCAGATGAAGAAACTTCGAACGTTGAAACTTCAGGAAGCGATTTTTTTGATCAAACTAAAACTAATGATAACGATAAACTAGATCTTATCGATATGTTCGGTTTGGGTGGGTTGAAATCTTATATAAGTCTTATCAGAGGAGATGAGGAACAGTTTAAAAAAGATATTGCCAAAGACAGTAGTTTGACCGAACAAACAGAAAGAATTAAAGATTTAATTAAAAAAATTATCTGAGTTTCTTGATTTATCCACATATTTCATATATTATTGTAATATAAAAATAAAAAATGACAGAAGAGACTAAACAAATAGAAATCTATTATTACTTTGCTAACGGTAAAAAAATTTGGACTACAAATAAACTATTTGCTCAAATTAGAGCCAGTCACTATGGGATGGATCAATTCTATGTTGAGATAACCGAAGTAAAAGAAGAAAAAAATTAAAAAAAAATCACAAAGTACTTGACAAATCAAAATGAATGTCTTAACTTTGTAAAACAATTCGGAAATGTCCGATACGTTCTTTGAAAAAATAGATTATCCATTCAGGTAAAAGTTTTGTCAGATTCTTTGACAAGTAATTGAGATGTAATTCTCTTCTTTGACTGATAAAGATATTGGGCCGTGTATAGTCCATAAAATAAACTACGAAAGTAGGATAAAGTGAATCATTTGT
>Ga0172376_10003272_pt1 | contig 19298 bp, 18 predicted proteins | sample Lak35m_FD_121114 | JGI IMG/M metagenome (GOLD analysis project Ga0172376, IMG submission 121114) | Freshwater microbial communities from Kabuno Bay, South-Kivu, Congo - kab_092012_35m | ecosystem: Environmental > Aquatic > Freshwater > Lake | place: Democratic Republic of the Congo: South-Kivu... | reverse complement strand
GCAGGCTGAAGCCTACCCTACCGGAGCAGGCTGAAGCCTGTCCTACCGTTGGCCGCGGACGTATGTGTGGCACTGGACGCACTTCATCGTGACGTCCATCCACGCCAGCGCCGCGCCATCGAGGTTCCCCGCCTTGGCGGCGGTGCGGAGCGAGTCGCAGGAGCGACGGAATTCGGCGCTCTGCCGCGCGTAGTCCTCCGTCTGGAGCACCTGCCAGCTCGAGGCCTGGCTCGCGAGCGCGAGCTCATGAGCACCGCGGGCGATCTTGTCGAAGTCTTCGAGCGCGAGCCCCTCGAGCACGTCCTGTGAATGCCCGAGCTTCGCCCGCATGAATTCGCCGACGACGTCGGGCCTCACGGCCGGCGGCTCCTGTGCCTGGCTCGCAACGATCATGGAGGCCGCAAACAAAACGCCGACGAGGAAAGTAGACCGCTTCATCCGACGAGACCGCTTGCTCCAAGTAGACCGCTTGCTCCAAGTAGACCGCTTGCTCCGCAAGCGGATCTGATCCGCTTGCGGAGCAAGCGGTCTACGCTCGCTGGATTCAGAGATCGAGGTCCTCGTTGTAGCCTTCCTGGACCACCGCATTTTCACTCCTTTCGTGCGCCTGCATATGAGCCGCGAAGCACTCGTAGTCGCGGGCGGCCTGCTGCCAGGCTGTGGCAGAAATATCCCCCGGCGCGAGCATTTCCCGCAACCGCAAGATGAGGGCGTCGAGTTCGGCGAGCAAGGCCGGGTGTTGTTTCATGATCGCCGTGGCGGCTCGGCCGAGCCGTGGCATCCGGGCGATCGCCTCCTCGAGGAATCCCCCCTTCTCTTCCTGGGCGAAATGGCCACGCAGGTGCTCGCGCAACCCGCTGACGCAGGCCACGAGCCGCTCAACGTCATCCCGTGTCGGTGCGGCGGTGCCGCACAACGCGGAGCGGATCGCCGTCATCTGGCAGAAAAGCTCGCGGTGTTCTGCCAAAACGTGCCCGAGGATGATCGGGTCGGAGCGATCGATCGATGCCATGATGAAACCTCGTGCCCGCTAAAGGTATCGTAGAGGGAAGCGAGTGCGGCCAGCGCGAGCCGCCAAGCGATCGCGGGTGAAACGTGGGACGCGGCGCCGGACACGTTGGCAATCAGCCGAAAGGGCGGTGAGGCAGGTGGTTGAATCGACGACGATCCAGACACCGCGTACGTTTCAGGCACAGGCCGTGCTCGTCGGCAACGGCATCGATCTCGCCTCGCTCGGAGCCACGGAGCGCACCGGCGGAGCGCCCCTGCTCGTCGAGCTCATCGGCACGCTCACGGGATCGAGCCTGCGCGAGGGGCTGCCAACGCGGGGCGTGTCGGTGCTCTTCCGCTACGGCGCCGCCGTGTTCTTCGACGCGTCCCCCGCCGGCATCGCCGACTACCTGCGGCAGATCGGCCCACAGATTCGCCAGCCTTTTTTGCAGGGGGAGCGGGAGACGGAGGTGCTCGACATCCGGATCGAGGCCGCCGCGAAGGAATCGATCGAGGGCAACACGCTCGTCCTCGCCGACATTTCGCTCGAGAAGCTGCAGCTCGTCGCCGACATCATGGCCAAGAGCGTGTCGCTCGCCCACCACGAGAAAAACATCGAGAAGCAATTCGAGCGGATCGAGCCCTTCGCCGTGAACCTCGACCACTGGGGCCGCGGGACCAGGGCCGCCCGCGAACTCCTGCAGCATCTCGGCGGGGCGCTATTGGCGGAGCATCGTGTGGTGGCCGGCGCGCGGGTCGACGATTCCCCGGAATTGCTCTGGGATCATCCGGAACTCGAGCGGCTCTGGGCGCGGCTGCGCGACGAATTCGAGATCCGCGAGCGATTTGCGGCGCTTCACGGCAAGCTCGCGCTTATCTCGCGGACGGCGGAGACGGCGCTCGAGCTCTTGCAGAATCGACGCGCTCTCCGCGTGGAGTGGGCGATCGTGGGGCTGATCGTGTTCGAGATCGTGCTCACGTTCGTGGAGTGGGCGCTCGCCGCTGGGTAGCAGAAACAAGGCTGTGAGCTGTATAAAACGGTTCCTCGAAACCCCGGGAATCGATCCATGCCCTGCTGCGCTTTGCTCCGCGCCTGCTTCGTCTTCGCCCTTCTGATCCCCTGCGCCGCCCGCGGACAGCAGGTGGAGGTGGAGGAGTTCACGCTTCCCAACGGCATGCAGTTTCTGCTCGTGCCGCGGAGCGACCAGCCCAATGTGGTCAGCGCCGGCTGGGTGGCGAAGGTGGGGAGCGTGGACGAGCGGCCAGGCATCACCGGCATCAGCCACTTCTTCGAGCACATGATGTTCAAGGGCACCGACACGATCGGCACCCGCGACCCACAGAAAGACGCGAAGTATCGGGCCGAGCAGAAGGCGATTCGCGACGAGATCAACCGGCTGGTCTGGACGAAGCAATACGAGCGGTTCAACCGCGGCGAGATCGACGATCCCTGGAATCCCGCCAACGACACCCAGGAATTGCGGGTGTTGCGCGGCAAGCTCGACGCCCTCATCAAGGCGCAGCAGGGCCGCGGCGAGGGGGGCGCTGGCGTTGCCACGATCGTGAAGGACGAATTCGACCAGGTCTACACGAAGGCCGGCGGCAGCGGCATGAACGCCTTCACGAGCTACGACCTCACCTGCTATTTCATCACCGTCCCCTCCAACAAGCTCGAGCTCTGGGCCTGGATGGAGAGCGACCGGCTCCACGACAGTGTGTTTCGCGAGTTCTACTCGGAGCGCGACGTCGTCCACGAGGAGCGGCGGCTCCGCACCGACAGCACGCCCACGGGCCGCTTCCAGGAGCAGTTCGACGCGATGTTCTGGGCGTCGTGCGGCTATGCCTGGCCGGTGATCGGCTGGCCGAGCGACCTCAATAGCTACACCTACGAGCAGGCGCAGGACTACTGGAACACCTACTACCGCCCCGGCAATCTCGTGGGCGTCGTGGTGGGTGACTTCGATCCGGCGAAGGGGAAGGACTTCATCACGAAGTATTTCTCGCGGCTTGATCCCGGCACGAAGACTCCACCGCCGGTGGTGACGCTCGAGGTGCCGCAGCTGGCCGAGCAGCGAATGAACGCCACGGGGGATTTTCCTCCTGCGATCGAGATCCGCTACCACACGGTGCCGGCCGGCCACGTCGATAGCTACCCGCTCGACATGCTGGCGGAATTGCTCAACGAGCGCACGGGGCGGCTCTACACCGGGCTCGTCGAGGGCCGCGGCATCGCGGGGAGCGCCCGCGCCTCGTCCGACACGCGGAAATACGCCGGCCTCTTCTCGTTCGAGGCGGAGACGCGGGGCGACGCGACTCCCGAGATGCTCGAGCAGGCCTGGTATGAGGAGCTCGCGAAGCTCCAGCAGGCGGAGGTGCCGGATCGGGAGCTTCGCAAGGTGAAAAACCGGGTGGCGGCGGGTAACTACCGCCGGCTCGAAAACAACATGTCGCTCTTGATCCAGCTCGCGTTCGCCGAGGCCGTGCTCGACTGACGGGAGATCAACGACGGCCCCAAGAAGTACGAGGCCGTGACGGCCGCCGACATCCAGCGGGTGGCGAAGAAGTATTTCGATCCCACCAACCGCAGCGTCGCCGTCTACCGCCGCCAGTAATCCGCCGCCCTCCATTTCGGACCCCCTCATCATGAACATGCGTGTCATTGCCATCCTCCTCGCCCTCGGCGTCGTCGGCGTGCTGCTCTTCGCGCCGAAGAAGCGCGATGGCAGTCAGACGGCCTTCACCGGCCCCGCGGCCTCCGCCCCCAAGAAGATGGCCACCGGCCTCCCCGCGCGGCCTGAGCAGATCTCCTTCGCTCCGCTTGAATTCACGCCCCCCGATCGCGAATCGTTTCGCCGCATGCTGCCCGACGGCACGGCCGTCTATCTCGCGCCGTCGCATGAATTCCCGCTCGTCACGGTGTCGGTGACGTTCAAGGGGGGCGCGTCGCTCGATCCCGCCGATGTGCCGGGGCTCGCCTCGATGACGGCCCGGATGCTCCGCGAGGGCGGCACGAAGAAACTGCCGCCGGCCGAGTTCGACGAGACGCTCGACTTTCTCGCGACCGAAGTGGGTGTCAGCGCCACCGAGACGTTCACCACCGCCACGATGAACTGCCTGAAGAGCAATCTCGACGAGAGCCTCGCGCTCTTCGTCGACATGCTCCGCACACCGGCCTTCGATGCGAAGCGGCTCGACACCGGCAAGGCCCGCGTGATCGAGGGGCTCAAACAGCGGAATGACGACGCTGCTTCGATCCTCTCTCGCGAATGGAAGCGGCTCGTCTACGGCCCCGATCACTTCGAAGCGAGCGAGCCCACCGACAAGACGGTGGCGGCGATCACGCCCGACCGCCTCGCGGAGATGCACCGGCGGATCTACCATCCCGGCAACATGATCGTGGCCGTGTCGGGCGACTTCGACGAAAAAGAGATGCTCGAGAAGCTTGCCAACGCATTTTCCGGCTGGGAGCGCGGGGCGGTGGCGCCCGATCCGGTCGCGCCCACGGCCGTGCTCGAGCCGGGCCTCTACCACGTGCCGAAGGAGATCCCGCAGGGGAAGGTGGTGATGGGCATGCGGTCGATCGCCCGCGACGATCCCGACGCGATCCCGCTACTGCTCTTGAACGACATCCTCGGCGCGGGGGGCTTTACGAGCCGCATCATGCAGCAGGTGCGCAGCAACGAGGGGCTCGCCTATTCGGCCCGCTCGACGCTCCAGCCGAAGGTCTATTTCCCCGGCGACTTCCGCGCGGGCTTCGAGAGCAAGAATCCGACGGTGGCCCTCGCGACGAAGATCGTGATCGACCAGATCAAGGGCGTCCGCGACGAACTCGTCACGGAGGAGGAGCTCGAGACGGCGAAGGCGAGCGCCATCGAGACCTTCCCGCGGCAGTTCGAGAGCAAGCCGCAGATGCTCCGTGTCTTCGTGAACGACGAGTGGACGAACCGGCCGCAGGATTTTTGGAAGACCTTCCGCGAAAAGGTGAAGGCGGTCACCCGCGAGGATCTCCGCCGCGTCGCCCAGAAGCACCTCGACCCGGCGCAGCTCGCGATCCTGGTCGTCGGCGACTGGGACGAAATCGCGAAGGGGGATCTCGACAAGCGGGCCACGATGAACGACTTCTTCGGCGGCAAGGTGAAGCAACTCCCGCTCCGCGACCCCCTCACCCTCGAGCCGATCAAGTAGGGTAGGCTTCAGCCTGCCAATGGAGACCGCTTCGTCCCGAAGCGGATCCCGAACCGCTTGCGGAGCAAGCGGTCTACTTTGGAGCAAGCGGTCTACTCATCTCCCATGCACCATCGCCCCCCTCTCACCGCCCTGCTCATCCTCTTCGCCGCCGGCGTCGCGCAGGCGCAGCAGCCGATCCCGCCGCGGAACAGCGGCCCGCAGGCGGCCGCCCACTCGCGCTACCACCAGCACCGCCGCAAGACGGTGCGGGTGATCCGGCGCACGCCCGCGGTGATGCGGGAAGACGCCGCCCGGGTGAAGCGCGGCGACCTCTTCAGCACGTGGTCCAACGAGTATCTGAAGTAGGGTAGGCTTCAGCCTGCCAATGGAGACCGCTTGCTCCGCAAGCGGATCCGGATCCGCTTGCGGAGCAAGCGGTCTACTTTGGAGCAAGCGGTCTACTTTCTACCTGCGGCAGACAGGCGGAGACGCCTGTCGTACGGCGCCCCGCAACTTTCCTTCCGCCGGGCCGTTGAATATTCCTGACGACGAACCCGTCACACCCGTAAAGGAGAATGCGATGACAAAGATCAGGTTCTGGCCCCGCATGCTGGCGGCCGTGGTGGCTCTCGGGCTGACATCCGCGGCGTATGCCGAGCCGCCTCCGGGTGCGCAGGACCGCCGTGGCCCGCCCTCGCCCGAACGGATGGTCGAGCATGCGATGACGTTCGACGCCGACGGCGATGGCAAGCTCGACCGTGCGGAGCTCACGAAGTTTGCCGAGGAGATGCAGGCCATGCGGATGCGTGGCGGCCCTGGAGGGCCGGGCGGTGGCCGCGGAGGGAAGGGGGGCCCAGGCGCGGGCCGCGGTCCCGGCCGCCGTGGCCCCGGCGGTCCCCCGGGAGATGGTGAGCGTTCGCAGCCGCCGGCGGAGTAGGCGCGTGGTTGTTCGCGGCAGAGGAGCCGGCAGGTATCCTCCGCCGCAGCATGACTGACGAAGCGATTCCGCAATCCGAGCCCCTGCCGCCGCGGCCTGCCGAGGCGCATGCGATCGAGGTCGCCCGCGGGCTCTCCGGCGCGCGGATCGTCTGCACGACCGTCGGCCGGGCCCAGGCGGCGCATGCGCTCGCCGCGGAGCGGCCGGCGGCGGTCGTGACGGCCTGGTTCCTCGATCGCTACCGGCACGACCTCGCCGTCGCCGCCTGGGCCGATCGGCCCGCGGGCCTCGCGGCCGAGTGTGTGGCCGACATGCCGCCCGGTCCCTACGACCTCGCCTTGCTGCCGCTCTCGAAGGATGGCGAGGCTGAGCTCTCTCGCGACATCATCCAGTCGGCGCTCTGCCAACTCGCGATCGGCGGGCATCTCGTTACCGCGATCGACAACGCGAAAGACAAGTGGCTCCACGAGCAATTATCCGAGACGGGCGAGACGGTGCGCGTGCGACCGGCGGCGGGGCCGAAGCCGGAGACGGTCGCCTACATCGTGCAGAAGACCCGGGAGCCGCAGAAGATTCGCGACTTCACCTGCGAGTTTGCGTTTCGCGACCGCGACCGCCTGCTGAAGGCCGTCTCGCGGCCGGGCGTCTTCGCCCATCGGCGGATCGATCCCGGGGCGCGGCACCTCCTCAACGCGGTGGACGTCGCCCCGGAACTGCGCGTCGTCGACATCGGCTGCGGATCCGGCTGCGTGGCGATCGGCATCGCCGCCCGCGATCCGAGCGTGCAGGTCCACGCCTTCGACAGCGCGGCCCGCGCGGTCGATTGCACGCGGCGCGGCGCGGCGCTCAACGGCCTGGCCAATATCACCGTCGCGCTCGAAGCGGCGGGGGAGGTTCGGGAGCCGGGCACGTGGGATCTGGCCCTGGCGAATCCGCCCTACTACGCCGACTTTCGGATCGCCGAGCTCTTCGTTGCCTCGGCCCGGCGGGCGCTCGCCCCCGGGGGCACGCTCCTGGTGGTCACGAAGCAGCCGTCGTGGTATCTCGAGCACATGCCGGCGACGTGGAACGACGTCGCGCAGGAATTCGTGAAGAACTACCACATCATCGAGGCCCGAAAGTAGCCGAAGTAGACCGCTTGCTCCGCAAGCGGATCCAGACCCGCTTGCGGAGCAAGCGGTCTACTATTCCGCAAGCGGTCTCCTTTTCCGCAACCTTCCTGCTTCGCTGGGTGCTTTCGGGTGTTTTCTCCTGCCTTCCCTGGCCGGCGGTAAAGCCCTATCCTCTCGCCCCCATGCGATCGCCCCTCAAACCGGTTCTTCGACTCGCCATCTGCGCCGTCCTCTGGGGGGCGGCCGCCTGTGGGCAGGATCGGATCGCGCTTCTGCCGCCGATCGACTTCAACCTCGACCAAGACACGTTCGCCAACGAGCCGATCTCCGACGCCAATCCCGAGTTTGTGGCGCCCAAGCGCAAGGCCGGGCCGCCTTTCGGATCTTCGGCGCCGTTCACGATCGGCGGCTTCTGGGCGCCGGCCGTCGCCGTCGAGGGCCAGCCGGCTGAGCTCGGCATCAATGCGCAGTATGCCCGCGTGTCGGCGCCGCTCGGCATGCCGGCGGAAGGCAAGCCGCTCTGGATCGGGATCGCGAAGTTCGGCCGGCTCGAACTGGCCACCGACGCCATCCTGCCCGACTCCGGCCAGCCGGTGCCCGATCAGCTGTGGCTCGTGGAGACCGGCGTCATGCACATTCGTCCGCTCGAAAGCGGCGGCACGCTCGGCGGGACGTTTCTCTTCGGGTCGGCGAGCGATCGCCCGTATGCGGCCGGCCGCGATCTCACCCTCATGGCGATCGGCTTCTACAACCGTCCGGCCCGCCGCGAGGGCGACGAGTGGAGCTTCAGCATCTTCTATTCGCCGACGTCGCAGCTCCCCTATCCATTGCCCGGCATCGCGTATGTCTGGCGGCCTGACGACACGCTCGAAGCGAAGATCGGCGTGCCGCCGGCCATCGAGTGGCGGCCCACGGAAGACTGGACGATCTCGGCAAACTATTTTCCGCTCGTAAACTTCAACGTCATGGCCCGCCGCCGGCTGGCCGACGGCCTCTTCATGCTGGCCTACTACCGCAGCGACACGGAGATCTACTTCCTCGCCGACCGCATCCGCGACGACGAACGCTTCTATGTGTTTGACCAGCGGGCGGCTGTGGGGCTCGAGCGGCTGCTGGGGCGGGGGTTTTCGCTCGAATTCGCCGGGTCGTACGTGTTCGACCGCCAGCTCTTTCAGGGCACGAACTTCACGTCGGGCCGCACCGATCTGGTGCGGTTCGATCCCGGCCTCGGGCTCTCGCTACAACTGCTCTGGCGGCGGTGAGGGGCGCGTAGACCGCTTGCTCCGCAAGCGGATCGAATAGGGATCCGCTTGCGGAGCAAGCGGTCTACTTTTGCGCAAGCGGTCTCCTTTTGTTACCGGTTCACGTGCACGACCTTCGCGGGCGGAAAGCCGTTGAAGTGGGTGGAGCTCGCGGCGGAGTAGGCGCCGATGTTTTCGCTGTAGAGGTAGTCGCCGATTTCGAGCTCTGGCAGTTGCTCGGCGAGGCTGATCGTGTCGAGGGCGTCGCAGGTGGGGCCGAAGACGGCGCAGATCTGCGGCGCGCCCTTCTTGAAGCTCTTCAGGTGATACGTGCAGTGGTCGAAGATCACGCCCGAATACGTGTGATAGACGCCGTCGTCCACGTAGTAGCAGAGCTTGTCGTTGCGGAAGGCCTTGCCGATGATTTTCGAGACGGCGCTGCCCGCCGAGGCCACGAGAAACCGGCCCGGCTCCGCGAGGATCTCGATCTCCTTCGGAAAAAGCCGGTCGATCTCGTGGTTGATCTTCTTGGCGAGCGCCGAGAATTTCGGCACCGTTTCGTCGTAGGCGGCCGGGAACCCGCCGCCGATGTCGAGTAGCTTCAGGTTGTAGCCGCGAGACTTCGCCTCGTTGAAGATGCCGGCGCAAAGGTGGAGCGCCTGGATGAAGTTTTGCGGGTTCGTGCACTGGCTGCCCACGTGGAAGGAGAGCCCCTCCACGACGAGGTCGTGCTGGTGGGCGTAGTCGATCAGCTCGACGGCCTCGCCGGGCAGCGCGCCAAACTTGCTCGAGAGCTCCACCATCGAGCCGGTGTTGGGCACGCGAAGCCTGAGCGCGAGCCCGGCATGCGGCGCGTGCTTCGCGATCTTCTTCACCTCCTCGTGGTTGTCGTAGGTCACGAGGGGCTTGTAGCGGTCGAGTTCTTGAAGGGTTTCGATCGGCTTGATCGGATTGGCGTAGATGATCTTGTCCCAGATGAAGTCCTGGCGGGCCTTCGCCGGGAGGTCCTTGATGTTTTCATGGACCGTGTGGAATTCCTGCATGCTCGCCACGTCGAAGCTGCCGCCGAGCTCGTAGAAGGTCTGCACGATCGCGGGATCGCTGTTCACCTTCACGGCGTAGTAGATCTGCACGCGGGGAAAGTGCTTGCGGAAGAGCTTGTAATTCTTCCGCAGCTCGTCGTGATCGACGACGAAAAGCGGCGTGCCATGCTTCTTGGCGAGCGAAAGGAGCGTTTTTGAGTTCATAGGTTTTTCTCCACGCGCAGGGCTCCGGGACGGCAGAAGTCTCCTCGCGGTGGGCCGGGGCGGCCCAATGCTCGTCGAGCTTCAGCCGATCCCGTCGCCCGGTCCCGCGTGATAATGACTCAATCCGTTTTCGTGTACCGTAATGGCAGGTGAGGAGGTCGGCAAACGCTCGAGGAGCGTTGGGCGTATCCTCGCCCTTGCGACGAGACTTTTGCCGCCTCCGAGCCGGTGCCACACCGAAAGGGAATGCGCTCTCAGTCAGTCTCCGTCGGTGAGCAGGAAGTTCTTGAATTGCCAGGGATCGGCGGGGTCGATCGCGGGCTGGTTGTAGCCGTGGAAGGCGTTGGAATAGTGCTTGAGCGGCGTCCAGTCGCTTTGGGTCGAGATGAATTTCCCGAGGTAGGGCTTGGCGATGCCGAGCACGTAGTCGTGCGGCAGGTCGTCGGGCAGATTCACGCCCTTGTCGGGATTCTCGATCATCCACATGCAGGCCGCCACCACGGAGATCGCCACCTGCATGGTGGTGGCGTTTTGATGCGGCACGAGCCGCCGTGATTCCTCGATCGAGAGGTCGGTGCCGCACCACCACGAGGTGAGCGGGTGGCCCATGACGAGCGCGCCCAGGATGTCAGACCCGCTGGTGATCTCGTCTGTCATGATCCGGATCCGCGGCTGGAGCTTGTAGTCGTAGCCGCGGAGCTCGTGGAGGCTCGCAATGGCGGCGTCGCACGGGCAATAGGCGTAGTGCACCGTCGGCCGGTAGATCGTCGTGCCGCCCGCATCGTGCACCGAGAGTTTCTCGGTGATGCTGAAAGCCTCGCCGTGGCGGACCACCATGCCCACGATGTTGTAGTGAGGCACCCAGCTGGCCACGAACGTGTTCATCCCCATGCGGGCCAGACAGATCTGGCTCTTGGGTCCGTCGGCGTGTTCGTAGGCGTAGGGCGGGAGCTCCTTCTCGTGCGTGCCCCAGCCCATTTCGGCCGTCGTGGTGCCCTCCTCGCGGAAGCCCTCCACGCTCCAGGTATTTACGAATTCATCCACTTCCTTCGGGCGATTCGAGATCTGCGTGTCGCGCTCGCTGCAGTGGATCACCTTCACGCCGAGTTCGTGGGCCAGGTGGTTGAAGGCCTGGGCCTTGGCGTGCTCGCGGATCCGCTCGGCGGCTGCTCCCGTGAATTTCTTCTCGTCGAGGCAGGTGGCGGCGATGTCGAGCAGGGCGTGCTTGGTGAAGTGGCTGATGAGGCCGGGATTGGCGCCGTGCTCGAGCACGGCCGTGGGGCCGGGCGTCTTCCAGCCGGCGATCATCCGCCGGAGGTTCATGTGCCGCCAGTAGAGCGTGAGGTGGGTCGGGTGGGCGCCCTTCGAGTGCTCGTAGGGATCCCAGAGCTCCACCGACGTATTGAGGTAGAGTACGCCGTGGTCGTGGCACCACTGCACGATCTCGCAGCAGTCGATGTTCCAGGCGAGGTCGATCAAGAGGTCGCCGGCGGAGACGTGCTTGCCGAGCAGGGAGCCCAAGTTGTCGGGCGTGACCTTGTCGCGGACGAACGTGACGCCGCGGTCGATCCAGGGCTTGAGCACGTGGTCGTTCGGCTCGAAGTCGAGGATCGTGATGTTCTTGGGCGAGACCTTGATGTGGTCGAGGAGGATCGGGAGCGTGCAGCGGGCGACGGCGCCGAAGCCGACGAAGAGAATGCGCTTGTTGAACGACACCATCGTGGGGTTTGAGTCCTCGAGTCCTTCGGGAAAAACCGGGCCAGAGAGTATATCTATTTCACGCGGACGCGGACGGGCGCGCCGTCGGCGACCTGGTCGGCCGGGTATTCGATCACCTGCTCGCCGCCGGAGAGGCCGGCGAGGACCTCGGCAAAGCGGTCGCCGCGGCGGCCGCTCGTCACCGCCACCAGCCGCGCCCGGCCCGCCTCCACGACAAACACCGCCTCGCCATTTTCGCGGCGAAACAGGGCCGAGAGGGGCACGAGCACGGCGTCCTGCACCTCGTCGACGGTGATCCTTGCCTCGACGCGGAAGTCGTCGCCGAGCGTCGGCCGCTCCCCGGGGGGCGAGTCGAAATCGAGGATGACGTTCACCCGCTGCTCCTCGACGCCGAGGGGAGACACTTTCATAAACCCACGCGGCTCGACCGTCCGCACGTGGGCCGCGAGCGGCGTCGGGCCGCCCCAGGCCGTGATCTCGGCGCGGTCGCCCGGCTTCACCGTCACGGCGTCTTCCGAGACGAGGTCGATCACGATCTCGAGTTCCGTCGGGTCGCCCACCTCCACGAGCGCCGCCCCCGCCGCGATGACGGCACTGCTCTCCTGGAAGATCCGCAGGAGCCGTCCATCCACCGGCGACCGTAGATCCATTCGCCAGTCGGCGGTGTCGTCGGCCTTCGTGCCGGCGCGGACGGGCTTCGTGCGCAGAAGCGCCGCCTCCGCCATCGCAAGCTCGTATTGAGTGATCAACACCTGGTATTCGGCCGCCTTCACCTCCTCGACCGCCGTCCTCCAGGCCCGCTCCGCCTTGTCGAGTTCTTCGTGCGAGACAGCCTTCGCGGGAAAAAGCTCGCGGTCCCGGTCGAGGTCGGCCTGCGTGTATTCCAGCTGCACTTTCGCGCGGGCGAGCTCCGGATCGGCCCGCTTCCGGGCAGCCCGCGCCGCCTCCACGCGGGCCTCCGCCTCGGCGAGCGCGCGGGGATCGAGCAGCGAGGGGTCGGTCGGCTCGATCGTGACGAGCAGCGTCGTGCCGGCTGCCACGGGGTCGCCGGCGTCGAGTTCGATTCGGCTCGTGCGGCCGGCCAATGGCGCCGACACCACATACCGCTCCTTGATCCGCGTCACGCCGTCGTCGCCCACCGTCACGGCCAGCCCGCCGCGGGTGATCTCGCGCACGTCCACCGTCACCGGCTCGGGCTGAAACCCCCAGACGATCGCCCCCGCCACGGCGGCGAGCACCGCGATCGCAAGCAGCCGCGCCGGGATGTGTGAGGCGGTCATCAGTGTTTGGCCCATCAATCTTTGGCCTTGAGAACGGCCACCAATTCGATCCGGTCGAGCGAACGCCGCACGACGAGCGCGGCGGCGAGGGCCGCGGCGAAAATCGTCGCGGCGGCGATCGCATAGGTGCGGCGGTGCACGACCACCGGGATGCGAAACAATTCCGTGTCGTAGCCCCAGGAGGTGACGATCACGAATCCGAGGCCCATCAAAAGCCCAAGCGGCACCGCCGCGAGCGTGAGCAGCGTCTGCTCGCCGAGCATGATCGCCGACACTTCCGCCCGGGTGAATCCGAGCACCCGCAGGCTGGCGAGATCCCGCGCGCGTTCGGCCACGCTCTGCCGCGCCGTCGTCGCCACCACCCCGCAGGCGATCACCGCGGCGAAGAGCGTGTTCACCGACCGCATGCGGAGGAGCGTGCGGGCGATCGTGTCGCGAAACGTTCGCAGCTGCACGTCGCGGGCGACGAAGCCCGCCACGCGGGGCGTGTCGGCGAGCCGTCGGTCGAGGTCGGCGGCCTGCGCCTGATCCACGGCGAGGAACGCGCCCGATACCGTGTCGCCTTCGCAAAGCAGCCGGCGGAGTGTGTCGAGATGGAGGTAGGCCGAGGTGCCCACCATGTCGTCGATCGTGCCGGCGATCCGGAGCCGCGACTTCGGCCGCCGCATCTCGAGCACGTCCACCTCGATCTCGTCGCCAGGCTTCGCGCCGAGCAATTCGGCCAGCTTGGCGCTCACCACGAGCCCGTCGCGCCGCGGCGGATGCACCTGGCCGCGGCGGTCGATGATGCGGAAGAGCGAGCCCGGCTCGGTGAGGCCGAGGATCTCCTGGCGCCGCTGGCGGTGGCCGAATGTGAGCGTGGCCGACACCACCCGAAACGGCTCGACGTCCGCCACCCCCGGCAGCCGTGCGAATTCGCGAAGGGCCCGCGAGGCGGCCGGCTCGACGAGCGTCACCGAGCGGCCGAACCGTTGCACCTGCGTGAACTGGAAGTCGCCGAGATCGCGGACGGCATCCCCCACAAACATGCCGAGCACCATCACCGCCGCCCCCATCGCGATGCCGAGGATCGAGAGCGCTGTTGCCATGGGCCGTCGCTCCATGTGCCGGATGACCATCCGCAACGTGAGCGGCACGAGCGCCGCCAGCCCGAGCCGTTCGAAGATCGCCGGGCGGTAGCGGCCCGGCGGCTCTGGCTGCATCGCCGCGGCCGGCTTCACCGCCATCGCGCGGCCGACCGCCTGCACGATGCCCACGAGCGCCGCGGCGGCAGCGATCGCCACCGAGACGGCCACGACACCCCGGTCGAGCTCGAACTGCAGGATCGGAAACCGGAAAAAACCGGAGTACATCGCCGTCAGCTGCCGGCCGAGCACCCAGCCGCCGGCCACGCCGAGCGCCGCGCCTGTGGCGACGACCGCGGCGGCGAGTTTCAGAAAATGCCCGCCGATCTCGCGGGGCGTGTAGCCGAAGGCGGCCAGCGTGGCGATCTGCTCCCGCTGCGTGCCAACGAGCCGCGAGAGCACGAGATGCATGAGGATCGCCGTGACGGCGAGGAAGACGATCGGGGCCACGAGCCCCATGTTGCGCAGTTCGCGGAGCTCGTTGGTGAGGTAGCGGTGCGACGGCTGAAACTCGCGGCCGAAGGCGGAGAGGCTGCCGTAGCGGTCGAGCTCGCGGTCGAGCGCGCGGCAGGCATCCTCCAGCCGCGCCCCAGGTGCGAGCGTGGCGATGACGTCGTTGAAGGCGTCTTCCATGTCGAAGGCGGCGGCGAGCGCCCGGCGGTCGATCCAGACGATGCCAAACGAGCGGTCGTCGGGAAAGAGATCGCCGGTGCGGATCGTGTAGACGTATTCCGGCGACGTGGCGATGCCCACGAGGTCGAGCCGCGTGCGCCGGCCGTTCAGGATCGCGTGGAGCGAATCGCCCGGTTCAAGCCGATGGGCGAGCGCGAAGCCCTCGCTCACGACCGCCTCGGAGCGGCGGGCCGGATCGGGAAACCGTCCCTTCACGATATGCAGCTGATGGAGGCCATCCGGCCCGCGGTCGGGCAGCGAGATGAATCGACCGATCGTGGGCACCGGTGCGGACTGGTTTGCGCGGTCGGAATGGGTGTCGGGTAGGTCGAGTGTCACATCCTCCACCACGCGGGTGTCGAGCCGGCCGATGCCCGGCAGCGCGGCGAGCCGGCGGCCGACCACGTCGGGAGCCCGCTTCACATGCACGAAGACGTCGGCAAACCGCGCGTCGGCGTAATAGGCGGCCTGCGTCAGCGCGAGCGAGCGGAGCATGCTCCAGGCCATCACCACCATCGCCACGCCGCAGGCCATCACGACCGCGACGGCCGCGAGCTGGAGCCACAGCCGCCTGAGGTCGCGCCAGAGCTTGATATCGAGGGCGGTCATGGGGCATTCACCAGCGGAGCCTGCTCGGCGGCGTTTTCACGGGGTTTCGCTCTTCGCCGCTGATCCGGCCGTCGCTGATGAAGAGCACGCGGTCGGCCATGGCGGCGATGCCGGCGTTGTGGGTGATGAGCACGGTAGTGGCGCCGAGTTCGGCGCTCACGCGGGCGATCGCCTCGAGCACGATCACGCCCGTCTTGGCGTCGAGCGCCCCTGTCGGCTCGTCGCAGAGGAGCACCTCCGGCCGTTTCACGATCGCGCGGGCCACCGCCACCCGCTGCTGTTCGCCCCCGGAGAGCTGCGAGGGAAAGTGGCTGGCCCGGTCTGTGAGTCCCACGAGCGAGAGCGCCTCGGCCGGCGGCATCGGCGCCCGGGCGATGTCGGCCACCACCGCCACGTTCTCCAGCGCCGTGAGCCCCGGCAGCAGGTTGTAAAATTGGAACACGAAGCCCACGTGGTCGCGCCGGTAGGCGGTACGGAGGGCGTCGCTGGCGGCGGAAAGATCGTGGTCGCGAAATCGCACGCTCCCGGCAGTGGGCACGTCGAGCCCGCCGAGGATGTTGAGGAGCGTCGATTTGCCGCTGCCGGAGGGGCCGAGCAACACGACGAATTCCCCAGCCGCAAGGTCGAGATCAACGCCCTCGAGCGCGGCCACGTCGACCTCCCCCATTCGATAGGTCTTCGTGACGCCACGTGCGGAAATGGTGGGCGCGGCCATGGCGAGTGGGTATCTGAGGAGGGGGAAGCGGCAGATTCTAGGTGGGCTTCGAGGTGCTGGTTCTTTGTGGGGGGTAGACCAAACGGGACGATTGTTGGACAACGGTTAGTGGAAAAAATATTTCCTTCCCAGATCGATCCCCCCTGACTCCAGCCGGTGCTTCCCGCCCCGAATTGCCATGCCCGCCCCCGTGAAAATTGCGATTGCCTGCCCGATGGAATTAATCCGTGCGGGTATCCGTGAAATGGTCGCCAACACCGGCATCCAAGTGATTGCCGAGGCTGGTAACGCCGCCCAGTTGCGAGCGCTCCTCAAGCAGAAGAAGCCCCAGGTTCTCCTGATCGACGGGGCGTTGCCGGGCTGCGTGCGGCAGGACAGTTTCGAATTGGTGATGGAGCTGAAGGACCGGCTGGCCGGCATCAGCCTGATTGTTCTGACGACCGTGGATAACCCGACCTACACCGCCCGCGCCCGTGCAGTTGGGGCCTCAAACTGCCTTTCCATGAGCGTTGCCCGCGAGGAACTTGTCACGTCGATCCGCAATGCAGCCCAGAAGAAGCCGGCCACCGGCGCCGGGGCGTTCGTCGCCATCTCCGGAGCTCTGTCCACGCGGGCTGCGGCCACGTCGGAGAAGAACCTCACGCCTCGGGAGCAGCAGGTGCTCTCGCATCTGGCGTATGGTCTCTCCAACGAAGAGATTGCCAACTCGCTCGAGATCAGCGTCGAGACGGTAAAGGAGCACGTGCAGAAGATTCTGCGGAAGCTGGCGGTCAAAGACCGCACGCAGGCAGCCGTCTGGGCCGTTCGCCAGAAGCTCGCGTAAAGTAGACCGCTTGCTCCGCAAGCGGATCGGGAACCGCTTGTGGAACAAGCGGTCTACTTTGACAGGCTAAAGCCTATCCTACTCGGGCTCGCGAGAGCATTTCCTGACGCGCCGTCACGATGATCGAGACGAGCACGTCTTTCACCTCCCGCTCGCTCCCGTAGGCATCGCGAATCGCCTCCAGCCGATGGCGTGCGGCCTGCACGATGGCGGCCGGCTCCCGCACCGATGGTGCGAGGCCAAGCCAGGCGTGCGGGCAAGAAAGCGGGTCGGGAAGGGGTGAGAAAAAGAGCGAATCGGCTGCGATGGCGATCATGGTAGGAAGGCCCAAGAGATCCAAACGCGGACGGCCACGGCGGCCATCCCCTGCATGGAATGGCGAGAGAAGGGTCGCCGAGGGGCAACCGCGCGGAACAATTTTCGTCACCCCCCCGGTCGTTGGGTTTCAATCAAGTCGGGGCGGAGAGATTCGAACTCTCGACCTCCTGGTCCCAAACCAGGCGCGCTACCAACTGCGCTACGCCCCGAGGAAGAAGGAGTGTAACACAGGAATGGGGCTTGTAGACCGCAAAGTAGACCGCTTGCTCCGCAAGCGGATCCAGATCCGCTTGCGGAGCAAGCGGTCTACTTTAAGAAGCGGTGTCGGTTCCGCACCGTTATTCGGTGATGTGGTCGAGGAGCCGCTGGAATTCGTCGAGGCTGCCGAAGGGGATCACGATTCGCCCGGCACCCTTGCCGTTGGCGTGCACCACCACCTTCGTGCCGAGCGCCCGCCGCAGCTGGTTTTCCACCGCCACGATCTGGCTGGCCCGCCGCGTGGCCGGGCGGCCCGGCTTCCGCTTCGCGGCGGTGGCGGTCGTCGTAACGCCGCCGGTCTCGACGACCTCGCCGTCGCGCTCCTCGCTGAGCGGCGCCGGGGCCAAGTCGTCGCCGACCTCGTCGGCCCGCAGGATCTCCTGCACCTCCCCCTCGATCGCGCGGACGGAAAGCCCCTCCGTCACGATCCGCTTGGCGAGTCGCGTCTGCTCCTCCTCGTCGCCGAGCGGCAGGAGCGCGCGGGCGTGGCCCATCGAGATGGCGCCCGAGCGCAGTTGCTGCTGCACGGCCGCGGGCAGTTCGAGCAGGCGGATCAAATTCGCCACCGACGAGCGGTCGATCGAGAGCCGCTTGGCGAGCTCCTCCTGTGTGCAGTTCCAGGTGGCGAGATACTGCTTGAAGCTCGCCGCCTTTTCCAACGCGTCGAGATCGCGGCGCTGGAGGTTTTCGACGATCGCGATTTCCGACATCTGGCGGTCGTCCACGTCGAGCACGCGGACGAGCACCTTCTCCCAGCCGAGCCGGTTGGCCGCGGCGAGCCGACGCTGGCCGGCGATGAGCTGGTAGCGGTCGCCCTTCGCGCGCACCACGATCGGCTGCACGAGCCCGTGCTCGCGGAGGCTGTCGGCGAGCTCGGCGAGGTCGGCATCGCCGAGCACGCTCCGCGGCTGCCAGGGATTCGGGTCGATGAGCGCGGCGGCGATCTCGCTCGAGGGGAGCGACGCGGCGGCCTGCTCGATCTCGTCGGGCGCGTGGAGGATCAGTTTCGCGGCGCCGGCGCCGAGGCCGTGAGTGGCCGGCGCGGCAGGGCGGCTGGCGAGGGCGGCGTTGCCGTGGGCCGCGGGGGCCGCCTGGTCCAGGCCGGCGCGTCCCAAGAGGGCCTCGAGTCCACGGCCAAGGCGTCGTTCCTTATTCACAGTCGCGTACCTCCATGCATAGTTCCGTATAGGCCCGCGCTCCTCGTGAGCGCGGCGCGTAGTCGAGCACACTCTGCGCGTGGCTGGGCGCCTCCGAGACGGCCACGTCGCGCGGGATCACCGTCTCGAAGACGATCTCCCCGAAGAAATCCCTCACCTCGGCCTCCACCTCGCTCGTCAGCTCGAGCGAGGCGTCGTGCATCGTGAGCACGATCCCGCTGAACCGCAGCCGGCCGGGCCGTTCCTCCATCACGTCGCGGATCACCTCGATCATCTGGGTGAGGCCCTCGAGCGCGAAGTATTCACATTGAATGGGCATGAGCACTTCCGTGCTGCCAGCGAGCGCGGTGCGGGTGAGTTCGCCCACGCTCGGCGGGCAGTCGATCAGGCAATAGTCCCAGGCATTGAGCCCGCGGGCGAGATGACTTTCGAGCACGGCCGACCCGCTCCTCGCCTGGGCGGTGATCCGCTCAACGTCGCGCACGCTGCGGCTTCCGGGCAGGATGGAGAGATTGGCGATCGCCGTCTCCACGATCGATTCGGAGAGGGGTGATTCCGAGACGAGCGGGTGGGTGGCGGCCGGCGTCACGCCGAAGCCGGTGGTGGCGTTGCACTGCGGAACGAGATCGACGAGCAAAGTGCGCAGGCCCCCCTTGGCGAGCCCCGCTGCGAGGTTTGCCGAGGTGGTCGTCTTGCCGACGCCCCCCTTTTGATTGGCCACACAGAGAATCCGACCCACGCGCAGAATCCTTCCGAGCGTTTTCGTGCGCACAACGCGTGCTCTCGGAATATCGGCAACAACCGGCCCGGCATGAGCCCGGTTTCACGTGAAAACTCCCGCTTTGCGCAGACGGTGCGTCTTGCCCGGTTTGTAGACCGCTTGCTCCGCAAGCGGATCCCGATCCGCTTGCGGAGCAAGCGGTCTACTT
>Ga0172376_10003262_pt1 | contig 19329 bp, 17 predicted proteins | sample Lak35m_FD_121114 | JGI IMG/M metagenome (GOLD analysis project Ga0172376, IMG submission 121114) | Freshwater microbial communities from Kabuno Bay, South-Kivu, Congo - kab_092012_35m | ecosystem: Environmental > Aquatic > Freshwater > Lake | place: Democratic Republic of the Congo: South-Kivu... | reverse complement strand
TTCCGCAAGTTGATTGCTTCGTTGTTCCGACGATTTATTGACCTGCCGGTGCTACAATAATCGGTTTCGGGATTACAAAACTATTGTTATATTCCAGTTCGTTTTTTTAACACCAATTGATTGTACCATGCCAAAAGTCTGTCTACTGACCGGTAAAAAACCTATATATGGTAACACGGTTTCCCACGCGAACAACCATGTCCGCACCCGTTTTGAGCCGAACCTCCATACAAAAAAGGTATGGATCGAAGAGGAAAAGCGCTTTGTAAAGGTCAAGCTTTCAGCCAAAGCCATGAGAATTATTGCTAAAACCGGTACGGCCGAGCTCGCCAAACTGGTATAATTAAGCTCCGACCCTTAAAGGATAAGGCTTACAAAAAATTTCAATGTCTCATAAAGGCTCAATCTGCAAAGATTGAGCCTTTTTTTTGTCGATGCAAAAAAAACTGATCATATACACCGACGGAGCATGCAGCGGAAATCCCGGGCCCGGTGGCTGGGGTGCGCTGCTGATGTACGGCCCTTCAACCCGCGAACTATCAGGATACTCTCCGGCGACAACCAATAACCGCATGGAGCTTACTGCGGCAATAGAAGCGCTCGAAGCACTCAAGGAGCCCTGCAAGGTTGATCTCTACAGCGACTCAAGCTATCTCGTCAACGCCATCAATGAGGGGTGGCTGAAACGATGGGTTGTCAATAACTGGAAGACTGCTGCAAAAAAAAATGTCGAGAATCCGGATCTGTGGCAAAAAATCCTGAAGTTGATTAGATTGCATGAGGTTACCTTTCACAAGGTGAAGGGCCACAGCGACAATCCCTACAACAATCGCTGCGACGTGTTGGCACGGGAAGCCATAAAAAAACATCCATAACCAGTTGCTGTATGCCGAGCAAAACCGGACCTGACACAAGAGAGAAAAAACGCTCCTTTAAAAAGGGGGCGGGGCTCCTCCTGTTGATCAGCACATTCAGCATGATCTGCTTTCTTGCCATAGTAGTCTGGATCAACTGGCCGAAAACAAGAGTGCAGCCGGAACCGTTAAACCCGGAGATCAAGGGTCTGGTTGACAGGATTCCCGGAAAATCCGATGCCCTTATCTACATTGGACTGAAAGATATCCGCCAGAGCCGTATCTGGAAGGAGATCATTCCGGATTCGCTGAAAAAGGCGCCGCTCTTCCAGCCAAAAGGAAGGGTCGATGCAATCATAAAAGCTTCAGGGATCAACCCCACTGAGGATATAGACACCCTCCTGATCAGTTTCAGGCGAAGAGGGTACAAAGAGCAGCACTTTCTGGGCGTTGTCTGGGGCCCATTTTCAAAAAAGCTTCCCGAATCATTTCTCAAATCAAACAGCACTCTCTCTGAAAAAATAGGGAGCCGGCAGTGTTATGCTCTCGACAGTACACTCTGGATCTGTCAGCTTGATCCGAAACGTATAGCTTTTGCCAACAGCAGGAATATGCTTCAGGAGTTCCTCGTCCCATCCGGAAGCTTTTACCAGAGGGACTCACTCACAACAACCCTGATCGACAAGGCTGTATACAAATCACATCTCTGGTTTGCGCTGCCTTCCGCATCATGGACCACAGGCGCACTGCAAAGCCTCACGTCGGCTAACCGGGACATGAAAACCCTCGGAAACCTGAACCGTATCCGGAGTATGGCTCTCTCCCTGAAACTCAGTGACGGAATTGAAGCTGAGAGCGAATGGGTCTATACAACCAGACGGGCTGCCTATTTCTCCTCAACCTTTCTCTGGGGGGCAATCAAGCTTTCGGAGCTCGCCGGTACAAGAACATCCGACCAGGCGAAAAAACTGCTTGAAAAGCTTGATATTCAGCAGAACTATGAATCAGTGATTATTCATACGAAGCTTCCCATAGAACTCTTCCAGCAGGCCAAAGAGAAAAAGTAAAAGCCCGGTTACCTCTCCAGAGCGTCCGGGCTGCCAGGAGAGGAGAGCGGATCCCGCAGAAAACAGAGCACTCTGCCTTTCCAGAGCACCTGCAACCCTCTGCCGGCCATCACCACTTTTCCCGGTCGTGAGTTCAGTAGATCAACCAGCTTCTGCAGTGCCTGCGCGTCAACCGGTGCATCCATTTCGCGCAGAGCTCTTTTGAAAATCTCTTTCTGTTCGAAAACCGTCAGCTTCCTGAGCGCACCGACTTCAAGCCTGCCCTCAACAAGTGAAAGTCCGGGCTCGCATTCAGCAAGGTTTTCAAAATAGAGTTCAAGAAACTCTTCAAGCTCCCCTGCCTGTTCCGACACTCTCTGGAGCGATGGCATCAGTTTATGGGCAAACCGCTCCTCGATCAGCGGAATGACACGGTTCCTGATAAAATTCCGGTCGTAGTCATCGGAACTGTTACTGCTGTCAATCCGGCTCGCAATGCCCTTCTCCTTCAGGTAGCCTTTGATTTCAGCCTTATGGAGCAGCAGCATCGGCCGGATGATCCGGTCATTTCGGGCCCTGATCCCCTTGAGAGCGGGAAGAGAAGCTCCCCTGAAGAGGTTAAAAAGAATAGTCTCGGCATTATCACTGACATGATGAGCGGTGGCAACCTTCGAGAACCCCTGCTCCTCAAGCACCTTGTCAAAAAAACCGTAACGGAGAATGCGGGCGGTTTCTTCAAGAGACTTTTTCAGCTGCGTGGCATGAAGCCGGGTATCAAATCGCTCCACAAAGCACTCCATACCGAGCCTGAGAGCCGCCTCACGCACGAAATCCTCATCACCGTCACTCTCTCTGCCGCGGAGCAGGAAGTTGCAGTGAGCTACAGCAAGCTGAAGATGCAGCACAGGACGCAGTGCCGTGAAGAGGGAGAGCATGGCCATTGAATCCGGCCCTCCGGAGAGAGCAACAAGAATCCTTTCACCCTTGTCAACCAGCCTTCTTGCCTTTATCTGACTGAGAAACTTTTTCTCTAAAGCATTCACTTTTCCCCGCTCATTATCGTTTTTCCCGCAAGAAGCAACCCGTACTTCGTTTTCACGACAACGGGATGTGAGTGCGCCTGATCAGGCTCGCTAACCATTACAACGAACAATAGTTGCAAAACAAACCGAAAATCTTTACCCTGTTTTTTCAGGTACAAGATAAATAATTATCATGTTTGGTACGCTTACCATCACTAACCGCCTCTCGACAATAACCTATGTTTACTCCCTACGGCTACAGCACCATGATAAAAGCTTTACTGATCTGTATGCTCTGCAGCGGTGCCGCCCTGTTTTTTCCACCGGGAGTCAAAATCACACTGCTCATTGCCACAACCTCCTTCAGCCTCTTTACCCTCTACTTTTTCCGAGACCCTGAACGAAAAGCCCCGAATGAACAGCGCATAATCCTCGCACCGGCAGACGGCAGAATCCTTCTTGTTCAGAAGCAGAAAGGGAGTACGCTGGTCAGCATATTCATGTCACCCTTTAATGTCCATGTCAACCGGATCCCCATCAGCGGCAGAGTGACAAAAGTAAACTACAAACCCGGTCACTTCCTTATGGCATTTGACAACCGGAGCATGGAGAGCAATGAAAAAATGGAGATCGGTATTGACAATGGTGAGATCAGTGTACTCTTCAGCCAGATATCAGGATTTCTTGCCCGAAGAATTGTCTGTCCGCTTCAAAGAGATGAGCAGGTTACCATAGGCAACCGGTTCGGCATGATAAAGTTCGGCTCAAGAGTGGATATCACCCTTCCTCCCGGGGCAGCCGTTGAGGTTCAGGTTGGCCAGAAATCCGTCGCAGGCCGGACCATCCTGGCGAGATACTGAAAAATGTTGGTTTCGGAATGCTTATTCCTTATATAATTATCATTGAGTAGCATTATATCATTTTATCATCTCCGGAGGAGTTGCGATGTTTGGATTAGGTGGACAGGAGCTCATTCTTATTCTGCTGATCATTCTGCTGTTGTTCGGTGCAAAAAAACTTCCCGAGCTGGCAAAAGGTCTGGGCAAGGGAATGAGAGAGTTCAAGAAGGCCCAGAATGATATCGAGGAGGAGTTCAACAAAGCTGCCGATGAAGCCCCGAAAAAGGATAAATCGACAACCGTTTGACTCGCTGCCAGCCATAACCCTCTTATCAAAAAGCCCTTGTCAGGGCTTTTTGAGCATCCACAAGAGCCTTCACTCCCCTGATCTGACAAAAAACGGCATGGCAAGAGCGCTGCTGTAAAATGGACAGGATAGTACCTTTTTCTTTTTTTAGCGTTATCTTTGCAGTTGACTGCACACATCAAGAAACGCCAGCCATGCTATTCAGCCTTTATATTAAAAATTTCGCCCTGATCCAGGAGCTGGCGGTCGAGTTCATACCGGGACTGACCATCATCACCGGTGAAACAGGAGCTGGCAAATCCATTCTCATGGGAGCCCTGAACATCGTTCTTGGTGAACGGGCCAGCAGTGACCTTGTCCGCTCGGGCGCTAACAAAGCTGTTATAGAAGCGGTTCTGAAAGAGGCAGGAAGTGAGAAAATTGACACCCTTCTGCATGACGCCGAGATCGAACCGGCCGGGGAGCTTATTCTCCGCAGGGAGCTCTCTTCAACCGGTCAATCGCGCTGCTTCATCAATGATACACCCTGCACTGCAGGGCTGCTCAAGCAGATCGGGGAGCTGCTGATCGATCTGCACGGCCAGCATGAACACCAGCTTCTTTTGCGCGCCGATACCCACGAAACGCTTCTTGATGACTTTGCAGGGAGCCTGCCGGAGGTGACCGCCTACAGAACAACCCGCACACGGCTCCGGAATTTCCAGCTTGAGATAGCTCGACTCAATAAAGAGGTGTCAGAAATTCGTGATAAAAAGGAGCTGCTTGACTTCCAGCTCAACGAGCTTAATATGCTCGGCCTTAAACGGGGTGAAGAAGAGTCTGCCGAAACTGAAATCACGCTTCTGGAAAACGCAGAAACCCTCTTTACCCTCAGCACAGCACTCAGTGACCTGCTCTATGAGTGCGAGCATTCGGCATACTCCGTCCTGAGCACGGCGATCCATACCCTTGAGAAGCTTGCTGATATTGACAAACAGTTTGCTGTTCATCTTGAGGAGACCCGGACGGCAAAAAGCATTGTTGACGAACTTGCCCGGTTCAGCCGCAGCTACTCTGCTGCTATTGATTTCAACCCCTCGCGACTGGAGGAACTTCGTGAACGCCAGCTCCAGCTCCAGCGTATCAGCAAAAAATATGGTCGAACGCTGCCGGAGCTTATTGAACTGAGGGATGAACTTGACTCAAGAATAGCTCTTGAAAACAATCTTGAAGAGGAGATCTCGCGAATCGAGAGTGAGATCGCGCAGCAAAAAGAGAGACTCTCCGCTGATGCAGAGCGTCTCTCCCTCAAACGGCAGAAGGAGGCCTGCCGCCTTGAAAGCATCATTCAGGGAGAACTCGCAGATCTCGGCATACCGAATGCCACCTTCATCGTGAGCATGGTGCATGAGGAGCAGGAGAATGGCGAGATTGCACTTGAAGGGAAAACATATGCCGCACTGCCGAACGGTTATGACCGGATAGAGTTCCTGATCTCTACCAATCCGGGTGAAAAACCAAGACCGCTCGTCAAGGTGGCATCCGGTGGCGAGATCTCAAGAATCATGCTCGCCCTTAAAAGTGCGCTCGCAGCATCCGCTGATCTGCCGATTCTTGTTTTTGATGAAATTGATACCGGTATCAGCGGTCGTATTGCCGATGCCGTCGGAAAAAGCCTGAAAACCCTCTCCCGGCTTCACCAGATTATTGCCATCACCCACCTCCCGCAGATAGCCGCTATGGCCGATCTGCACCTCTCTGTAGAGAAATCTGTGCTGGGAGAGAGAACCGTAACCGAGGTAACCGTTCTCGACCGGGAGAGCCGTCTTCAGGCCATTGCCGCACTCATCAGCGGAAACCGGATTTCAGCATCCTCACTCACTCTTGCCGCCGAGCTGGTTGCCGGCGCGGAATCAGCGCTTCGTCCCTGAAGTGCTCCTGCACATCCATTACATGATTTGGTCGAAAAAACAGTTACCATCATGCATCATCCTGCATTGACCGTAGTTCTGGTCACCGGTGCATCAGGATAGAAAAAGGGATTCATGCTCCACCGCCATCACGCTATCTGCCCTACCGCTTTGTCTATCTGCTTGCAGGAGCAATGGAGTCACTCTACCGGATGATCAAACATGCAAAACGGCCCCTCCTTACCCGTCAGGCAGTTGTGTTGCTTGCCTCCCGAGCAGTTATTGATGCATCAAAAGCCCGCAGGATGCTTGGCTGGTCGCCACAGATCGCTCCGGACGAAGGGATCAGAAGGACACTCAACTGGCTGATAACGGTTGACCCCGCCGAATGGAAACAGAAGTAGCCGCTCCGGAAGCTCTGCGCTGCATGAGGGCAAAAAAGAGAGCGTATCAAGAGTACCGGATACTGAAAATATTTCTGAAAGAGCAAATTTGGTTTCTTTATTTATCTTCTATCTTTTGAAGAGTGAATCCAGGGAAAAACCGGAAACTGATGTTCCCGGAAAACCTGTTAAAACAGAGGGCGTTTTCAGGCAGTTCGTTTTCAGCTCTACTCTTTTAGATTATAGTATCAGCACAATATAACCATTAGTACTAACAAGAGGATTTTAACTAGTATGTCAACACGATACCTTTCAGGATCTGCCGTTGCGCTGGTCACTCCATTCCGGCACGACCGATCCGTCGATACCGATGCGTTAAGGCGGCTTGTGCAGTTTCATATTGCGGCGGGAACCGATATTATCATACCCTGCGGAACAACCGGTGAGTCACCGACACTCTCCGGAGCAGAGCAGTTTGCCATCATCCGCACGGTAAAGGAAGAGGCTGAGGGAAAGATCATTGTGGCGGCCGGTGCAGGCACCAACTCAACCGAGCACGCGGTCGAACTTGCACAACACGCTGAAAAGGCCGGTGCTGAAGCAATTCTATCCGTTGCACCCTACTACAACAAACCTTCGCAGGAGGGTATCTACCAGCACTACCGCCATATAGCGCAAGCTGTCTCTGTGCCGGTCATTATCTACAATGTTCCCGGAAGAACCGGATGCAATGTAGCTGCGTCAACCATACTCAGACTTGCGCGCGAGTTCGGAAACATCACCGCTGTCAAGGAGGCATCGGAAAATATCGGACAGATCATGGAGCTTATAGAGGAGCGCCCGGAAAACCTGTCGGTTCTCACGGGAGAGGACTCCATGATACTCCCCTTTATTGCCATGGGAGGGGACGGAGTGATTTCCGTAGCGGCAAACCAGGTGCCGTTACAGGTCAAAAGTCTGGTCAATGCGGTCAAGTCGGGGAATCTTGATGAGGCCCGAACGCTGAACAGTACCTACAGAAAGCTGTTTAAACTGAACTTTGTTGAGAGCAACCCGGTACCGGTAAAATATGCTCTCGCACGGATGGGAATGATTGAGGAGATCTACCGGCTGCCGCTTGTACCCATGAGCGCAGAGAACAAGGTAATCATGGATGCCGAACTCGCCTCTCTCGGCCTCATTTAGCGCTCTATTCAAATCAAAAGGGCTGCATGATGATCATGCAGCCCTTTTGATTTATAACTCCCTTCTTCCAGTTTACGCAACAAAAGCCTCAAGGCTCTCCACAAACCGGTCAAGCTCCTCTTTGGTCCGCTTTTCGGTGACAGCTATCAACAAACCTGTTTCATGGTGCGCTGCAAGGTCATAACCGGCAAACACCCTCTTTTCAAGCATAGCGCTGATGATGTCTGCTGCCGGAACCGGGGTTTCAACAACAAACTCCTTGAAAAACGGTGACTGATACTTCAGTGAAAAACCTGGCAGAGCATCAATTTTTGAAGCAAGATAGTGCGCATTCCGGGTGGATTGTGCGGCAACCTGCCGGATCCCCTCTTTACCGAGCAGCGAAAGGTAAACGGCGGCCTGCAAGGCATTGAGCGCCTGGTTGCTGCAAATATTGGAGGTTGCTTTTTCCCTTCGGATATGCTGCTCACGGGTCTGAAGGGTAAGAATAAAGCCATCCTCGCCATCACGATCTTTGGTCATACCGACCAGTCGGCCGGGAATCTTGCGGACAAGCTCCTGCCTGACCGTAAAGATACCAAGGTAGGGACCGCCGAAATTCTGCGGGTTACCGAGCGGCTGACCCTCTCCGACTGCGATATCCGCGCCGTAACTGCCGGGTGCTGCAAGCACGCCGAGCGAGAGCGGATCGGCTGAAACTATAAAAAGTGCGCCTTTTGCATGTGCGATATCCCGTATAGCTTCAACATCTTCAAGGCAGCCGTAGAAATTCGGCTGCTGAACAACAACGGCCGCGACACTCTCATTGACCAATGCAGCAAGTGAAGCGAGCGATCCGGCACCATCTGCAAGATCATTCTGGATGACCGCATTATGACCGGAGGCTTCGAGATAGGTTTTCAGAACAGCGCTGTTGTAGGGGTGCAGCTTGCCGGCAACCACAACCTGCGAGCGACCGGTGACGTTCATGGCCATCAGCACCGCTTCAGCAAGTGCTGTAGCTCCGTCATACATGGAGGCATTGGCTACATCCATCTCATAGAGACGGCAAATCAGGCTCTGGTATTCGTAGATCGCCTGCAGGGTACCCTGGGAAACCTCCGCCTGGTAGGGGGTATAGGCGGTATAGAATTCGCTGCGTGAAACAATAGTCTTGATCGCGGCAGGAATAAAGTGATCGTATGCTCCTCCGCCAAGAAAACTCGTATAGTCGGAAGTGCTCCGGTTTGCAGAAGCAAGGGTTTCGAGCAGTTTGCGCACCTGGGGTTCATCTGAAGCCGCAAAAAGATCAAGGGTTTTTTTAAGCCGGATCTCTTCAGGAATATCCTTGATAAGATCCTCAAAGGAGCCTGCGCCTGTCGCCCGGAGCATCTCCTCCCTCTCTTCCGGAGTATTGATAATGAAGGGCATACGTTACTCTCCTGTCAACTGACGGTATGCCGCAGCGTCAAGAAGTCCCTCAATAGCCGAAGGACCTGCAACTTTCAGCTTGATCAGCCACCCTTCACCATAAGCATCCTGATTGACAACTTCAGCACTGTCGAGCGACGGGTTCAGTTCAAGAATCTCGCCGGCAACCGGAGCAAAAAGATCAGCAACCGTCTTTACCGCCTCAACCGTACCGAACACCTCATGCTGCCTGAGTACCGTTCCGGCAGACTTCAGTTCCACAAAAACAATATCACCAAGTTCATGCTGGGCAAAATCAGTAATGCCGACCAGGGCGGTGCTGCCGTCTGCAAGCAGTTTGATCCATTCATGGTCTTTGGTATAAAGAAGATCTTCAGGAATAGTCATGATAGCGCGTATGAGTGTTGTTGGAGTTTTCCGGAGCAGAAACTTTTTATGAAGAGCAAGGTAATATTTTTTTGAAAGTGCTGAAACAACAGGGAAAAAGAATCCCGGTTAAATGAATCAAAAAAAAGATGCTACAACAATCTCTGGCGCATCGACTCGTAGAGCAGTACCCCTGCCGTCACACTCACATTCAGGGATTCAACGCAGCCGGCCATGGGAATGCGGACAACCCGGTCACAGAATTTGAGGGCTTCGGGGGCAATCCCGCTCCCCTCCATGCCAAGCACAATTGCTGTGGCCTTTTTCAGATCGGCATCGGTATAGTTCACTTCCGCGTCCATATCGGCCGCTATCACCTGAATATCCTTTTCATGCAGATACTCAAGGGCACGCACAAGACTTTTCACCTTGCAGATTCTCATATGGGAGAGCGCTCCGGCCGATGCCTTGTGAACCACTGCATTGACAGGAGAACCCTTGCCTTCAACCAGCACCACAGCGTCAGCCGCCACAGCTTCGGCCGTTCTGATGATGGCTCCGATATTATGCGGATCATCAAGCCCCTGAAGAACGACCAGCAGCGGATAACTGTTGCGCGGAGTTGCAAGTACCTCCTCCAGCGAGTAGTAGGTAACCGTGCTGATAAGCGCACACACACCCTGATGCTTGGTTGTGCCTGCAATCAAAGAGAGTTTTTCAAGCCTTGCCTTGCCGGTCACAATCTTCTGACGCCTCGCGCCAATGATAATCTCCTTGAGCTTCGGATGCGCAGTATTGAACTGGAAATAGATTTTCTCGATGCTCTCCGGCTTCTGCTGAAGCAGCTCAAGTACAGCGTTGCGGCCGTAAACAATATTTTCTGAATGTTCCACGTCCATACAAGTGTGTACTCTTCTATTGCTGATTAACAAGTTATGCGCCGGATTCCGGTCGAAAGAGAGAGTCTGACGGTTGCAAAGGGAAAGCAGAATGTAATTAAATTTATCAAAAATCGTTTTTTTTAATATCTTTCCAACCGCCTCGATTTTAATGCGTTTAATACGATCATAACGTTTTCAGCTCCTTCGGGGTTCTCTGATCGTGCTCTGTACATACCTTTCATCAATACAAATTCATTGAATGCCAGTATGAGCCGGACCTATAAAACAATGGAGGGAAATGAAGCTGTTGCTCATATCTCTTATCGGACCAGTGAAGTTATCTGCATATACCCGATCACTCCGGCCTCACCGATGGGCGAATATTCCGATGCCTGGGCGGCGGAGGGAAAAAAGAATATCTGGGGAACGGTACCAAAAATTGATGAACTGCAAAGTGAAGCCGGTGCGGCCGCAGCAGTTCACGGATCGTTGCAGACAGGATCTCTGACAACCACCTTTACCGCCTCACAGGGTCTGTTGCTGATGATCCCGAACATGTATAAAATTGCCGGTGAACTCACCCCCTGCGTTATTCACGTTTCGGCACGCGCTCTTGCCGGACAGGCGCTCTCGATCTTCGGCGACCATGGTGACGTCATGTCAGTTCGCGGAACAGGTTTTGCCATGCTCGCATCCAGCTCGGTTCAGGAGGCTATGGATATGGCTCTCATCTCTGCTGCAGCGACGCTTGAATCAAGAATTCCCTTCCTGCACTTCTTTGATGGATTCAGAACATCGCATGAAATCGCAAAAATCGAGGTCATTCCGGATACAACCATAAAAGCACTGGTGAGCGATGAGCTTGTCATAGCGCACCGCAACCGCCGCATGAGCCCTGATGCCCCGATTATCCGGGGAACATCGCAGAACCCGGATGTCTATTTCCAGGCCCGTGAGACCGTCAACAGCTACTACAATGACTGTGCGGATATCACCGAAAAGGTTATGGCGCAATTCGGTGAGCTGACCGGACGTCACTATAAACTCTACCAGTACTACGGCGCACCCGATGCCGACCGGGTTATTGTCATGATGGGTTCAGGCGTTGATACCGTGCGCGAAACTGTTGAATATCTCAACAACAGGGGCGAAAAAATCGGCGTCATCAATGCCCGCCTCTTCCGTCCGTTCGATATCGATCGTCTGGTCAAGGCACTGCCCGCCACGGTCAAATCAATCTCCATCCTTGACCGGATGAAAGAGCCCGGAAGCGCCGGCGAACCGCTCTACCTTGATATCGTCAATGCACTGTTCGAAGGATTACAGAAGGGTCTGCTGAAAAGCCTGCCTGCAATTACCGGCGGCAGATACGGTCTCTCATCAAAGGAGTTCACTCCTGCCATGGTCAAGGCCATTTACGACAACATGGCTTCAGCCGCACCGAAAAACCATTTCACGATCGGCATCAATGACGATGTCACTCACCTGAGTCTCGACTACGACCGTACCTTCTCGATTGAGCCGGACGAGATGTTCCGGGCACTCTTTTACGGCCTCGGATCGGACGGAACGGTAGGCGCCAATAAAAACAGCATCAAGATTATCGGCGAGAACACCGCGAACTTCGCCCAGGGGTACTTTGTCTATGACTCCAAAAAATCGGGTTCAATCACCACGTCACACTTGCGGTTCGGTCCTCATGAGATTCGTTCACAATACCTGATTACCGAAGCCCAGTTCATCGGTTGTCACCACTGGATCTTCCTTGACATGATTGATCTGGTTAAAAATCTGAAAAAGGGCGGAACACTGCTCCTGAACTCTCAATTCACTCCGGAAGAGATCTGGGATAAACTTCCGAAAACCGTCCAGGAACACCTGATCCGCAAAGAGGCAAAACTCTACACCATAGATGCCTACAAGGTTGCCAGTGCAAGCGGGATGGGCCAGCGCATCAACACCATCATGCAGGCCTGCTTTTTTGCCATCTCCGGAGTACTTCCCCGTGAAGAGGCGATTGAAAAAATCAAGAGTGCTATCAAATATACCTATGGCAAAAAGGGTGATGAGGTCGTCAGGCAGAACATACAGGCTGTAGATAATACCCTTGACAATCTGCACCAGGTTACGATCGGCACGATTGCCGACAGCAAACAGGATCTGCGCTCCTGTATTGTCGGAGAGGCAAGCGGATTCTTCTGTAATGTACTGGCAAAAGTTATTGCCGGTGACGGTGACGACATTCCTGTCAGCGATCTTCCTGATGACGGCACCTATCCAACCGGCACAGCTAAATTCGAAAAACGCAATCTTGCTGACGAAATCCCGGTATGGGAACCCCATCTCTGCATCCAGTGCGGCAAATGCGCCCTGGTCTGCCCTCATGCGGCTATCCGCGCCAAGGTCTATGACCCCAAATACATTGAGAACGCTCCCCGTACCTTCAAATCCATACAGGCAAAGGGTGCAAGCTGGGAGGGAATGAACTATACCATCCAGGTAGCGCCTGAGGATTGTACCGGCTGTATCGTCTGCGCTCATGTATGCCCCGGAAGAGACAAGAGCAATCCGGAACGCCATGCACTCAACATGGAGCCGCAGATTCCGCTTCGCGAGACCGAGATTGACAACTGGAACTACTATCTCAACATTCCGGAGTTTGATCGTAACAAAATCAATACCAAGCTTATCAAGGAGCAGCAGCTTCAGGAGCCGCTCTTCGAGTTTTCGGGAGCATGCGCAGGGTGCGGTGAAACACCCTACATCAAACTCATGACACAGCTCTTCGGAGACCGCCTTGTTATAGGCAATGCCACCGGCTGTTCATCGATTTATGGCGGCAATCTTCCGACAACACCCTACACCACCAATGCCCAGGGGCTCGGGCCGACATGGTCAAACTCTCTTTTCGAGGATACCGCAGAGTTTGCTCTCGGTTTCAGGATATCAATTGACAAGCAGCGTGAATACGCCAGTGAGATGCTGCTGAGAATCGGCTCCCAGATCGGAGAAACCCTGACACGGGAGATCCTTGAAGCAAAAGAGCTCACTGAACCCGAGATCTTCGAACAGAGAAAACGGGTGGCGATACTCAAGGAGAAACTTCGCCAACTGGATTCACCCGACGCAAAAAACCTGCTCTCGATAGCCGACATGCTGGTCAAAAAGAGTGTATGGGGCGTGGGCGGCGATGGCTGGGCCTATGATATCGGTTACGGCGGCGTTGACCATATCACGGCAGGCGACAAGAACATCAACCTTCTGGTACTTGATACCGAAGTCTATTCAAACACCGGAGGACAGGCTTCGAAGGCAACCCCGAAAGCTGCGGTTGCAAAATTTGCCGCTGCCGGCCGCACGGTGACGAAAAAGGATCTCGGTATGATCTCCATGAGCTACAACAATGCCTATGTCGCCTCGGTGGCTTTTGGAGCGCGTGATGAGCAGACACTCAAGGCTTTCCTTGAAGCTGAAGCTTACGACGGCCCATCGATCATCATTGCCTACTCGCACTGTATCGCTCATGGTATTGACATGGGGAGAGCGCTGGACTACCAGAAAGCCGCTGTGGATTCCGGACACTGGCTGCTCTACCGCTTCAATCCGGACAGATTGAAAGAGGGCAAGAATCCGCTTATTCTTGATTCGAAAAAACCGAAAATTCCGGTCGCCCAGTTCCTCAACATGGAGAACCGCTTCAGAATGCTCAAGAAAAGCCATCCGGCTCTTGCTGAAGGCTATTTTGCCGCAATCCAGAAAGAGGTGGACGCACGGTGGGCTCACTACGAATACCTTGCAGCCAGAACCTTTGATGAGCTGAAAGAGCAGTAGGCCCGAGTAAAAGAAAGCAATAAAAAACGGCGGAATAACACCCGCCGTTTTTTGTTTGAGAGAAAGGACATCAAGGACGAAGAGAAACATCAATCACTTTCTACCAATATCGCTTTCCTCTGGAGCTCAATCCAATATTCAGGATATAAAATCTCTTGGATCTTGTCCACTTTCGTCCACCTCTGTCCACAATTTCTTCGTCCACTCGCGTCCACTCTCTTCCTCTTCCCTACTTCCCCTTCAGCTTCCGCAGCTTGTCACGAGTTTCAGCGGCCTTCTGCATGTTTCCAAGTTTGTCATATACCTGGGCAAGATGGTCGAATATTTCAGTTTCCTGTGCATTGAGCCCAGCGGCTTTTTCCAGTAACTCCCTCGATTTGTCATATTCACCCATCCTGTAGAGTATCCAGCCGAGCGTATCAAGATAACTTGCACTGAGCGGCTCCGCTGCTACCGCTTTCATGGCAAGCGTTTTGGCTCTCGACAGATCGTTGCCCTGCTCGGCAAGCATGTAGGCAATATTGTTCATGGCAAGCGCATTTCCGGGATCAAGCTGCAAAACCTCCTCATAAAGTCTGATGCTTTTGACGGATAAACCCTGCCTGTCATAGCATAAGGCAAGAATACCCGCCGCCTGAAGGTAAAGCTCTTTCTCTGTTTTAACATTGATCGACTGCATCACGTTTTCAAGGAGCAAAACAGCACGGTCGAGCTTTCCCTCCTGAAACAGAAGATCCCCTTCCATGACCTGGAATCTCATCGCCAGAACCGGATATCGTTTTTTTGCCCGCACGATGATCGATGACGCTTTACGGTACGCTTTCTGCATGATATAGGCGGAAACCAGAGCCTCCTCGATGACCGGATTCCCCGGTACAAAAGAGCGTGCCTTGAGAAAATAACGCTCCGCTCCCTTTGCATCCTGCCGCTGAAGCATCGACTGCCCTCTGAGCAGATAAACGCCGCCATTGCGGGGATAATGCCTGTTCAGTTCAGAAATCATAACCTGGGCAGGCGCATCGTAGGCACTGTCCTTCAATGATCGAATAAGAAAGAGACGGGCAACCGCAATCTTCTGATCCACACCGATACGACCGAGCAGGTGAAACCGGTTAAGATCTTTCAAAAAAGTCTCCCGGTTTCCCGACTGTACAGAGACCTCAAACAGAGCGAGCCAGGCCGGAACATAGAGCGGATTGTCATTGATAACGTCCCGAAACGACCTGAATGCCGATTCATATTGACCGGTCTGCAGATAGAGCTCGCCAAGGGTAAGGCGCAGCTTCTCTTTACCATCTCCCTGTTCAACCAGCTCGTTCAGGGTACCGATTGCATTCTGATAGTGACGAAGCTTTATTTCAAGCAGCAGCACCTGGGCCTGGGTTGTTTCATTCTTCGGATCAATACGAAGAATCTCCTGAAAGACGGCAAGAGCTTTTTCGGGTTGATCGGCGGAAAGATATTCGACGGCAAGCAGAGAGAGGTTCTCCGGACGACCGGGCTCAAGCGTGACCAGGCGCTGGTAGAGCTCGGCCGCATAGGTGTAATCCGTCATCTGATGGGAGAGCTCTGCAAGATATCGCAGATACCAGGTATTCTGAGGATCAAGCTGAAGACTCTTTTCGCTGTATAATCGGGCAGAATCGGAAACACCAATACTGTAAAAAGATCGTGAAAGGGCATAATTGATAGCAGGAGTTGAAGCATCGCTCTTCAGAAGAGCCCGATAGCGATCAACAGCCGCCCTGTGCTCCCCTTTGACATTCAGCAGCAGTGCGCCGACAAACTCCCTTCTCTTCGATTCGGAAAGAGAGTCAGCCTTGAGGCTCCTTCCAGCAACAACCGGCTCTGAAGAACAGCCTGAAAGGGTGATCGCAAAAAATGCCGAAAACAGCAGCATGAAATGCACAGCATGCCGCCCTGCCGGTATAGCTCCGTACAGGCTACGCATTGAAAAGAGGACCTTCACTCCTCGCCACTCCTGTTGAAAATCGCACGTGCGCCTGCAGGGTCGCAACCCTTCCCCTCGGCGTTCTTGTCAGATAGCCCGCCTGGATCAGGTAGGGCTCGTAAACCTCTTCAATGGTATTCTGCTCCTCACCGACTGAAACGGCCAGAGAGGCTATACCGACGGGGCCGCCGTTAAATTTGTTGACAATGGTCTCCATGATTTTTTTATCCATATCATCGAGTCCCTCCTCGTCTATTTCGAGACATTCGAGCGTCTTCATGGCTATGGCGCGGTTAATGAGCGCTTCGGAATCAACCTGGGCAAAATCCCTCGCCCGACGGAGCAGTCTGTTGGCTATACGGGGAGTGCCCCGGGAGCGTCCGGCAATCTCCTTTGCCGCTTCACCATCGATACCGATACCGAGAATACCCGAGGCCCTGACAATGATTTTTTCAAGAAGATCCGGAGAATAGTAGTCAAACCGGCTGTTGATGCCGAAGCGTGCCCTGAGCGGAGAGGTCAGAAGACCGGAACGGGTTGTGGCTCCGACAAGGGTAAAGGGTTCAATACGAAGTTGTACGGCCCGTGCAGAGGGGCCGCTGTCGAGCATGATATCGATGCGGAAATCCTCCATCGCTGAATAGAGATACTCCTCAACTACCGGCGGCATGCGGTGGATCTCATCAATAAAGAGTACGTCACCCTTCTGCAGACCGGTCAGCAAACCGGCAAGATTGCCCGCCTTGTCAAGCAGAGGCCCGGAGGTTGCCTTGATGCTTCCCCCCATTTCAGAGGCGATAATATAGGCAAGTGTGGTTTTACCGAGTCCCGGAGGTCCTGAGAGCAAAACATGGTCGAGTGCATCTCCCCGGATTTTGGCCGCGGATATAAATACCTTCAGGTTATCGGTCAATCGTTGCTGCCCGGCAAAATCACCCATCCGAAGCGGACGTATCTGCTCCTCAAACCTTGTTTCAACGGCATCGGGTGGTGTATTGAGCAGTTCTATTCTCACAGCAGAGAGCGTTTCAGGTTGATGAGCACCTTCAGAGCTTTATGCGTGGATCCACAACTGCATAGAGCACATCAGAAACAAGATTGCCGAGTACGATCAGGGATCCTGAAATGAAGGTATTGGCGATGATCAGCGGATAATCCCTGGCAAAGATCGCCTCTACCGTCACCCTTCCCATACCGGGGAATGCAAAAATCACTTCGATAAAGAGCGCTCCGCTGAATATAAAGGGGAGTGAACTCCCCATAAGGGTAATAACCGGTAGCAGGGCGTTGCGAAGGGCATGTTTGAAAATAACCACATTTTCCGGCAATCCCTTCGCTCTTGCGGTTCGGATATAGTCCTGACGGATCACCTCAAGCATGCTCCCCCTGACATAGCGTGCGATACCAGCTGCCCCGTTAATGCTGAGCACGGTTACCGGCAGAACCAGATGCCAGAAACGGTCAAGCACAAAACCAGGCAGCCCGAAACTTTCCGCTCCGATTTCGTTCAGTCCTGATGCGGGAAAGAGCGGGTACTTCAGAGCAAAGAGTATAATCATCATGAGGGCAAACCAGAACTCCGGCATTGAATAAAAAAAGAGTGCACTCACGGTGAGAAAGCGATCAATAAAACTGTTCTGGCGAACCGCGGAAACAATACCGATAAGAATGCCAAAGGTGAAATTCGCAACAAGGGTAAGAGCCGCGATAGTTACGGTAATCGGCAAAGCCTCGGCAATGACATCGAAAACAGGCTGCTGGGCACGGCTGAAACTGCGGCCGAAATCACCCTGCAAGACATTGGCAAGCCACTTGACATACTGCACCGGGAGGGGATCGTTAAGACCATACTGCGCCCTGATCTGCTCGGCAACATTCGGACTGATACCCGGTTGTATAAAGAAGGCCGCCGGATCACCGGGAGCAAGCCTGATAATGAAAAAGGTCAGGGTCAGCACTCCGAAGATGAGCGGAACGGCTATCAGAATGCGTTTAAGAATATAGATCAGCATGACATCCTATTGGGTAAGCGCAGCTGAAGGCCGGAGCCTCCAGTCATCAAGATTGTAAAAAGTCCCCGAAATATTGAGCTCCTCGCCCTCAATCCTCTTGCTGAACCCCTGGGTCTCCTTGATCCAGTAGAGGAAGGTGATCGGCTGATCCCTGTGCAGAATCTCCTGATACTCCTGCCAGTAGGCTTTCGCTCCTGTCGGCTCCATTTTCTGTTTGGCAAGTTCACAGAGCTGATCAATTCGCGGATTGACATATCCGGTAAAATTAAAACGGCTCTTTTTGAGATCCGAACCCCATACATCAAGAGGATCAATCTCCAGACCTATCGACCATCCGGCCATCCATGCGTCAAGCTTTCTCTCCTGGAGATTCCCGAAAAAGACATTACTCTCCTGGACGTCAAGCTTGCAGTCAATTCCGATCGCACGAAGGTTCTGCTGAATAATCGTACTGGCATAGTTTCTGCGTGCATTGCCCGCATTGGTATAGAGCACAAAACTGAATTTCCGGCCCTGCTTCTGCAGGATACCGTCCGGCCCTGGAAGCCACCCTTCGGCTCTGAGAAGAGCGGAGGCTCTGGCAGGATCCATTGGATGCGGTGTTATCCGGTTATTGTAGGCCCATTTCAGGGATGGAGAAATATCGTTATTGCAGATCACACCATACGCTTTGAGATAGCCGTCAATAATGGACTCACGATCGATTGCAAGAATAAGGGCAAGCCTTACCTTTGGCGAACCGAAGAGCGGATGAGGTTTCACTTTTCCGCTTCTGCGGTACTCCTCCTGATCAATATTGGACCATCCGACATAGTCATAGGCCCTGAGTCCAACCGTTTTGATATCAATCTGCCTGTTTGCCTTCATGAGGGCGGTAAAATCCTCGGGTTTGATATTTTCAACAACATCAACCGCACCGGTCTGCAGCTGCGTCAGCCGCACCGTATAATCCGGCACCACTCTGAATGCAAGAGCAGGAATAGTTCCCGGTTTGGGGAGATTGGAGTTCCGGCTTGAAACCAGAATCATCTGCTGCTGCTGCTGCCATCTCTTCAGCTCGTAGGGACCGGCACCAAGCGGTTCGAGATTGAGCGGTGAGTGACGGAACTCTTCAGGTTTGACATCTTTCCAGCGGTGCATGGGCAGAGGTGTCAGCGAGGTATGATAAAGGGCAAGATGCTCCGCAACCGGTTTGTAAAACCTGAAAATCAGCGTTGTATCATCAGGGGTCTCTATTGCCCTGTCAAAATCTATACGGCCTTTGTCAGCTCCGACCAGTTCTGCAAGATACTGCTGACGGGCACTGGCAATGACCGGATTGCCATAGAGTTTATAGGAAAACTTGAAATCACC
>Ga0172376_10003260_pt1 | contig 19343 bp, 10 predicted proteins | sample Lak35m_FD_121114 | JGI IMG/M metagenome (GOLD analysis project Ga0172376, IMG submission 121114) | Freshwater microbial communities from Kabuno Bay, South-Kivu, Congo - kab_092012_35m | ecosystem: Environmental > Aquatic > Freshwater > Lake | place: Democratic Republic of the Congo: South-Kivu... | reverse complement strand
TTGCCCGCAGGCTGCCGCCAGGCGGCTCAGATTGCGAGCGGTTGGGCGGGAGCCCCCGGCTGTGTTTTGCACCGGAGGTGCGCGCGCTGGTCAGGGCGGTGACAGGGGTGTTTGCCCGCAGGCTGCCGCCAGGCGGCTCAGCGGTTGGGCGGAAGCCCCCGGCTATGTTTTGCACCGAAGGTGCGCGCGCTGGTCAGGGCAGTGGCAGGGGCGTTTGCCCGCAGGCTGCCGCCAGGCGGCTGAACCATGCGGCTCAGCGGTTGGGCGGGAGCCCCCGGCTATGTTTTGCACCGAAGGTGCGCGCACTGGTCAGGGCAGTGGCAGGGCCGTTTGCCCGCAGGCTGCCGCCAGGCGGCTGAACCATGCGGCTCAGCGGTTGGGCGGGAGCCCCCGGCTGGGTTTTGCACCGAAGGTGCGCGCGCCGGCGAGGGGCGGTGGTGTTTTTTTGGAGCGGTGCCGTTGGCGGGGAGGGGAGGTAGCTTAACGGACTGGAAGTCCGTCGTACGGTGAGGTGGCTTGACGGGCTTGGATGGTGAAACGGCTCACAAAGACGCGGTGTGGTGGGCGGCTGGCCGCGGGTGAACCAGTTGAATGGCTGTCCCTTTGGGTCGTTTGGCTCGCGTTGTGTCGTTCTGTACAATCCGGTTCCGATCAAGTCGCTTGACCTCCCGAATGGACTCACCCCCATGGCTGACCCTGCTCCCACTGCTGCTCCTGTTGCCCCTGTTGCCCCTTCCGGTCGGCCGTTTGCCCATTTGCACTGTCACACGCACTACAGTCTTCTGGATGGTGTCAATCGCATTCCGGACCTCGTGGCACACGTCAAGTCGCATGGAATGAATTCCGTTGCGATCACAGACCACGGCAATCTGTATGGGGCGATTGAATTCTACAATGCCTGCAAGTCCGGTGGAGTCAAACCCATTCTTGGTTATGAGGCCTACGTCGCTCCTGGCGTGCGTACTGATCGCAGTGCCAGCCGACAGAAGGAAGCTGCGACGCATCTGACGCTGCTGGCGATGAATCGGAAGGGGTTTGATAATCTGATTCGCCTGTCGTCCGCCGCCTATCTCGAAGGTTTCTACTACAAGCCTCGCATTGACCGACCGCTGCTGGAGTAATGCAGCGAGGGCATTATCTGCCTTTCCGGCTGCGCATCGTCGGAACTTTCACGGTTACTGCTGGCCGAGAACATGGACGAGGCGCGGCGGCTGGCGGAATGGTATGTCCGTGTTTTTGGTGACCGCTTCTACCTTGAAATTCAGAACTCCGGTTTCGAAATCCAGCGGCAATGTCTGGAACGCACCGTCGATCTTGCCCGTGAGATGGGGCTGCCGCTGGTGGCCACCAACGATGCCCACTATCTCACTCAGGCCGATGCCAAAGTTCAGGACGTGATGCTTTGCGTCAACACCCGCACGACCGTTGACGACGAAAAACGTATGAAGATGGAACACGACGGGCTGCACGTGTGTCCGCCGGAAGAAATGTACGAGCGTTTCCCGGGCCTCGAAGACGCCGTCGCCCGCTCCCAGGAAATCGCTGATCGCGTCGATATGCAGCTGGGGGATCGCAAGCTCTATCCGGTGTTCCGTCCGCCCAATGGCAACACCGACATCCAGTACCTCCGCGATCTTTGCCGCGAGCGCATGTATGAACGCTATGGCGAAGAGCTCACCGATGCTCACTGGAAGCGGCTCGACTACGAACTCAGCGTCATCGAATCCAAAGGCTACGCCAGTTACTTCCTGATCGTCTGGGACTTCGTGGAGTTTGCTCGCCGCAACGGCATTCCCTGCGGCGCCCGCGGTTCGGCCTGCGGGGCGATCGTGGCTTATCTGCTGCGACTGGGCGACGTCTGTCCGCTCAAGTATGACCTGCTGTTCGAGCGTTTTCTTGACCCCAGCCGTAACGAACCCCCCGATATCGATATCGACTTCTGTCGTGACCGCCGGCAGATGGTCATCGACTACACCAAAGCCAAATACGGCGCACGCAACGTCGCCCAGATTGGCACCTACGGAACACTCAAGGCGAAAAACGCCATTCGCGACGTCGGCCGCGCGCTCAATGTGCCGCTTGCTCGCGTCAATGAACTCGCCAAAATGGTCCCTGATACGCTCAATATCCGCCTCAGGGATGCCATCGAGGAAAGTGCGGACCTGAAGGCGGCTCGAGACACCGACCCTGTGGCCCGTAAGCTCCTGGAATTTGCGATCGCCGTCGAAGGACTTGCCCGCAGCGCAGGCACACACGCCGCCGGCGTCGTCATCGCCGACGTCCCGCTGGATACCGTGCTGCCGCTGCAGACCATCACGGGCAAGGAAGACATCATCACTCAATGGGACGGTCCCACAGTGGAAAAAGTGGGACTCCTTAAAATGGACTTCCTCGGACTCCGCAACCTGACCATCCTCGACAAGGCCGTCCAGAACGTCAAACGCAGCCACCCCGATTTTGACCTTGAACAAGTCAAAACCAACCTTACCGACGCTCGCACTTTTGCCCTGCTGCAGCGAGGCGAAACCAAGGGCGTATTCCAGCTCGAATCCGGCGGTATGCGCGACCTGCTCACCAAAATGAAGCCGGACTGTTTCGCCGACATCATCGCCACCTCCGCACTTTACCGCCCCGGTCCGCTGGAAGGCGGCATGGTGATGGAATACGTGGACGTCAAGCACGGACGCAAACCGCCCCGCAAGGTGCATCCCACCGTCGATGAAGTGCTGTCCGAGACCTACGGTGTGATGGTCTACCAGGAACAAGTGATGCGGATTCTGAACCGCGTCGGTAACATCGAACTCTCCAAAGCCTACAAGTGCATCAAGGCGATCAGCAAGAAGCAGGAAAAGGTGATCACCGGGTTCCACTCGGACTACATCTCCGGCGCTGTCAGCAATGGCATCCCGGAACAAGTCGCCCAGGAACTCTGGAACCTGATCGTGGCCTTCGCCGGTTACGGATTCAACAAGTCTCACTCCACCGCCTACGGACTCATCGCCTGGGAAACGGCCTTTCTCAAGGCCCACTATCCTGTTGAATTCATGGCGGCCCTGCTCAGCTGTGAAATGGAGAGCACCGAGCGGATCAGCGAGCACGTGGATGATGCCCGGCGGATGAAGATCGAAATCCTGCCGCCCGACATCAACCGCTCCGAAGTCGATTTCGGTTTCCTCGACGGCAGGATCACCTTCGGGCTCGGTGCCATTCGCGGCGTTGGGGAAGCGGCGGTCAGAGCGATCGTCGATGAACGCATTGCCCGCGGTCCGTTTCGTGACGTGTTCGACCTTGCCGAACGCGTCGATCCCAAACTGCTCACGAAGGGCGCCATCGAAACACTGATCAAAGCCGGTGCCCTCGATTCACTCCCCGGCAATCGTGCGCAGCAGCAGGCAGTCGTGGAGCGTGCCGTGCAGTCCGCCGCCTCCAGACAAAAAGACAAAGCCCGGGGTCAAAAAAGTCTCTTCGGCGGCGATGACGACGATCAGCCCACAACCGGACAAACGGGCACTGCGTCCACCGCATCACTCCCGGACGTCCCCGACTGGACGCACGCCATCAAACTGCAGAACGAAAAGGACACCATCGGCTTCTATCTCACCTCCCATCCACTCACCCAGCACGCCCGCCGCGTGGGACGCTACGCTGTCAATCGCAACTCAGAACTGGCGGACCTTGAAGACGGCGTCCAGGTCGTGGTCGGTGGCATGATCTCTTCGATCAAACTCGCCACTGCCAAAAAACCAAGTCGCAACAATCACACGCGCTACGCCAACTTCGACCTTGAAGATCCCTCCGGCATCATCCGCTGCATTGCCTGGCCCGAAGACTACGCCCGCTATGAAGACGTGATCAAGACGGAAAACGTGGTCATTGTCTCGGGCAAGGTCGATCGCCGCAGCCGAGAACCGAATCTGGTTGTCAATCGCATTCACACGCTCGATCAGGCCGATCGCGAATTCACCGCTCAGATTGCCATTCGCTTTGAAAAAGGGCTTCACACCCCTGGCGAAATCCAGCGAGTTCGCGGATTGCTTTCACGCTTTCCGGGCAATACCGACGTCGTGCTGCTGGTGGATTCGTGGGCCGAAGACAGCCGGAAAAATGCCGGTGCCGAACTGTCAGCAGGTGACATGACGGCATCCGGCAGACTCCGCTACGTGCTCACCACGGGCACCGACTGCCGCGTTAATATCGGACCGGAATTCCTGCAGGCACTCTCCGATATCATCGGCGAATCCAACTACGACCTCAAAGCCGCCAAAACTCGAAAGCCGGCTGCTCAGGGCGTCGGCAGGTAATTCACCAGTTGCGGAAATGGTGATGACAGTTGCCGCACTTGAAATGTTTTGTCAGGAGTCCCTTTGCCACCGGCATGGCCGCCTTCAGGGCCACGCCCAGCAGCGTCCTTGGTGGGAAAGCGCGCATGGACGCCATCGTAATGGTCCGCTCCTCCGGCGACTGCGACCAGCTGGAGACTTCAGACACATTTGAGGAATGACACTTGGGGCAGGGCATGACAGCAACTCCTTTCCTGAAGAAACGATCATCATCGACAATTTCAGTTCTTCGGTGACGTCACCGGGAACAGTTCGCTCTTCGCCTCGAGCAGGGATTCATCAAATGTATCAAGGTCTTTTCTGAATTTGTCGCGGTTCTGGAACCAGTCATTGTTGTCCCCGGAGCCCCGCTTCAATTCCAGTATGATCTCATCCACCGGATCCCGGTTTTCTTTTTGGAAACTGGTGAGTTTCTTTCTGAAGGGCGTCTGTTGATTCCTGCCGCTCTCTGTCAGCAGTTGCCGCCAGTCTTGTCGGCTTGAAATTAGGTGAGCATTTTTCTTACTTACCTGCGCAGAATTCACACTCCCCAAGGTGTAATATCGTTTGCCAACTTCGACTTTCAGGGTTTCACAATGCAACAATTCCAGCACATCGAATGACTGTTCTTTCGACTCAATCTGCGGATCCCCGAACCTCTCTGGCGCTATGGTCTCGACTGTGAGTTGCAGTTTTGCGATCAACACTTGATCCAGAACCTGCAGCAGCAACTGAAACTGTTTAATGGAACGAAACAGGGCCTCTGGCTTCCCGTTGCCAAAATCCTGAAGGACTGTGAATGCAACGGGCAGGTCCTCGGGCGTGGCGACTTTCTGCCAGCCTGCACTTGCTGACTTACTGACAACGGTGCCTGTCGATCGGGCCGGCACCGCCACATCCAGCGAAATCATTTCTGTGAGAACAATGTCCTGCAGAGTTCCGTACCGAAAAATCTTCGCCGAGTGGTTGATGAGGCGACTTTCCCGAGCCGATTTCAAAGCGCGAAACAGGTCCTGATGAAAACGCGTTCGGACCGCGGAAATTTTTGAGGCAACTCCGGTTGCTCCGCTGAAACTCTGCAGATCTGCAACTTTGGAAAGTTGAATGAGCCTCGATGCTGCCGCATTCCACTCAGCCTCCATGTCTCCATCGGCCCCCGCCGTCGGCTGTGGCCACCACAGACTCGCCAGCCAGTCTGCGATCTGCTGTTTGTCGACGCTGTTCTTTTCAGCGTCGCTTCGAGCGCTCCAGGCTGCATCGAGATTCTTAATCGCAGCCTCCACTGACATTGGTTTCGCTTGCCATTCTTCCAGCAACTCAGACAGATTCTTCCTGCGTTTTTTTGTCTGAGTATCCGGTTGCGGATCATTGTTAAAACTCAATTCCCGGAGCTGCTGCGGCGCATTCTGCTGGGGACTTTGAGGAGAGTCGGGTTCAGCCGATGCAGCGGCAGCCGTGTTGCCACTGTCGGCAGCGACGTCCTCGGGTTTACCGGCTCCTCGTGCAATCCAGTACCCCAGCAGGCAAAACGCGCCGATGACGAGGGCCACGTATTTCCAGCTTCCATGGGGCTCAACTGGCGTTGCAACCAGTATCACTTCCCGCAGCTCCTGTGCGGCCGTCAACTGCGCGACTTTCAATTCTTCTTCCCACTCCTTCAGCCGGACCGACACAACCGGTCCACAGTCGCGTCCTGTGAGCCGCGGGACGTCCGGCAGCAGGGCATCGAGGTTATCGAGCAGCATACCCAGCTTCCACAGCAAACGCTCCTGACGGTCCGCATCCAGTTGAGTCAGATCCACATTTGCCAGCACCAGCCGCGCGGAACCCAGGCGGCCGGTGTCTTCCTGTGACACATCCCGACAGACGAAAATATTCGTACCATCGGCTCCTGTGCCACTGCGTGGGACCGCGTTCTGAGCAGCTTCGGCGAGAGACTTTCGCTGTCGCGAAACCTCTGACAGAAGCAGCGTGAATCCATTTCCGCCGTATGGCACTTCGGCCATTAAAAATGCACCGCTCACAGCAGCTCCTCATCGAGCAGTTCCGGGGGATCGCCGGGTGCCTGCAGCTGGACCGCTGAAACTCCGGCGTCACTTTCAGCCTGCACCTGAAGCTCCACGACGTTTTTCACAGCACCATCGTCGCCACCGCGATGCGATGGACTGAATGGCCCGGTATTGGCGACATCACAGAGCTGGCCAGTCCAGACAAATTCGCCCAGAGCTGTGCTGGAACTGTAGGTCACGTAGTCCACCAGGAACGCTACTCGCAGCGTGATCCGCGCTTCCGGTGCCAGTCCCTGCAGGCGACTGGACAGTCCCGTGATGGCTGTGCCCACGGGCATGTCCTCAACTTTGCTGCTGGTGAGGAACTCGGTTTCCGTCAGTAATCGCGTCGTTACGTCAGGGTTATTGACAAAACTTCCGTTGTGGTAATTGATCACAAGGCGACTCACTTCCACCTTCCAGTCGCGTGGTTCCTTCATCCATGCGAGGTATTTCAGCTGCTTCTGGATGACAGCCGCACGGAAACCGGCGGAACCTGTTTGAGTCAGATACTCTGTCAAAGTGGCCACGTTCAGCGGATTCCGCACACACTGGCCATAATAATAATAGTCTCGCAGTTCGCTGATGTGCTTATCCCACAGGCCGCAGAGCGCTTCCAGTTGCTCGGCGTCCAGCAGTCCTCCCAGCTGCGTGCGGTAGTTCTGCACCAGATTAACTGCTGCGGTGAAATCGGGAATCGACCGCTGCAGAAAATTTCGCACGGCACCGCTCATCACTCGCGGAGCGTGGCTGGAGAAACGATTCCGTAACTGCGTCTGCTGAGCTGTGTCGGGGCATCTTGTCACCACTCGTCCTGCTTCCACCACGGAACTTTGCTGCAGCAGACGATCAAGCTCTGCCTGGAGCTTCAGATACTCTTCCCCATGTTTCAACAGCATCACGCGATTTTCAACGGCGGCAATTGACTGCTGCTGACGTTCAAGAGCCTGTTTGAAGGAGGTCGGAACCTGCAGTTCCCTGAGGTCAGCCAGCTTGCGGTCTGCGAGGGTCCATTCCGTGAGCTCACCGGCTTGTTTTTCCAGCTCGGCAATTCGTTCCACCAGCCGCTCTTCTGACTCCATCGCCTGCAGCCGCTCTTTCACGGACGCATGAAATTTCGCTGCGTCCGCCTGAGGCTGCACCAGCAGATAGGACAGAAATCGTTTCCAGCCGGGATACGCATAAACGCCAACCCATGACTCAGCCTCCAGCAGTCCGGCTTTGGAAACCGGAGTCGCGGACTGAGTATCCGCGGCATCCAGCAGTGGCCCAAATCGGGACCACTGACGGCTGTCCAGCCAGGCAGTGAGCAGCATGACGGACAGCATGAGCAGGACTGTGGCGGAACTGAGAGCGATCGCGGAGACTCCCGCAAACCACTGGAGCAGTCGCGATCGCAGGCCAGCCAGACGTGCGGGAAACTTATGAGGTGCGGAGTACAGGCGAGCTAACCGTTCGTGCTGGCGAACGAGCCGCGGCAGCGTGCCGTCAGCGAGAGCCTGCACGTGCCACGGACGCAGGTTATCGGCCGCACTCTCGATACGCTGCAGGCCCAGTGTGTCGCTTACCTGGGCAAGCCAGACGAAGGGATCTTCAAGGCCGTAAGATCCGAGCGGGTACAGTTCCACAGGCCGCTCACTGACAGATCCATCGCGTGCCGTGTGACTGATGCAGGGCCCCAGAGCACTCACGCAAAACGTTCGGAACCAGGCCTTCCCTCCAGCGACTGCCTCCAGCTCACTTGCCAGAGCAAGCTGTGGGACGGGTGGCGACTGACGAAAGAAACGATCAAGGCTCGCGTCCAGAATACCGGCAATCTCCTGCCGTGTCCTTCCGCGTTCTGATTCCGAGAGATCGGGACGGGCAGCATCCCGCATCAGGGGGGTCAGCTGCGATGCATCAACCATGCGGTCCCACTTATTCAGCAGCAGCGCGATGGGAAACGGTCCGGCATTCTGCTTTCGCCTGCGTTCAGCAACTGCCGGCAGCACTTGTCGCAGGAGTTCCAGATGGCTGTGCAGTCGCTCGTTCTGCTCCACCGTCGTCGTTGCTTCCGCCAGAATCAACAATCCATCACAATCCTGCAGATGTGCCATCAGCGTGTCTGCAAACGACGTGTCATTATCAGGATTAATCAGCTCGCCGCTGTAGTCGATGAGCTCCGTGAAGAATGTGGCGGCCTCAGCAGTCCAGTCACCCGACACATCACCTTCACCTTCAGACTTTGTGAACTGATACAGCAGTCGCAAGGGCTGCCGCAGTTCCGTTGCGACCGGCAGCTCACCCCTCCGCAGTCGCTCACACTGTTCCACCAGCATCTCCTTGCCGCGCCAGCGCGCGAGCAGAGGATCATCCGGCGATCGGCCCGCATCCCCGTCCATCTGGGGACAGTTTGCGTGGTCCGAAATCCAGAGACAGCTGTAGCCACGGGGATTGGCAAGACGCGACATGGCAAGAGCCGTGAGGATGCAGGTCTTGCCTGACGAACGTCGGCCGTAAACCGCCAGTTTCCGTAATTTGGGGCTGCCTGGCGGAAGTGTCATCTGGGGGCGATTTGCTTTTGGCTTATTCATCACTTTGCTTCCTGTATGGTTGTCTCTGATTCCACAAACCCGGCTGCTTCGGGGTGCTGCAGCAGCAGCCATGCAAACAGCAGCTGGTCCGTCAGAACTCGCCGGTCCTGCGGTTTCAGTTCCGGTCCAGACTCTGTCAACTTCTGCACCAGCTCTGCCATCAGATTCTGGTACCCAGCATCCGCCAGTGGTCGCTGCAGCTGTGGCACACAGCAACGGAATCCATCCTGAAAACGCAGGCACAGAAAATTGGCATCCGTTTTCAGAGCCACTCGACCTTCGCGGGGCTGCAGACTGGCGGCGGCAAAAAATCTTCGTACGTGCTGCGTATCAAAGACTCGCTCGTGACGCTGCAGGTCGATGCTTTGCTGTACGCCCCGCCAGATCAGCACGAAGGCCTTCACAACGTCCCTGGGACTCTGAAACGCCTTTCGCAGCTCGGACGAAGTCACCTGTGCACCACCATCGCGTTTGAGTTTTTCAAGCAGCGCAGCGCGGGCTTCCTGAATCGCGTCGTCGCCCGCTTCGAGCCCGGCTTTGAAGCCTTCAAGAATCGGTACCACTGCCGTGGATGCTCCCAGCGTTGCCAGCGTAGCTGCATCCTTCAGTCCCTGGATCGCCACCCGAGCCCATTCGTCCGGGTAAACTCGTTCGCCGGAAATGGCCTTCCAGCCAATCTTCACATACACCACCGGCGTTCTGTCAAGAAACCCCGGCGGTGGCTGACTCAGCTCACGGCGAATCAGATCGTCATCCAGCGACGACAGCCGATCGGCAGCCCTTTCGGCAAAGCCGTCACTTTTTTCGAGCATCAGCAGAGAGCACAGTGCGGACAGCTCATTTGCCGTGAGTTGTCGGCTGAGCAGTCGCCCGAAGTTGGCATTTCGTCGCAGTGCGGGCTGTTTCAGGCACTCCACGGCCGCAGCTCGACGTTCGATGAGCAAATCCGCGGCTGCAGCATGGGCGGCGACCGGGAGTGCTGAATCGCCCACAAATACTTCGCAGATATTCGGAGAATAAAGTTCCAGCAGCTCGCGGCCACGGTCCAGCTTCAACATTTCCCAGCAGCCATCCACACCATAAAACTCATATCGCCGCTCAGTGTCCCGCAGCCGGTAGGTCAGATCGCGAAAATCCGGCCAGATCCTGATCAGAAAGTCCCGCCGAAAGAGTTCATCACGCTGCAGCAGCGGCAGAATCGTACTTTGGCCGTGCATCAGCGACACCGCCAGCATTTCCAGACACTGCTCCGGATCGCTGATCTGCAGCACCTGCTGCAGCCATTCACCGTACAGCCTGCCAACATCACCATCCGGCAGCTGACACAGCAGCTGCTCGGCACCCACCCAGTCCTGCTCATGCATACTTCGCAGCACCGGACGAAACTCATCCAGCAGCCGCACGAGTTCCGGCAGCAGGTCAGGATCGGCAAAACGCACCAGCAGTTCATCGGTCAGCCCTGCGTCCTGCTCATCCGCGAGGATCCGCAGCCACTGTGCCTGATTCCTGTCGGCGAAAAATGACGGCTGAATCAAAGCCCCCGCCAGATAGGGCCGCTGCCGCAGATTCGCGTCAGGAACTCGCTTCTGCAACTGTTCCAGACGCTGCCACGTTCGTGCAGCAAGATTCGGGTCGCCTTGTTCGACAACCGCCAGAACCGGTTCGGTAATGGCTGCCAGAGCCCGCGCCGTCTCCTCGCGCCAGCCGGCCTTCAACAGCCTCGCTGCACCCGCTGATAACTCCTTTTTTCCGGCCGTCGGACCTTCCCCTTCTCCAATCGACCCATTTCCGCCAGTGTGGCCTCTGCCGCTGGTCCCCCAGGCCGTTAATCCGACGAACAGCAGCAGCGACAGAGCGGCCGTTCCTGCGACCGCCCACGGGCTTTTGTACCAGCGGGAGGATTCGGATTTCGCATTCGATCGTAACTCCGAAACCTTGCTGCTTCCCGCATTCGAGGGCTCACTCGGAATGACCTCGCGGGAATTTGAAGCCACCCATTTTTCCAGCTCGTCTGCCAGCTCCAGCACAGATGAAAAACGACTTCGCGGATCCCGTCGAATCGCTCTCATGCAAATCGCATCAAGTACAGTATCCACACGAACAAGCTCCCGCGGACGCTGCGCCTCACGACGCAGCACCCCATCAATCTCCAGCGGTCCCTCACCCGTCTGATACGGCAATCGCCCCGTCAGACACTGATACAATGTCACACCCAGTGAAAACACATCGGCGCGCTTCCAGACCTGCAGGTCGTCCTCGCCTGGAATCGCCAGTGCCTCATCGAGTATCTCGGGGGCGATATAGCCACGTGTCCCCAGCACCGGTCGCTTTCGCTCCAGACCGCGGTGCACCAGATCGTGATCCACTCGCCGCGCCAAGCCAAAATCTCCCAGCGCCGGTCGACCGTCCTCCGGAAAGAAAATGTTCGCCGGCTTGATGTCACGATGGACCAGCCCATGCTGCCGATGCACCTGATGCAGACTTCGCGCGATCACGCTGATCTGTTCGGCCGCCTGTACCTGAGATAACGGCCCTTCCACCAGCCGCTCCGCCAGACTTCCCCCCGGACAATACTCCATCGTGAAATATGGCCAGCCCTCCGACTCATCACAGTCAATTACCCGCACGATCCCAGGGCCCGCAGCCTGCAGCAACAGCCGCGCCTCTGTTCGAAACTGATTCACCGCCAGCGGATTCTCTCGCAGCTCAGGATGCAGCGCTTTCAGCACCTGCAGCTGTTCCAGTCGCCGATGACGCACCAGCACCACCAGCGCCATCCCCCGCGCGTTCAACTGGCGGACAAATTCAAAACGGTCGCCGGGAATCACAAACGTTCGGCGACCTTTGTCGAGGCGTGCAGCCAGATCTGTTGGCATCAGTCCCCGGAAAGGCTGCGGCAAATCCTTCAGCCCCAGCTCCACAACCCAGCCCCAGATCTCAGCGGCCAGATCCGCATCATCAAGCACAAATCCCAGCACGTCATGGACTGCCTGCGACTCCGACAGATCCACTCCCCCAACACCAGCCAGACGCTCCAGCCATAACTTCATGCCATGCACGGCCACCAGAGTGCGCAGTGTTCCCGACTTTGACAGCAGTTCCGCCAGCGTATGCTGATTCAGGCCCACCGCCCCGAAACATTCACGCTCCAGAACCCCGCAATACTGCTCGTACTCCACACGAGCCCCGTCACTCAGTTCAGCCACCCGGTCCCCGTATTTTCCCGCCATATCCCAGAGTCCTTACCGTGTCCTTCAGGAAAGTTCCGCATCCTGCCCATGCAGTTTTCTCACCACATCCCGAAATCGGGCCTCGATCCGCTGCACCGCAGCGCGATGAAGACCGGTCCTCAGGGCCGTCTCCTGCTGAGTCAGGCCTTCAAATCGATACCCCATCACACGCTGCTCCGGCTCCGGGAGTCCCCGCAACACAAAGTCAACGACATTCCGAATCTGCGCAGGAAATTCTGAAATTTCTTCCGCCGCGAACCGTTCCAGCAGATTCTGACCGTCTCGCCCAATCCCCCGCGCTGCCTCGGACTGCAGCCGCTGCTGACGCCGCCGCTGTCGCTGCATCCGATTGTAAGCCACCCGCACAAGGCCCATCGCCAGTTCCCAGGGTCCGTTCGGCACACCCCCTCGCTGCTGCCGCTCCTGTCGCTCAAATTCAGTAATCGCCGACGCCACCGCCCCCAGAACGGCAGCGGAATCGTTGTCGTTGAACCGCTTCAGGGCGACCAGCTGAGCAGCACAGGCCCGCATCGACACGGCCTGCTCCCGAGGTTCCCGGTCTGCCATCGCCTCCAGTGCCTGCCCGACCAGCGGCAGCACCTGAGACACAATCTTTTCACATGTCCACCGCTCGTTGCTCATGCTTCCTTCCACCTGAAAATGACGCCTTTTCCATTCCTTACGACGCAAATCCACACGTGTCAGCCTTCGACACCCGCCGATCGCTCAACCTCTGCCGCCGTTTTACTCGTAATCCTCCGCTTTCGCTGTTAGACTTCCCCATAGGAGCGGCGCATCCCGCCAGGCCCGTTCCGTTCGCTCGCTCCTGCCAACTCTCTCACCGTCCACGGATCCATCCGATGCTCGACGACGGCCCCGCCACCAGCGGTTCACTGCTGGATCGACTGCACACCTGGAGCGATCGCTCTGCATGGCAGCAGTTCTTCACCAACTACAATCCACTCCTCGAAGCCTGGACCCGACGACGGCTGCAGAACCCGGCCGATGCTCAGGAACTGGTACAGAATCTCTGGTGCGAACTTTCCCGCCGGCTTCGGTCCTTCAAATACAACCGCGACCGCTCATTTCGCGGCTGGCTCCGCTGCCTGCATTCCTGCCGACTCAGTGACTTCCGCAAAATCGAACGCCGTCGACTCGCACGCGAACTCCAGTACGCCACCGAAGCTGCCCCACCCCTGACTCATCCCACCGCCACAGCCACCCCCGAGTGTCCGCGCCAACGACAACAGCTTGAACGCGCCCACAGAATTCAGGTCGCGGTTCGCCAACGGGTCAGCTCAAAGTCCTGGGATATTTTTCATGACGTGGCCATCCTTGGAATGGAAATCTCAGAGACAGCCACCCGACATCAAATGCGTTATGCCTCTGCCTGGGCCGCCTTCTCACGCGTTCACAAAATGCTCCAGCAGGAAGCTGCCCGCGAGGATTCGGCATGAACTCCGCCAGCGCCCCATGTCCTCGCACCAGCGAACTTTCGCAGCTGGATGATGACGGTCCCGATGCTCAATATCGCGAGGAGCTGGAGTTGCATGTCGAAAACTGCGCTGCCTGCCGCTCTGAACTGCAGCTGGCTGCTGCCGCCCGCTGCAAAACACTCTCACCGGAACTGCTGCTGACGCCGCAAGTCACCAGCAGTACCACTGTCCCACAGCCGGGCCACGAGATCGCCGGCTGCCGACTGCTCAAAGTCCTCGGGACCGGAGCCGCATCCGCTGTCTGGCTGGCACTCGAACTCTCCACACACCGCGAAATCGCCCTCAAGCTGATTCCAGCAGACTCCCCTCAACGCGATCAACTCCGCGAACGCTGGCAATCCGAAGTCGCCATCGCAGCCCGAATGCGACATCCCAACCTCGTTCGACTCTACCGCGTCGATGAAACGCCGCACTACTTCGCTCTCGTCTTCGAATACGTTCCCGGAGAAACTCTGGCCAAACGACTCCATCACGAACTGCCTGCCCCCGCGACCGCTGCCCGACTCGTCCGCATCCTCGCCACCGCAGTCCACTCCATGCACGAAGAGCACGTCCTGCATCTTGATCTCAAACCATCCAACATCCTTCTCGACTATTCCCGCGGCGACGCGTGGGAACGTACTATCCCCAGAGTGTCTGATTTCGGCATCTCAGCAGCCCCGACTGCCGTAAATTCAACACCCAGTGGTTCGTCAGGCCTCCAGGTTCGCAGACCGCCGGGCTGCGGAACCCCGCCATGGACCGCCCCCGAACAACTTCTGCTCTCCCCGGATCTGCTCTCACCCGCTGCCGATGTTCATGGACTTGGAAGCCTCCTCTACGCACTGCTCACAGGCCAGCCTCCGATCGCAAAAGTCACAGAATCCACGCTGCCCGAATCGGTCCTGCATCAGCAACCAGCCGCTCCGGAACTCCTGCAGCCTGCTGTGCCCCCTCAGCTGAGCAGCATCTGTCTTCGCTGTCTCGAAAAACATCCGGCTGATCGCTACCAGACCGCCAGCGAACTGGCAACTGCTCTGGACGACTGGCTGGCCGCCAACTCCATGCGTCGCAGCACACAGCAGCCCGGGAATCTTTTCCGATTCACTGCGATTGCTGTCTCTGCTCTGATTTTCATCGCACTCCCGATTTTCCTGCTGCTCCCGCAGAAAACCGATCGCCCCGCTGTCGCTACTCGCGGAATCCCGACCGCGCCAATCGAAGTGAGCCTCTCAGATCTCATCAGTCTGCTTGCAAAGCCCGCTGCGGCCCTCAATACCGACTCGGCACGGCAGCTCGCCGATATGGCCACCCACCACACACAACAGCTGCTTGATCAGCATCCCCACAACTCCGCTGAACTCCTTCGCATTGGGCTGCTCCTTCAGCGCACCGGTGAGCGGATCAATTCCAGTCTTCACGCACCGCTCTATGCGTGCGCGGCTGACCTCCTGCACTGTTCAGAAAAGCTGATCGAACAGGCTCACCGCCTGCGACCTGACGACCAGCGAACACTTCAGGAACTCGCTGCTGTTCGTTATTGTCTGGGCTACCTCAAAGCCGACTCGACTGGCTGGGACGCTGATCCCGATCACGAACGTCTTCGTGAACAGATTCAGCAACTTCGCCAGTGTGCTGACGCGGCCGCACGAATGACCGACAGTCGCCAGCAGGTGCACTGGCTCGGAGGGGTACTCGATTCCGGACGCAACCGCAGCCTGCACATTAAATGGTCCGGACACCACGAACTGGCTGCCGAAATCCGCCGGGAAATCATGGCTTCGATTCCCGTCGGCACATCAGCGGCCGCCTCTGCAGATCTGCGATTCCGAATGCTGCTCTGGGAGCCCGCAGAAATCTCCCGTTCCTTAAATCAGGCAGATCCACAGTCAGAGACATGGGTGTTCCCGGACTCCAAACTCAGGCTGCAGCTGGAGGCCGTCTCAAATCTGATTGCCGAAGCGGTGTTTGCTGCTCCGAAAGACGCCCCCTTGTCGTCGTCCGCGGCACGGCAGTGTCTTGCCGACGCGACAGGCCTGATTGAGCTGCTGGCGCTGCAGCCCGGGCTTTTGCCTCAAATTCTCAACGAAGAACTCGTCCGCCCCATTGCCGGTCTGTCCTCCGAGTTTCGTGTCCGCAATCGACTGGACGAAGCTGAACGCGCCCAGAGAGCATGGCTGATGCTCTGCACCGAGGCTCATCAGCGATTCCCCGATCACCCTGAAATTTACCTTGCCCTCTCGGAAGCCCACCTGCAGGACTGGAAAAACCTGCTCCGCCGCGACCGCGATGACGATGCCGTCGCTGCACTCAAAAAATCTCAGGCCGCAGCCGAAGTCGCATGGCAACTCGCACCTGAGTCTGAAGTCGCCTATCAACAAATCGCTGATCGGCTGCAGCGACTGCAGCGCTTCAAATCCGGACACTAGTTGTGCTGGCGAACCGCTGCCTCAGCTGGCGAACCGCTGCGACTCGATCTGGCCCAGCTTGTTGTAGAGTGTCTTCAGAGCGATGCCGAGTTCTTTAGCGGCCTGCGGTTTGTCTCCATGATGCTTTTCCAGAACGCGGAGGATCATTTCTTCTTCCATCTGCCGCAGCGTTCTGGCCTCGGTTTCGACGTTGACCGAAGGAGCCGCGGTGGTCAATATGGGGCTCGCCGATGTCCCATGGCGGCCAGCTGAAGCTTCTGCAGCGTGAGTGCGACCGCGCTGAATGCTGCGAGGAAGATCCTCCGGCCGAATGCACTGGCCGTCAGAAAGAATCACGGCGTGCTCGAGCACATTCGCAAGCTCGCGAACATTTCCCGGCCACGGATGGCTTTGCAGCAGCCGAATGGTTTCCGGCGGAAGGATATTCGCGGGGACGATGTCCTTGCGGAGGTGTCTGGCAAGCAGATGTCTGGCAAGTTCGGGGATATCGTCGAGCCGTTCCCGAAGCGGTGGCAGGTAGATTTCGAAAGTATTGATGCGGAAGAACAAGTCCTCGCGAAAAGTACCGTTCTGAACCATCTGCTGGAGTTCACGATTCGTGGCGCAGACGATGCGGACATTCACGTGAAATGGCTCATTGTCACCGACGCGACGAACTTCTCCGGATTCAAGGAACCGCAAAAGCTTCACCTGCATGGATTTATCAAGCTCTCCGAGTTCGTCGAGGAACAGCGTTCCGCCATTGGCCACCTCAAACAGCCCGGCTCGATTGGAATCTGCTCCCGTAAAGGCTCCCCGACGATGCCCGAAGAATTCGCTTTCCACCAGATTTTCAGGGATGGCTCCGCAGTTGACGGCGACGAATGACTCCCCCCTGCGGTCACTCTGTTCATGAACACGTCTGGCAACCATTTCCTTTCCGGTTCCGGTTTCGCCCAGAATCAGCACCGCGGAATCAGTGGGTGCAATGCGGTCGATCAGACGCCGGACGCGGAGCATGGACGAGGATTCTCCGATGAGATCGGAGCGTCCTTCGGCACGCTGCAGGCGACTTTCCAGAGCGAGATTGCGATTTTCGAGCGCCTTCCGTTCGCCAATGCGGTCGAGCACATTGACGATTTCGAACAGAGAGATGGGCTTGGGGAGGAAATCGTAGGCGCCCAGGCGAAGTGCACGGATGGCATCATCGCGATCTCCGTGTCCCGTGATGATCACACATACAGTTTCCGGCGAATGCTCTCGGAGATGATCAATCACGTCCCAGCCGCTTCCGCCCGGCATCTTCAGATCGACGATGGCCGCATCAAATACGTTTTTTCCCACAGCTTCAATTGCCGCCGCCGGAGATTGGCAGACCGTGGAAACATGGCCAAGCCGAGGCAGCTCGGCACGCATCAGCTGTGCGATGGAGGGGTCATCGTCAACGAACAGGATGCGAAGGCTGTGGCGTTTGCGAGTATTCAAGGCCGACTCCGTGGCGTTTGGGGCCCGGCGTCCAGCCGGGGTGCGTATTCCTGTTGAATGGTACCGGTTGCGGGGGGGAAGGGCAACGCGAAATCACCGCTCACAGACCGCTTGCCCGCACAAAAACAACAACCGGATTCTCGTGAAGAGTCCACCCCGTTTTGCCCATTCTGACAGGAATGGGCTGCATGGGTTGACTTTGCGGGCCGCAGCTCTTCAGCAGTTTTTCCAGCCTTCGCAATCGTTAAAACAGGACCAAAAATCGGCGTAAGTATTTGCTGCACAAACACCTTTGCAGATTCAAGCAGACGAATTGAAGGCGACGATAGTCCGGGTGCGTTCCACGGACTGCGAGAATGCAGCCCGAGGTCATGGGAGACCCCGGAGGGACGCTTTACCGAGGCGAAATCATCGACTGGAGTGCCTGCCACCTGCGGCCGGCCGAGGCCGCAAAGGCAGGGCCGGTCAGAGATCCGCCGGGGCGGGGCGGTCGACGGAACGATGTCCTTGAGGAAGGAGAGAGATTCGTATGAAGTGGTCATGGATGTTTTCTGCAGGTCTTGCCATGTCCGGCATGATGGGTTCGGCTGACGCCGGACTCTTCGGACTCGGCGGTGGTAAGGGCTGCGGCTGTGCTGAAGATTGTCAGCCAGCACCTTGCAAACCAGCAATTGCTCGTCCGTGTCACACCAACGTGTACACGTACCAGCGGAAATGCTCCGACATCAAGCCACCGTGCTGTGATGACGGATGCGGGACGGATCCGGGCTGCTGTGCTCCCGCCGATCCAGGCTGCTGCGCTCCGGTTGATCCGGGTTGCTGCGCCCCAGTCGATCCAGGCTGCTGCGCTCCAGCCGACCCGGCCTGCGCTGCACCAGTTGATCCAGGCTGCTGTGCTCCGGCTGATCCCGGCTGTGCAGCCCCCTCCGACCCCGCCTGTGCTGCACCTGCAGCCTGCGGTGAAGGTTGTGGCGAATGCAACCGTGAAGACGCCTGCAAAGTGGCCCAGCTGATCTATGTTTCGATGACCGACTGCTACGCCAAAAACCGTCGCAACGCCATCGACAAGCTCGGCAGCTACGACTGCGGCTGCTATCCGGAAATCATGAACGCCTTCGTCTACGGTCTCAATGACACTGACGAACGCGTTCGTGCCGAAGCCGCTGACGAAATCGGTGACGCCGTTCGCTCCAATCGCTGCTGCTGCAGCCCGACCACAGTGTCTGCCCTGACCTGTGCTCTGGCCGACTGCGACCGCGGAGTTCGTCGTCAGGCTGAAGAAGCTCTCGAAGCCTGCGGCTACGAAGTTGTCGATGGCTGCTGCAACGGCTGCACCGACGGCTGCGGCAACGGTGCCTGTGGCAGCGTGCCTGCTGCTGATCCCGGCGTCAGCACCCCAGCTCAGGAAGCAACCCCTGCAGCTCCGGCAACTCCGGAACCTCAGGCCTTCTTCCCCTCCCGCCTGCACAACGCTCCTCGCAAGAGCGGCGGGCTGGCAGGTCTGTTCGGCCTGAATCGCTGATCGAATAACAGCAGAACCGAAACGCTGGCCGCTTCCTGCCATCGCTCGGAATTGCTGATGACTCATCCACCGCGGCTTCCGGAAGGCCTTTTCCCGGAAGCCGCTTTTTCGTTTTAATTCACGTGCCCCCCAAGCCGCATGGCGGCAGCCTGCGGGCAAACGGACCCTGCAAACGCCCCGCCAACGCACTCACCCTCGCGCGCACCTTCGGTGCAAAACACAGCCGGGGGCTTCCGCCCAACCGCTCAGCCGCATGGTTCAGCCGCATGGCGGCAGCCTGCGG
>Ga0172376_10003257_pt1 | contig 19357 bp, 13 predicted proteins | sample Lak35m_FD_121114 | JGI IMG/M metagenome (GOLD analysis project Ga0172376, IMG submission 121114) | Freshwater microbial communities from Kabuno Bay, South-Kivu, Congo - kab_092012_35m | ecosystem: Environmental > Aquatic > Freshwater > Lake | place: Democratic Republic of the Congo: South-Kivu... | reverse complement strand
CGCCGAACACCGAGTTCATCGCAGCGCTCTGAGTAAGTGGTGAGACAACACTGAGCGCGGCGGATGGAATGGCCGAATTCGTGGGAAATCGTCCCGGCAGCGAGTCTTGCAAGGGATCGATCATCGGTTGGAGTGACGATGAGATTGCCGCAATGTTTGATTTCGATGCGACCACCATGGAATCAAGCACTGTCGCAGTGGACATCGATGTTGCAGGTTGAGAAGAGCTGGTCTGAGTTGTTGTTCCGGAAGAAGAGCTAGCATTCGCTCGGCACATCGACGGCAAGGGAGCGAATGCCGTTTCTGGCGAACTGAGGTCTGTGGCCAGTTGTGCTTGCTCTGGCAAGGCGCGTTCGATCGCAATGAGTCGAACAAGGACCGATTGTTTGTCGGCACCGTTGGTTGGGCTGGATGTTGTTGCCGAAGGGGCAAATGCGCCGGTGCTGTCGATTACCTGATGATTCAACTCGGAAGTCGCAGCTAGCAATCCATCGAATGCAGACGGCGTGAGCGTCATTGATCCGGGCGTCATCGTGCCGACGTCTCGTGCGGCCGTTGAACTCGTGCCGCCGGTTGCTCGGAGAAGTTGTTCGTCAGGGCTTGGAACCGAGTTGACGTTCTGGGGATTGGCCGATGACCTCATCGGTCCCGAGGGCATGCTCGGCAGTGATGAGAACGGTTCGTGCCACGGCGTGATGCCTTGCTGGCCGATGGGTTCAGGTTCGGCCCAATCAACCCGCACCGATTTGCCGTTTGCGCTCAACGCAAGGACCAAATTCACTGCGGATGAGTTCTGTGTGGAGTCAGTGGACTGTGGATCTAACTCAGCGATTGCCACATCGAACTGTGCTGGGATCTGTTGCTCCGGCGAGATCGCTTCGCTGGTGGCGGTCGCTGGTATGATCGGTGTGGCTGAGGGGACGTCTGACACGTCGGTCATGGAATGCGGCTCACCAGTGTGATCGGTTGATGACGCCGCAACAGTGCGATCCAGCGTTGCCGGTTTGGGAGGCTCCGAAATCGACGTTTCCACGCTCGTCATGGTGTCGGAGCGCGATTCATCGAGCTGCGGAGTGATGGCGGTCTGCAAACCTTGCTGAAAGTCGGAAGCATCACTTCCGCTCGGCTTTGGCGGGCCGGAAGCGGCTCGGCTGGGTGCCGTTGCTGACTGTGAGTGCAGGAAGTCCAGGGTCATGGTGTGCTTTCTGGGGGAGCGACTGAAGTCGCCATCCGTCATCCTTTTGCGATCGCTGGCCGACGTTGCGGATGTTTGTGGTGATCCGGCATCAATTTGCCGCCGCGTCCGTTTTCATTTTCAGAACGGATTGAATGATCTCTTGTCCGCGTTTGGATTGTTTCGCATCGCCTGTGGCCAACGTTTGCAGGAGTTCGGCCACTCGTTTCTCGGGCATGCCCTGCAAAAGGAGCATGTTTTCGTCCAAGGGGAGTTTCATCAGTTGGTCAGCGACGGACTGGATGTCGCTCTTGGCGAGGATTGCGCGGACTCGTTCGACCGATTCTGATTGCTCGCGTTCGAGTCGTTGCTGCTCTGCGAGGGCAAACAACTCTTTCTCTTTGGTCAGTAAATCAAGGTCCTTAAGGACCGCACTGCGCGAGTCGCTCACGAGTCCTTGTAATCGCTGATATTCTCGCTCGCGCTCACCGATTTGGAGCACTCTCAACGCTCGTTCGCGCAGGACGTCTTCGAGAGTCACGGTCGGTTTGGCCGTGACTTCGGGTTTGATTGCCGCTGCTTTGGCTTCTTGAGGATTGCGCAGGATCTCTCGGATTTCGTTGACGACGTCATTGTTGAGTCGGCCTTGAGCCATCAACGCCGCGACAACAAGTCCTTCCGCAAAGATTGCGATCAGAGCGAGACCAGCCAGTAGAGTGAAGAATTTCCGCATCTCAGAGGCGTCCTTGCTGGGTGTGAAGAGTGATGAGTGCTGTCGTCATTCAGCAGGCCGCAGTCGCAACTGCTGACTCAGGGCCAATGACTATTGACTCCCCTCCCAATTCGCCGCTTGCCATTGCTCACTGAGTTCGCGCTCTGTCGCTTTCGCCGCGACGTAGGTTTGCTCAGAAAGAAATTTCTCTTTGAGTTTCTCGATGGCTTTGACGTCTTGGTCAGCTTTGATCAGTTCCGAGCGGGCGATCTCAACTTTGCGTCGCGCCTCAGTGATCTGTTGCTCCAAGATCATGATCTCGATGTCGAGTCGGCTGATGAAATGGCGTCGCCGCGCGGCAGCGGCCACGTCCATGTCGCGTGCTTGAGCCAATGCTGTTAGCTCGTTGAGCAACGCTGTGCGCTGTTGCTTAACGTGCTCTTGGTGCATGACGAATTCTTGCTCGCCAGCGATGGCTGCCTGCAGCGCGTGGCGCTTGTCGAGACGCAGATGGCTGCGGAAGTCGAGCACTTTGTCGAGCCGGAATGTGGGCATCTTTCACCTGATTCGTAACCAGGGCATCTTGTTCCCTCGGCGGCGATGACATGACGTACTGCGGAGTCAAACACGCAGAGTTCATTATTGATCAGACATTAGCGGTCACGCACCGCCCTAGGGCTTGCCAATAACTTGCTGAATCGCGGTACTTAGTTCCATCAAGCGGCGCGAGTTTTCTTCGAACTCGGGTCGCTCGTCGCGCGGTTGCTGCAAGTATTGTCGGATGGGTTCCGCCAGCCTCAAGGCAACATCGACGATCGGATTCGTTCCGGCTCGGTAAGCCCCAATCGAGATCAAGTCGGCAGCCTCGCGGTGCGCCGCGAGGACTCTCCGCAAGGTGCGGGCAGCCTGCTGATGCTCGGGTGAGGTCACGTCGGGCATCGAACGGCTGATACTGGCCAACGCGTCAATCGCTGGCCAATGGGCCTCATGAGCCAGCTTGCGGGACAACACCAAGTGGCCGTCGAGGATTCCCCGCACGGTGTCCGAGATGGGTTCGTTCTGATCGTCACCTTCGACAAGGACAGTATAGAAACCAGTGATGCTTCCTTTTTCGGTGAGACCGCTGCGTTCCAGTAACTTTGGAAGTAAAGAAAAGACGCTTGGAGGATAACCCCGCGTTGTCGGAGGCTCTCCTGCCGCCAGGCCGATTTCGCGTTGGGCCATCGCAAATCGCGTGACGCTGTCCATCATCAGCAAGACGTGATTGCCTTGCTCGCGGAAGTAATCGGCGATGGCTGAACCGAGCCAAGCGGCTCTCAATCGCATCAGCGCGGGCTCATCATTGGTCGCGACGACGAGCACGCTTTTGCGTCGGCCTTCGTCGCCGAGTTCGCGTTCGATGAATTCACGGACTTCGCGGCCTCGTTCTCCCACCAGGACGACGACGTTCACGTCTGCCGAACTGCCGCGTGCCATCTGTCCCAGCAAAACGCTCTTACCAACGCCGCTGCCCGCGAAGATGCCTAATCGCTGACCGAGTCCACAGCTCATCAAGCCGTCGATGACGCGGATGCCTGTTCCCAGAGGGGCATGAATACGTGGTCGGTTGAGTGGAGAGGTTGGTTCGCCAAAGAGGCTGATGCGATCTGTGAGCTGCGCCGGGGGAGCGTTGTCGAGATATTGCCCCCGAGCGTTGATGACGCGGCCTAGTAAGTCGCGTCCGACTCGGGCCGTGGGAACCGAGCATGTGACCTCTACTGGAGTACCACGTCGAACGCCGCGCAAATCACCGAATGGCAAGACGAGCGTTTCCTCTCCCGTGAAGCCGACAACTTCTCCGTCGATCGGCTCTGTGCCATCGCGATGAATCTGACAGCGTGCTCCTAAGGGGGCAGGGAAGTCCGAGACAGCCGCTGCGAGTCCCACGATGCGCGTTGTCGTCCCGGTGACACGCGGGGCTTGCAGTTGGCGAATGAGTCGTGTCCGGGTGAGCATGATTGTTCCTGTAGCGGCAGTTTTGAGGACTTATGAGACGAGTGATGCCGCTGCGAAAAGTCTTGGCCGTCCATCGGCCTCGACTCGTTGTTGATGTCCATCTGTCTGTTGAAATTCGTGGGGCACGTTTTCAACGTGCCATAGATTCATAGAGTTGAGAACACGAGAGAATCGCGCTCCACGCCGTTTCAACTAGCTGCTAACTGCCCTCCGACAACTCTTGTTCGATTCGCGCCAGCATGGTGTTGACTTGGGCGTCAATGCGACCGTGCTCGGTCACAACGACGCAACCACCAAGTGACACGTGGTTGCTTGGTACGAGCTTCAACTCCGAAAACCGATTGGCTTCGGGGACCAGCGGCAATAGCCGGCTTTCAATACGGGCCAAGTCGTCCGGGTGGAGATGGATTGCGACACTGCTCTTGCCGACGGCGAGTTCAAGACCTTGCTGAATGATTGCGGCGAGTTTCTCGGGTCCGAGCGATAATTCGTGTCGCAAGATTTTCTCAGCGATCGCCAGCGAGAGACTGACAACTTCGCGTTCCCAGTCGGCTCCGTGCTGACATGCTGTGGCATGAAACTCGGAAAGTAAGTTCTGTAATGCTGGCAGCACCGTCTGAAGTTGCTCGCGGACACGCTGTTCTGTTTGAGTGGCGACTTGCTGAGCGATCTTGGCGTCGAGCTCGGCTTCAGCTGCCCGCAAACCGTTTCGATAGCCTTCCGCTCGACCTTCTGCAAAACCGTCTTTATGCGCTTGCTCTCGCAGTTGTTCAGCCTCCTGAGCAGCGGCGAGTACTTCTTGTTGGCAATCGGCTTTGATGCGCGCTTTGTATTCATCGAGTCGTTGCTGCATGTCGTCGTAATTGAACGCAACTTGAGCGGGCACCGCGTCAGTAGCGAAGCGTTTCATGACTCGGGTGGCAGACGAAGACATTGTGGCAGGCTTTCGACTTGATGGCGGGACAGCACGTTGTGTTCGCCTTCCAGCGCTCTCTTCTCAACGGCATTGAGATCGATGCCGAATGACCACGATCCCGCGCCGGCTTCATCCTCTAGTTGATCATCTTCTCGCCATCGCCCGAGGCGACGACGACTTGACCTGCATTCTCCAGTCGCCGCACGACATCAACGATCTCCTGCTGTCGTGCTTCAACCTCACTCGACTTCACGGGGCCGAGCATCGTGATTTCCTCTTTCAGATTTTCAGCGGCGCGCGATGACAGGTTGCTGAAGATCTTCTGTTTGAGTTCCTCCGAAACGCCCTTAAGAGCCAAGGCCCATTGACTTGTCTCGACCTCTTTGAGCACGGCCTGAATCGACTTCTTGTCAAGTTTTACAAGGTCGTCGAAGACGAACATCAAGCGTTGGATTTCCGTCGCTAGGTCGGCTGAGTCTTGGCCCAGCGCGTCAAGGATACCTTTGCTCGTCTTGCGATCCGAGACGTTCAGGATCTGAGCGACCAGCGGGACACCACCGCTGCGTTCGGACTCCTCGCTGAACAGTGAGGCCATGCGCGCTTTCAAGCTGTTTTCAACCTCGCGCACGATTTCAGGATTTGTCTGCTCCATGTTGGCGATGCGTCGCACGACATCCAGTTGCTTGTCAGTTTCGAGTTCGCCGAGGACATCAGCCGCCAGGTTCGTCGGCAGATAAGACAAGATCAGCGCGATCGTTTGTGGATGTTCGTCAGAGAGAAAGTTGAAGAGGTCGTCACCTTTGACACGCTGCAGAAAGCCAAACGGAACCGACTCCATCGACTTGCGCACGTTGTCAACAATCGACGTCGCGGCGTCGGCCCCCAGCGACTCTTTGAGGAGTTCGCTCGCCAAATCGAGGCTACCGCGTTCGATCGGCGTACGCTTATCGAGCTTCTCGCGAAATTCGGCGATGACGCTTTCTTGCTCTTCTGCTTCGACATCGGTGGTCAGCGAAATCTCCTGAGTCAACCGTTCGACTTGATCCTTTGGCAGCATGCTCAAGAGTTTGGCTGCGAGTGGTTTCTCAAGACTCAGCATGACAATGGCGGCACGTTTGAGATTTTGCATAGGCAGAGCTCGAACTATTCGCGGCTGATCCTCAGCCTCGTATTCAATACGGCTAACAACATTTCGGAGCATCCTTGCGCATCGTCAACGAGACGATGACGATGCGCTGTCTAATGCAAATGCTTGTGATGCTGGAACGTGTCTTTGGCTCATCCGCCCCATGGGGCGAAACCAAGCAGGCGATTTCCTGCAGACGCTCGGCACACTACCCGAGATCAAGCCGCTGGACTTGATCTGTTTCGCCAGCACCGAGAGTGGCCGACGAAGCATGTTTCGACGCAGGCTTGACAACCGTTAAACCTGCGCAACCCAGTGTGGACCACGCTCAAACTCGATCGACCCAATCGGGGATCGGAGTCAGCTTGAAAAGTTCGTCGATCTCGGCGGCGTCGCTGAATTGGTCGCCCACGTCGGCTGTGCCAGTACCGCTGCCGCCGACCAATGTGTCGATGCCCGAGTTGCCATTCACGGCGTCGGCACCGTCCAGCCCAATCGCGATGTCGTTTCCACCGCCACCAAACAACGAGTCATTCCCGCTGCCGCCATACAGCGTGTCGTTGCCGAGTGCTCCGGTAAGGTTGTCATTGCCGGCAAAGCCTGAAAGGCCATCGTGGCCGTCTCCACCATTGAGCACATCATCGCCATCTCCTCCATTGAGAATGTCGTCTCCGGAATCGCCGTTGAGAATGTCGTCATCGGCTCCACCGAGGAGGCTGTCGTTGTTGTTACCACCTTCGAGCGTATCCGAGCCGGCTTGGCCGAGCAGCGTGTCGTTGCCGTCCTCGCCATAAATTCGGTCGTTTCCAAGACCGCCGTCGAGCGAATCATTTCCGAGGCCACCGTACAGCGAATCCAAGCTGCCGCCCTGGCCGAGCAACGTGTCTGCTCCGTCACCACCACTGAGAAAGTCTGCACCCGAACCGCCAAGCAACGAGTCGTTTCCGGCATCACCAATGACGCTGTCGTTGCCACTTTCGCCGCTGAGCAAATCAGCAAAGCTGGAGCCGATCAACGTGTCGTTGCCAGCGCCGCCGAACAGAGTGACGATTCCCGAGAAGCCCGCCGCGCTGATGCGATTTGCTGAGGCACCTCCACTGAGCTGCGCAAATTCGAAGCCTGCGACCGAGTCCGTGCCAACTCCCGTGAACGAGACCGAAGTGAGATCGAAGTCGACATCAGCCGCTTCGATGAGGATGTCGCTCCCAGAACCTCCGCCCAGCGTATCATCGCCAAGGCCACCGCTGATGGAGTCGAAGCTGGTACCTTCGCCATTGACGACGTCATTCCCATCGCCGCCTTCCAGCGAGTCACTGCCATCACCTCCCAGGATTGAATCATTGCCCGCCAACCCTTGAATGCGGTCGTTCCCAGCGCCACCGATGAGCGTGTCGTTGGCCTCGTCGCCGGTCAGCGTGTCATGATCATTACCGCCGTCGATTGAATCTGCGTCAAGTCCTCCGGCCAGCAAGTCACTACCGTCACCGCCTAGAATGGTGTCGTTGCCGCCGCCTCCGTTGATGGTGTCGTTTCCAGAGAGACCTTCGAGACGATCTGCTTGTGGCGACCCAGTAATGAGATCTCCGCCGCCAGCGCCATTAATGGACGTCACTCCCGCGAAAGCGCTGACGTCGATCAAATTGCCGCTGGCACCACCAGTCAGTGCCGCAGACTCAATGTTGATCAGCGAATCCGTACCCAGTCCGACCAGCGAAGTCGTTGTCAGAGTGAAGTTCACATCACCCGTCTCTGCGATTGTGTCAGTGCCTCCGCCTGCTGTCAGAGTGTCGTTGCCGGTTCCGCCCGAGAGCACATCGTTGCCATTGCCGGAATTGAGTAGATCATCACCTTCGCCACCATTGATGGTGTCGTTACCGATTCCGGCGATGACGATGTCGTTACCGGCGAGTCCCAGGATCGAGTCTGCTTCGGATCCACCGAGGATCGAATCGGCAAGTCCACTGCCCGTGAGAGTGTCGGCGCCCGCACCGCCATTGAGCGTCACGCCGTAGTTTGCGGCTGTTGCGGTGAGTGAATCGTTGCCTTCCGCTCCCAAGACTTGCACAGAGGCGACGAAGTTTGCGTCGATGGTCGCAATTGTTACCGAGTCGTCGCCGACTCCAACATTGACCGTCAGGGCGTTGGAGGGGTTGAGGAAGATCACTTGCGGACTGGAAGCGATACTTACAAGTTGAGTTTGCCCGTTGGCCAATCCGTCATCTTGCAAAGTGACAGTGTCAGATGTGGGTGAGAAATTGAAGGCGAGTGAGGTTGCCAGCACCGCATCCCGCACCGCTTCAAACTCACTAAAGCTGATTGTTGTGATCGTGCCATCATCCAGCAGTGTGGCTCCCGATGACGAGTCCGCGAAGTGGTAGGTTGACGTACTGAGACTCTGACCAATGAATTGGATCGTGTCGTTGTCTGCCCCGCCGGCGACGAGGAAGTCGTCTTTGGCTGAATGATCGAGACTCAATGAATCGTCACCGGCACCGGTCTCGATCGTGAAGTCGCCTGAAAACGATGAGTCGAGTGAGCTGACCGTAATCGTATCGGCCAGATTGCCGCCGCTGATCGTCACGTTTCCACTATCGGTCGGGAACGCGACCGGAGTGCCACCATCAAGGACATACTCCGAGATGCCATTACCGGCGATACCATCGTCTTGCACGACGAGCACATGCGGACTGCCATCGCTGAGCTTGATGTATCGAGGATCAAGCGGCCCGCCACCACCTTCACCTGCTCCGGGTGTGACTTGCCAACCAAGGTCTGCCAGGGCCGCGTAGTCGAGCTTGGTGAGTGTCTTTCGCGATCCAAGTAGCAAACTTGGATCGAGCGCAACTTCGGCACCGTCGTCAGTTGTGCCTTCAGCCCAGTGTCCCTGATCTGCTGAGAGGGGCGGGTTGCCTCCGCCATCAAACTCTGCGGATGACTCGGCTCCGGAGAAACTTTGCCCGGCGGACAGGTTCTTAAATGACTCGGCAGTACCGAAGCCGATGAGGTGCGCGAACTCATGTTGCGCGACCGAGAAAAAATCTGCTTGGCCCGGCTGAATCTGAGCGGCATCAAGTCCAAAGAACCAATTGGCGTCGATGTCAAACGTCATCGCACCGACCGTAACGGCGAAATCGGTTTGACTGGCGTTCGGTCCTAATGCTCCGCTCTGTCCGCGTCCGAGCACGAGATCGACGAATGCTTGAGTGCCGCTGGCGCTTGCCCCACCGAAGCCACCTTCGCCGAGTTGTGACGATCCTAATTGGCGCGCTCCGGCATAAACGAGGATCTCATTTTCACCGAGGATGAGATCGGCAAATGCTTGCGTCGATCCATTCGACGGATTGGTGACAGTGGCGGTCCAGGTATCTGCGGGGTTGTCCTTATGTGGCACGATCTCCAGCAGCGTGTCTTCAAGATTGGCCGCCACGCTGTTAACCGCCGCTTCAAACGTCGCTCGTTGCTGACTGCCGAATGGAAAGAAGTTGTTACTATCGAGTGAGTAATCAAAGCTAACGGTGATTGCTGGCAACACGCGTTCTTCGAGACGTTCGGGGGTTCGATTGGGTCGTTTGAACCATCGGGCTCGCGACGCAGCGGGTGTGCGTTGAGTGCCCGGAAATCGAGGAATCCAAAAGCTGCGTAACATCGCCCTTGCCCCCAACGGCTAGTCCTGCCTGCATCTCGCCAGCGATTGATCGTGGCTCGCAACAAAATGTCGGGTTAGCGCGATGCCTTCCCGAAAATGCTAAGAATGTAGTCGATTTAAGACGCGAGACGGGACCGGGAAGTTCCGCAAATGCTGAGGTTGTGCCTCTGATCGCGTCATGACTGCTGCAAATTGCCCGAATCGTCAGTCGTCATCGAACCGGCAAGATGCTCCAGAGTTTCGGCACAGGTTGTTGACCAGCACGCGGCTCCGGTCGGCTGCCGAGCAGAACGGGTAGGCTCTTCCCTAGTTTTCGTTCGGGACAGGCCTCGAACGCAACGAATGACGAAGTTGGTCCGTCAACTGGCCAAATCATGCGTTGCTAATTGTGAATGACAATCAGATGTCGCAATGGTCAACGCGGCACTGAAAACACCAAGAGGTCGCGGTTGGAATGAATCCAGGCGCGACCTCTTGATGTTTTTGCCGCATGCGTTGCGTCCGAGATTACATCGCGGAGGCCACAATGACGGCAGCTTGACCAGCGCTAGTCACGTTGACATTGATGAGCACTTTGTTCGTGATCGCCGGCGATTCGCCGCTAACGACATTCAACGGGCAAGCTGGGTCGGGAGTGTTGTAATTAAGAGTCGTCGGTAGCACGCCGTGCTGCATCGCGATCAGCGAAGCTGCGAGTTCCAACGTGCCACAGGCTGCACCCGAGTTACCGAGGAAGCTCTTGGGAGCTGTCACTGGGATCGAGGACAAGCGACTGCCAAAGAGTTCTTGGTAAGCCGCCGCTTCTTCAACGTCGATGATCGGATCACTCAAGCCGTGCGCGTTGATATGACCGACATCGTTGGGAGTCAGCTCTGCATCTCGTAACGCGTTGCGGACGGCATTCATAATGGCTTGTCGGTAGTTTGGCTTACCACTGCGTTCGATGACACAAGATGACGCCGCGCCCAGAATCTGGCCCATGAGATTAGCGCCTCGGGCACGGGCATGCTTTTCTTCTTCGAGGATAAACACGCAGGCTCCCTCACCCACCACTTGTCCTTTGCGAGTTGCATCAAACGGACGGCTCCAAGTTGTTGGGTCGGCATCCGGGAAATCCGCTAAGCGATCCCACAGTGCTGCGTGCATGGCTTTGACTGGATGAATTCGCACGCCACAGGTGCCTGCGAGCATGACGTCCGCTCGGTCACGTTCGATGATTCGCAATGCTTCGCCGAGCGCACTGTTGCCCGATGCTTCGGCCATGGTCAGTGAGTTGTTCGGGCCTTGAGCGTCCGCGTGAATGCCGATGTGACACGCTGGCATATTCGGCAAGTACTTCAGCAACCACAGCGGCTGCATGCCGCCGAAACCTTTGGGGCCCCATTCGCTGAAGTTGAAGTTGTAGTTGTCAGAGGCCCGCCAGCAGCCGTCGCTGAGATCTTCCGGCGGTGAAAACATTTGGTTAGCGCCGAACTCGACACCCAGTCGATTATGGTCCGTCGTTTCGAGGTTAAGCCCACAATTCTCGATCGCCAAATTCGCTGCCGCGACGCCGAGTTGAATCTCGCGGCACATCACTTTGGCGCTCTTTTTTTGATCGCGCGTGAAATAGAGCTTCTTGGCAGATTCCTCAGAGAAACCTTTGACTTCACCTGCGATGTTGCCGGGAAGTGCGGTTGCTGTGAGGTGCTCGACTTTCGCGATGCCGCTGCGTTTGGCTTGCAGGGACTCCCAAAACGCGTCGATGCCAACGCCAATGGGGCTGAAGATACCAGCGCCCGTGATGACCACCTTGCGGCGCGGATTCGAACTATTGCTCATGCTCGAAGTGCTTTGCCTTGAAGACATTGCTCAGGACGCGGAGGACCATTCGTGGGTCGCGTCATGGAGCCGAAACTGAATCGACAGCAGGGTCAGAATCCATCCTTCCCAAGCCGCCACAAAGGGGCGTAGCAAAGAGAAAGCGGGTCATTTTTGCAAGCCGCATTGGCGGTATCCGGTAGGTGCCGGCGCCCGCGCGAGGCTGCTTGTGAGGGCTCTTCCAGCACTGTATGACTCCCCGCCTTTTGGCCGGGGCTTGCCGTGTTTTCACGGTCTTTTCTGATGTGACCGATCGACGATTTGTGTCCTGTTCAATTCACAGGAATTACGGCTTTCATTTCGTCGGCATCGTCTCGGCCTCTGCCCGCTCTCTCCGAGAACCCAATCTATGCAGCCTCAGCGCATCCACACGCATCAGTTTCCGAACGGCTTGATGCTGATTGTGGAGGAAATGAAGGACGTTCAGTCCGCGGCTTTTTCGATGCTTGTCCCGGCTGGGGTCGTCTATGAGCCCGCTGATCAAAATGGGATTGCGGCCTATCTCTGCGAGTGGCTTCCGCGTGGGGCCGGGGAGCTGGATAGCCGTGCTTTGACGGCGGCTCTCGACAACCTGGGTTTGCAGCGGCACGAGAGTCCAAGTGGTAATCACATCAGTTTTGGCGGAGCGACCGTTGCGAGTCGCTTGCCAGACAGTCTGCGTGCCTATGCCGATGTGGTGCGTCGTCCGCAATTGAACGACGATGAGTTCGACGCGATTCGCGACGGCATTGAGCAAAGCCTTAAAGGCCTGGAGGACGAACCGCAGCGCAAAGCGACGATCGAGTTGAGGAAGAGAGCCTTTACCGCTCCCTGGAATCGCAGTGTCGACGGCACGCTCTCGCATTTAGACAACATCACTCCTGAATCCGTGAAGGCTCATTATCAGAGGACGTTTCGTCCGAACGGATCGACCATCGGAGTTGCCGGGAACGTCGAGTTCAGTGAGATCGTTGCGGTCGTCGGTGAGGCTTTTGGAGATTGGAAGCAACTTCCGACAATCGAGCTGACTCCCGGTGGTCGTGGCCCGAAACGCGATCACATTGATCATGAGTCATCTCAAACGCATATCGCGATGGCTTACGACAGCGTCTCGTACCCCGATCCAGACTATTACGAAGCTTGGGCTGCCGTCAGCATCTTGAGCGGCGGCATGAGCGCGCGACTCTTTACCGAAGTCCGTGAGAAACGCGGCTTGTGTTACTCCGTGCAAGCGTCGCTGGCAGCGATGAAGCACGAAGGTCGCGTGATCTGCTACGCCGGTACGAGCAACGAACGGGCTCAAGAGACGCTCGATGTCACCATTCAAGAATTAAAGAAGCTCGGCGAAGGCATCCGCGAAGAGGAATTACAGCGCTGCAAAGCCCGCGCAAAAAGCTCGTTGATCATGCAGCAAGAGTCGGCTTCAGCGCGGGCAAGCTCGTTGGCTCGCGATTGGTACTTGCTGGGACGTATCACGACGTTGCAAGAAGTTCGCGACAAAGTTGACGAGATCACGATCCCCAAGATTCTCGACTATGTTCATCGCAAACCAGCAGGTGACTTTACGGTACTGACGATTGGGCCAAAGGCACTCGCGGTGCCAGAGTAAATATACTGGACGGTCAGCACGATCAGTTCAGGACGAGAGTACGAGAGGTAATGGTTCGCAGCCATCATTCCTTTCGGCAGTAGTTCCCACTGTCTCTCCATCACCACTTCATTTCGCCCTGCGTTCTGCAAGACGCATTCAGATCAAAGCCAACCTTCATGAAGTTTCATCATCACACTCTCGACAATGGTCTGACGGTTATCGCGGAATTGAATCCCGCCGTTTACAGCGTGGCGTGCGGGTTCTTTGTCCGAGCCGGTGCTCGCGATGAAACCATGGATCTCAATGGCGTCAGCCATTTCCTTGAGCATATGGCCTTCAAAGGCACTGAGAAGTATTCGGCGGATGACGTGAATCGCGTCTTCGATGAAGTCGGTGCGAAGTACAACGCGTCGACCGGCGAAGAAACGACCATGTTCTATGGAGCGATTCTGCCGGAGTACTTGCCGCAGACCTTCGAGTTGCTCGCCAACATCTTGTTTCCGTCGTTGCGTCAGGATGACTTCGACATGGAGAAGAAGGTCATCCTCGAAGAAATCAGCATGTACGAGGATCAGCCGATGCACGTGGCGTATGAGCACGCCATGCAGATGCACTTCGAGGGGCATCCGCTGGGTAAGTCAGTGTTGGGATCACTGGAGAGTGTGGGCGCCCTGACGGCTGAGCAGATGCGGACTTATCACCAGGAGCACTATCGCGCGGGTAACATTACGCTGGTCGTGGCTGGTCATACGGACTGGGATTTGGTGCTGAAATTGGCACGCGAGCACTGCAGTCATTGGCCCAGCGGCAAGCACACTCGACCGGTTTTCGAGGCTCAACCGAAGGGTGGTTTGCAGGTCATCCATCGTCCGAAAAGCGTACAGCAAAACGTGATCATGATGTCGGCGGCTCCTACTGCGCAGGACGAGATGCGCTTCGCGGCCGAGATCTTGTCGGTGATCGTCGGCGACGATGGCGGCAGTCGCTTGTATTGGGAGCTTGTCGATCCCGGTCTCGTCGAGTCTTGTGACCTGGGTTACTACGACTACGACGGATCAGGAGCGTTCTTGACTTTTATGAGCTGCGAACCCGAGACCACCGAAGAAAACATCGCTCGGATTCGAGAGATCTACGACGACATTAATGCCAATGGCATCACCGCTGTCGAATTGCAGCAAGCGAAGAATAAAGTGGCCTCGCGAGTGGTATTGCGGAGTGAACGCCCCATGGGCCGACTTTCGTCGCTGGGTGGTAATTGGGTCTACCGGCAAGAGTATCGCTCGGTGGCTGACGACCTGTCGAAGTTGGAATCGATCAGCGTCGAAGACATCCGGAAAGCTCTCGATCACTACCCCTTACAACTCAGTACGATCTCGACGATTGGCCCGCGCGAGTCGTTGTCGATTTGAGGCAACTTGAGGCAACAACAGCAGACGCTGACGTGCGATGAGGACGCCAATCTCCATTCTTCTTCTGCCTTTCGAGTCTCAAAAAGCGGCTTTACAACTCTGTACCTCGCCAGCGGCTCAACTGTCCGGCGAATCCGAACTTTGTTTCCCCTTCGATGCGATAAGGTCGACGTGCCATGAAGATTACGATTCGAAGTCTGTATGCCACGCTTATTCTGGCTGTCGGGACAACCAGCTTAATGGCTCAAGACAAGCCGGCGGAAAAGCCGGCCCCTAAGAGCGAGTTCAAAGTCATTGAGGACGGTGACGAGGCCGATCCTGTCGCTGCTTGGAAGAAATACTCCGCACGCAAATTGGAGATCTTCAACTCACTGCAACAATTGAAAAAGGACTTCTCAAAAGCTGAAGGTCGTGAGGCTCAAGCGAAGGTCCGTGATCAATTCGTCGATTTGCTGCGTGAGTTTGACGTCGATGTCGAGCCGAAGCTCATCAAGTTTGCGCCGGCGGTCTTTCAAGCTCAGCCGGACAATGCTGAGGCTGGCGAGTTCGTCATGCAGACGGCCTTCAACGACAACAACTTTGAGAAGTCAGGAGAAATCGCGGCGAAGCTGATCGCGGCGAATTACAAGTCTAAAGCGGTGTTGCAAACGGCGGGCGTGTCTCAGTTCGCGCTGCACAACTTTGAGGCGGCTGCGGCCGTGCTGAACGACGCTCAGAAGAACAACAAGCTTGATCCTCGCTTCATTCCGTTTGTTGATGCGGCGACAAAGTACGTCGCTCTTTGGAAGACCGAACAAGAGATTCGTGACAAGGAAGCGAAGCTTGAGGGCGACCTCGCGCTTCCGCGCGTCGCATTCGAGACAAGCAAGGGCAAGATCGTCATCGAACTCTTTGAGGATCACGCACCGAATACGGTCGCCAATTTCGTGAGTCTCGTTGCAGGTAAGAAGTATGACGGCATCAAGTTTCACCGAGTGATCAACGGCTTTATGGCGCAGGGCGGCGACCCGAATACGCTCAATACGAATCCGTTAGATGATGGCCAAGGCGGTCCCGGTTATTCGATCAAGTGCGAATGTCACGATCCCAAGTTCAAGCCGCGTATGCACTTTCGGGGCAGTTTGAGCATGGCTCATGCGGGCAAGGATTCGGGCGGGTCTCAATTCTTCATCACGCATCTGCCAACCGAGTGGCTTAACCCACGCTCTGAGCCAGAACCGGGTGGTCATACGGTCTTCGGTCGAGTCGTCGAAGGACTCGATATCGCGATGAGTCTACGGAAGGACGACAAGATCGAAACGGCGACAGTCCTGCGTAAACGGCCTCACGATTATCAGCCCGCAGTGACTCCCGATCCCGACACCAAGCCAGCAGAGTCGTCTCAGAGTGAGAAGGCGACCGACGAAAAGAAGAGCGAGAAGTAGGCCCTCGTTCTTTCGTTGGGGCAGACATCCGCCATCTCACCGGGCGGCGGATGTCGTCTAACGGTGACTCTTACTCGGAGCACCTACGAGCCCGCGAGTTACTGTCTTTTCGCGAGTGCCTTGGCTGTCGAGTTCACGATGGCTTCCGAGGTGATCGTGGCGTTAGTTGTCGTGTCAATGCCCTTCACATGCTGCTTGGCGACGATCTTCGCCGGAGTGTCTGACATCGACGAATAGAACTGCTTTTCGCGGTGCTTCGTGACCGACACTGATTCGATGCGGCCTTTGGCAACTTTCACTTCAACTTCAACCGGGCCTTCATAACCCTGACTGGCAGCGGCGTATTTGCCATCAGCCACTTGTTTGAGGTCAAACAATTCGAAGGCCTGAATGGCTTCGACGTTGGCCGTGGCTCGCTGGCGATTACGGAGCAAATGCCCTGGCGGGTTCTGAGCGGGAACGCTGATCGCGAGCACTTTTTTGTAATGTGTGATCGCATCGGAATAGCGGCCCGCTTGGCGGCACGCATCGCCCGCAGTGAGGTAACCGTAGCCTTGCTCGTCGAGGTTTCTGATCGCCATCGAGATGCTGCGGTCGGTTTCGCCCATGTCTCCTAATAACTTGGCGTGCATCAGGCCTTCAGGAGTCTTCGCGAGTAGCTTCTTGGCTTCGTCTTTAAAGCCGAGTCTGTCATAGCACTCGGCCAAGATCACTGCCGAGCGACCGTATTCCGCCGGATCTTTTTCAACGCCGACCGCTCGATACCAGAAGGCCGATCGTCCGTAATCTTCGAGCAAGTTGTGATACATATTGGCCAGCGTGAGCATGATCTTCTCGCGCTTTTCGGCGTCCCTCTGATGCGTTGTCAGCAAATGATGCATCAGCTTGATGCCTTCGCGCCAACGACTGGGGTTGGGATTGATGACGTCCCAAATGAACTGCCCAACGTTGCGCTGATTGTTCCAACCGCCCTCGGGCTTTTCGGGCCACGACAGATCGAGTGTTTGGGGATAGTTGAGTTTCGTCGTGCTAAACCAATCCGGTGGCGTCTTCCCGAGTTTGTCGACGAGCGCGTCTAACTCGGCTCGCGAACCACTTTTCTTGGGTGGAGTGACTGGTTGATTTTGAGCGACGGCCACCGCCTCGAAGCCCAGTCCTACAAGCAGCAACCAAATGACGGCACGGCGCATGTCTCAGACTCCCGAGGTGTGATGCGATTGAAGTGACGCGAAGTGGGGCGGAGATATGACGAGTGACGTCGAATTTGTCGCGGTAAAGAAGTCAATTCGGTATCGGCGTTGTGCTTGGGTTTGCCTGTTCCTGTTGCCTTCCGCTACTTCAGCAGTGTGGAAATGGAATCACCGGCAGAGACTTCGAACGGCCGAACGCAGTTTTGACCGCTTCGGAACCGATCAACAGAATGCATGACACCTGAGGTTCGCTACGCTGCTTCAACGTCTGTTGGAAAACACGTGGAGTACGATTTGATCGTGCTCTGAACTCAATCTATTCCGGGCCACGTTGAAAACGTGCACCACGAAGTTCAACAGGCTGATTCAGTGGTTGCCCCACTTCTCCTCTTTGCCTTGCTGAGATCTGAGATGACTCGTCCTGCTCATGTGGTTGGTCCCGGATTGGATGCCAGTCGTTGGTTGCGACGCGATGTGTTGCAACTTGGTGGGCTGGGTTTGCTCGGACTGACAGTGCCCAAATTGTTGCAAGCTGCGGAGACGCAGACGAAGTCGATTACCCCGACCGCGAAGTCAGTGGTGTTCCTCTATCAATTTGGAGGACCGTCGCATGGGGACACGCTGGATTTGAAGCCATTCGCGCCCGACGGCATCCGTAGCCAGTTCCAGCCCATTGCGACCTCGTGCCCAGACATTCAAATCTGCGAGCACCTGCCAGCGCTCGCGAAAGTGATGGATAAGGTCACGCTCGTTCGCACCGTGCATCACAAGATGAAGAATCACAATTCGGCGTCCTATCAGGCATTGACGGGTTACGCCCCACCGGTCGACGACATCCGGTTGCGTGATTCGATCGAACTTTTTCCGGCTTATGGTTCAGTTGTGGATCGTCTGGCTCCCAGCGCCAACGGGTTGCCGACGTTTGTGGCGTATCCTTACGTCATTGCCGACGGTGCCATTACTCCGGGTCAGCACGCGAGTTTCTTGGGCAAAGGTCACGACCCGTTGCTCATCACGGAAGACCCGGCGACTCCCAACTTCAAGTTGCCGCAACTGAGCTTGCCGCGCGGATTGACTGTCGATCGCTTGCACGATCGTCGCACGCTGCAGCAACTCATCAACCAGCAAACGCGATCGCTCGACGAATCTGCTGAAGCACGCGGGTTGAATTCGTACTTTGAGAAGGCGCTGTCGATGCTCAATTCGACCAAGGTGCGCGACGCCTTTGATCTCTCGAAAGAGCCCGAGTCTGTGCGTCGCCAGTACGGCCCGACGACTTATGGTCAGAGTTGCTTGCTCGCCCGTCGGTTGGTCGAAGCCGGCGTTAAGTTCGTCAACGCTTACTTCGCCTCAAACATTGGTGGGCGGAGCAGGACCGACGGAGGTTGGGACACGCACGGCTTCGACAACACGCGGATGTACCCCATCATCAAGGCTTGGCACTTACCGGTAACCGATCAAACCCTGCCCGTTTTTCTCAATGATCTCGACGAACGCGGCTTGCTGGATTCAACGCTCGTGGTGTGGATGGGAGAATTTGGACGCACGCCCAAGATTAACGCCAACATCAGTCGCGACCACTGGCCTGATTGCTACACGGTGTTGTTGGCTGGAGGCGGAATCAAACGCGGCTTTGTGTATGGTCGCTCGGACAAGAACGGCGCATATCCCGACCGCGACCCGGTTCCCATCGGCGACATCGCGGCGACGATGTTTCAAGCCCTTGGTATCGACCCGGCCACACACGTTTATGACGCCTTGAAACGCCCGCTCCCGATCGCTGCCGGCCGCCCTGTTATGGAATTGTTTGCCTAAGGGGTCGAGTTTATGCCTACTGGTTTCTTGAATTGTCCGTTTGGGTATGTGTCTCGGTCGAAAACGCCCGATTGGGCGCTTCAAGGGGACGTCAATTGAGGCAGGTCTTACGTCATGTTATGCCGCTGAGTCGAAATCACATGAAGCGATCCACCATCAAGAAGACACTGGGCATCACAGTTGTCGTTGTCGCGGTGGCCACGCTGGTTTTTTGGGGCCAGATTTCTGCGGCATTCGGTCCCATGACACAAGAAGAAACCTATTGCCTGATTTGCTACCGCAATCGCGTTGAAAAATGGGTGTGCGAATCGAAAGTTCGCGACGAAACTGTCACCAATGAGTATTCCGATTGGATCGACTCGTTCACCCCCTCGGATCATGCGCATGTGTGGGCGTTGAGTACGGCATATCATCGCGGTCACTGGTTCGGCGGCACCTCGATAGGGTGTGGAGGGGGCGCGACAGTGCCAAGGATTTATGAACAACGTAAACGCTTGGGAGAAACAGAGTCGCAGCAAAT
>Ga0172376_10003255_pt1 | contig 19362 bp, 16 predicted proteins | sample Lak35m_FD_121114 | JGI IMG/M metagenome (GOLD analysis project Ga0172376, IMG submission 121114) | Freshwater microbial communities from Kabuno Bay, South-Kivu, Congo - kab_092012_35m | ecosystem: Environmental > Aquatic > Freshwater > Lake | place: Democratic Republic of the Congo: South-Kivu... | reverse complement strand
CGCTCGATGATTCCTTGGGTCACGCTGCCGAATGGCAATTCGCAACTCCCGATCGAAGCGGCTGACGCAGAGGATGAGCATTCACAAGCGGCGACATCGAGTCGTGTCAGCGGTAGCACTGCCGCGAGTCACATCAACATCGCCGTGGGGATCGATGGTGTTGGATTGCCGTTTGTCGCGTTGGTTGTCGTGGTGTGCTTCGCCGTGGTGCGCATGGTCGAGCCGAGTCTCGGTGAGCATCGTTCCTTAAGCGATGTTTTGCTCGCTCAAAGCGCATTACTCGGAACATTGACGGCAACCGATGCCGTTTGGTTTTCAGTCTGCCTGTTAGGCGCGGCGGGCGCGTGCTTCGTTTTGATGTCGCGTACCGGCGGATCGTTGCGTCGCGTGGCTGCTGCGAAGTTTTTACGACATCAGCTTCTGAGTGGGTTGATGCTCAGCGCAGCAGGGCTCGGACTGGTGGTGAGTTGTTGGTGGATGAGCATTCGCGACCACGGCGCGCTGCCGCTGACGTTCGATCTGCCGACGGTCCTTGATCGCTTGCCACGGCTGATGCTGGGGTCGCAAGCGGCACATGATCATTGGGAACTAAGTGGTTCTTGGCTGTTTTTCCTGATCGCCGGTGGGTGCTTGCTGCGAGTGCCGTTGCCGCCGTTTCATCCGTGGCTACCAGCCGTGGCTCAACAGACGGAACGTGGCACGCTCGCGCTGCTGCTTGTTGGTTGGCTGCCGACGAGCTTCATCCTGGGAGTACGTTGGCTGCCGCGTGTCTTTGAATCTGAACTTGGACAACTCGGCGAGCGTGTCTTGATTTGGTGTGTCGTCGCGGCATGCGGTATGGCCTGCGCGAGCCTGAGAGTTGACGAGCCTCGACGACGGTTTGTGCTGTTGATCCTCGCACCGTTGACGTTGTCCTTTGGCGGCTTGTGGATTGGCTCAGTCTCTGCCGTTCAGGGAGCGGTATTGCTCTTGGCAGCAAGTTGCGGCGTGGCAGCGTGCGTGCTCATGTTGCCGTCCAGTGTTCGTGGTCAGAGCAGTTTGCATCTCGCGCTGCGGTTGCTGGCGATTGTCGCAATCGGACCTGGTGGTTGGTGTCTGCTACGCAACTTTTTCGCGTTTGCCGAATTGCGAGTGTGGTGTTGTGGTACGATCGCAGCCTGCGTGTGGTCGCTCGCGATTTGGCCGCAAGACGCGAATGCGAGACCTGACAGGGTAAATGACTTCGTCACAACGGAGCGATTCCATCTGCTACCGCTGGTCGTTGTGTTGGCGCTGATTGGTCTTGTTCCGCAAGCGGTGCTGAAAGCCATCGCGCCGTCGCTGCCATCAGTGGCGAAAGAGGATGTCCAAGAGTCATAAATCAGAGTGCCGTCGGTCATCGGTTCCAAGGCTGTTGCCACTGAGTTCCGGTGGTTTTCGTGACCATAACTATTCGCTTCGAATCCATGAGTTACTCAGTTCAACCACTTGAGTCCCAGTTGCAAGCTGCGCGGCAGCGGGACGACTACGCCACCATCGCCCAACTGTTGTGGAAATTGGCCCAGTACGACCTTCAGAGGGATGATGTGCCGATGGCATTGTCGCGCTTATTGGAGTCCTATGAACTCAATCAACGACTCGGTCGTCTGGATGGTGTTTGCGCAGTAGGACTTGTGGTCGGGCAGATGTTGGCAAGCGGCGGACAGTGGCAGCGTGGCCGTGAAGTCTTGGTCGAAGTTCGCGAGGGCTTTCGTAAGCTGGGGCAGCCGCGCGGTCAGCAACAGGCAGAGAAATTGATTGCGAAGATCGATACCGACAACGCGACGTTGAACTGAGTCGGTCTGGGCATGTTCCTGTCGACACGATAGTTTGACCGCGATGCTTTTGTATCTGAATTCGTATGCAAACTAGGACGAACTCAAGGCTTTGCTGGTGCATTAGCCAGGCTTCGAAGTCTTGCGGCGTGCTTTTACTGGCCGGGCGTGTGAGTGGACGGTTTCATCGGGAAGGATCCCCGATCGACGACGAAAGGATTTGTTATGCATGTGGTTGGCTTCATTCCCGCTCGACTGCAGTCGACTCGGTTGCCTCGCAAAATGTTGCTCAGCGAAACCGGCAAGCCTCTGATTCAGCATACTTGGGAGGCCGCCAGTGGGGCTCGCGTGTTGAAGACTCCTGATGGACCCAGCTTGGTCGTCGCAACGGATAGTTTCGAGATCTCCGCCGCCGTGCAGATGTTTGGTGGGCGTGTCGAGATGACTGGCGATCATCCCAGTGGCACGGATCGGATTGCCGAAGTTGTGAGGCGATCGTTTAAGCACGCCGATATCATCGTCAATATTCAGGGTGATGAACCCGAGATGGACCCGCAGGCGATTGATCTTGTGGTGGATGTGCTGGCGAAGAATCCGTCGGCTCAAATGTCAACGCTATGCACTCCGATTACGGATGCCAAAGTGCTCGACGAACCATCGTGCGTCAAGGCCGTCATCGCGGCGGATGGGCGAGCGTTGTATTTCAGTCGCAGTCCGGTGCCGTTTACTCGAGATCGGAATCGCGACGAGTTGTTGGCGAGCGAGTCGCCGTGGCGACTGCACTTGGGGATCTATGCTTATCGCCGAGAATTCCTGCTGAATCTGACCACTCAGCCCATGTCACCGCTGGAACAATTAGAGAAGCTGGAGCAACTCCGAGCCCTCGAATTAGGGGCTGTGATTCAGGTTGGCGAGGTCGCGCATCGGTCAGTTGGAATCGACACTCCCGATGACTATGCTCGATTTGTGGCCCGGAGAAAGGCTGCTTAGAACCCAAATTGATCGCGTTCAGGAAGACAATGACCGCTATGAGCCAGTCTGAGACCCGGTTTCGATGAGGAACCGGGTCTTCGTCTTTTGTGGGGCGGTGAGCAGAAAGCATCGAGTGATGACGAAGCACATTTTTGTGACCGGTGGCGTTGTGAGTTCGCTTGGCAAGGGGCTGACGTCGGCGTCAGTGGCCATGCTGTTGGAAAGCCGGGGCTTGCGAGTCCGGATGCAGAAGCTCGATCCCTATATCAATGTCGATCCGGGCACGATGAGCCCTTATCAGCACGGCGAGGTGTATGTCCTTGATGATGGATCAGAGACAGATCTCGATCTCGGGCACTACGAGCGGTTCACCAACGCTCCGTTAAGTCGCGGTTCGAACTACACGACCGGACAGATTTATTTGAAGGTCATCGAGAAAGAGCGGCGAGGTGAATATCTCGGCAAGACCGTGCAAGTCGTGCCGCATGTCACCAACGAGATCAAAAATTGCATTCGCGGACTCGGCGGGCCGGATGTCGATGTGGTCATCACGGAACTCGGCGGCACGGTGGGCGATATCGAAGGACTGCCGTTCCTCGAAGCGATTCGCCAGATTCCGCTGGATATTGGTAAAGAGAATTGCCTCTTCATTCACCTGACGTTAGTGCCGTACCTGAAGGCGGCTCGTGAAGTGAAGACGAAGCCGACGCAGCACAGCGTGCAGCAACTGCGAGAGATCGGCATTCAGCCGGACATTCTTATCGTTCGCTGCGAGAAGCCGATCGGAGCGGATAACCTCGAAAAGATTGGCATGTTCTGCAATGTCGAGAAGCGTGCGGTCATCGAAGAGACCGACAAGACGCTCTCCATTTATGAAGTGCCTCAGGGGTTGGTTGAGCACGGAATAGATCAGCTCATCGTGCAGAAGTTGGGCTTAAAGGCTGGGCCGCTCGATATGGATGACTGGTGGGACATGCTCAACCGGATTCGGAATCCGGAACATGAGGTCATCATCGCAGTCGTCGGCAAGTACATCGAACACAAAGACGCCTACAAGTCGATCTACGAGTCGCTCGATCATGCCGGTTTCTCACATGCCGCGCGCGTGATCGTGAAGCGCATTGAAGCAGAAGAGCTTTACGAAACCGGAGCCGAGCAATTGTTGAGTGGTGTGGATGGCATCCTCGTACCGGGCGGTTTTGGGATGCGTGGTGTCGAAGGCAAGATCGAGGCAATTCGGTATGCACGCCAGTACGAAATTCCGTTCTTTGGCATCTGCCTCGGGATGCAATGTGCGGTGATTGAGTTCGCTCGTAACGTGTTAGGTTTCGAAGAGGCCAACAGCACGGAGTTCGTGGCGACGACGAATCATCCGGTCATCTGCATGCTTGAAGATCAAAAGACCGTGACTCACAAAGGTGGCACGATGAGACTCGGCGCACAGCCATGCCATCTAGAGCCGGGTTCAGAAGCCGCGAAGTGTTATGGCGAAGACGTCATCACCGAACGTCATCGACATCGCTACGAATTCAATCCGGACTACAAAGAACAATTTGTAGAAGCTGGTATGCGAATCAGTGGAACCAGTCCCAGCGGGACATTGGCTGAGATTGTTGAGGTTTCTGATCATCCGTGGTTTGTGGCGGTGCAGTTCCATCCTGAATTCAAATCGAAGCCGTTGAGTCCTCATCCTTTATTTGCTGGATTCATCGAGGCCGCATTGAATCGACACCTGGCTCGGACGCATGCCATGGTGTGAAGTCGGCAAGTGCTCCGACATCATCTCTCGGTGGTATTCCAGCTTGAGCAAAGTTCGATCAATGTTGTTTCTAAAGTCAACGACTGGATGCCTTGCGAGGTCGAGTTCCCTAACTACAATCCCGCCCGCTTTGGCTGCCTCGGCGTGAGTCTTGACCAGTTGCGAGGGTCATCTCTACAAACCCGCCCCGTTAGCCGACAATTCAATCGCAAGCACTGCGGGAGTAGCTCAGTTGGTAGAGCACCACGTTGCCAACGTGGTTGTCGCGGGTTCAAATCCCGTCTCCCGCTCTTTTTTTTTGTCTGTTGGATGTCTGCGTGCGGCTTTGTAACTCGCCGCGTGCGTTCGTGAGTTCTGGAGGAAGTCAGAAGTGACCACTGCTGAGTCGACTGCGGCGGATGACGCTGAAAACACAGTTTGGAAGATGACTTTGGGCGTCGCGATCTCCGACGTTGGGCCTTGCCGCAAGCGAATTCAAGTCTCGGTTCCTGAAGCCGACATCGCTCATGTTCGCACCCAGTTGATCGACGATTACACCGCGAAAGCCCAAGTTCCGGGTTTTCGAGTCGGTCGTGTGCCCCGCCAACTCGTGCTTGTTCGGTTTCGTCAGCAACTTACCGATGAGCTGAAGCAGCGAGTTCTTGTTCAAAGCCTGGAGCAACTGACTTCTGAGCATAACATCGATCCAATCAACGAACCGGACATGGACGTTGAGTCGATCGATATTCCTGATGTAGGAGATTTTTCGTACTCGTTCGAAGTCGAAGTTCGTCCCGACGTGGCGATTCCCGACTACGCATCGTTAACGATTAAGCGTCCTGCCCGAGCCGTTTCAGATGAAGATATTGACAAGTATCTAGCACGTATGTTGTTGGAGTATGGTCTCCAAGAAGAGACCGAAGAACCGGCTGCGGCTGGCGACTACGTGGGTGTCAGTATTAACTTCGAGCACAACAATCGTGTTGCTCGTGAAATGCCGAATTTGAATATTCGAATCCAACGCGTACTGCGATTCCAAGATGGTGAGATCGAAGGTTTCGATCAACTCGTCACCGGCGCAAAGGTTGGAGATGTTCGTTCTGGCAAAGTCACGATCTCGGCTGAGTCGCCCTATGTGCCGATGCGCAGCGAGACGCTCGACGCGAAGATCAAGATTAAGTCCGTCAAGAAGTTCGTTGCGGCAACATTGGACGCGGCCTTGGCCGAGCGGATGGGCTTCGAGTCGATCGATGCTCTTCGCACGTCCGTGCGAAACGTGTTGGAGCGACATGTGACTTACCGTCAGCGGCAAAGCTGTCGCACCCAATTGTTAGAGCAGATTACCGAGTCTGCGAATTGGGACCTGCCGGAAGAGTTGGTCATGAAGCAAGTCGAGAACGCCTTGCATCGTGAAATCCTCGAAATGCAGCAAGCCGGTTACACGCCGACTGAGATTCGTGCCCGCGAAGCGTCGCTGCGGCAACGTTCGGTTTCGGTGACTCGTCAAGCGATGAAGGAGCACTTCGTCCTCGACAAAATCGCGACGGTTGAGAACGTCGAAGTCTCTCAAGGTGATATTGATACCGAGATTTCGATGATGGCATTTCAGGCGGGTGAGAGTGCTCGAAGAGTTCGCGCTCGGCTTGAGAAGTCTGGTGTTATTGAAAATCTCGAAGCTCAGATCCGTGAGCGTAAGGCTGTGGACATCGCTCTGGAGCGAGCGAAATTTGAGGAAGTTGCGCTTGAGGAAGAACTCGTTCCAGCACTTGACGTCGAAGGTGTGGATGATGCCATCTGCAATCTGATGTTTATTCGCTCGACGTCGGCAACGCCGACCGCGTAGGCCAGCTTGTAGTGAATTTTCTGTTTCGCAAACGCCGCTGCCGGTGCATCAGCATCAGCAGCGGCGTTTGTGTTTTCACCGTGTCCATTCACAGTCGTCGGTCGAGCCGGGTTCCCTTTGATTGGCGGTCACTCTCGTGGAGGTCTGAATGAATAAAATTGTTCTCGCCATCACCGGCGCGAGTGGAGCGGTTTATGCGATACGGTTGCTGCAAGTTCTGGTCGCAGCTGGACGCCGAGTAAATCTTGTCATCAGTCCTTCAGGGGCTCAGGTGCTCGAACATGAGTTGGGGCTCAAGGTCGACCTCCAGAATTTTTCGCTCGATCAGATCCTGACTCACTTCGACGAAGGAGACAGTCGGCTAAAGACGGCTTCGCAGCAGGCCAATGACGAGTTCGCGATTAGCTCGGTCTTTGATGATTCGACTATCAGCGTGCCGCAGGTGGCTTATCACCATTACTCGGACTTCACCGCTGGCATCGCGAGTGGTTCGTATCAGACAGATGCCATGGTCATTTGCCCGTGTTCTATGGGGACATTGGCCGCGATTTCCCATGGACTCTCAACGAATCTCATCCAGCGCGCTGCCGATGTGCATTTGAAAGAGCGTCGCAAACTGGTCGTGGTGCCCCGCGAGACACCTTTGGGAAGCATCCAACTCGACAATATGAAGCGGCTTGCGGATGTTGGAGCGATCATTCTTCCAGCGATGCCCGGTTTTTATCACAACCCACTTTCGATTCACGATCTCGTCGATTTTGTCGTCAGTCGCATTTGTGACCAGATCGGAGTTCCTCAGCAACTCTCGAAGCGTTGGGGTTCGTAAGGCGACATCCTCGCCGAGTTAATGTTCGCTGCTTGTCCTGCGCGAGGTACTCGGCGGTCAGATTTACGGTGGATCGTTGCCGCCGGGATGAAATGGGTTGCAACGGCAGATGCGATAAATGCCTTTGAATGTTCCTCGCAACGCACCGTATTTCGTGACTGCTCCAATAAAGTAGTGGCTGCAGGTCGGATGAAAGCGGCATTGGCGACCGACGATCGGGCTCAGCGTGAGTTGATAGAGCCGCACTCCGGCAATCAAGAAACGTGATGGCAACCGGGCAAGCCACGTTCTGAACCCACGCGGTGGACGTGTTTGAGCTGGCAACTCATGGTCAAGTGGAGTGGTCATTCAGGTTCGTTTTACAATGTTTTGAAGTACGGTTTGGTGGAAGCGATAGCTTCGTGGGCGGCCTCGATGGGTGCGATGTTAAGAGGCAGTCTGCTGCGCGGAGGGCGTCAGTATTTTCTTGTTGCCAGCCTTGTGCCGCGCTTTGCGAGTGTCAAATTCGGCTGAATCATTCTCGAGCCAGGAGCCCCGGTATGACCGCGAATCGTCGTGAGCTACTGACGTCATTGGGAACGTTCGCCGCTGGTTTCGCGGCGGGAGCGTTTGATTCTCAGGTCAGTGACGTATTCGGGCAAGATAACGCGACAAACCCTGCAGCCAACGTCGCCGACAAGACATCATCGATCAAGCTCACGAAGATCACTGCGACTCCGGTGCATCGTAAAGTCTTCCTCAAAGTCGAGACCAATCACGGAGTCACTGGTTGGGGCGAGATCGATCAACTCGAAACGCGAGTCGCGGCGATGTTGGTGAACTCGTTATGGGAACTGCTCGATGGCGAAAATCCGACACGCATCGAGCATCTGTGGCAGAAGGTGTACCGCTCGCATCGCGACATTCGCGGCGGGCCATTCATGACCCACACCCTCGCGGGAATTGACATGGCCTTGTGGGACATCACCGGCAAGTTATGGGGAGTGCCAGTTTATCGTCTGCTCGGTGGGCCGACACGCGACAAAGTCTTGATGTATCCGTCTCCCAAAGCGACGAAGGTTGGCGCAGGGCCGCACCCGTTTTCAGGGACTCCGCCGCAGATCGAGAACTTTGTGAAGCAAATCGAGAATGCACGTAAACAAGTCGGTCCTGATGGAATGGTGATGTTCGACGCGCATTGTGCGCTGCCACCCCCCTTTCTGATGCAACTTGCGTCGGCACTCAAACCGTCCGACTTGACTTACATCGAAGAGCCGGCGGTGCCGGGCAACATTGAAGTCTTCAAGCGGTTAAAGCAGCACACCAATATCCCACTCGCTGTTGGCGAACAAGCGCGCACGATTTGGGACGTTATCACGTATTTGCAGGAAGGCGTCGCGGACATTCTGCAGGTCGATTGTGCTCATACCGGCGGAATCTCGCAGATGCGAAAGATTGCAACCTTGGGAGAGGCCTATCAGGTGCCGCTTGCCCCTCATTGTGTGACGACAGATCTCGGTGCGACCGCAAGTTTGCATTGCAGCGCCTCAATTCCACTGTTCTTAATTCATGAGTATTACCCCAGCATCTCCCCGCCGGGACTCGTGAAGAAAAACTGGTCGATTGACAAAGACGGCTATGCCTCGCTGCCTCAAGGGCCGGGGTTGGGCTGCGAGATTGATGAGACGCTGTTGGTTGAACTTGCCAAGAAACCATCTCCGCCAGAGTGGCCGACACGCGGAAGGCTGCCCGATGGTTCAATCTCTGATTATTAGCCCGTGTCTAACACCTGTTTTCTGGCGGTTAACTTGGCGAAAAATGGTCGTTGGCAAGCCGCTTGTCCGAGCGGAGTTGGATCCATAGACTCCCGCCCCCTTTGGTACGGCGGCTTGAGGGTGCTGATCTTGAAAAGAGCGCACGCCGCGTTGTGCTCTTGCTGAAAATTTGGTTCTATTAGGTGACTCGATGAAAAAGGACATCCATCCCAAGTATTACGACTGCAAAGTGACATGCAGTTGTGGCGCGAACTTCGTGACGGGCAGCACTGTGCCCGAGATTCACGTCGATATTTGCTCGGCTTGTCATCCGTTTTACACGGGTCAGCAAAAATTCGTCGACGCGGCAGGTCGCGTCGAAAAGTTTCAAAAGAAATACAACTGGGGTGCCCAAAAGAAGGCTTAGCGACTTCGGTGCAGCTCTTGCTGTCCCGCGTCGTGAGTCCGTCTCTCCGTTCACTCTCGATGCAGCCCGGTTGCCGTCGGCAACCGGGCTGTTTCCTTTTGGTAGGGCGTCGCCATGTTCCCCAGTCTGCAAACCAAGCTCCAGCGTTTTGAAGAACTCGAACGTCAACTGCAAGACCCCGAAGTTCTCGCCGACATCGACAAGATGCTCGCTTTGCAACGAGAGCATGGCGGCTTAATGCGCATCGCCGGCCAAACCAAGAAATTCAATCAGCTTGAGGAAGACAAAGAAGTCGCCAAGCAGATGTACTGGGAAGAAGCCGACCCGAAAGCGAAGGCCGAGGCGAAGGCCGAACTCGATATGATCGAGTCCGATTACGAAGAGCTGCGTAAGGAACTGGAAGACCTCGTACTTTCGGGGGACACGCTGACACGCGGCAGTTTCATCATGGAAATTCGCGCCGGCACAGGTGGCGATGAGGCTGCCTTATTCGCTCGTGATCTTTTCGAGATGTACCGTCGGTATTTCGACATGAAAGGTTGGAAGTACGAAGTGATGGAGTTGGATGCCGGTGAATTAGGGGGCATGAAAGAAGTGGTGCTCTCGGTTTCTGGTGAGGGTTGCTACCACTGGATGCAATTTGAAAGTGGTGGTCATCGCGTGCAGCGAGTCCCAGAGACGGAAGCACAAGGTCGCGTGCATACGAGTGCTGCGACTGTCGCGGTGATGGCGGAAGCGAGTGAAGTGGAGGTCGAGATTCGCAACGAGGATCTCGAAATCGACACGATGCGTGCCGGCGGTCCCGGTGGGCAGAAGGTCAACAAAACGGAAAGTGCGGTTCGCATTACGCACGTTCCTTCGGGGATTGTCGTTCGTTGCCAAGATGAGAAGAGTCAACACAAGAACCGCGCGAAAGCAATGCGTCTGCTGCGCAGCAAGTTGCTGGAAGCTCAGCAAATGGCGGCTAATCGAGCCCGCTCAGAACAGCGTCGGACGTTGATCGGTTCGGGCGACCGCAGCGAACGAATTCGAACCTATAACTTCCCTCAGAATCGCCTGACTGATCATCGCATTGGTCTGACAGTGCATAAGCTCGACCAAATTATGCAGGGTTACTTGGACGACGTTGTTAACGGGCTCGTCGAGTTCGATAAAACCGAACGTCTGCAAGCCGGAGCAGGTTAAATCTTGTTGCCGAGCTTTTCAGAGTCAGTCGTCGTGGTCCGTAGTCGTCGCAGGGAGTTGTTGACTCGTTTTTCACGGGCAACGTGAGCCAGATTAAGGAGTGCCCAGTGGCAGGAGCGGTTGAAGTTTGGACCGTGCGGCGGGTGCTAGAATGGACCATTGAGCATCTCAAGAAAAATGGTAGCGACACTCCGCGACTAGATGCCGAGATTCTGCTAGCGCACTCCCGCGGTTGCCCCCGTATTCAGCTCTATGTGCAGTACGACGAAGAACTTGATGAGCAACAGCGTCTGACGATGCGCGAACTCGTCAAGCGCCGAGCAGCGCATGAGCCGGTCGCATATCTCGTCGGCAAACGCGAGTTCTTTGGACTCGACTTTGAAGTCGGGCGCGGCGTGCTGATTCCACGCCCAGATACAGAGACTCTCGTAGTGCAAACTTTGGCGATCGCGAAGACGCTCGCTGCGCCGCGCGTGCTCGAATTGTGTACGGGTTCGGGATGCATCGCGGTCGCGGTCGCGAAGAACTGCCCGCCGGCACTTGTCTCGACAGTGGAGATCGATAGCACGGTGTGTGGGTACGCGCGGCGAAACATCGCGAAGCACGGGCTTGAACAGCGTATCGAGTTATTGCAAGGAGACCTGTGCGGCCCAGTCGCCGGTCGCGAGTTCGATATCATCGTCAGCAATCCGCCCTATGTCCCCGATGGCGAGATCGCGACGCTCGATCCAGATGTCCGCTTGCACGAGCCTGAGTTAGCGTTGCGTGGTGGAGTGGATGGGCTCGATGTGGTGCGCCGCATTGTCCATGAGTCATCCGCGTATCTTGTTGCTGGTGGAACTGTGTTGCTCGAAATCTCGTCTGAACAAGCAGAGGCTGTCAGCACTTTGTTCGAGCAGCATGGATGTTTCGAGCCCGCTCGGATTGCGAAAGATCTGGCCGGTAAGTCGCGCGTGGTGTGGACGAAGAAGAAAATTGTGTAGAGCTCGGGCTGTTGTTCGCGTTACAGCGGTTGTGCCGATGTTGACGCATAACTCGGTGAGTCATTTTGCTTGGGAACCAAGAACTACGGGCTTGCTTCCAACACGGGAGTAAATCTTGTGGATGATCACCGTGCGTCGTTGATCGACTCTCGCGTACCTGTGCTGGATTACCCCTCATCGCACTCATCATGTCCCGTCACCCGACACCCCGGCGTGCCTTCACGCTGATTGAATTGCTGGTCGTCATCGCGGTCATCGCGGTGCTGGTCGCGTTGTTGCTGCCGGCGGTGCAACAGGCTCGAGAGCGGGCACGATCCGCGCAATGCTCGAACAACCTCAAACAAGTGGGACTCGCGCTGCAAAACTATCACGCCGCGCTGAATCTCTTCCCACCCAGCTTCGTCAGGCAAGAGGACAACAATCCGCCGCCTCCGGTTGCCAACGGCCAACTTCAATACCGCAGTCATTGGACCGGATATCACCAACTTTTGCCGTACATGGATCAAGTGCCGCTCTTTGAGCAGTACGACTTCAGCGGACATTGGCTCAGCAGTATGAGCAACGTCAACGATCGTAGTAGTTGGTTGCTGAATCGTACGGTGCTGCCGATGTTGGTGTGTCCCAGCGCTCCGCATCGCAACAACATCGTTGGAGAGACTGGTATTCCAGGTTCGTCGTTGCATTGGATGTCGGGGGCGGTGTGCGATTATTCGTTCTCTCACGGAGCCGACATCATTAAAGCGTTGCCGGGAGTTGACACCGCTTGCCCTAATGGCCCGTTGCATTACTGGCAGCAATGGCCGACCAGTCGGCGTGGTGCTTTTGGTTACAACAGCACATGTCGCCTGCAGGACATCACTGACGGCGCCTCGCAGACCTTAATGATCGGTGAAAAATCTGGCAGTCGTTTGACCTACGGCGGTTGGAGCGCGACGGCTCCCAAAGCGATCGTCGAGTTTCCTTGGGCGATGGCTGCCGTGATGTACTTTGCGCCGACTGCGGGCACGGGCGATACCAACTGGGTTGTTGGTCCTTTCGCGGTGACTCGCGATATCCGCTTGCCAGAATGCCCGGACTCACCGAGTGGCGCCGGCGTGCCGTTCCCCATCAATCCCACTCCGGTTGTTGTCCCTGCCATGGCCAGCGAAGCGCCGCTGTACTCGTTCCAATCGGCTCACACTGCGGGGGCTTATTTTCTCTTTGCCGACGGTTCGACGCGCTTTCTTTCTGAGAACATCAATCAGGGAGTGTTCGAGGCGGTGTCGACGATCGCGGGCAATGAAAGTACGTCACTGGAGTAATCCTGAGATGTTCACCGCGCGTCTGTCTCTATTCTCGCAGCTTGATCGAGACGAACTTTGTTTCGAGATAAGCCTCTAGCCCTTCATGTGCGAGTTCACGACCGAGGCCGCTTTCTTTCATGCCACCGAACGGGCATTGAGGCGTGGCGGGGATCGGGTCATTGATGCACAGGATGCCCGCCTCGAGTCCCTCGCTCATCTTCCAAGCAGTCGTCAGATCGTTGGTGAAGACATACGCCGCGAGTCCATACGGAGTGTTGTTGGCCTGCGCGATGGCCTCGTCGATGTTGTTGAAGTCCAGCAGCGGCATGATCGGAGCAAATGGCTCTTCTGTCAGAATACGACAGTCAGACGGCAAGTCAGTGACCACGGTGGGTTCAAAGAAGTACCCACGTTCGAACTGCTTGCTGCGTTGACCTCCGGCCAAGACTTTCGCGCCACGCAAACGAGCATCCTCGATCAAGCCCAACGTCTTCGATAATGCTTTCTCTTCAAACATCGGCCCGATTTCGACGCCCTCATCAAGTCCATTGCCAAGCTTCAAACTGCGAGCTCGTTCGACGGCAGCGGTCGTGAATTCTTGGCGAATATCTCGATGTACATAGAAGCGGCTCGGGCAAATGCAGACTTGGCCGTTGTTCCGAAACTTTCCAATGACCGCCAACTTCGCAACCGCCTCAGGATCGGCATCTGGGAAGACGATTAGCGGAGCATGGCCACCAAGTTCCAAGCTGATTCGCTTTACTTGATCGGCGCAGCCGCGCATCAGCTGCTTTCCGACTTCTGTGGAGCCTGTGAAGCTGATTTTTCGAACGGCTTTGTTCTCTAAAAACTCAGCGGCCATTTCATCAGCAGAACCAATCACAAGATTCGCCACTCCTGGCGGCACACCGGCATCGAGCAAGCACTTGAAGACTTCAATCAAGCTCAATGGCGTTTGACTGGCGGGTCGTGCCACGACCGTACAACCGGCGGCCAATGCGGGAGCGATCTTTCGGGCCTGTAATGTGACGGGGAAGTTCCACGGCGAAATCGACGCGACGACACCGACCGGATGCTTGAGAGTGAGATGCCGCTTACCCGGTACAGCCGGTGGAATGACTTGCCCATAAGACCGCTTGCCTTCCTCTGCGAACCACTCATACGTGTCAGCGGAATGCAGGATCTCGGCGCGTGCTTCGGCGAGTGGCTTGCCTTGTTCCAACGTCAGTATGCGAGCGATTGATTCACAACGCTCCCTCATCAAGTCGGCGGTCTTTTTGAGAATGCGACCACGTTCCCAACTGGTTCTCTTCATCCAATCGGGCAGGGCTTGTTGAGCTGCGGCAATCGCCCGCCGCGTCTCAGCACGTCCGGCGTAGGCAACTTCTTGAATGACCTCTTCGGTCGCGGGATTGATGACGCCTAATGTCCGACCATCATCGGCATTACGCCATTGCCCACCAATCAACAACTGCCCGATTGTCATGTTGCCTCCTGTTCGACAGTGATTCTGAATGTCTTGGCTTAAAACGATTGATCGTCAACACGGTCGCAACCGGTGGTGTTCGCTACGGCAAGGCTAGACTTGTGCCGCATCGGCGACACGTCTTGCCGATCGCGCTGAGATGCCGACTCAATCACCAGGGATGACGTCTGCAAGCGGTCATCCTACTGCGGCCATCCCGTCAAACAGCAGCGACCAGCCATCGGTTCCGCCGCGTTCGGGAAGAGGCACCAGGCAAAACGTGGCAGCTTTGCCAATCGCGAGTTCGCCGGACCACTCCTCGATTCCCAACGCCCGCGCTCCGCGAATTGTCCCCAGCTCAAGTAATGTCGGCCGCATGTCACCGCTAGAGATTTCGTCGAGCAACCGGAGCTCACTCCAGAGAGAGTAGTCAGGATTGGACGAACGCCCGTCGGTACCAATTGCTACCGAGGCACCGCTTGCGAGGAGTTCACGCCAGGGATGCGGCGTATGTCCAAAAAATCGATGCGTGCGTGGGCAATACACGACCGTGACGTTGGGATTCTTTGCGAGGAACTCGATCTCCTCCTGATCGAGATAGTTGCCATGCACGGCGAGCGCACGGGGCAGTCTCGCCAACTGCCGCAGCCAATCGACAGGTCGCCGTCCTGTTGGATGCAGGTCATCGTGCCACAGTCCGAGTCGCTCCAACATGCTACGGAATTCACCGGTGCCGTCGTGCAAATATTCGAGTTCTGCTCGAGTCTCCGCGAGATGCACTGCGAGCGGTGCATGTTCGGTCGCGGCGAGTTCAATCAGGCTTGAGAACAACTCGGGCAACACCGTGTAAGGAGCATGTGGACTCAGTCCGCCAATCACCGGAAAGCCCGTTGTCCGCAATTCGCGACAAGAGCGCAAGTGTTCGGCTGCGATCGTGAGTTGCTCATCAATCCGCTCTGGTACCGGAGCGATGCATTCGCGAAAGGCGACCATTGCGGCGATGTTGTTAGGGACGTTGAGAACCGACGTGGTCTCACGCATCTTGTCAGAATGAGTGATGACATTGCTCGTTGCGATCTCTCCCACAACTGCTGTCCCTGTGCGAGCACATTCAGCTAGACCATCCGCGACTAACTCCACCACAGAGCGAGACCGCGTGCGGCGATAATTCATCAAGTGACCAATCCAGCGTGTGAAGGGCTGTGGTGGCTCAATCGGTTGCGTGAGGTTGCTGAACTCCAAATGAGCGTGTGTGTTCACGAGTCCCGGCAACAAGGCGACGTTGCCGAAGTCAATCGTGTGGGCGTCTGCGGGCTTGCCATTCGTCGTGCCGACTGCGACGAACTTTCCGTGCTCAATTTCCACACAACCGCGCGCGATCGGCTGTTGGCAAACCGGGAAGATCCAACGAGCGACCAGTCGCACCAAGCCATTTGTCGCCATCGCAGCACGGGCATCGTCAATCTTGCTCTTCAAGTTCATGCCACTCATTGACCTCGCTCTGTATCCAAGCACGTTCTGTGAACAGTCTTTCTCGTCATCGCAGGTGGCTATCTCACGGTGACGAAGTCGTTATGCAACAACAGCACTTGAATGAGGCTCTCTCGAACGCGCTGAGATGGGGAGTTTGATGGTGCTCGCTTCGCGCCGCTGCTGCCGGCATAGGGAGTCTTCGTTGAGGCCGCGAGGAGTTCTTGATGCTCGCTCAAGAAGCGACGGCAGCGGGTCAGTTCCTGACTCGACGGGGAACGCGACAGGAGATGCTCGAACGCCGCAGTGATGAAGTGGTCCCGCGTCGGTTCGTCGTCAGATTCGCCGGAGATCTTGCTCAACGCCTCGGCGATCGCGCGCGAGTGGTCTTGAGCGAGTGCGCTATTCATGACAGCTAAGGCTTGCTGCGGAATGACGCTCTCTTTGCGGCGGTAGCATGAGTTTGGATCGGCGACATCGAAGATTTCGAGGAACGGCATCTTCTCGTTCGGTGTGTTGCGGAAGTAGAGGCTACGGCGCGGCGTCGATTGACCGTTCGCTTCAGGGATCTCGGGACCGCCGCGCGTGAGGTCAAGTGCTGCCTAACGCGAGCACGCTGTCGCGCACGACCTCTGCTTCCATGCGGCGCGAGTTCATGCGCCACAAATAGAAGTTGTTGGGGTCGAGCTTCGCGGACTCCGAGTCGCGGTCGCTCGTGCTTTGACGATAGGTCGCGGACAGCACGATCTGCCGATGCAGATCCTTCATGCGCCAACCGTTGCGAGTGAGTTCGCTCGCGAGCCAGTCGAGCAAATCGAGATGCGTCGGCTGAGCACCATTGAGTCCGAAGTTCTCGGTCGTCGCGACAAGTGGTTGACCGAAGTGACGATTCCAAATGTGATTCACTGCCACTCGCGCGGTGCGCGGGTTCGTGGAATGAGTGATCCATTTCGCGAGCGCGAGCCGCCGACCGGTGCTCGTCGAGGCGAAGACTTCGCCGAGTGGCGCGTACTTGCCGTCGGGAGCGTTCGCTGCTTGAGTCGCCTTCTCGAGCTCGGCCTTTGCGGCGGCGAGTTTCTTCTCGGCCTCGATACGGGCGGGATCTTCTTTGGACTGCGGTGATTCATCACTGCTTTCTGCGGCTTTGCCGCCTTTGTCTTTTGCATCGGCGACAGTTGTTGCTTGCTCGTCATGAGAGGCTTTGTTGTTGGATGTAGGCGTTGTTCCACAAGCAAAGGCGGCTGCGCCGCAAAGCGGGGATGAATCCCCGCACTCCAAATTGAAGGCAGCGAGCTTCGCTCGCGGTTCAAACTTCGAAAGCTGGAACTCAGCTTCGAGCACCTTGATGCGGGCGGTAAGAATTCCGACAGCACGCTCGGCGCGGCTCGCGGCCATTGCGAGCTCAGCGGCATTCGCGGCGCCGGGCGTTGTGTACTTTGCTTGCTCGGCGGCGAGTCGCGCGGCGAGTGTTGTCTTCTCGGCTGCGGCGATCTCGGCTTTGACCTGCGCGACTCGGACTTCGTGCTCGGCGAAGAGCACGTCGTGCTCAAGCTGTTCGCGACTGGGGGCGAGTTCGGTGATCTCGGCTTCGAGGAACTCGGCAGAGCCCGCATGGACCCACATCGCAAACTTGCCAGGCTTGCGCGGAATCGGCATCACGTAGTCGAGCTCTTGCTTGCCGTTCAGAACGATGACGAGTCGCGGGCCTTTGACGGTGAACTCGATCGTCGTGACGTCGCCGACCTTCAGCGTCGTCTTCTTGATGCCAGCCTGTGGATAAACCTGCTGCCCGCCGGTCCGATGAAAGGCTTGCACCGACTGAGCCGCATCGCCGGTGCTCGTATAGACGTCCTGCGAGTTGCCTTTGTCTTGATAGTCGAAGCTGAAGCCGATCGATCGATAAGTGCCCGGCTGCAACGCGCGGTACTTGAGCTTCGCGGTGAAGTTCTCAGGATGCGGCTGCTTTGTAATGAGAGTTGCAAAGCTCGTGACGGCCTTCTCGGTCAAGTGACCGTTCTCGTAGACCCACTCGCCGTCGAGGATCTGCCAAACATCGGGCCGCGCTTTCTCGAAGTTATCTTTGACGAAGATGCCCTTCGCGGCGTCGGAGTCCGCCGCAGTGTGCGCGGCCTTCTGCTCAAAGTCTGCCAGCAGCTTCTTCGCGGTCACTGCTTTTTGCTCGCTCGCAGTGATCGCTTTCTGAGCGGCTTCAATCTCCGCATCGGCCTTCTGCAAGAAGGTCGCGCGCATGCTCTCGCGGAGTGCGGGGTAGTAGTCAGCGACGGGTAGTTCGATCGGCTCGACCTTCAACGGCAGACCGCCGAGACTCAGTGGAACGGCAGGCTGTAGTAATAATGACTTATCCGGCGTGCGATCGTCACCGCGAATGAAGCGATAAGTCGGAGCGGTCGGTTCCTTATCGAAGATGCGCGGCACTCCGTCCTTCAGCACTTGCCCGAGCGTCGCATCCTTCTCGGTCCCGATCAGTGCCGAGATCGGATCGGTGCGCACGTTGTGAGGCTCGAAGACCGCGCGGAATTGGTAGTACTCCTGCTGCGAGATCGGGTCGTATTTATGGTCGTGACAACGACAGCAGCGCAGCGTCAGTCCGAGAAACGCTTCGGCGGTGCGTTCGACGGTCTCGAACATCCATACGTTGCGATCGAACTTGTACCAGTTGCGCCCGAGGAACCCCGTCGCGGGTAAGACGCTCGGATCGCCGCCCGCGACTTCATCAGCTGCGAGCATCTCAACGATCATGCGGTCGTAGCCCTTATCCGCGTTGAGCGAGTCAACGATCCAATCGCGCCAACGCCAAATGTGACGCTGGCTATAGCGGATCTCGTTGATCCCCCGACTGCCGTACCAATCGGAATAACGCCAGATATCCATCCAATGCCGACCCCAGCGCTCGCCGTACTGCGGTCGCGACAAGAGATCGTCAACGACCTTCTCCTCAGCACGCGGGTCCGCGTCCGCGAGGAACGCTTGCAGTTGCTCGCGCGTCGGCGGCAAGCCGATGAGATCAACATACACCCGGCGCAGCCATGTCGCTTTCGTTACAGGAGCACTGGCTGTGAGACCGCGCTGCTCATGCTCGGCAGCAATGAAAGCGTCGATCGGAGTCTTGACCCATTGAGCATTCTTCGGTGCCGGGACTGCCGGTTCACGAGGCGGCTGATAAGACCAATGTGTCGCGGGATCGACTTGCGGTCGCTCGTCATCGAGCACCGGTGCTCCCGCTGCGATCCACTCTTTGACCTTTGCGAGTTCCTCAGCGGTCAGCGGCGCGCCTTCACCTTCCGGCGGCATCTTCAAATCGCCAGTGCCAGACAGCACCTTGAAGAACAAACTCTCGTCCGGCTTACCGTCGACGACTGCCGCACCGCTCTCACCGCCTTGCTTGATGAGCTTCGCCGTATCGACGCGGAGCTTCGCCTTCTGCTGCACAGCTCCGTGACACGCATAGCACTTGTGTTGCAACAGCGGCTTGATGTCGCGGACATAGTCCGCAGCTGTCAGTTGCGAACCCATTACAGCCGCCAAGATTCCGCTGAGAACTCGGACGAGTGTCATAAAAGCGGCCTTCTAATGTCACGGCTAAGGCCGTGATTAGCGACGATCGAACTTGCCGCGGCAGGAAT
>Ga0172376_10003253_pt1 | contig 19377 bp, 6 predicted proteins | sample Lak35m_FD_121114 | JGI IMG/M metagenome (GOLD analysis project Ga0172376, IMG submission 121114) | Freshwater microbial communities from Kabuno Bay, South-Kivu, Congo - kab_092012_35m | ecosystem: Environmental > Aquatic > Freshwater > Lake | place: Democratic Republic of the Congo: South-Kivu... | reverse complement strand
TGCGCATGTGCTTGGTCGCGCCGTCGGCTGCGCCCCGGCCCGCGCCGCCACCACCACCTCCGCCCCGACCACCACCACCTCCGCCACCGCCGCGACCACCGCCTGTGGCGCCGCTGCGCAGTTCGGCCTGGATGCAGTCGACCGCCGCGGGATCGTCGCAGACGAGGATGCGCAGGAGGGCGTTCCAGCGTTCCTCCGCCGGCAGACCGCGCTTGACCTTCTCGACCAGCTCGAGCAGTTCCTTCTTCGACAGCGGCGCCGCCGTCTCCGCGGCACCCGGGTCGTACACGCCGTCCATGACCACGCGGCGCGGCGCGCGCGCGGTCGAGGGCATGGCGACATCGCTCTTCGCATCGAGCTTCTTGATGGCGGTGACGAAGCACCAGACCATCTCGTCCTTGGCGATCTCGTAGGGCACCGACAAGAGCACCTTGCCGTCGCCCGAAAGCCACACGTGCTGCGGCGCGACCACCATGCCCGAGGCGTCGGCCTTGAGGATGTCCTTGCGCGCCTCCATGTCGACGCGCCGGTGATCGAGGCACATGAGTCCGTCGAAGCGCGTGCACGCCTTGGTCGGGGCGGCATGCTCGGCCGCCGAGGCCACCACGTTGAGCGTGCGCGCGGCGAGCGCCACGACTTCCTTCTCGGCGTACATCTTGTTCGCCATGCGGTCGTTGGCCTTCTCGCCGTCCATGTTGACGGCGAGGAAGACGACCTTGCCGCCGTCCTTGGCCGTGGCGAGGGCCGACTCGAGGGTCTTCTGCCAGGCGATCTGGGCCGAGGCGCTGGCGGACAGGAGGAAGGCTGCAGCTAGGGCGTGGGCGGTTCTCATGGGCGAAGCTCCTGCTCCGAATGGTCGTGGAACCGGGTAGTGCCAAGCAAGTGCCGGGCCAAGGGGCGAATCCACGCCATCGGCGCCAGTCCGGGCGGAACTGGCCGACGGCGGCCGGTTCAGGCCAGCCAACCGCGCACGACCGTTCCCTCGACATCCGTCAAGCGGAAGTCGCGGCCTTGGCTGCGATGGACGAGCCGCTCGTGGTCGAAGCCCAGGCAGAAGAGCAGGGTGGCGTGCAAGTCGTGCACCGACACGGGATCGGCGACGACCCTGTAGCCGAGCTCGTCGGTCGCGCCCCAGGTCTGGCCGGTCTTCAGGCCGCCGCCGGCGAGGAGCAGCGTGAAGGCGTGGCTGTGGTGGTCCCGGCCCAGGTACTTGCTGCCGTCGCGCTCTTCGTTCATCGGCGTGCGGCCGAACTCTCCGCCCCACACGAACAGCGTGTCCTCTAAGAGGCCCGACTGCGCGAGGTCCTCGAGCAGCGCGGCGCTCGGCCTGTCGGTCTCCAGGCAACGCCGCGGCAGCGAGGTCGCCAGGTCGTCGTCCGGGCTGGTGCCATGCGAGTCCCAACCCCAATGGTGGAGCTGCACGAAGCGCACGCCTCGTTCCAGCAAGCGCCGCGCCAACAGGCAGTTGTTGGCGAAGCTCCTCGCGCCAGGCTCCGCACCGTAGCGCGCGAGCGTCGCGGCGCTTTCGCGCGAGAGGTCGGCGAGCTCCGGCACGCTCGCCTGCATGCGCCAGGCCAGCTCGTACTGCGCCATGCGCGTGGCGATCTCGGGATCGCCGAGCGCGTCGCGGCGGCGCGCATTCAGCTCCGCCAGCGTGTCGAGCTGCGCGCGGCGCGACTCGCGCGCGAGGCCCTCGGGGTCGGCGAGGTGCAGCACCGGCGAGCCCTCGCCGCGCAAGCGCACGCCTTGGTGGACGCCGGGCAGGAAGCCGTTTGACCACAGGCTTGCGCCGCCATCGGGCCCGTAGCGGCCCGACAAGAGCACGCAGTAGGTCGGCAGATCGTGGTTGGCGCTGCCGAGGCCCCACGCGGTCCAGCTGCCGAAGCTCGGCCGGCCGATGCGCTCGTGGCCGCTCGCCATGTAGATCTGGGCTGGCGCGTGGTTGAACTGCGTCGTGCGCATCGAGCGCGCCACCAGCAATCGATCGGCCTGCGTGGCGAGGTGCGGCAGCAGCGCGGAGAACTCGGCCCCGGACTCGCCGTGGCGCGCGAACTCGAAGGGCGACCCGAGCAGCTTGGGATGGCCCTTGATGAAGGCGAAGCGCTCGCCTTGCAAGTAGCTCTCGGGCAGCGGCTGTCCGTCCAACTGCTTGAGCTTGGGCTTGTGATCGAACAAGTCGAGCTGCGAGGGAGCGCCCGCCATGTGCAGGTGCACCACCCGCTTGGCGCGCGGGGCATGGTGCGTCGCGGGGGCGATCGCGCCCTGCGCCGCGGCGCGCTCCGAAGAGAGTGCCTGCAGCGCCATGGCTCCCAGCCCCGCGCCGCCGGCGCGCAGCAGTTCGCGCCGCGACCAATTCGGGTGCGCGCCGCTCATCCGCGCACCACCGCCTCGTCGAGGTTGAGCAGCATGTTCGCCACGACGATCCAAGCCACGAGCTCGTCCGGCGCGAGGCTCTCCGCGCCGCGCAGCGCGTGGTGGTTGGCCGCGAGCAGGCGCCGCGCGCCTTCCGGCTCCGCCTGCGCGCGCCCGCGTTCGAGGGACAGCAGGCGCAGCGTCGCGTCGAGCTCGAAACTGTCCGGTTTTCTTGACACAACCACCTGCCACATCCGCTCGGCGCGCGCGCGATCGCCCTCCGACTCGCGCATGACGCGCGCGGCGAGTCCCGCCGCGCATTCGACGAAGGCCGGGTCGTTCAAGATGGCCAAGGCCTGCAGCGGCGTGTTCGTGCGTTCGCGGCGCGTGCACGAGGCCTCGCGACTGGGAGCGTCGAAAGCCATGAACGTCGCGTAGGGCGACGAGCGCTTCCAGAAGGTGTACAGCCCGCGGCGGAAGCGGTCCTCGTCCTGCGCCGTGGCCCAGCGATCGTCGCTGTAGACCGGCGCCCACACGCCGTCTGGTTGGGGCGGCATGACGCTCGGCCCGCCGACTTTCCTCGACAAGAGCCCGGCCATCGAGAGCTGCGCGTCGCGCAGCGTCTCGATCTCGAGCCGCAACCGCGGCGCGCGCGCGAGCAAGGTGTTGCGGGGGTCGAGCTCCATGGCCCGCGGCTCGATCCGCGCGTCCCGTCGCCAGGCTTCGCTGGTGGCGATCAGCTTCCACATCTCGTGCAGGTTCCAACCGCCCTCGACGAAGCGCGCGGCGAGTTCGTCGAGCAGCGCGGGGTGGGTGGGCGCGTCGCCGCGCGCGCCGAAGTCGTCGAGCGTCTCCACCAATCCGCGCCCGAAGGCCAGCGCCCAGATGCGATTGACGACCACGCGCGCCACGAGAGGGTTGTCCCCCGACACCAGCCAGCGGGCCAGATCCAGCCGCGTGCGGCCTGCGCCAGCTGGCATGGGCGGCAGCACGCGCGGCACGCCCGCCTCGACCACATCGCCGGGCGCGCGGTGGCTGCCCTTCTCGAAGAGGCGCGTCGTGCGTGGCTCGGCGGAGTCCTGCATCACGAGCGCCTGCGGGATCCGCGAGCGCGCCTCGACCACGGCGCGCTGCGACTCGGCCAAGCGCGCGTCGAGGTCGGCGGCGACGCGCGATTCGCGCGCGCGATGCCAGGCGCGCAGCGTCGCGCGGTCTTGTGGCGAGCGCTCGGCCTTGACGAGCAGGCTGGCCAGGTGCGCCGGCAGGCCGAGTGGACCTGCGAGCTCGAGTTCGCCGAGGAATCCGCCGAGGCCGCCGTCGTTCCAGACCTCCACGACGATGGCGTGCGTGCCGCTCTTCTGGTCGAAGGCGATCTCGTGGCGCGGGGCGTCGAGCGGATCCCATTGCGCGTCCTCGAGCACGAGCGAGCCGTCGATCCAGACGCGCACGCGATCGTCGGCCGAAAGGCGCAAGCGGGCTTGGCCCGCGCGCCATGCGCGCGCTTCGAGCGTGTACACCGCCGTCGCGCCTGCGTGGGGCAGCAGGTGCTTGCCGGGCGGCAGCGCCGTGGGTTGCAAGTCGAGCGCGCGTGGCGCACCTGCGACGAGGCCCAGCTCGCGCGCCAGCGAGCGCCGCCCATCGTCGGGCAGCGGGCCGACCACCATCCAAGGGCCGATCTCGGGCGGTCCTTCCGAGCTGAACTGCAGTTCCCGGTGGCGCGCTTCCTCCCACGCGGCGAACTCCGCGTCCAAGGCCGGCGCGGCGGCGTCCAGCTCCGCGCGCACCGCCGCGAGCGCCGACTCCGCGGCGTGGAGCGCCTCCGCCTGCTCGCGCGTGGGCGCGGCGCTGCGCGGCTCGAGCGAAGCGCCGGTTTCCGCCGTGCGATCGAAGTAGGCGTAGAGCTGGTAGTACTCGCGCTGCGAGAAGGGGTCGTGCTTGTGGTTGTGGCACTGCGCGCACGCGAGCGTCGAGCCGAGCCAAACGCTCGCCGTGGTGTTGACGCGATCGATGATGGCGGCGGCGCGGAACTCCTCGGGATCGACGCCGCCTTCCAGATTGACCAGTGTGTTGCGGTGGAAGCCGCTGGCGAGGCGTTGCTCCAGCGTTGCCTCCGGCAGCAAGTCGCCCGCCAGTTGCTCGATGGTGAACTGGTCGAAGGGTTGGTTCCCGGCGAAGCTCTCGATGACCGCATCGCGCCAGCGCCAGTTCTCGCGCCGATCGTCCTTCTCGTAGCCGTTCGTGTCGGCGTATCGTCCGAGATCGAGCCACCACTGGGCCATGCGCTCGGCGTGCGCGACGCTGTCCAGCCAATCGGACACAAGTCGCTCCCACTTGTCCGCGCGCCGATCGGCGAGGTGCGCCTCGACCTCGGCCGGGGTCGGCGGCAGGCCGCGCAGCTCGAGGCTCAGGCGTCGCACCAGCGTGCGCTCGTCCGCGCGCGGCCGGGGGGCGAGTCCGCGCTCGGCCAAGGCGGCGTCCACGGCCGCGTCGATCGGATTGGTCGCGGCCGCGAGGCGCTCGTCGCGCGCGAGCGGGCGGTAGGCCCAGTGCGAGCTGGTCGACCGTTCGGAGCCGAAGTCCACGGGCACGCTCGCGCCCGCGGAGATCCAGCGCGCCACGGCCTCGATCTCGGCGGCCGCGAGCGCCTCGCGCGCCTGCGGCATGCGTTCGTCGAGGTCGGTGGAGACCAGTCGCTCGTGCAGGGTGCTCGACGCCAAATCCCCGGCGACGACCGTCGAGAGCACGCCTTCGCGCGTGTCCAGGCGCAGGCCGCCCCTTTGCCTGTCCTCGCCGTGGCACTCGATGCAGCTCTTCGCGAGGATCGGCGCGATGTCGCGCGCGAAGTCCGCGCCGTCGGGGTGCGTGGCCGCCTGCCATGGCGCGACGACCAGGAAGAGCTGTGCGAGGTGCATGCGCGGGGACGCGCGCGAAGTCGCGCACGCTTCCTGATCCTATACCGAAGCGCCTGCGGGTCCGCGCCGGCGTCGGGCCGTCACCAGATGTCGGCCGCGGCGACGCGTCGCGCGGCCTGCAGTTCGCCTTCCAGCGGCGAGCACTCAAGCCCCACGCCGCCACGGTAGCCGAGGTTCCACGCCTCCTTGAGCACGCGGTTGTAGTGGATCTCGCCCGTGCCCGGTTCGTTGCGCCCCGGGTGGTCGGCCAGTTGGAAGTAGCCGACATGCTCGAAGCCTTCGCGCATGTGGCCGCACAGGTCGCCCTCCGAGATGTGCATGTGGTAGAGGTCCCAGTTGATCTTCACGAAGGGGGACCCGACCGCCTTGCAGATGGCGATGGCCGGCGCCGAGCCGTAGAGGCAGTGTCCCTTGTGGTCGACGCGGATGTTCATCGGCTCGAGGATCAGCGTCACGCCGGCCTTCTCGGCCACGGGCGCGCAGCGCTTCAACGCCTCGATCACGTTGGCGTGCATCTGCTCTTGGCTCATGCCGGGGATGTCGTTGCCCGCCACCACCGTCATCATCGGGGCGCCGAGGCGCTTGGCCACCTCGCAGGATGCCGCGATCTCCTTGACTACGTCGTCGTGGTTCTTCGGGTCGTTCATGCCCGGCGTGAAGCCCCAGGCCGTGAACTGCATGATCTCGATCTTGGCGTCCTTGCAGGCCTTGCCCAAGGCGTCGAGGTCGCGGCCGCGCCACGGCCAGAACTCGACGGCGCCGAAGCCCAGGTCGGCCACCTTGCGCACGCGCTCGTGCAGCGCAGGCACGCCGAAGCCCCACATTTCGATGTTGACGGCGAACTTCGTGCGGCAGGAAGCACCGGGGCGATCGGGATCGATGGCGCGGCGCGCGTCGTCGCTCGCGCGCGCGAGAGGCGCGGCCTTGGCGAGCGCGGGGACGGAGAGCGTGGCCGCCGCGCACAGCGCGCCTTGCAGGAACCCGCGGCGGGCAGTCGAGGCGGATGCCCCTTCGGTCGAGGCGGAGCCGACTTCGGTCGGGGCGGGGACATGCGGCATGGAAGTGGCCTTCATTGCTTCTGCGCCGGCTCGGGCGCCGGCAGGGTCATCAGGTACTCGACGAGGTCGCGCATCTCCTCGCGCGAGATGTGGTCGCACAAGTTGTCGGGCATCGACGAGATGCCGGGCTTGGTGCCCTCGATCTCGGCGCGCGCCACATCGACCTGCGCGCCATCGGCGGTGCGCACGCGCATGAGCTCGGCCGTTTCCTCGACGACGACGCCTTCGAGCGGCGGGGCATCGTGCCGGAACACGACCGTGCCTTGGTAGCCGGGCGAGAAGCGGCGGTTGGGGTCGCAGATGGCCTCCAGCACCTCGTGGCGCGTGGCGCGTCGCGCGATCCCCGCCAGGTTCGGGCCGATCGCGCCGCCTTCCACGCCTTCGGCCACATGGCAGCGCAGGCACTCGAGCTCGCTCTTGCCGCGGAAGACTTGCCGTCCGCGCGTCGCGTCGCCGCCATGCAGCGAGTCGAGATACCGCGCGAGCTTCGGTTCGACCGCGCGTGGTTCGGCCCGCGCGGCCAGCTTGCCGGCGAGGATCTCGCCGCCGCGCCGCTCGCAGGCGAGCACGAGGTCGAGGCCCGCTTCGTGCGGCACCAGCCCGGCATCGAGCTTGGCGAGCTCGCGCGCCAAGAGCGCCGCCGAGGCGTCGTCCGCCAGCCGCGCCAGGCCCGCGTAGGCCACGCGCCGCTCGGCGACCGAACCCGAGAGCGCGCCTTCCAGGAGCTTGGGTGCCTCGTCGGGTCGCGCGGCGACGAGCGTCTCCAGCGCCGCGGCGCGCACCAGCGAGTCGGAGTCGAAGAGCGTCGCGCGCAAGGTGTCCACCAGCGTGCCGGGCCCGAACGCGCCCAGTGCCCGCAGGGCGTCGGCGCGCAAGCGCGGCTCCTCGCGCTCGTCGCGCGCCCAACGCTCGACGAGGGGCGCCGACTCGCGCGCGTCTTGCCTCCGCGCGAACGCCAGCCACTCGCGTCGCAGCTCGGCCGAGGCCGACTCGATGGCCGGGGCGAGTCGCGCCGCGGCGCCCTGCAGCAAGCCCGGCTCGCGAGCGCCGCGCGGCATGTACTCGCCGTGGAACGGATCCAAGTTGGGCGGCGCGCACCAACCGTCCAACAGCGCGAGCGCCGTGCGCCGGTGCGACTCGGGCGCGTCGAGTCGCGCGGCGAAGTCGGCCACGCGACGCGCTTCGTTGGCGCCACCGAGGCGCCAGTTGGCGTGCAGCGCGCGTCGCACGAGGCCGTTGCCGGCCAAGTAGGCGTCCGCGGCGGCCGAGACGGGCACGCGCACATCCAGCGCGAGGAGATCGGCGCGCTCGAGCAGGGCCGCCAGCGCCGGCAGTTCCTCGGGACGATGCTCGTCGTAGATGGCGCGCGCGGCTTCGGCGACCACGCGCCAATGGGCGTCAGCGAGGAAGGGGGCGAGTCCGACCGCTCCGCGACGTCGCAGCGCCACCACCGCGGCGACGCGCGCGTCGACCGACTCGTGGCGTGCGAGGGCCAGCAGTTCGTCGCGCGTGGAGCCGCTCCACAAGGCGTAGGTGTACGCGTGCCGCAGCACCGGATCGTCTTGGCCCAGGTCCGCGATGCGAGTCACGGCCGCGCGCGCGCCGAGCGCGCTGCCGATGCGCGCCAAGCCGATGGCCGCATGGAAGCGCACGCGTGGCGAAGCGTCCGACAAGCCGCGGCGGTACCAGTCCTCGGCCGCTCCGGCGACGCGTCTGTCGCCGAGGACGCGCAGTGCTTGCGCGCGCACTTCGGCGCCGGGGCCGGCGGCCAGCGCGTCCAGCCCCATGGATGCCGCGAGCGCGTCGAGGTCGGGACGTCCGCTCGCGCCGAGCCTGATGCCCAGTCCCCAGATGGCGTGCAGGCGCGCCATGTGCGGTGCGTTGGCGTCGCGCGCCACGCGCACCAGCTCGGCCTCTCCCTCGGCGCCGCGCTTGGCGAGCTCGAAGTGCGCATCCTGGCGCACGCGGCGGTCGGCGTGCGCGAGCAGGCGCGCCAGTTCGCCCAGCGGCCGCTCGCGCATGCCCGCCATCAGGATCGCCTTGGTTTCGACCACCAGCGGATCGAGGTGCGTGTCCGGCTTGGCCACGCGCCACAGGCGGCCCTTGCCGGTCTTGTTCCAGCCTGCGACCCAGTCGCTGATGTACAAGCCGCCGTCGAGGCCGAAGTCGCAATCGGTCGCGAGCGGTCCCCACGCGAAGCGTTCCACCGCCGTGGGCGTGTAGCTGGATCCCTCGGGGATCACGCCGAAGGACAACACGCCGCTCCACTCAGCCGCGCCGACGAAGTCGCACAGGAAGAAGCGTCCGGAGTAGCTGTCGGGCGCGTCGCGGGGATCGAGCCCCGTGCCCGGATAGCACGCGAGGCCCGACGGACCGTTGGCGATGTTGGCGCGCGGCGGGACGATGTAGGCGGCTTGTCCGTCGAAGCGCGGCAGCCACAGGCGCTCGTCGTTCCAAGGTCCGCGCAAGTTCGGTTCGCGGATCCATTGGTAGGCCTGGCGCCAACCGGTCTCGCCGGCTTCGACCACGTGCACCCAGCGCGCCTTGTCGCCGCCGTCGGAGTTGTTGTCGCCGGTCCACAGGTTGCCGAAGTCGTCGAAGCACAGCTCCTGCGGGTTGCGCAGGCCGGTGGCGTAGACCTCGAGGTTGGAACCATCGAGGTTCGAGCGCAGCACGGCGCCGGTGTAGGGGCTGTCGAGCAGCACGCCTTCCTGGTTGACGACCTTGAAGCCGCGATCGCCGATCGACCAGTACAGCATCCCGTCGGGACCGAGTTGGATCCCGTGCATGTCGTGGCCAAGCAGCGCCACGCGGATGCCCCAGCCGTCGCTCTGCGCCTCGCGCCGGTCGGCCACCAAGTCGCCATCGGTGTCGGCGAGCTTCCACATCTTCGGGAGGCAGGCGTACCAGACCGAGCCTTCGTGCTCGAACAAGCCGGCCGCGATGCCGTCGGCCGCGTCGCGGAAGCCGTCCGCGTACACGGCATGCCGATCGGCCTTGCGGTCGCCATCGTCGTCGACCAGCACCTTGATGCGCTCGTGCTCCGACTCGAAGGTCGGGAACGCGTCGCCGAGGTGCTTCTTGAACATGGCGACGCGGTCCTCGACGGAGCGCGCGGCCAGGTCGTCTTCGAGCCAATCCATGTGGTCGCGGATGTCGGTCACGCCCGCGTGGTGGCGGAAGGTCTCGGCCACGTAGACCTTGCCGTCGCGCGCGATCCAGAAGCAGACCGGATGCGCCAGCATTGGTTCGGCGGCGAAGGCGGCGGCGGCGTAGTCGTCCTTGAGCTTGAAGGTGGCCGCGACGAGCGCCGGCTCGTCGGAAGCCTCCGCGACCCTGGGCGAGTAGCGCGCCTCGCCGGTGCCGCCGGAGCGGTCCTGCGCGGCGAGCGACAGCGGCGCGAGGCACGACAGCGCGATGGCGAAGGGCCTGCGCATCACGACATCTCGGCGCGGATCGCCTCGAGCAGCTTCTTCGTCGCGGCGATGCCGTCGCGCTCGGACAAGCGCGAGCCTTCGTACTCGATGCCCACGTGCCCGCGGTAGCCGGCTGCGACCACCAGCTTCAGCATGCGCCGGTAGTCGATGGTCGTCTCGTCGCCCTTGTCGTCGAAGTCGTAGCTCTTGGCGCTGACCGCCTTGGCGAAGGGCATCAACTCCTCCATGCCCTTGTAGCGGTCGTAGACGCGTCCCTCGCCGATGGTGAAGTTGCCGAAGTCCGGCAAAGTGCCCACGCGCGGATGGTCGGCGAGCTTCATCACGCCGGCGAGCCACGAACCGTCGGAGGACAGCCCGCCGTGGTTCTCGACGATCACGTTCAAGCCCAAGGCGTCGCCGTGCAGCGCCAGCGCGCGCAGGCAATCCGCCGCGTGCCGCGCGCCTTCCTCGGGCGTGCCGTGCGAAGCGGCGTTGACGCGGATCGAGTGGCAACCCAGGACCTTGGCTGCGTCGAGCCAGCGCTTGTGGTTTTCGAGCGCCTTGTCGCGCTCTGCCCCAGGCGCGTGCCCGAGGTCGCCTTCGCCGTCGATCATGACGAGCAGCGTGCGCACGCCCAGGTCGTCGGCCCGCTTCCTCAAGTCCAGCAGATACGACTGGTCGCCGACCTTGTCCTTGAAGAACGAGTTGACGTACTCGATGGCGTCGATGCCGTGGACTTGCTTGGCGTGCTGGGCGAAGTCCTTGTTGTCGAGCTCCTTCTTCCACAGCGTCGAGTGCAGCGACCACTGGGCCAGCGAGATCCTCCAGAGCGGGTCGCCGGGCTTGGCGGCGGCGGTCGCGGGCGCCTCCTGTTCCTTCGGCGAGCTCGTGGCGGTGCGGAGGGAGGCGCAGGAGCCGAGGGCGAGGGATGCGCCCAGCGCGGCTCCCGTCGCCACGATGGCGCGGCGGGAGGGATGCATGCGCCAAGCATTGTGGCATCGCGCCCCGCGTCCCGCGAGAGGCTCGCCGCGCTGTGGCGGCTCAAGCGCCGCGCTCCGGTTGTCGATAGCGCCCGACGAGGAGTCCCGCTTGCGCGGGCACGGAGGATCGCCCATGGCCTGGATCGACGCGTTGTTCCGCCGGATGGTGCAGTTGGGCGCCTCCGACCTGCACATGACCTCGAACGTGCAGCCGATGTTCCGCCTGCATGGCGACATGCAAGCGGTCGAGGGTTGCCCGGTGCTGACCGGGGAGCAGATGCTGCCGATCCTGTTCGAGGTCGCGCCCGAGCGCGCCAAGGCCCAGTTCGAGGCCGAGAACGACACCGACTTCGCCTACGAGCTCGAGGGCGTGGCGCGCTTCCGCGCCAACATCTTCCGCGACCATCGCGGGCCGAGCGCCGTCTTCCGCCAGATCCCATCGAAGATCCTGACCGCCGAGGAGCTCAAGCTGCCGCGCGCGGTGGTGGACTTCTGCTCGCTGTCGAAGGGTCTCGTGCTCGTCACCGGACCGACGGGCAGCGGCAAGTCGACCACGCTCGCCGCCATGGTCGACCACATCAACAAGACGCGCAGCGAGCACATCATCACGATCGAGGACCCGATCGAGTTCGTGCACCAGAACCACCGCTGCCTCGTCAACCAGCGCGAAGTCCACGCGCACACGGGATCGTTCAAGCGCGCCTTGCGCGCCGCGTTGCGCGAGGATCCCGACATCGTCCTCGTGGGGGAGATGCGCGACCTCGAGACGATCGAGATCGCCATCGAGACCGCCGAGACCGGGCACCTCGTCTTCGGCACGCTGCACACCTCGACGGCGGCGACCACCGTCGATCGGATCATCGACCAGTTCCCCGCGGACCGCCAAGCGCAGATCCGCACCATGCTGGCGAGCTCGTTGAAGGGCGTCGTGGCGCAGACCTTGTGCAAGAAGACCGGCGGCGGTCGCGTCGCGGCGCTCGAGATCCTCGTCGTCAACGCTGCCATCGCCTCCAACATCCGCGAGGGCAAGACGCACCAGATCGCGTCGCTGATGCAGATGGGCGCCAAGACGGGCTCGCGCTTGTTGAACGATGCCTTGCTCGAGCTCGTCAAGTCCGGGCAGGTCGACGCCGAGCAGGCCTACTTGAAGGCCATCCAGAAGGACGACTTCGTGAAGAAGTGCCAGCAAGAGGGGATTCGCTTGGCGGCGCGAGCGGAAGACGACGCGCAACCGCGCGGGCCGTTGCCGAACCCTGCCGGCGAGGCCCACGCGCCTTCCGCCGCCAAGCCGGGCGGGGGCTTCGAGGAGTTCCGGCGCCAGCGCGGTTGACCCAGAGCCACAACGCCCATGGGTCTGCGCACGGGCAGGTCCTGAATACCGCGAGCGGCAAAGCAAGCTGGTATTTTCTTCACATCGAAGCGGTGGCCGCCAACGAGAAGTTGTAGGTTGAGTGGGGGGGTCGAGCCCTGCAGGAACCGCTGCCTTTCCAAATTGCATTGCTCCTCGGGGGGCCTTGCGGGGCCTCCGCCAGTGCTGTGCAAGCCCGTCGAGTTTGGGTCCGAGCAGGCTACAAGCGGTGATTTGGAGGGCATTTGCCTGACGTTTGAACTGTCATTCGGCGCCCGCCTGTTGCGTGTGCCGAGCAACGTCTGGCCGGCTCGGTCTACGCGGGCCAGCTGGTCCCAACAACGCTAATTTCCCCAGCGTCGGTCGCGGTTGGAAGGCTACGGTCTGAGCCGACTCGGCCACTGCAAAGTCAGGGCTTCGTCAAATTCTTGGCAATTCTCGCCCTTACGCGATCTCGGGGGGTGGGGTAGTTTTCATAGAGGCCTCCTCGCGGGAGGTCCATCTCTACCCACCCGAGACACCCCCAACGTACAACCAGTGGCGATCTCCCTTGCCGCTGGCCGAGCTGCGATTCCGACTCCTACCAAGGATCAGCAACACATGTTCTCCCCCACGAATACCTGTCGTGCGTTCCTGCAACGCACCTTCGCCGCTGGCGCGCTCGCCCTGGGCTTCGCCGGTTCCGTCTTCGCCCAAGGCTCCGACAGCTGCGCGTCCCCGCAAGTCGTCGCCGGCAGCGGCACCTTCGCCTTCAACGGCACCACCGCCGCCAGTGGCGTCGACGCCGTGCAATGCGCGAGCTCGACGGGCGATGTGTGGTTCTCGTGGACCGCGCCGTCGACCTACTCCGTGACCATCGCGACTTGCGGTGGCTCGACGAGCGACACCGTGTTGTCCGTGTGGCAAGCGACGAGCTGCCCCTCCGGTTCGGCCGTCGCTTGCAGCGACGACGGTTGCTCCTCGCAATCCTCGGTCAACTTCGTGGCGACCTCGGGCACGACCTACCTGATCCAGATCGGCCTGTGGAGCTCCTCGAGCACCGGCGTCGGCGGCTCGGGCAACTTCACCATCAGCGCTCCGCCGCTCGTGGGTCCGCAGTTCAAGTTGCTGAACACGCTCGACCTGACCTCGACCTCGGTGGCGACCAACCCGCAGTTCATCGGCACCGCTCCGTCGGCCGTCGCCTGGGAGAATGGCGACCTGATCGTGGCGGGCTTCAACGCCGGCGCGACCGCGGCCCAGACGGCCATGACGCGCGTGTCGAATGTCCTGACGGCTTCGCCGACCTTCGGCACGGCCTTCGGCGCCATCGCCGCCACGCCGTCGCAGCGCGGCTACTCGGGCATCGCCGCGCAGGGTGGCAAGATCGCCGCCGCGCATGACTTCGGCAGCAACCAGTTGAACGCTTGGCGGCTCTACAACGCCGACGGCACGCTGGCTTGGTCGAGCACCGAGTCGACCCGCGGCATGGGCGGCACGGACTTCAACCCCGGCTTCGGCGGGGTCGACACCGGCGTCAGCTTCCTCGCTCAAGGCTCGGGTCGCCTGCGCCTCGTCAACGAGGCCACCGGCGCCTTCACCTACACGAGCACCACGGGCGCCGTCATCAACCTGACGCCGACGGCCACGGGCTGGCGCGACATGGTGTTCGACCCGGCCACGGGCGACTTGTACACGCGCGTCAACAACGACGTTTCGAAGCACGTGCGCACGGGGGGCAACGCCTTCAGCCCGAACACGCGCATCGTCGACGTCACCGACGCCTCGAGCACGGCCGGCCAGAACATCGAGTTCCTCAACACCTCCGGCGGCAACTTCCTCCTCTACAACGACCGCGCCTCGTCGGCCACCGGCCAGACCTTCGCCAGCCGCATCAAGATGGTGACGACCAGCGGCGCCCCCGTGGCCGCCGTCTTCGGCCCGACGCCGTGCTTCGCGCCGGCCAACGCCACCGGCTACTACGACTTCTCGTGGGACGCGGCCAACGGCCGTCTCGCGATCCTCGACTTCTTCAACCGCCGCGTGTTCGTGTTCGAGTACTGCACGGGCGACGCCGACTTCGACGGCATCGCTGATTGCCTCGACACGGCACCGTGCAACGACACCTGCGCGACCGCGGCCAACTTGCCGCTGGGCGCCGCAGGCATCTCGGGCGACAACACGCTCGCCGTCAACGAGCTCGGCGCGGCTGCTTGCGCGCCCATCAGCGGCGATGCGTGGTACTCGGTCACCACCACGGCCTTGGGCAACCTGACGGTCGATACCGTCGGCTCGGCCCTCGACACCGTCCTCGAGGTCTACAGCTCCTGCGGCGGCACGCTGCTTGGTTGCAACGATGACATCGGCGGAGGTGTCGTCCAGTCCAGCGTGACGGCCAGCACCTTGCCCGCCGGCACCTACCTCGTGCGCGTCGCCGGGTACAGCGGCTCGACCGGCACCTACACGGTGCGCGCGACCTTCACCCTCGCCGGCGATGTGTGCACGGACGCCGTGGCCATCGCGGTGCCCAGCACGACCAGCGGCACGACGATCGGCGCCACCGCCGATGCGGGCCTGCCCGCGGTCGCGGGCCCGGGCAACCAGGAAGGCGGCTCGAACTTCACGGTCACGGCGCCCGGCGTGTGGTACCGCGTCAACGTCGGCGCGACCCAGACGGTCTACGCCGACACCCTCGCCACGACCGGCACCTTCGACAGCAAGCTGCACGTCTACACCGGTAGCTGCGGCTCGCTCGTGGGCGTGACCTGCAACGACGACGTCGTCGGCTCCGCCGGTGGCTTCCGCTCCAAGGTCGCTTGGGTCGCCAACGCCGGCCAGGACTACTGGGTCCTCGTCAACGCGTTCGGCACTGGCACGGGCAACTACATCCTGACCGTCACCGGCGACAACACGCCGGCCAACGACAACTGCGCCAACGCGCAGGTCCTAGCTTCGGCGACCGGCACCGTCGCCGGCACGAACGTCGGCGCCACGGGCGAGGTCTACACGCTGACCTCGGTCCAACTGGCGAGCTGCGCCACGACCTACACGTACTGGGACACGTGGTACAGCTTCACGCCGCCGGCCGGCTGCAACGCGAGCTACACCTTCTCGACCTGCGGCACCTACGACACGATCGTGTCGGTGTACTCGGCTTGCCCGAGCGGTGCGGTCGCCAACCAAGTCGCGGGTGCTTGCAACGACAACGGCCCCGCTGGTTGCACGCCGGGTTCTTCGGTGACCGTCGCCCTGACGGGCGGCACGACCTACCTCGTGCGCGTCGCCACGGCCGGCGCCCAATCGACGGCCGTCGGTGGCGGTCAGGCCTACACGCTGGCCTGGTCGACGCCCGACACGGACGCCGACGGTACCATCGACTGCCTCGACGGTTGCCCGGCTGATCCGCTGAAGACGGCACCGGGCGCTTGCGGTTGCGGCGTTGCCGATACCGACACGGACTCGGACGGCACGCCTGACTGCAACGACGGCTGCCCGAACGATCCGCTGAAGACGGCTCCGGGCACCTGTGGCTGCGGCGTCGCCGACACGGACACGGACTCGGACGGCACGGCCGATTGCAACGACGGCTGCCCGAACGACCCGCTGAAGACGGCTCCGGGCACCTGTGGCTGCGGCGTCGCCGACACCGACACGGACGGCGACGGCACGGCGGATTGCAACGACGGTTGCCCGAACGATCCGACCCTCGTCACGGATGCCGACACGGACGGCGACGGCGTGCTGAATTGCAACGATGGTTGCCCGAACGATCCGTTGAAGACGGCTCCGGGAGCTTGTGGTTGCGGCGTCGCCGACACCGACACGGATGCGGACGGCACGCCGGACTGCAACGACGGCTGCCCGACGGATCCGCTGAAGACGGCTCCGGGTGCGTGTGGTTGCGGCGTCGCCGACACCGACACGGACACGGACGGCACGCCGGACTGCAACGACGGCTGCCCGAATAACCCGACGCTGACGGCGCCGGGTGCCTGCGGCTGCGACGCGGTCACGGACGTGAACAACAACGGCACGCCGGACTGCAATGAGTCGATCGTGCGCCTGAGCCAGGTCTACGGAGCCGGCGGCAACGTCGGTGCTCCGTACACGAACGACTATGTCGAGCTGTACAACGCCGGTGGCCTCGCCCAAAACGTGGGCGGTTGGTCGGTGCAGTACGCCTCGAGCACGGGCACGACTTGGACCGTGGCGACCATCCCGGTGGGCACGACCATCGCGCCGCGCAGCTACTTGCTGGTCCAGCAGTCCGCCGGCACCTCGGTGCCCGCCGGACAGGCTGCGTCCTTGCCCACGCCCCAGGCGACCGGCACGGCGGCCATGGCGGCCGACAACTTCAAGGTCGCCTTGCGCAACGTCGCGACCGCCATCACCGGCGGCACGCCGACCTACGCGGGCACCGCGGGCCTCGTCGACCTCGTCGGCGCCGGCACGGCCAACTGGAACGAGGCGGCTGCCGCAGGTGGCGCGTTCGCCGCTGGCAACAACGCTCCGGCGGCCAACACCGCGGCGGCCCTGTACCGCCGCAACGGTGGCGCGCAGGACACGAACTCGAGCAAGGACGACTGGTCCGTGGGCTGGGCGTCGCCGCGCAACGCCGCGACGGCCCAGAACAACGGCCTCGGCATCATCGGCACGGCCTATCCGTTGACGGCCGAGGAAGGACAGTCGCTGCGCATCACCGCCAGCCGCTTCGTCCACTCGAGCCTCGCCAACCCGGTTGGTGGCGTGTTGACGGTCGACCTCAGCTCGATCGGCGGCTCCGCCACGACGGCCATGGTCGATGACGGCACGGGCGGCGACGAAGCCGCTGGTGACGGCCTCTACACTGCCGTGGCCACGGTGGCCGCGGGCACGACGACGGGTGTCAAGCACCTGACGCTGGCCGCGACCGATGCTTCGGCGCGCGCTGGCGGCAGCTCGATCGGCATCGTCGTGATGCCGACCAGCACGCCGGACAACGACAACGCCGATGGCGCCCAACTGCTCGCGGTGCCCAGCACCACGACGGGCACCTTCACCGGCGCCACGGTCGAGTCCAACGCGGTCGTCACGGCCACGGCTCCGGCGGCTTCCATGAGCTCCGCGCGTGGTCTTTGGTACCAGGTCATTGGCACGGGCACGACCCTGACGGCCTCCTTGTGCGGCACCGCGCCGACGCTCGACTCCAAGATCTTGGTCCTCGCCGGCACGACCGACGCGTTGACCTTGGTCGCTGGTGGCGACGACAACGGGCCGTCCTGCACGGGCACGCAAGCCTCGGTCAGCTGGTGCGCGGGCCTCGGTCAGGCGTACTACGTCTGGATCGCTCCGTTCGCCGGCGGAGCTTCGACGGCTCCGTTCTCGCTCGACTTGACCGACACGGGCACGGCTTGCGCGGCCTTCCCCGTGCCGACCTGCATGGCCCCCGCAGGCGCCATGGACGAAGTCGAGCCGCAGTTCGGTCCGGCCAACAACGACGGTTGCACCTCTAGCAACGCGCGCTTCACGGACATCGCCACGCCGGGCTTCCCGGCGACGACGATCCGCGGCGCCTCGCGTGGCCTCGCGGGCAACCGCGACATCGACGCCTTCCGCTTCCAGGCGACGGCGACCGAGAGCATCAACCTGACCATCAACACCTACGGCTCCAACGCGCAAGCGCAACTGGTGTCGCTGGGTGCTGGCGGCGCTTGCCCCGCGGTGGCCGTGGGCGCCACGACCTTGTTCGTCGTGCGTTGCGCCAATGGCATCCAGACCTACACGGGTTCGGTCACGGCCGGCACGTGGTACGCGGTCCAAGTGATCGGTGGCGTCGGCGTGCAAGTCGCGCCGCCGCAGACCTTCTTCGGCGCGCAGGCTCCGGGTGGTGATTCGACCCAGTACGAGTTGAAGATCCAAATCGGTGGTCCGCCCTCCAACGACACCTGCGCCACGGCGGCCACTCTGGCCTTCGGAGCGACGGGTGTCTCGGGCAACAACAACCTCGCCACGACCGAGTCGGCCGACAACAACTGCGGCCCGATCGGCACGGACGTCTGGTACTCGGTCACGACGGCCGCTGGCGGCACGCTCTCCGTCAACACCGCCGGCTCGGCGCTGGACACGGTGCTCGAGGTCTACGGCTCGTGCGGCGGTGCGCTGCTCGCTTGCAACGACGACGTGGCCAACCCGACCGACCTCACGTCGGCGGTCGCCGTCCCCGTCGCCGCGGGCACGTACTTCATCCGCGTCGGCGGCAAGAACGGGGCTACGGGCACCTACACGGTGCGCGCCAGCTTCGCCCTCGCCGGTGACGCTTGCGCCGACGCCATCGCGGCCTCCGTCCCGTCGGCTCCGACGGGCACGACGGTGGGCGCCACGGCGGAAGGCACCTTGCCGACCTGCATCGGCCCGGGCAACCAAGAAGGCGGCTCCAACTTCAGCGTGACCTCCGCTGGCATCTGGTACCGCATCAACGTCCCGACGACGCAGACGGTCTACGCCGACACGCTGACCTCGAGCTTCGACACCAAGCTGCACGTCTACACGGGCAGCTGCGCGGCGCTCACCTGCGTGACGGTCAACGACGACATCGTCGGCACGACCTTCAAGTCGAAGGTGGCCTTCGTGGCGAACGCCGGCCAGGACTACTACATCCTGGTCAGCGGGTTCGGCACGGCGACGGGCACCTACACCTTGAACATCACGGGTGACGCCACGCCGGTGAACGACAACTGCGCCAACGCGACGGTCCTCGCGACCGCCTCGGGCAGCTTGTCGGGCACGAACGTCGGCGCCACGGGCGAGGCTTACACGCTGACCTCGGTCCAACTGGCGACCTGCGCCACGACCTACACGTACTGGGACACGTGGTACAGCTTCACCGCGCCGGCCGGCTGCAACGAGACCTACACGTTCTCGACCTGCGGTGCGTTCGACACGGTGCTGTCGGTGCACTCGGCCTGCCCGTCGGGTGCGGTGGGTGCCCAGATCGCCGGTGCCTGCAACAACGACGGTGCCACGGGCTGCGCTCCTGGCTCGTCGGTGTCGGTGGCCCTCACGGGTGGCACGACCTACCTGATCCGTGTCGCGACGGCTGGCGCCGTTTCGACGGCGGTCGGCGGTGGCCAGGCCTACACGCTGGCTTGGTCGGCGCCTGACACGGATGCCGACGGCACCATCGATTGCCTCGACGGTTGCCCGGCGGATCCGCTGAAGACGGCTCCGGGCCAGTGCGGCTGCGGCGTCGCCGACACCGATACGGACTCGGACGGCACGGCGGACTGCAACGACGGCTGCCCGAACGATCCGCTGAAGACGGCTCCGGGTGCGTGTGGTTGCGGCGTCGCCGAC
>Ga0172376_10003251_pt1 | contig 19388 bp, 13 predicted proteins | sample Lak35m_FD_121114 | JGI IMG/M metagenome (GOLD analysis project Ga0172376, IMG submission 121114) | Freshwater microbial communities from Kabuno Bay, South-Kivu, Congo - kab_092012_35m | ecosystem: Environmental > Aquatic > Freshwater > Lake | place: Democratic Republic of the Congo: South-Kivu... | reverse complement strand
GAGCAATTCTCGCAAGCTATTGAAGCGTGTACCGATTCTGTCACCTTGCTCGAGGTTTTGAAGTTGGACAGTGGGCATGTTTTGCCCACGCCCACCAAACAGATGATCTATGAGAAATTGCTTGCTGAACCTTCTACCCGCACCGCGCCCATTCTGCGAGCGTTCGGGATGCACTTGGTGATGTTTGGTTATACGGCTACTGATGGCACTGCCACCTATGACGTGACGGGGTGGGTGGATGAACTCTTCAATGAGGCGGATCGAATGATTTAGTGAAGTTTCATAACCTCTTTCATGTTTCTTACGACTTTCAATTATACTGAAGGGCAAGGTTGTATAAAAATCACACTTGTTTGATTTCGAGGACGAGGACATGGCGAACAAGGACTATTATCAGCTACTTGGAGTGAACCGTAGTGCCACCGAGAAAGAGCTGAAAACGGCTTACCGTAAACTGGCAAAACAGTATCATCCCGATGCGAACCCCAATAACCCCCAAGCCGAGCAGAAATTCAAAGAGATCAATGAGGCGTATGAAGTGCTAAGCGATAGCGAAAAGCGTAGCCAATATGATACGTATGGCGCAGACTTCGCTAAATACGCCGGGGGGAACCCGTATGGGGGGGGCGTGCCCTTCTCCGGCAATCCCTTCGCGCGGCAACAACAAGGGCGCGTCAATGTGGAATTTGGCGAGAACGGATCTTTTGATGATATTCTTGGCTCGATCTTTGGCAACGTCACTCGCGGAAGACAATCCAATATGGGTGCAGACTTCAACGGGAACGACATTGAACACGCAGTCAAGATCAGTCTTTACGAAGCCTATCACGGTGCCCAACGCACCATCACCAAAGATGGGCGACGGATCAACGTCAACATTCCACGCGGGGCGGACAACGGCACCAAGGTGCGTCTGGTGGGAGAAGGAGAGCCGAGCATGGGGCGCGGGCGTACTGGCGATTTGCTCCTTGTCATCGAGGTTGAGAATGATACCCAGTTTGAACGCGAGGGGGATCATCTATACTGTGACATCCGCGTAGATATGTTCACCGCTTTGTTGGGGGGGAAGGTTGAAGTTCCAACCTTTGAACGCCCCGTCATGGTCACAATTGCTCCAGGAACCCAATCCGGCAAGAAGTTAAGGTTGGGTGGAAAAGGGATGCCCAATCTCAAGCAGAAAAATATATCGGGCGATTTGTACGCGCGGGTGTTAATCACTGTGCCTGAACGCCTGACGGACAAGCAGCGTCAGTTGATTGAAGAGTTGCGCAAAAGTTTTTAATGGCTGATGAGGATCATGACCCCTGATGAACCACAAACAACTTAAGTTGGTGTGGCTAGTGTGGTTGCTGGTTGCTTGTGCCCCCAACTGGCGACCTATTCCCGTCGTGTTGGTTGCCAGCACGCCACTGGCACAGCTCACCAACCAAACCCAACCGATTGCCACGCCCGTTTCATCACAGGTCATTGCCTCCGCAGATGCCGAATATCAACTGTTGGCGAATTTATATGAACGTTTAACCCGCTCGGTGGTCTTTGTGGAAGTGGTGAGCGAACAGACGGAACTTGGCACACAAGATTTCGGCAACGGGTCGGGCTTCATCTATGACTTGAACGGGCATATTGTCACCAATGCCCATGTTGTGCTGGATGCCCAAACTGTGCGCATCACCTTCCATGATGGCTATGTCACCACGGCTTCTGTGGTGGGGGTGGATACCTTCAGCGATTTGGCAGTAGTGAAAGTGGATACCACGCTAGATCGTTTGTACCCCATTCCATTAGGGGATTCCGACACGACACGGGTGGGGGAACGCGCCATCGTGATTGGCAACCCCTTCGGTTTGACTAGCTCCATGACGGTGGGGATCATCAGCGCAAAAGGGCGACAGTTGCCCTCTGCCGAGTTGATTAATTCGACTGGTCCCGGCGGATTTCAAAACCCGTCGATCATCCAAGTGGATGCAGACATCAACCCCGGCAACTCTGGCGGTCCGCTCTTGAACTCGCGCGGGGAGGTGGTTGGGGTGACAACCGCAATTAGAAGTGAGTCGGGGGTATTTGAGGGCGTGGGCTTTGCTGTGCCTTCCTCCACCTTAAAGCGCGTCGCACCTGACTTGATCGCCAACGGAAAGGTGGAATATGCGTGGTTGGGTATTTCTGCCATGTCCAGTGAAGATGGCTTGGGGGTGGCAGGTTTAGCAGAATCTCTCAATTTGCCCATTCAATACGGTGTCATGGTTGGCTCGGTCACGCCAAATTCACCTGCTGAGCGCGGTGGGCTAGTGGGGGGCAACCAACTAATTGAGGTACGTGATCGCACGGTATGCGTGGGGGGAGACATCATCATTGCAGTCAATGGGGTAGCAGTTCGCAGTATGGATGAATTGGTGAACTACTTGGTGGTCAATACTCGTCCGGGTGATACGGTCACCATGCAGGTGATTCGCAACCGCCAGACGTATGATCTCGCCATTTCACTACAGGCACGCCCCAACGAAGTTGCTCCCGCCCCCACTTGCGGAGAAGCATGAGGGCGCGCAGAGTCCTCCCACGCCCCACGGGAGGCTATGCGCCGCATGAAGTGCTGTCTCCGCTGGCAAAGTGAACACGTACATTTTGCAAAATTATTCAAACTCAGCGCCCTTGTTGACAAATTGGCTATGGGGTTAAACCTTACCGAACGCAGTTTAGAGTTGCGTGGTTGCTGTCGTTGGAATTCTATTGTTTTCGTATGGAACGCATATGCTTTGCTTATCTTTTTGCGGTATGGTTATAGAAATATGAATGAAAACTTAGTTACCTTGAGGATGACCTACCGATGATTCGGTTTGATCGCTTTACTGAACGGGCACAAGATGCTGCTTCTCGTGCCTACGAAATTCTGCAACGCTATGGGCATAACCAAGTGGATACAGAACATATCCTCTTGGCATTGATTGAACAAACAGATGGGGTTGTCCCGCAAATATTAGAACAGCTCGCTGTGGACCCTGCTGGGGTGCGCATGCGCTTGGATGATGTGTTGCGCGCCAGTCCCAAAGCTGCCATTTATGGGCAGGGCACCAACCAAGTCTTCATTACCCCTCGTGTCAAACGCATCATCGACCTGGCAAATGAAGAGGCGAACCGCCTCCGCGATGAGTACATTTCCACCGAGCACATCTTCTTGGCGATCTTGACCGAGCGCAATACTGCCACCGCCAAGATATTGCAAGATAACAACATCGTCAGAGATCGCGTCTATGATGCCATCAAAGACATTCGTGGGGGGCAACGTGTCACCGATCCACAAGCAGAAACACGCTATAAGACGCTGGAAAAATATAGCCGTGACCTAACGGTGATGGCGCGTGAGGGCAAACTTGACCCCGTGATTGGGCGCGATAGCGAGATTCTGCGGGTGATTCAGGTCTTGGTGCGCCGTACCAAGAACAACCCGGTTTTGATTGGTGAAGCTGGGGTGGGCAAAACCGCCATTGTTGAGGGGCTGGCACAAAAGATCGCCAATGGGGATGTGCCAGAAATCCTGCGCGACCGTCGCGTGTTGAGCCTTGACCTCAGCGCAATGTTGGCGGGCAGTCGCTTCCGTGGTGAATTTGAAGAACGCCTCAAGAATACCATCGAGGAAGTTCAACGCGCACGCGGGGAGATCATTCTGTTCATTGATGAGATTCACCAAGTGGTGGGCGCGGGCGCAGCACAGGGCGCGTTGGATGCTGGCAACATGATGAAGCCGGCTTTGGCGCGTGGCGAATTGCAGTGTCTTGGAGCAACCACCTTAGATGAGTATCGTCAATACATCGAAAAGGATAGTGCGCTAGATCGCCGTTTCGCCCCTGTCTATGTGGAAGAGCCTAGCGTCGAAGATACGATTGAGATTCTGTTCGGCTTGCGAGATCGCTATGAGGCGCACCATAAAGTTGCCATTGACGATACCGCCATTGTTGCTGCCGCCCGGCTCTCTGATCGTTATCTGACCGAGCGTAAATTGCCAGATAAGGCGATTGATCTGTTGGATGAGGCGGCTGCTAAATTGCGCGTTGCGCTGTACTCCATGCCGGATGATCTGCGCGATATGCGCGAGCACATCAACCGTTTGAGTAGCAATGAAGAAGCTGCCGGCTTGGCGCGTGACTATGAACGGGCGGCGGAGTATAAGATGCAACGCTTGCAATTAGAGCGTGAATTTGAAGTTGCACGCTCTCACTGGCAAAACGAACACACGCTCGATGAGGTTGTTGAAGCGGATGATATTGCTGCGGTGGTCTCGCAATGGACGGGGATTCCCTTGCGGCAGATGTTAGAAACCGAGAACGAAAAACTATTGCGCATGGAAGATGCCTTGCACGAGCGCGTGATCGGGCAGGACAAGGCGGTTAGCGCGCTTTCCGACGCGATCCGCCGTGCCCGCAGTGGGCTGAAAGACCCCAAGCGTCCGATTGGCTCGTTCATCTTCTTGGGGAGTAGCGGGGTAGGCAAGACTGAATTGGCGAAGGCGTTGGCAGAATTTTTGTTTGACGACGAAGACGCGCTCATCCGCATTGATATGAGCGAATACCGCGAGCAGCACACCTCTAGTCGCCTGTTCGGTGCCCCTCCCGGCTATGTTGGCTACGAAGAAGGCGGTCAATTGACCGAAGCAATTCGTCGTCGCCCCTATCGTGTGGTCTTATTTGATGAAATCGAAAAAGCGCATCCAGACGTTTGGAACACGCTCCTACAAATTTTGGAGGATGGGCGTTTGACGGACGGACAAGGGCGCACGGTGGACTTCCGCAATACGATCATCATCATGACCAGCAACTTGGGGACGGAGTTTGCTCGGCGTGGGGGGGCGTTGGGGTTTGTCAGTCATGCCGATGCCCAAGCGGTTGCCGACCATCAAAAGATTGAGAAGGCAATGCGCGAGACGTTCCGTCCAGAGTTCTTGAATCGTATTGATGAGATCATCATCTTTGAGCCACTCAGTCAACAAGATGTCGAAAAGATGGTGGACTTACAATTACAAAACTTGGCACAACGCCTGCGCGAAGCGGTGAACATCAGCATTCACTTGACCGAGCCAGCGCGCTATTGGATCGCGCGGCAAGGCTATGATCCCAATTTTGGGGCGCGCCCTTTGCGTCGTACTATCCAACGTTTTGTTGAAAACCCCTTGAGTACGCGCCTGTTGAGTGGGCAGTTCCACAATGGGGATTTGATCTTGATTGATGAAGTGGGCGAGCAATTGGTCTTTGAACGCCATCACGATGCAGCGACAGACTTCATTGACGTGCGCTTAAACCCCACCCCCCCGTCCCCATACTATCCGCCCCAAGAGGAGGCTTTGTATGCTTCTAATGACGCGGTGGAAGAAAGCTACTACATCGCCCAACAAGAGGCGTATGAACCCATTCCCTACACAGACTACCCACCTAATTTAGACGAGTACCCATCCCAACCAACCGATGGGGACTATCCACAGCAATAAGATTTGAATGCTGTAATGCCCATTGAAATGACCGATTTCTTGGGCATTTTTCTGATTGATACGTTGATTATTCGTTAATGTGGTTGTATAGTTCAGAACCTGCCTGTGATGGGCACAGGTTGTGTATTCTCATACGATTTCTCGACTTTGAAAGGAGGCGACGCGATAGCACTCATTGACGTGCTAGTGCGTCATGCTGTATGACTGAAGAATTATTAGGGCAGAACAATCTACAAAGTGAAGGTGTAGAGCCTGCACCATACGAGCCACAATCGGCTACACCCGAATCAACATTGCCAACAACAGAGGTTACACCGGATGCTGCAGAACCATCAGACGATGAAAGCATCGGCGCGTCCGACATGGATGCCGATCCTGAATCTGCTGATGAAGGTTCAGGTGAAATGACTCAAGAGGAAGACAAGTCGAAAACTGAAACCGACAAACGCCGCAAGTCCGGTTACAAGCGTGGCGAGATTTTTGAAGCCACCATCCTTGAAGTATCTCCAATGTCTGTCATTGTTGAACTGGATGAGCGCGGTGAGGGGTTCGTCGGTCTAATTCCGAGTCGAGAACTTGAACGCATGAACAAGGGGTCGCTAGAAGAACTCAAAGTCGGTGGCAAGATTTATGTTTACGTTGTCAACACTGGCGACAACCGCGGAAATGTGATCTTATCGTATAACCGCGCTCAAGAAGAGTTGGACTGGCACAACGCGGAACAACACCGCAAAGACCGCAGCGTGTATGACGGAACGATTGCGGGCTATAATAAAGGTGGGCTAATCGTCCGCTTTGGTCGCCTGCGTGGTTTTGTCCCACAAAGCCAAATTAGCGAAGACCGCAAGGTGCGCTTGGGAGGGGACACGCCCGAAGACCTGTGGAGCCAAATGGTGAAGGAAGCTATTGCGGTGAAGGTGATCGAAGTTGACCGCGCCCGCAACCGCTTGATCCTGTCTGAACGCGCTGCCGCTCGTGAAACTCGTGAATCTCGCAAGGCGCGCTTGATCGAAGAACTCAAACTCAATGAAGTTCGCACCGGGCGCGTGGTCAGCTTAGAAGACTTTGGCGCGTTCGTGGACATTGGCGGTGCAGAAGGTCTCATTCACTTGACCGAGTTGAGTTGGGGGCATGTCACCCATCCCAAGCAATTGCTCAAGGTTGGGGAAGAGGTTCAAGTTGAAATCATCAACATTGATCCCGAAGCGAAGCGCATCGGGTTGAGCCTCAAGAGCCAGCTTTCTGATCCGTGGGATGTTGTGGCAAGTAACTATGCTCAAGGGCAGTTGGTCATGGCGGAAATCACTAAGATGACCAAGTTTGGTGTATTTGCGCAGTTGGTGGATGCGCCCGAAGTAGAAGGCTTGATTCACATCAGTGAACTTTCTGAACAGCGCGTGACCCATCCTAAAGAGGTCATCAAGATTGGCGACAAAGTCACGTTGCGGATTGTCAAGATTGACGTGGCGGAGCGTCGCCTCGGTTTGAGCCTCAAGAAGGTGAACTCCACTGAGTATCTTGATAGCGACATGGACTTCATGTACGGTGCATACTAGCCTCTAATTGAAGTTAGATCGGGTTGATATGACAGGGTAGCAACACCGCGCTACCCTGTTTCTTTCTATTTTAATGCCTAAACTACCAACTTCTAACGCTTTGTTAGTTTTTATTACTACCTTGCCACCAGTGAAGTGTTATAATATTCGTTTAACAGGGCTACCATTCGCTTAACAACGTGTTCAAATTAACGGCAAAGCCCGTGCAATGTGGATCGAAAAAACCGCCGGAGGAACTCAACTGTGTCAAATAAGATGGAACGCTTCACCCAGCGTGCGAGGCGAGTTTTAAGTCTTGCGACAGAAGAAGCAGAGCGTTTAGAGCATAATCATATCGGAACGGAGCATCTCCTGTTGGGGTTGATGCGCGAGGAAGGCGGCGTTGCAGGGCGTGTTCTGCGTGAGCTAGGGTTAGATCAAAGCCGCGTAGAGGAGTTGGTCGAGCGCATGACCCGTGCTACCCGTCGCACTTCCGATGCCAACCTCGACCTCTCGCCTGGAACAAAGCGCGTGCTGGAATTGGCAGTGGATGAGGCACGGCGCATGGGGCATCATTACATTGGAACGGAACATTTGTTGTTGGGGTTGGTACGCCAATCTGAAGGGGTGGCAATTGATGTTTTGCGACGCTTAGGGGTTAGCCCTGAAGAAGTTCGCCGTCAAACACGTCGTGTCTTGCAAGATAGCCCAGTGCAGTCTACCACGCCAACCGATGATGAAAAGCAACCCCCCAACCAACCGAACCGCCCCAGTAGCAATCGTCCTCGTCGTCAAGAAGGGAAAACCCCCCTCGTCGATCAACTGGCAACTGACCTAACTGCCTTGGCAATGGAAGGGAAGTTGGACCCCGTGATTGGGCGCGAGATGGAAATTGAGCGCGTGATTCAGGTTTTAAGCCGTCGTCGCAAGAATAACCCCGCCCTCATTGGGGAACCGGGTGTGGGCAAGACGGCGATTGTGGAAGGCTTGGCGCAACGTGTTGTGGATGAAGATGTTCCGCGCCCGTTGATCGGCAAGCGTGTTTTGCAACTGGATGTAGGCTCAATCGTCGCTGGCACCATGTATCGCGGTCAATTTGAAGAACGCCTGAAGCGCGTGATCGAAGAGCTGAAATCGTCTGATGCCATTCTATTCATTGACGAAGTTCACATGCTGGTAGGGGCGGGTTCGGCGGGTAGCAGTGTTGATGCGGCGAATATCCTCAAGCCCGCGTTGTCACGCGGGGAGTTGCAATGTATCGGTGCGACAACCCTAGATGAATATCGCAAGCACATTGAAAGCGATGCCGCCTTAGAACGTCGCTTCCAACAAATCTTGGTGGAAGAACCTTCCATCGAAGAAACCATCGAAATTCTACAAGGGATCAAAGAACCCTATCAAGCGCACCACAATGTTGAAATCACCGACGAGGCAATCGAAGCCGCTTCTAACTTGAGTGCGCGTTATGTGCCTGATCGCTTCTTGCCAGACAAAGCCATTGACCTCATTGATGAGGCATCCTCGCGCTTGCGCATGTACAAAAGCCCAGAGGCTTCTGCCGTCATTCGCAGTCAAGAAGACTTGGCAGACACGTTAGCCCATATCGAATCGCTCGAAGAGAGCGATCCGTTGACCGAGCACGACCAACGTGATCTTGAGCGGTTGCGCAACAAACGCACCAACTTAGAGGAACATCTGCAAGCCATTCGCGCCAATTGGAATCCTGAAACCAACCAACCCCGCCTGCTAGAGGAAGATATTGCTGAAGTGGTGGGGATGTGGACGGGGATTCCCGTCACGCGCATGACGGGTGAGGAATCGGAGCGGTTGATGAAGATGGAAGAATCTTTGCATCAGCGCATCGTCGGGCAACAAGAGGCAATCGAAGCCATCAGCAAGGCAGTACGCCGTGCGCGAGCCGGCTTGAAGAATCCTCAACGCCCGATTGGATCATTCATGTTCCTAGGTCCCACAGGGGTTGGGAAGACGGAGCTGACCAAAGCACTGGCAGAGTTCTTGTTTGGCAGTGAAGACGCGCTCATTCAAATTGACATGAGCGAGTTCATGGAGCGTCACTCAATGGCGCGTTTGGTCGGTGCCCCTCCAGGATATGTGGGTTATGAAGATGCTGGGCAACTGACCGAAGCCATCCGCCGCCGCCCCTACAGCATTGTGGTGTTTGACGAGATCGAAAAAGCACATCCTGAAACCTTCAACATGCTGTTACAAATGATGGAGGAAGGGCAATTGACGGACGCGCGTGGGCGACGGGTTGACTTCCGCAACGCCATCATTGTGATGACCAGCAACGTTGGCGCAGACACGATCAAACGCGGTAGTGCGTTGGGGTTCAGCTTGCCCAAAGACAACGAGAAGGAAGAAAAAGAAGGCTACGAGGAAATTCGTAAGCGGGTCAATGAACAGCTTCGGCGCACCTTCCGCCCAGAGTTTTTGAACCGTGTCGATGCTGCTGTGGTTTTCCGTCCCCTCACCCGCGAAGAGATCAGTCAGATTGTTGATCTTGAATTGGCAAAGGTGAACGAACGCTTAATTGAACACGCCATTTCGCTTGACCTCACGCCAGAGGCGCACACTTGGTTGGGTGACAAAGGCTATGATGCGGAATTTGGTGCCCGTCCCTTGCGTCGGTTGATCCAAAACGAAATTGAGGATCGCCTTTCGGATGGCATCTTGTCCGGCGAATTTGCCTTTGGTAGCCTCATCCGCATTACCGTAGAGCAGGTGGGCGAAACCAGTAAATTGGTTTTCACGATGGCTCAAGAGGATGAAATGGAAACGCCTGTTTCCTAAAGTTGAGTAGTTGAGGGGCGCACTTCGCGCCCCTTTTCCGTCGTGGTTAGTCCGCGCTCAATTTCTCTTGTAATGCTTTTAGCCCGTCAAAATCCCCGCGTGACGCATACCCTGCTTGTTCCACCCAGGTGCCGATGGTGGGGGCAAGGCGCATCCCATTGGCTTGAATAATCGCTAGTAGTGACTCTTCAGTCTGTTGCGAAAGTAGCGCGTATGTGGTAATGCCAGCTTGATGCAATGCTGCTTCCATCTTGGGACCAATCCCACGAATGACCTTGAGATCATCTTTTTCAAGGGAGGTGGGCGGGGTTTCTGTTACCGTAGCAGCAGGTGTGGATTCAACGAATGGTTGGGCAACTGTTGAAGTTTCTTGCGGTTCATCTTGGGTGGTGGCTACCAGAAAACTTTCCCGATCCCCGCGCATGAGCATCCAAAAAGCATAGACCGCCGCTGCCAACAAAGCGATAATTGCTGCCCACCAAATCCATGCGGTCAAAGCACCGATTACAATATTCACAATTAGGAAACCAGCAATGACCGTTGTAGCCACGCCGATCAATAGGTAGTTGTTTTGGTCGTCATTATTCATGAGATTGTCTCCTCGTAGTCTTTCTAGTATGTTAGGCTATTCGTATGTTTTCGTCAAAGTAGAGTTCTACTATCGTTCCTTCGTGACATTGCTCACTTGTGATGGGGTATGTGAGGGGCTATAGTAATGCCTATCGTGGTCAATTTAAGAAAGGCAAACAGCGTGCGTTTAATGTCCTTGTTGGTGTTAATGATCGTTTTTATCGTAGCATGTGCTCCCACTCCCACCCCCACAGAAGCTGAGACCGCTGTCACCGTTGATCTGGTGATGGACTCGGCCTCGCTGATTGTGGGTGAAACCAACTTGCTGGTCTCAGTTGTCGATGCCGAAGGCAAGCCCGTTGAAGGAGCAACCGTAAACGTGATTGGCAACATGAATCACGCAGGCATGGTGCCAGTGGTTGTAGAAAATATCACCGCCCTCACCGATGGAAATTACGTTGTTCCGTTTGAATGGACAATGGGGGGGGATTGGTTTGTTGATGTTGCGGTGACGTTGCCTAGCGGCGAAAAATTAGAGAAGACGTTTGAGGGCATCACCATTTCCACCGAAGAAGGCATGGGCGAGATGTCCGAGATGAACCATTCCGAGATGGGTCATAACATGGATTCCCCCGTCAGCGCGGCATATATGCAATTGGTCAACAACGGGCAAACCGAGCGTGTTTTGATCGGCGCGAAAATTGAGGGTGTTGGCGTGGTTGAGATACACGAAATGGTTATGGAAAACGACGTGATGAAAATGAATCCCATTGAGGGACAGGCTTTGACCATCCCTGTGGGCGAGACCATTACCTTACAGCCGGGTGGTTTACACATCATGTTGATGGCGGTTGAGAAGTCTTTTGCCACAGGTGAAACCGCACAGATGGAATTGTTGTTTGCGGACGAGACAAGCGTTAGCATTGAGTTACCCATTAGCGATGAAGCCCCTGCCGAAGCCAGCGAATTTGAGTCCGATGGCTTGACCATTCAAACCCCATGGATGCGTCCGGTTACGGTTCAAGCTACGGGTGAGATGGAAATGTCAGACAGTGCGCACGCTACCCCAACGGCGGAAGCTAGTTCATAGATGAGTAGTACACCCTCCCCAGTTCTCAAACGGCGTGGTTATGACCTCTTACGTTTGCCGTTATTAGGAGCCTTGTTGAAGCATCGCTATGGTCGGTTGGTGCTTCAGTTGCTTCTGGTTGGGTTTAGCTTGTTGCTGGTGGTGGATGGCTTCTGGGGGACACAACGTGCCCCCCAGAACGTCGCCACGGTTGCCAGTTGGGTGCACTATCGCGGGTTGGTGGTGTTGGCGTTGTTGTTGGTGGGCAATCTCTTCTGCATGGCGTGCCCCTTTACCCTGCCACGCACGCTTGCCAAACGCTTGAGCCTGCGCGGAGGGCGATTCCCCAAGCAACTGCGCAACAAGTGGCTCTCCATCATTGGACTGTTCACGCTATTTTTTGCGTATGAGTGGCTAGACTTGTGGTCAAGCCCGTGGCTCACCGCATGGGTGGTCGTCGCCTATATGGTTGCTTCGTTTGTATTGGAAGCGTGGTTCAAGGAATCCGCTTTCTGCAAATATGTTTGCCCATTGGGGACCTTCAACTTTGTCTATTCAACCCTTTCCCCCACCCAAATTGGGGTGCATCGTGCGGATGTCTGCGGTAGTTGTGTGGGGAAAGAATGCATCAACGGGAGCTACAGTCCCCAACCCCTCATCTTGATCGATCAAATTGGGCAGAGCGTGCAACATGCTCCTAGTGGGGTGCTTGGGTGTGGCACCGAACTTTTCGCTCCCCAGATCAAAACCAACCTCGATTGCACGCTATGCTTGGATTGTGTGCGGGCGTGCCCCCACGACAACATCGGGTTGTTCACGCGCTCCCCGCTCGCAGAACTTAAGGATGTCACGGCATGGCGCAAGCGTTGGGATGTCGCCTTTTTGGTCATCATCCTCGCTTTCATGGGCTTGACCAATGCCTTCGGGATGGTGCCCCCCGTCTATCGCATGATGCAGGCAATGGTGGATCAATTACTCTGGATGAGGGGACTTGGCATCTCCGATCGGTTGATTGAGGCGTTGGTGCTGTTGAGCTGGTTGGGGTTAGGAAGTGTGGCACTGCCCGTCGCCCTAACGTTTGGTGCTGCATTGTTGACGCGCCAGTCCCTGCGCAAACCCAAGCCTTCGTTGCGCGAAGTGGTGGCGACCTTTGCGCCTGCCTTCGTCCCAATCGGGTTTGCGATCTGGTTTGCGCATTATATGTTTCATTTCTTGATTGGCATATGGACAATTATCCCTGTTTTGCAACAAGTGCTAGGTTTACAACCCAACTGGCAACTGGGGGGGATTCCCTTCGATTCACCCGTTCTAGGCTTGATGGAGCTGGGGAGTTTAGGGCTTGGGTTTGTGGTCAGTTGGTGGGTCGCACAACAACGGGCGATCGCCGTCTACGGGAAGCGTCAGTCTTTCAATGCCATGTTGCCGTGGTTGATGCTGTTCTTGGGGATGTTGCTGGTGGCTATTTGGTTGATGGGGTTGCCTATGGAAATGCGCGGGACAGATTTTCTGTTTGAGTAGGGTAAGCGTTCACCCTACTCAATTGTGTGGCTAGTCTATAACTATATTTGGGTGCGTATCAGGTCGTGCAGGGAACGGGTCTCGCGGGAGGGACTTACACCAAGAGTACGATCCAGTGTCCTCGCGAGGATTTGGTATTGTTCTAGGGCATCCTGGTACATTCCTGCTTCGGTGTAAATTTGCATCACCTCGCGATGTACATCTTCGCGCTCTGGGATTTCTTTCAGGGCGCGAATGAAGAAGCCTAATGCCACCATTTTCTTGCCTTGATTTTTGCGGATGCGCCCGATGCCAATCAACGCTTGTGCATAGAGATACTTTAATTCATCCCGTCTGGTATCCATCCAGTCCATTTTGCCGTCTTGCAAGAAAGGACCGCGATATAGGTCAATCGCTTGCTGTAGCAACTTTTCTTCTTCGTCAACATTGTTGACCACCATAGACTGGTCCATCGTTGCTTGAAATTCATGCACATCATAGAAGCGCGTGAACTTGTTGGAAGGAATATAATAACCAGAGCTATACTGGGTGAGTTCATAGCTTTCGGATGCGTTTTCTATCTTCATGGTGATGCGTTCGCTGATCTTCCGCTTGGTGACGTGAAAGACGTTGGTTGCATCTTTGGTGGCGAGACGGGGCCAGAACACCTCGAAAATTTGATCTCTGGTGATGAGGGGATGATCTACGAAGTAGAAGAAGAGATTGCGTGGCAACGCACCGTCCCAGTTATTGATGGTTTGTCCATTGACAATACCGTAACCTCGACCGAGCGCGTAAGTCTCCAGAGTGGGTTTAGATTGCCCTTGAGGGTTGTAAAGTGCTTGGTCACTATTGATTTCGGTCGTCAAGACTGTCCCCGCGCCACTCCCAATGAATCCCAACCAGGGTTGATAACGTAACAGGCGCGAGCTGATGACCACCTTCACGCGATCATTAACGTTGGACACCAGTTCCCTAAAGAATGATTTGAGCCTCTCGTCGTGAGGGATGCGGTCGATTTCATCACAGAAGAAGTACACCATGCCATTGCGTTGTGCATATAAGTTTAGGTCCAGTGCCAGGCTGAACGCCCAACTGGCGGGGTCATCACTTTCTAAACTCGCCTCTAACCGATGTCCAAAGTCGCCGTAGTTCTTGCGGAACTCAATTATGAGATTCTTGAACCAACCAGTGAGCGTCTCTTCAGAGTCTTTTAAGCGGTAGTAAAGCAATGCGTAGTCCGTTTGTTCCAACATGTAAGAAAGGAACACATTTCTGTGCGTAGTCCAGGGGTACAGGAAGATGATCTTTGCCCCGTGAATTTTTCTCTCAATTTGCTCTTTACTCAAACCAGCTATTGTTTTTGCTGTCTCGTCCATTATTTTTTACCTTCATCAAATGAATTGAACCTTTACTAAAGATAATAACAGAAAGCGCAAACGATTGCAATAGCAATATATGTCCAGTTTTTATTAATTAAACATTTGATTATTAATAATAGAGTCGCCACATGAGTGCGGGAGAAAGCACGCACAATACCACGTGGCAACGTGCCCTAAAACCCGATCAACATGCACAACTGGTCGTATTTTGCGAGAAACTGACTACTACTATCTTCTGTTTTGTTTCACACTGTCAAGTTGGCGGTGGGGGAAAATTAACAGTTAGTCGTGTATCTAGCATCCGTCGGCACGATGCTGAAATCGCTCAGACTTATTAAAGGGCTACCAAGTCAAATAATGAGTCAACCGTGCTATCGCAACATGACGGAGATTCCACTGTAATGGTGCCGACTTCATTTGTGGTGGGAAAGCCATAACGGGGGGATTTTCCCTGTTATGGCAACCCATCAACTCACTCGATTGTCACGCTTGCTTTAACAATCAGGTTGTCCTGTCGAATGGAATCTACGACTTTTTGTCCGTCCCCAATGACCTTGCCGAAGACAGCGTGCTTGCCGTCCAACCAAGGGGTTGCAACATGCGTGATGAAGAATTGGCTTCCGTTGGTGTTGGGTCCAGCATTTGCCATGCTCAAAATACCCGGTGCATCGTGCTTCAACCGCAATGCTGAAAGCTCGTCTTTCCACTTGTAACCGGGTCCACCTGTACCCGCCGGTTTGCCATTGCGATCTCCGCCTTGAATCATGAAGTCAGCAATGACGCGGTGGAACTTCACCCCATCATAGAAACCTTGTTGAATCAAGAAGACGAAGTTGTTGACCGTGATGGGGGCTTCTTTCGCAAACAAATGGATTTGGATGATTCCTTTATTTGTTTCCAGAACGGCGGTATGGGTTTTAGTTGGGTCTATGGTTAAGTCCGGTGGGGTTGTCCACTGCATGATATTCACCTGTTTTGATTGTATGTTGATGCCTGAACACTAGAATATAAAAAATGGATGCGCTGGTATATGGTCAGGTTTAGATTTCCTGCGCTGTTGTTTAGCCACCGCCTGCCACAATACTCAATCTGATGTCTACACTCATGGTCTCTCATGAACTTGGTAGGTAAGTTCTGGGAAAGCTATCACCCATCATCACAAATGTTGTTACAATAGCCTCCACGCTGAGGTCGCCTGACGCTATTTCAGCATTGATATGCCTGCATGACTGTTCTAGCCAGCAAAGTAAAAACGACCATGAAGCCGAAGAAGAATCGCTTCCTGCTTAAGTTGCCCGCCCCATGAAACCCATTCACCGACAGCATGGGCTTGCTTGCCTGGTGATGGTGATCGGCGTGGGAGCGTGGCTTTTCCCCATGCTAGGGGTTTTCTCCGCACAGTTCATTGGTGATCCTTTTGGAGATGCCTATGAATATGCCCATCATATCTGGTGGATTCACCACGCCCTCACCCACGCTCAAAACCCCTTCCATGTTGAAACGCTTGCTTATCCGAATGGTCTGGGGGGCGCGTGGTTGTGGGGGAATCCGTTTAATTTTGCCCCTGCTTGGATGTTCTTGTATGCGTTGCCCTTGCCCACAGCGTACAACCTCTCGATTGTGTTTCACTTGGCGTTGAATGGTTGCACCATGTATTGGCTAGGGTGGCGGTTGCTTGGACATTTCCCCTCCGCGCTCTTGATGGGCATCGTCTTCATGTTATATCCCACCACACAGGCGCATTTAATCGCCTCGCATGTGGGCTTGATTGCTCTATGGGGGGCGGTATTGTGGATGATCGCGCTAGAAAATACCACGACACGCTCACATCGTTGGGCATGGGTCTGGGTTGCCCTCGCCTTGCCCTTAGCCATCGGCGGAAGCATTCAACATCTGATCTTCTTGGTCATCCCCTTTGGTGCAATATGGTTCATCAAGTCCCTACATGCGCGGCAGGGGTGGGCAATGCGGCGGATGCTGTTGGGCGGGGTGATTGGGCTAGGTCTGGCGCTGGTGTTGATCGCTCCCATTTTACAGGAGCGCACCATCACCCCCACTAACCAAGAGCGCGGAGATGTGGCATATAGCACGGATCTGCTGGCGTTTGTCGCCCCCTCGTTTTATAACCCGCTCTTCAGTCAGTTGACCTATGCCCGCAATGTTCTGGGGGAGGTGAAAAATGTTGAGGGTACAGCTTATCTAGGGATTTTGGCGACGTGCTTGGCAGGGGTGGCGTTATTCCGTGTTCCGCCAGCGCGATGGTGGGGGGCAATCGTGGTGCTGGGAATGATCTTGGCATTAGGGGTATTTTTGAAGTGGAACGGCGAAGTCATCATCGTTACCATAGACGGCATTTCCAGTCCGATCTTGTTGCCTTGGGGGTGGGTCTCACGTTTGCCACTCCTCAACATTGTCCGCACACCTGCTCGCTTCAACTTCTTGGTGGGGGCAGGCATGGCAGTCTTGGCGGGATATGGGGCGCGTGAAGTGTGGCATGGGCTGAAACGGTTGGGGCGTGGTCGTTGGTTGATCGGGTTTGCGGTGGTGATGGGCATCGCCTTTGAGTATCAGGTCATGTGGCATAACCATGCCCCCATGATCCCCACCATTCCGACTTTGGAGCGTGACATCTTCTTAGAACTACGCGACGACCCCACCATCCGCGCCGTGTTTGATATTCCGTATGACCACCTGCTCGCCACCAAAGATGGCATGTTCTTGGTGACGGTGCATCACAAGCCGATGATCGGGGGGCAAATCACCCGTCGCACCCCTGTTTCAGAAACCGTGCTAGCGCAATTACAATCTACGCTTTCGCCCGACTTGTTGCAACAATATGGCGCGGATATGGTCATTTTGCATCGCCAATGGGCGACCCCAGAGCTAGAGGCACATGCTGTTCAAAAACTAGGCACAGCGTTATATGAGGATGAACGTTTTATGGTTTGGCGCACGAAGGGGCAATGAGTTCATGAAGTCGATACGATTGCATGTGTGGGCATACTTGTTTTTTGTTGCCATGACATTAGCCTTGCTGGCACCGATGCTGTCACAGTTCAATAGCCATCTCATTGGTGCTTACGAGAGCGATGCCTATGAGTATTCGCGCCATGTGTGGTGGTATACGTATGCCTTCCAAACAGGGCAAAATCCCTATTGGCAAAGTCTGCTGGCCTATCCGAATGGCTTGCCCGCCAATTGGATGCTGACCAATCCGTTACAGGGCTTCCCTGCATGGCTATTCGCATGGGTGTTCCCGCTTCCAACCGCCTTCAATTTGGTCATCATGTTGTGGCTTTCGTTGAATGGGTGGGCAATGTTCTACTTTGTGCGACGTTTGTTGAACGGGACGCATGATCCAACGGTGAACAGTGCCCACGCCACCCCTGCCGCCCTGTTGGCAGGGACGGTATTCCTGTGGTATCCCAGCATTCAAGGGCACCTGTTTGGGGCGCATGTGGGCATCCTCTACTTGGCGTGTGTTCCCCTATTGTTGGATCAACTCTATGCGTTACGATCACGCATGGATTGGCGCAATGTTGGTTGGGCGGTGTTCTTCTTTTGGCTCTCGCTCCAAGCAATGACCACCCACCTAGTCTTCACCCTGTTTCCCATTTTCTTGGCATTCGCTTTGATGTTGCTCTATCGCCGTCAGTGGGGTTGGATGTGGCGGAGTGGCTTGGTGGTTGTGCTGGGTTTAGCCGTAACATTCATCTGGATCATTCCGCTCCTGCGCGAGCAACTCACGCTTGAAACCGCCGTCAACCCCGGCGGGGTGGTGCGCTACAGCGCGGACTTACTCGCCATTGTCACCCCGTCCTTTTTCCATCCGCTTTGGGGACAATTGGAATATACGCACCGCGTGCTGGGCACAAACCTTGTCGAGGGCGTGGGGTATTTGGGGATTGTGCCCGTGCTGTTGGTGATCGTGGGCTTGCCCCGTCGTCGGGATCAGTGGTGGTTGGGGTTGGCGGTGCTGGCGTGGGTGTTCTCGCTGGGTCCCGTTTTGAAAATTTTTGACCAACCCCTCATGTTCAACATTGACCAATACCGTAGCGCGGTGGTGTTGCCGTTCGCGCTGGTGGCAAACTTACCCATCATGGAGGAGATGCGCTCACCCGGTCGCTTTGGGATCGTGGTTGGTTTCGCCCTGTCGGTGATGGTGGGCTATGGATTGGTCAGGGTCTATAACACACGCTTCTTGCGTCACAGGTGGATGCAGTACGTCTTGAGCGCAGGGCTACTGGTGGTGATCTATGCGGATTATCACCTATTCTGGCAAGATGGATTCCCCGCCATTGCCACCGTGACAGGAGACGTGCCCAGCGCGATTGCTGACTTGCGCGATGATGTGACCATCCGCGCGATCTTGAATGTGCCCATCAACCACAATCTTGTTGCCAAAGAGGCAATGTTCATTCAAACTGCCCATCATAAGCCAATCATTGGGGGGCATGTCACCCGTGAAACGCCCGTCTCACAAGCAAAGCTAAACCTGTTGCAATCCACGCTTGATCGGAATCTGTTGGATGAAGCCGGCGTGGATGTGGTCATCCTCCACAAAGATGATGCGCCCGATCTGCTAGAGTTTGTCACCGCACACTTAGGTAGCCCGCGCTATGAAGATGAGCGGTTTGCGGTCTTTGATGTACCCTCCCCCTCAACCACCACCGCGCCCCTTGTGGCTTTGCCCGTGATCGCCGATGAACAGGCAACGCTTCACCTTTACAGCACAATACCCCAATGGGTGCGGCTCTCGGTCACGGCGGAGGGGGAGTCTGTCCCGTTGATGCTCACCCGTGAAGGCGTGCCCATGCAGACCAATCCACTCACCCCGCCGTTTGAATGGGTTGTTCCCCTTGAAGCGGGTTATCAGACTTACCGCCTTGAACGCGCCACCCCTTGCGACCGTGTGCGCTTGAGCGTTCCGTGCCCCACGTATCGGGTGACAAGCGTTGAAGTCGAGGAGGTTGCCTCTGCCCAAGTTTTTGCTATTCCTGTGAACGTGGCGGATACCGTAATGCTAGAGGGGGCGGCGGTGTCTTCCACAG